>Ga0326727_10003250_pt1 | contig 52649 bp, 56 predicted proteins | sample MB2enrmetagenome_FD_207643 | JGI IMG/M metagenome (GOLD analysis project Ga0326727, IMG submission 207643) | Lab enriched peat soil microbial communities from McLean, Ithaca, NY, United States - MB29MY | ecosystem: Environmental > Terrestrial > Soil > Wetlands > Peat | place: USA: New York...
TCAGGATCGCCCCCGGCCTTGTAGATGCGCCATTCTCGGTTCCCCCGCCATCTCGATCTCAAGAGCGGCATTTCCGGCTCGCTCCCGGCCGTGCCGGAAATTCGGCAGTTACACCACGGGCTGCTAGGGGGCACTGACCATGACGACGATGCACAACCCGGCCAGCCCGGGCGAACTCCTAAGGGAGTTTCTCGGCGACCCAACCGCAACGCAGCTTGCCGCGCATATCGGCGTAGCGCGCGCCACCGTCTCCCGCATCCTGAACGGCCGCACCTCCGTAACCATGGACCTCAGCATCCGGCTCGGCGAGGCTCTGGCGCTTCCCCCGGACTTCTTCTCGAAGGCTCAGCTCCAGTACGATCTGTGGATCGAATCCAAGAAGAAGCGGCCGAAGATCAGGCCACTGGCCGCCTGAGGACCTGCGGTGGGGCCGACTGCCTTCGGCGTGTTGAGCCAACATATAGGCTTGCTACCCAGCTAAGACGATCGAAAGGAAGGCGACACGACGCCAATCCTATAAACTGGCAGATTAGTCAACCCCTTGTTTCACATCCCCCAAATCGCTCGGCTGTTCACAGGCGGCAGCGTCAATCGCCGCATCTTCCGCGCCGCCGCATCGGTGACTGCCGCTGGGATTGCGGTGAAGATCGTCTCGGTATTCAAGGAGATAGCCGTGGCCGGCGTCTATGGGCGCTCCGACGCCATGGATGCCTTTCTGGCAGCCGCGCTGATTCCCGGGCTGTTGATCAACCTGATCTCCGAGTCAATGAACCAGGCGCTGGTTCCGACCCTGGTGCGGGTGAGAGAACGGGAGGGCCACGAGCGCGCCCAGGAACTTCTGTCGAGCGCGATGCTGTGGATTTGCCTGTTGCTGGGAGCAGCCTCGGCGATCATGGGCTTGACGGCGCGCGGATTCTTTCCGCTCATTGCCTCGCACTTTCCGGCGGCCAAGCTGGACCTCTCGGTGCGGCTTTTTTACGCATTGCTGCCGGTGGTGGTCATCACTGGAATTGCCGTCAATTGCACGGCGGTGTTAAGCACGTTCGACCGCTTTGCCCTGCCCGCGTTTGCGGTTGTGGTGAATCCGGCGGCCGTTATCGTTGGGGCATTGCTTCTGAGCGGCCGCGCGGGCATCTGGGCCATGGTCTACGCGACACTGGCCGGAGCGCTGGTCCATGCAGGCTTGGTGGGGAAGATGATGGACACCCACGGATACCGTTTCAGCCTGCGCTGGCACGGAATGACGGAGGCCACCCGGGAAGTGGCGCACCAATACGGTCCGGTATTGCTGAGTTCGGTGGTGGCCTCGGGCGGCCTTCTGGTGGACCAGTCGATGGCCGCGATGCTGCCGGCAGGGAGTGTCTCGTCGCTGGTGTATGCCAACCGCTTTGTGAGCGTGGTGCTCACCCTGCTGGCCGGCGCGGTTTCAACGGCAGTGGCGCCCTATTTCTCGCGGATGGCGGCCGCTGAGGACTGGGCCGGGTGCAGGCACACATTGCGCACCTGGGTCCGGCTCACGGCCATGGTCTCCGCGCCCATTGCGGCGGCGTTGATCGCAGGCTCGCACCTGCTGATCCGGCTCACTTTGCAGCACGGCGTGTTTGGTCCGCGCGATACGGAGGTGGTCACCCCGGTGCTGGCCATGTACGCCATACAGATTCCGTTTTTTATCTGCAGCCGGGTTTTTTACCGTTTTGTAATCGCGATGCGCCGCACCGACCTGATCCTTTACTGCGGGATTGTGAATCTGGGGCTGGATATTGTTCTGAACCTCATCCTGATGCGCTGGTTCGGGGTGGCGGGAATTGCGCTGGCCACCTCTCTTTGGACAGTGAGCACATTCCTTTTCCTTTGGTATTGGACCTGGAGGCTTCTTCCCAGGGTTGCTTCGCAAGCAGGGTAGAAGGGAAGGCGCCGGGGGCGATGGGGAGGTTGGGGGTTCAGGAAGGCCGGCTTTCTCTCAAAGCAGCGTCGATGAGGTCTTCCCAGGCATGGATTGCGCGTTGGAACCGGAACGGTTCGATAAAGGAATGCGCAAACCGCTGGCCGGGGGTCAGGACTTGGAGCGCAGCGAGCAGAGCAGATGAAAGGGCTGGGGCAGAGATCTCCGTCGCGAGCCACGTGCCGGGCTGACCTTGCAGCAGATCCACGACGCCTGCGGAAGCCGGCAAAGCGACGATCGGGAGGCCTCCGGCAGCCGCCTCCAGCAAAGCGTTGGGCAGGCCTTCGTGGCGGGAGGAGAGTACGAACAGCGACGAGCCGGGAAAGAAATCCGCTGGGCGGTCGACATGCCCTGCAAAGCGCACCGCTGCCTGCAACCCCAAGCGGTGGCATTCGGCTTTCAAGGCAGGTTCCTGGGGACCGGCGCCGGCGAGAAGCAAATCCGCGTTGGGGAATTGCGTTCGAACCGCGGCCAAAGCCCCGAACAGCAGGTCGAAGCCCTTTTCCCGTGAAAGCCTGCCGATGGCCAGAAGGTGGGGGCCGGAGCCGGACCATTGGTTTTGTTGGTTCTGGCGCTCTCGAATGGAAGCGCGGATACCATCCACATCCAGGGGGTTGGGCAAGACCGTCAGGCGCGCGTCGCGGCCTCGAAGAATGGCTGCAAGGTCCGCGGCCATCGCCTGGGTCTGACAAATCACGCGGTCCGCATGAGGGTAAAGCACCCGGTAGAGCAGACGGGTATAGGCCGGCAAGTCTCCGCAGGACAGCGCCGCGGAAGCGGTCCCATTCTGCCGCACCAGCACCCGTGTCCCATGCGGGAAGAGGGAGCGCAACAGCAGCACCATAAAGTTCAGGTGCGCCATTCCGGACAGGACCAGATCCGGTTTGAGCCGGCGAACTAGGCGGAGCAGCCTGAAGGGAGAAGATCGCACCCTTGAGGCGCCGAGCAGGTGGATCCGCACACCGGGCAGCGAAGGTTGGGCCGAGAGATCCGCCTGGGCGATGAGGCCGAGGTGCAGCTCGTACTTTTCGCGCGAGAGGCCTTGCGCCAGCATGGCGGTCACCTGCTCCGCGCCGCCGCCGCCGAGATGGGGGATGAGCAACAGGAGCTTGGGAGGCGAATTCATGGGTATTCAAAAGGCTAAGAAAGTATAGGACAGGCGCTCTGTTCGCGTGTGATGGACCTCACATTTCCTGATTGGAAAGAAAAGTTAGATTTCTTTAACTTTCTTCGAGAATCTGTGGAAAAGGCGAGTAGACTAAGCACAGGATAGTTCTGAAGATTTCGAATCACGCTGCGTCACTTGAATTCTTGGCATCCCGGCTGAATATCCTGACCGAACCCTACCCCTGCGCTGAAGCAGATTTCCGGACAGCTTCCGAGAGCATGTCGAGAAGTTGCCAGGGGGGTAGGCCGGCATATGGTAGGTTCTGAAACACCTCAAATCATTGCAGGTGCGCGCGATCCGGCGACGCAGGTTCAGCCGCACATCGTTGTGGGGATTACGGACCCGGTAACCTGTCTCAACCTCACAGGACGCTTGCGGGCATTGCGCGAGGCAGGTTTTCGCGTAACGCTGATATCGAGTCCAGGCGTGTTGCTGGAGCTCACGGCCGCGCGCGAGGGTGTCGCTTCGATAGCGCTACCCATGAAACGGGCCATCGCGCCGTTGGCGGACCTGGTTTCGCTGGTTCGGCTTTGGCGGCTGCTATGCCGGCTGCGGCCGGACCTGACCGAGTTCAGCACCCCCAAGGCCGGGCTGCTGGGCAACCTGGCAGCCAAGCTTGCGGGAGTGCCCAGCCGGATCTATATGCTGCGCGGCCTGAAGCTTGAATCCTGCACCGGAATCAAGCGGAGGATCCTGCTGTTAGCCGAGCGGCTGGCTTCAGCCTGTGCCCAGGTTGTTCTGTGCAACAGCGAGAGCTTGCGTACCCAGGCAGAGGCCCTTGGCGTGGCCGGGCCGGGCAAACTGAAGCTGCTTGGGGACGGAAGCAGCAACGGGGTCAATATGGAGCGGTTCTCTCCAGGAGCAAGCGACGTGCGAGAACGGCTCGGACTTCCACCCATTGCGCGCCTGGTTGGTTTTGTGGGGCGATTGACCCGCGACAAGGGCGTGCCGGAGCTAATCGAGGCATTCGTGACAATTTTGAGGGGGGACCCGAACGCTCACCTCTTGCTTGTGGGTTGGTTCGACGCTTCGGAAGACGCTCTCGACTACCATTCACGCGCCTGCATCAAAAATCATCCGCGCATTCATTGCACCGGCTTCGTGCACGATCCGGCGCCCTACTACCGGGCCATGGACCTGTTGGTTCTGCCCACGTGGCGAGAGGGTTTTCCCAATGTGGTATTGGAGGCAGCTGCAACGGGCATCCCCGTGATCACAACACTATGCACCGGGTCTCGAGACTCGGTGGTCCCCGAAGTGACCGGCCTGCTGATCCCGCCCGGTTACCCGGAAGCCATATCCGAGGCGGTGCTGGGTCTGCTGCGCGATTCTCCGAAGCGCCGCCGCATGGGCAAGGCCGCGCGCGAATGGGTTCAGGAGCACTATCTCAATGAGCACGTACTGGGGCGCACCTCGGCATATTACAGGAGCCTGCTGAATCCGGCGGGGGTGAGGAAATCGGGCCGTCCGAGTCAGGGAATAGGTCGAGGATCGACCGGGACCGGAAGCGCACCAGCGTGTGAAACAGGCGCCTGGAGCGTATGAGCTCCGGCTTCGGCCGCACGCAGCACCTCTCCGGGCACAATGCCCAGGACCAGCGTTGCGGCCACCGCCAGCAGCAATGCCGCGCCCACCGCGACACCCACCTGGGGCATGGGAGCGGGGGGGGGGGCGAACTTGTCGGCTGAACGCTGCGCAGCCGCCATGGCAAAACGCAGATAGTAGGCGGCCGCCAGCCCTGAGTTCAGCAAACCAATGATGGCCAGCCACACGGCTCCCCCGTCGACGGCCGCCGAAAAGGAATAGAACTTGGCGAAGAAACCGCCGGTGAAGGGGATTCCGACCAGAGAGACGAGGAAGAAAATGAGCAGACCGCCGAGCAGAGGGGAGCGGTAGATGAGCCCGCGAAAATCGGCGATCAGAGGGAGCTTTTCGTCGTATCCGCTGACCAGGGTGACGACGGCAAAGATGCCCACGTTCATGGCGGCATAGGCCGCGGCATAGAAGCTGGCGGCGGCGATGCCGCTGGATCCGGCTCCGGCGAAGGCGGCCAGCAGATAGCCGGCATGGGCGATCGCGGAGTAGGCGAGCATGCGTTTCACGTTGAGCTGGCGCAAGGCGGCCAGGTTCCCGACCGTCATGGAGAGCACGGCCACGGCCCACAGGAGCGGCGCGGAAAGCGAGTGCAGCGTGGGAAAGATCTCGTAGACCACACGCAGCAGCAAAGCAAAGGCGGCTGCTTTGGGCGCAGTGGATAGCAAGGCAACGACTGGCGAGGGGGCGCCTTCATAGACGTCCGGAGTCCAGACGTGGAAGGGGACGGCCGACACCTTGAACAGGATGCCGACCAGCATGAGCGCCATGGCCAGCAGCACAAAGGAATGATTCTGGGCCGAAGGGGCCAAGCGGGCGATCTCGTAGATCTGCGTGGTGCCGGTGGCCCCGAAGGCCATAGCGACGCCGTAAAGCAGGAATCCGGTGGCAAACGAACCAAGAAGAAAATACTTGATGGCAGCTTCAGGACCGCTGCCGGTCTGCTTGCGATACCCGGCCAGGATGTAGGTGGAGATGGAGGAGATCTCGAGGGCAATGAAGACAAGCAGCAGCTCGACCGCGCCGGTGAGCAGGCACATGCCCACCGCACCGAAGACCACCAGCGCATAGAACTCGCCCTGATGATGGCTGTCTTCGGGCAGAGTGTCGAGCGAAAGCAAGAGGGCTGCCAGCACGATGCCGCAGATGAGCACGTGGAAGAAGACGGTGAAGGCGCTGGTCTCGACGGTGGAAAAGAAGCCAGTTCCTTGGGGCAGAGCGAGCTGCCCGACGCTGGACCAGAGGGCAAACACAGTTCCCAAGGCGGCTACCCAACCAAGGGGGCGGCGCGGGCATCCGGCCGGCAGCGAGGCATCGATCAACATGATGGCCACGCCGGTGAGGGTGAGGATCAGCTCGGGAAGGATGCGGAGGATATCGGGAACCGGAGTCACCGCTGTGCCTCCCTTGCGGACGAAGTTGAAAATGCGGACACCGGCAAGACAGCAGATTCTTTCCAACGGGGAAGGTGCAGGGCGCTCTCGATGGCCGGGAGCCAAAGCGATGGGGCCAGGCCCATCACCAGCATCAGCACAGCCAGGGGCCAGAGCACGGCCTGCTCCCGGAAGTGAAGATCTTCGCCGGGTATGGAGGCGCTCATCGAGGATTCAGGACCGTAGAAGAGGCGCTGGACAAGCCACAGCATGTAAGCGGCGCTCAGAATCACGCCCAGGGAGGCGGCGATGGCCCAGCCTCGGCTGACGCCGGTAAAGGTGCTGGAGAGGATGAGAAACTCGCCCACAAAACCGCTGAGGATGGGAAGCCCAATCATGGCCAGGGTGGCGATTACGAAGAGGGTGGCCGTGCGCGGAAGCTTGGCGGCCAGTCCGCCGTAGTCGCCGATCTTGCTGGTGGCGTAGCGATCATAGAGGACGCCCAGGAGCACGAACAGCGCGCCGTCGATGAGGCCGTGATTGAGGATCTGGTAGACCGCGCCGGCCGAACCGGTGAATGTGAAGCCGTAGATACCCAGCGCGATCAGGCTAAGGTGGCTGAGCGCGGCAAAGGCCAGCAATCGCCAGAAGTCGCGCTGCACCAGCGCCAGGCAGGCGCCGTAGAGAATACCGACGACGGCGAGAGCGATGAGATACGGGGCCGCAGCGCGCGCCTGGGCCGGGAAGAGACCAATGTGGAAACGGAGCATGGAATAGAGGCCCAGCTTGCCGGCGACGACCATGGCCAGGGCGACGGGCGCTTCGCTGAAGGTGTCGGCAAGCCAGCCGTGCAGCGGGAAGACCGGCACCTTGACCGCGAAGGCGAGCAGAAAAGCTAAGGCTGCCCAATAGAGCGGCCCAGCGGGAAAGGAGCCGTGAGCGATGAGAATCTGGAGGGTGACAAAGTCGAAGCTGCCGGTGCGGGCAGAGAGCCAGAGGATGGCGACCAGCAGAGGGGCGGAGGGGATGAAGGTGAAGAGGAAGAACTTGACGGCGGCTTTGGGTCCATCCTTGCGCCCGTACATGGCGATGAGGATGGCCATGGGCGCCAGCGACAACTCCCAGAAGCCGTAGTAGAGCATGAGGTCGAGGGAGAGGAAGACGCCGAACATGGCCGTCTGCTGGAGGAGGAAGAGCGCGAAAAAGATCTTGCGCTGCTCGCGGATGGCGTTCCAACTGGCGACTACTCCAACGGGAGCCAGCAGGCCGGTGAGGACCACGAGCCAGAGGCTGAGGCCGTCGACGCCGACATGGTAGGAGATTGCCGGGCTGGCGATCCACGGGCGATCGATCTCGAACTGAAAGCCGCCCTGGCCGAGGATGAAGTGGGCGGGGAGATGCAGGGTGAGGACGAAGGTGGCGAGGGCCGTCAACAGTGCGATCCAGTTGGGCAGCTTGACGCGGTCGGGAACGAGGGCCACCAGCACCGCTCCGGCAAGCGGAACGAGGAGGATCAGGGTGAGAATGGACTGGTTGACCTCGTTCATTTCAGAACCCCGCCCAATGAATATCGATTCCAAGTGAACCGAGAAGTGCTGGAACCGTGAAAAAGAGCAGAAGTGCCGCGGCGCCGGCGGCCAGCCAGGCCGCGTAAGAGCGAATGTTGCCCGACTGCCAGCGCTGCAGCAGCGCTCCGGCAAAGGTGGCGATTCCTCCGAGAAGCCATGCGCCACCGCCGAGAATCGCCTTATCCACGAACCAGCCCAGGATGTAGGTGGAGATAGCCATCAGCGGCTTGACCACCGTTACTCCGTAGATCTCGTCAACATAGTACTTGTTGGCCAGGAGCTTGTAGCCGGCGGGAACAGCAGCGGCCAACTGCGCCGGGCGGGTAGGCTTCTGCCGGTAGAGGAGGTCGGCCACAAACCAACCCACAAGGGCCACTGCTACGGTCACGATGCTGAGGTTCAACTCAAGTCGCGAGCTGTCTGGAACGAATGCTCTGGCGCCAGCAGCGGGAGCCAGAAAGGCCGCGAAGCGCTCGATGCCGATCCAGCCGCCGGAGATCGAGAGCAAGGCCAGAATCACGATGGGCACGAGCATCGACCACGGAGTGGGATGGTGGCTGCCACTCTCACTGCGCGGCTTGCCGAGGAAGGCGAGATACCAGAGACGGAACATGTAGAAGGAGGTCAGCAAGGCGGTGAGCAAGCCCACGAACCACAGCACCTTGCCGCTGTTCCCTTGCTGGAAGGCGGCGTAGAGGATGGCGTCTTTGGAGTAGAAGCCGGCGAAGGGGTAGAAGCCGGCGATGGCCAGAACGCCTACGGTGGTCATGGCAAAGGTGACGGGCAGCTTTTTCCAGAGGCCACCCATCTTGAGCAGGTTTTGTTCGCCGCCGACGGCGTGGATGACTGAGCCTGCCGCCAAAAAGAGCAGAGCCTTGAAGAAGGCGTGGGTCATGAGGTGGAAGATGGCAGCCGAGTAGGCAGCTACGCCGCAGCCGAGAAACATGTAGCCGAGTTGCGAGATGGTGGAGTAGGCCAGGACGCGCTTGATGTCGGTCTGGACCAGGCCGATGGTGGCGGCGAAGAGGGCTGTGGCCGCGCCGACGGTGGCTACAACGCTGAGAGCAACGGGCGAGTGGTCGAAGAGAACATGCGTGCGGGCGATCATGTAGACGCCGGCGGTAACCATGGTGGCCGCGTGGATGAGGGCGGAGACGGGGGTGGGGCCTTCCATGGCGTCGGGCAGCCAGATATAGAGCGGAAGCTGGGCGCTTTTGCCGGCGGCTCCGAGGAGCAGGCACAAGGCGATGACGGTAAGCACACCGCCCGTCCAGCCGGGGTTTGCGGCGAGCTTGGTGGCGATCTCGCCGAAGGTCAGGGTTCCAAAATTTGCCAGCAGAAGAAACATGCCGATGAGGAAGCCGAAGTCGCCGATGCGGTTGACGATGAAGGCCTTCTTGCCCGCTTCGGCGGCGGAGTTCTTCTGGAACCAGAAGCCGATGAGCAGATAGGAGGCCAGACCCACGCCTTCCCAGCCGATGAACATCAGCAGAGCGTTGCCGGCGAGGACCAGTGTGGTCATGAAGAAGAGGAAGAGGTTCAGATAGCTGAAGTAGCGCGCATAGCCCTTGTCAAGGGCCATGTAGCCGACGGAGTAGATGTGGATGAGGAAGCCTACGCCAGTGACGACGAGCAACATGACGAGCGAAAGCTGGTCGAGAACGAAGCTGAAGTCGACGTTGAGGGTGCCGATGTTGATCCAGGGTATGGGGCAGGTTTCGGCATAGGGCAGGGAACCCCGTGCAGGGCCGATTCCGAACAGTCCCAGAGCAGCGTTGAGAACGAGACCGAACGCGGCCAGGGGCGCGAGCAGGGCAACCGTGGTCACCATCCACTTGGGCAAGCCGCGGCCGAAGAGTCCGTTGAAGAGAAACCCGACGAAGGGCAGCAGCGGAATGAGCCAAAGATGGAGGGGCGTGTTCATAGTTTCATCAGGTCGATGCGGTCGACGGCCAAGGTTGCGCGGGCGCGGAAGACGGCGATGATGATGGCCAGGCCGACTGCGGCTTCGGCGGCGGCCACCATCATCACAAAGAAGACAAAGATCTGACCCTTTACCGCGTGCCATTGGTGGGCGAAGGTGACAAAGGACAAATTGACAGCGTTGAGCATGAGCTCAATGGACATGAAGACGGTAATCAGATTGCGCTTGATGAGGAAGCCGAGGACGCCGAGCGAAAACAGCGCGGCGCTCAAGAGCAGGTACCAGGAGAGCGGGACTTCCTGCGGGAAAAAGGAACTCATTTGCCGGCCGTCCTCTCTCGATTCCCGTAGGTGTCCCGGTTTCCGTGGGGCTCGCTGTCGCCGTGGCTAGCCAGTGCAACCGCGCCAAGAATGGCGATGAGGATGAGCACCGAGGTCACCTCAAAGGGCAAAAGCAGTTCGTGGAAGAGGACGCGGCTCAGGTCTTCCGTGCTGGTAATGCCATCGCTGAGGCTTGCAGCGCCCAAGCCCTGGGAGCGGAGGATCACGGTGGCAATTACGCCCAGAATCACAACCACCGCGGGGAAGCCGACGGCGCGCGCCGAACGGCTGCCCCTGGTGCGCTCCTCCCGTCCGGCATTGAGCAACATGACAACAAAGGTGAAGAGCACCATGATGGCGCCGGCATAGACGATGACCTGAGCAATGGCGAGAAACTCCGCGCCGAGAAGGAGATAAAGCACGGCCAGGGAGGTCATGACCACAATCAGCGAGAGGGCGCTGGATATGGGATGACTCTGGAGCAGGAGGTTGATGGCTCCGGCTAGGCAGAATCCGGTAAACAGGAAGAACAGGATCAGGTGCATCGTTTCCCAGAGCGCGGGCTAGAGTCGGCGAAGGGCCGTCGGCCGGGTTAGGGGGAGGAGGTTCCAGCAGCGGTTGAAGCCGGTCAAAAATCCTCTCCGATTGTAAATCAGTGGTAGGCAAGCCAAAGGCTTGTGGCCACAATGTTCAAAATGGCCAGCGGCATAAGAACGCGCCATCCGAATTTCATGAGCTGGTCATAGCGAAAGCGCGGCAGGGTTCCCCGCACCCAGACATACAAAAAGAGAAAGCAGAAAACCTTGGCCGAGAACCAGAAGATGGGCAGCAAGGCGTGGACGAAGATGTTTTCCGGAGGGTCGATGAGTTTGCCGAAGGGGCTGGTCCATCCGCCGAAAAAGAGCAGCGTAGCCACGCAGCCGACGTTGATCATGTTGGCGTACTCGGCCATGAAGAACATGGCGAATTTCATGGAGCTGTACTCGGTGTGATAACCGCCGGTCAGCTCGCTTTCGGCCTCGGGCAGGTCGAAAGGCGAGCGATTCGTCTCCGCATAGGCCGCCATGAGGTAGATGAAGAAGGCCACAAACTGGAAACCTCCGAAGATGTTCCAGGAGACGACGCCCAGCGCGGCCTGCTGGTCGACGATGACGCGCAGGTTGAGCGACCCGGCGCGCAGGACCACGCCGACCAGCGAGAGTCCCAGGGCCAACTCGTAGCTAATCAACTGCGCCGAGGAGCGGAGCGACCCAAGCAGCGAGTACTTGTTGTTGGAGGACCAGCCGGCGAGAGCGATGCCGTAGACGCCGATGGAGGTGATGCCGAGAATCACCAGCAGTCCGATGTTGACGTTGGAAATCTCGAATAGATCCAGGCCGCCCGGCCCGACTCCTGGCTCGCCGAAGGGCACGACGCCGATGGTGATCAGCGCGCAGCCCAAGGCGAGAATGGGAGCAAGAAGATAGAGGGGCTTGTAGACGCCGCTGGGAATCAGGTCCTCTTTGAGGAACGATTTTGCGCCATCGACGAGCGGCTGTAGCAGGCCGAACGGTCCAACGCGGCTGGGTCCCCAGCGGTTTTGGATGCGGCCCACCAGCTTGCGCTCGAGCAGCACGGTGTAGGCGACGGCGAGCAGCATCACCACCGTCACCACCACCACCTTGAGCAGGCTACACAGGAAAAACTGCAAAATCGTCACTTGCTTTCAGCCTCGTTTGCCAAACTCATCGCCACCGCTTCCCTTGCGCCGCTAGTCCGCCGCCGATTCGGCCAATTTGTGTGTCTGATGCAGCTCGAGTTCTGTGAGAGCGAGACTGTAGCGTCCCAGCTCCGCGGAGGTGAATAGAGTATCGTGTGCGGGAACCACCAGGCCGGGCCGGGGATCCGTGAGAGCTGCGACGGGCACGAAACCCGGCTCCGTGCGCACATCGTTGCCGCCAAACAGATTGATGCGGTCCAGGGTGTAACCGGGAACCAGCCGCTCGATCTCGTCCAGCACGGCGAGGGGATCGAAGGGGCTAAGCCTGGGCTCGAGCCCGTTGGCCTGCAGCCAGACGCCATGGCGATCGGCCTCGCCGGCCTGCGCGCCGCGCGACTGACCGAGATCGGCGGTTACGCCGCCCTTGCCGAAGGGGACCAGCGTCTTTACATCGACGCCCATCGCGCCGGCCAGGCGGACCAGGATTTCAAGGTCGGGCTTGATGCCCGCGCGATCGGCAGCCTTTGTGGCCAGTTGCACATCGCCGTAGGTGTTGGTGACTGTGCCGGTCTTCTCGTAAAGGCTGGCGGAGGGAAGAAGCACATCCGCGAGGGCCGCTGTTTCGGTGAGGAACATGTCCTGGACGATGAGGAAGGTGCTCTTGAGGGCCTCAGGTTTCACGGCCAGGGCGGCAACTGGATCTGCGCCGACGACGAGCAGCGCACCCAGTTCGCCTTTTGCGGCTGCCTCGAAGATCTCAGGAAGGGCTTTGCCGGGAGTTTGAGGGATGCCACGGTACTCGGCAAAGGCGCCGGGGGCGGTTACCGGGACATAGCCGGGGAGCAGGTCCGGGAACAGGCCCATGTCGGCAGCGCCGCGGGAGTTGGCGTGGTCTCCGAGGAAGGCAAAGCGCACATTGGGACGCTTCAAGCCCCAGTTGACGAGAGACTCGACGGACGGGCCACGATACTCTTCGCCGAAGATGACGACGAGGGACTCCTCGGCAAGTATGGCTTTACTGAAGCTGGCCTGGCCGAGATCGAGACAAGCGGGAAGGCCGGTGTAGCCGTCGGGCGGCAGCTCCTGCACGGCTCGGGCCTGGCGGTGGAGCTTGATGGGCCGGGCATTGGCCACGTAGAGCCGGGCGCGGTTCAGACGAACATTGATGCGCAAGGCCCAGGCGAGCAGAGGATGTTCTTCGGTGGGATTGCCGCCGATAAGGAGGATCGCGGGAGCGGCGGCGATGTCGCGCAGGCTGGCGGTCCGGTCTTTGTGGCCGGCAAGGGCGCGGGCGAAGGCCGCATAATCTGTGGTGCGTTCGTGGTCGATGTTGTTGGTCTGAAGGACCGTGCGCGCAAACTTCTGAAGGAGGTAGTTCTCTTCGTTGGTGGAGCGGTTGGAGCCGATGACGCCGATGGCCGCGCTGCCCCCCGCCGTTCCAGTCCGGCTGTCGCGGACTTCCTTGAGTTTGGCGGCTGCAACGCGAAGGGCATGCTCCCACGTGGCGGGTTCGAGCTTGCCCTCGGCGTTGCGGACGAGAGGCGTGGTCAACCGCTCGGGGCTCTCGACAAAGTCGAAGCCGAAGCGGCCCTTGGCGCAGAGAAAATCGCCGTTGATGCCGCTCTTGTCGCGGTTGTCCGCGCGCACAATCTGGGAGCCGTCGTTGGTTTGGCGGACGCCGAGGGTAACCTTGCAGCCGTCCGCGCAGTGCGTGCAGACGGTTGAAACGTGGTTCATCTCCCAGGGGCGGGTCTTGTATCGGTAACTGCCGCTGGTGAGCGCGCCGACGGGGCAGATGTCGATGCACATGCCGCACTGCTCGCAGTCTAAGCGGTCGCCGCCGTTGGGGGCGATGACGGAGTGGACGCCGCGGTTCTGCACGCCGAGCGCCCAGACATCCATGCCTTCGCCGCAGACGCGCACGCAACGGTAACAGAGGATGCAGCGGGGACGGTCGTAGTAGACGGCCGGAGACCACTGCTGCTCCTCTCTATGTTGTTTCGCCTCGGCATAGAGGCTTTCGCCCGCGCCGTACTTGAAGGTCATGTCCTGGAGTTCGCACTCGCCTCCGGCGTCGCAAACCGGGCAGTCGAGCGGGTGGTTGCCGAGGAGCAACTGGATAGTGGCCTTGCGGGCCTGGGCGATCTCGTCGGACTCGGTGACGAAGACCTGGCCCTCGGCGACGGTGGTGGTGCAGGCCGTTTGCAGTTTGGGCACTTTCTCCTGGCGGACGACGCACATGCGGCAGGCGGCTTGCAGCGAGAGGCCGGGGTAGTAACAGAAGGCCGGAATCTCGATGCCCGCCTTGCGGCAGGCGTCGATCAGCAGCGTCCCGGCGGGGGCGGTGAGCTTCTTTCCATCGACTGTGAAGGTTACGTCGGGCATCTTTGTCCTTGCGCTCGCTAAGCGGCTACCGGAAGTTCAACGGCTGTCCACTCAAGGGTAATTGCTCCAGATGGAACGCCGATGGTCAGGCCGGGAATCTCCGTGGTTTCGGCAATTGGCATTTGCTCGCCAGCTTTTGCAAGTTCCCGCAGATGCGCGTCGGCAGCCGCCTTGAAAAGCAATTTCACTTCATCCTTAGAGACGGAGAAGGCTGCACACCCCTGAATGTCAGGGGCAAACGCACCGAAGCTCACAGGCCCGGCCTCAATTACGGTCAAGAACATTTGGCAACTCAATCTGTGCGCCTCCAAAAAGAAAGCACGCGGTCAGTTCTGGAATATCGCCATCTTCATCCCCCGCAACGGTGATCAAACCGTTCTTGACCGGATGTCGCCAGTGCCGAACTTGATTTTCCAAAGAGACCGATACTTCGCGCAAATCTGTTTCCATCGGTAAGCCTCCAATTTGCTCAAGAATCTCGATCCGGGCATTGGTAGAGTAGCTAGGCGCCCTCCTCGTAGGATCGACGAATGAAGCCCCGAAAAAAGGCCGTGCGCTTCTCGACATCTTCCGGAAGCACCGCGAAACGATACTTGGAATATCTGGGATCGTAATTGACTTCGAAACCTGCTTCCTCGCAGAGCTTGTCATTGTCCGGTGTAGACGGTAGATAGGCCCCGAGATTTAGGACCCTCTTTTTCGGCCCAAAGGTCAGAAAATTACTTATCGTCCCGTCAACAGTGGTGCCAATATACCCCTTGTTGTACTTAAGCTCGATCTTGGGATTCGACTCTCGCGCGATTTGAAGAATCTCATCCATTGCTTTGATAGTTGCTTCTGAGGAGCGGGTCTCCCAATAGGCCCGATCTGCTGGTTGAACGATTGCATCTGCGGCCTCCTCCGCTCTTGGCTCAAAATCGAGGATCTTTGTGAAAAGAACGCCAAACCTATCGCCAACCTTAAATGCGACAATCTTTACTGCGATGATTGGCATTTGACGCTTGAAAAGACTGATTACATTGAAGTACCTGCCATTGATTTCTTCAGCAACAATCACCGCAGTGTGCTGAAATTCTGGATACTGCCGCTGCTCCCTTTCCCAGTATTCGATAGTCCGAATAATATGGGTTTCATCGGTTGCTCCAAGCTGAATCTCAACCTCATACCAGGATTCACCGCTTGCGTCCTGAAGGAGAATGTCAAGCCGACCGCCCGAGGGCTGGCGCCTCTCCCTCTGGATGAATTCAAGTTTTCCAAGGGTCAAGATCGACGGATTGTTCGCAATCATGTCCTGAATGAGCCGCTCGCTGCCGTTTGGTAGATCCTTTACCGAGATGATTTGTGCGTTCTCGACTATCGCCATAGCGTACTCCAGTCTTACACCACAGCCAATTCCACATGCTTCGCGAACGGGCACGGTTTGCCGTTCAGGTGGTCTTCGAACTCTTTGCGGAACTTTTTGACGAAGCCGAGGATGGGCATGGCGGCGGCGTCGCCCAGGGGGCAGAAGGTGCGGCCCAGCATGTTCTCGGCAATGTATTGAATGTTGTCGATGTCTCTGGCTTCGCCGAAGCCCAAGTGGAAGCGGGTGAGGGACTTCTTGAGCCAGTCGGTGCCTTCGCGGCAGGGGATGCACCAGCCGCAGCTCTCGTGCTGGTAAAACTTGATGGTGCGGAGGGCGAACTCGACCATGCAGGTGTGGTCGTCGATGACAACGACGCCGGCAGAGCCGAGCATGGAGCCGGCTTTGCCGACCTGGTCGAAGTCCATGCCGATATCGATTTCACTGGGGAGCAGGACCGGGGTGGAGGAGCCGCCGGGGATGACGGCCTTCAAGGCTCGTCCGCCCGAAATGCCTCCGGCCACGTCGTAGATCATCTTGCGGAGGCTGTATCCCATGGGCAGTTCGTAGACGCCGGGGCGCTGGACGTGGCCGCTGATCGAGAAGAGGCGCGTTCCGCCGTTGCGCGGCGTGCCGACGGCGGCATAGGCCGCCCCGCCCATCTCGATCACGTGGGGAACGGTGGCGATGGTCTCGGCGTTGTTGATGACGGTGGGACCGCCGTAGAGGCCGACGACGGCCGGGAAGGGCGGCTTGATGCGGGGAATGCCGCGCTTGCCTTCGAGCGACTCCATGAGGGCCGACTCTTCGCCCACCTCATAGGCGCCGGCGCCGGTGTGGGTGACGATCTGGAATTCGGTATTGGAACCGAAGATACTCTTGCCGAGGAAGCCACGGGCGTAGGCGTCTGCGACAGCCTTCTCCATGATTTCGAGGAGGTAGCGGTACTCGCCGCGGAGGTAGATGAAGCCCACCTTGGCGCCGATGGCGAGGCCGGCGATAATGGTTCCCTCAATGACCGCATGGGGATCGTGGAGGAAGATCAAGTGATCCTTGCAGGTTCCAGGCTCGCTTTCGTCGCCGTTGACGAGGACGTACTTGGGCTTGTCGGATTTCTTGGGGACGAAGGACCACTTCATGCCCGCTGGGAAGCCCGCGCCGCCGCGTCCGCGGAGGTTACTGGCTTTCATTTCGTTGACGATCCAATCGGGGCCTTGGGTCAGACACTTGTTTGCAGCCTCATAGCCGCCGAGTTCGAGATAGCGGTCGATCTGGGCGGCGCCGAGGCCGAAGCGGCGGGTGACGATCTTGACCTCATCGGGATGGGAGACGAGCTTAGGCATAGGGCACCTGCGTTTCCACGAGTGCTTGCCCGCGATAGCCATCGAGAATGCCGGGAACGAGGTCGGGCTTGAGCTCGTCGTGGAAGTCGTAGTTGACCTGAATGGCCGGAGCCCACGAGCAGGCGCCAATGCACTCGACCTCTTCGAGAGAGAAGAGGCCGTCGGCGGTGATGCCCTTGTGGCCGATGCCTAGTTCTTCCTGGAAGCGCTCGTAGACTTCATAAGCGCCGCGCAACATGCAACCGATGTTGGTGCAGACCTGAATGTTGTATCGGCCCGCCGGGTTGAAGCGCAGCATGGAGTAGTAGCTGGCCACGTCGCGCACCTCGAGTTCGGTGATGCCGATACGCTGGGCGACTTCGGCGATGACCGCGTCGGAGAGATAGCCGATCTCGTCCTGGGCGTAGAGCAGCATGGGAACCAGGGCGGATCGCTTGAGCGGGTACTTCTGGACCAGCGCGTCGAAGCGCGCGGCAAGCCGGGGCGAAAAGAGGGTCATAGTTTCCGGGCTCATTGCTGCAACTCCCGCATTAGGTCCCTTGCCCAACGTTCGGCCGCCATATCCATCTCTTCGACTTCCTCATTCGATCGTAGTTGCCCGGCTTCGGAGAACTCTATGGTTCCCTTGCTTCCATTTTCGCGCTGCCAGGTCATCGTAGCGCCGTGGCGGTGCAAATCCAGCCAGTCGTTGCCGTGACGTACCAGAATCTTGTCTTCGCCCAACTCGACCGTCGCTTGCCGGTTGCCATTCAGCCCGTGGGCCGCGGTGTAGCTGCGCAGCAGGGAGGCGAGGGAAGTCCAGAGCTCAACGTAGAGTTGCGCCGTGCCGCAAACCGGCGGTTTGACGATGGAATTTTTCTGGCCCAACGTGCATCCCCTCGGAGGCTAAAGCCTGGTCGATTTTCAGCTTCTTTGTACGGGCTGAAGCCCGGACCCTTCATTTGCAGTTCATAGCCCCAAACAGCTCGTGTTAATCGTCCAAATTGCCGAAAAACTTCCCTCAGGGGTTAAAGCCCAACTTCATCTTGCTTTGCTGACGGCACGGCTGAAGCCGTGCCCTTTCAAAACCACAGGATGATCCGAAAGTTCCTTAGTCCCTACTCCCCTAGGTCCCTGCTCTTCTATCGATCGATCTCCCCCAGAACGATATCGATGGAGCCGACGACCGCGACCAGGTCGGCGATCATGCGGCCCTTGCACATGGTCTCCACCGCCTGCAAGGTGGCGAAGGAGGGATTGCGCATGTGCACGCGGTAGGGTTTGGCTGTCCCGTCGGAAACCACATAGTAGCCCATCTGGCCGCGGGGGCTTTCAATGCCCTGGTAGACCTCGCCGGCTGGAACCGCGAAGCCTTCGGTGACGATCTTGAAGTGATGGATGAGCGCCTCCATCTGGGTCTTCATCTTCTCGCGGTCTGGCAAAACGATTTTTGGCGCGTCGGCCTTAATGGGACCTTCGGGCATGCCGTCGAGGGCCTGCTGGACGATGCGGACGCTCTGGCGCATCTCTTCCAAGCGAACAAGGTAGCGCGCCCAGACGTCGCCGGCTGTGGAAATCGGAACCTGGAACTCGAAGTTCTCATAGCCGGAGTAGGGCATGTCGCGGCGCAGGTCGAAGTTCACGCCGGAGGCTCGCATATTGGGCCCGGTCACGCCGAGGGAAATGGCATCGGCTGCGGAGAGAAAGCCGACGCCTTGCAGACGGTTTCTAAAGATGGGGTTGCCGGTGAGCAGGTTGGAATACTCGTCGATCTTTTCCGGGAAGGTATGGATGAACCCTTGCACGCGGCCGAAGAAGTCCAGCGGAGGCTCCATGGAGAGGCCGCCGATGCGGAAGTAGCTGGTCATCATCCGCTGGCCAGAGATGGCCTCGAAGAGCCGGAGAATGTCTTCGCGCTCGCGGAAGGTGTAGAGGAAGACGGTGAGGGCGCCAATATCCATGGCGTGGGTGCCGAGCCAGACCAAGTGCGAGTTCAAGCGGGTGAGTTCGGCGAGAAGAACGCGGGTCCACTGGGCGCGGGCGGGAATTTCCAGGGCGAGCAGCCTTTCGACGGCCAGGCAATAGCACAAATTGTTGGCCATGGGGCTGAGGTAGTCGATGCGGTCCGTAAGCGGGATGACCTGCTGGTAGAACTTGGCCTCGCAGGTCTTCTCGATGCCGGTGTGCAGGTAACCGATCTCGGGATAGACGCGGACGACGATCTCGCCGTCGATCTCGACCACCAGACGGAGCACCCCATGCATCGAGGGGTGTTGCGGGCCCATGTTGAGGACCATGTGCTGATCGCGAGCCCCTTCGGCCGCCGGGGCTTCGAGAATGGGCGTGCCTGCGAGTTCGGTCATCAGCGGTACCCCTCCACCGGATAGTCCTTGCGCAAGGGATGGCCCTGCCAATCGTCGGGCATCATGATGCGGCGCAGATTGGGATGGCCTTCAAATCGAACCCCGAAGAGATCGAAGACTTCACGCTCGTAGAAGTTGGCTGCGGGCCAGACCGGAGTGATGGACTCGACCGACGGGTTGGCCTCGTCCACCAACACGCGGAGGCGGATGCGCTCCTTATGGGAGTGGGAGAGAATGTGGTAGCTCAACTGGAAGCGCGGCGAGGAGGGGAACCAGTCGACCGCGGTCAGGTCCTCGAAGAAGTTGTAGCCGGCAGCCTGAACCGCGCCGCAGGCGGCGCGAATCATTTCCGGGACGATGGTGAGCGTCAGCTCGTTGCGGTCGAATTTAGCGTCTGTGAGCGCCTGCGCATTGCAGGCGAGGATGGCCCTTACGGCTGGGTGCTCTGGAAGTTCCTGGAGGACCTCCGCCCTGCCGGTGAGAGCTTTCTTAAGGTCACTCATGCTAGAGATCCGCCTTGTCCTGGCTCCAGTTCAGGATGCCCTTGCGCACAATGTAGTAGAGTCCCACGGCGACAAAGCCGAGGTAGACGAGCATCTCCCAGAAGCCGAAGAGGCGCGAGACGCCTTCGAGAGCCGGCAGCTTGCGGTAGATGACGGCCCAAGGCATCATGAAGACCGCTTCCACGTCGAAGAGGATGAACAGGACAGCGACCATGTAGAAGCGGACGCTGAAGCGGCCGCGGGCGTCGCCCTGGGCCACAATTCCGCACTCGTAGGCGGCCAGCTTGGTTTCCGAGTTGCGATGGCGCCCGACGTACCAGGAAGCCACAACCATCCCCAGCCCCAGCAGGAATGCGGCAAGGATTTGCATCAACAGCGGAAGGTACTGCCAGTTGTAGGGAACCATCGCCGCCCAATCTCAAAAGAAGTCCGCCAAGATCGCACCCTGCCGCAGCAACGCCGTTCCGCGCCGATGCGCCAGGGTGCTTGGTTTGAGATTAGGTTTTCGGCCTCATCCCGTCAAGGCAAAGCGCGGCGAAGTGGGCTGGAAACCGCCAGAGAATTGGCCTCGTCCTCTTGTTCTTCCCATGGCGTCCGGCGATTGGTCAAGTGGCTTTGAGGAAAGCGCACCCCGGCACCTTACTGCCCCAGGGCCAGCACCGCAAACAGGAAGAGCCAAGCCAGGCCCATGGTGTGCCAGTACCAAGCGGTCACGTCAACGGCGATCTGGCGGTACTCGACGCGCCGGAGCCAACCCAGAACGCTCAGGCACAGGATGAGGGCCAGTACGCCGAGCAAGAGATGGGCCGCATGCAGGCCGGTGATGAGGTAGAAGAAGTAGCTTGCCGGAGTCGCCCAGCGATCGAAAGCAAAACCCTGCGCCGTCAACTGGCTCCAGGCCATCGCCTGGCCGGCGAGGAAAAGGAGGCCGAGGAGCAGCGTGGCCCCCACCCAGGGAACGGTTCGGCGAAGAGCCGGCTGGCCCAGTCCGAGCCACTCCTCCAGCACGTCGATCTCGCGGAAGATGTGTTGCCGGGCTCGCTCCATGGTCAGGCTGCTGAGCAGCAGCAGGGCGGTGTTCAGGTAAAGAATGGGCGGCAGCAGAACCGGATGCCAGTCCCCTGTGAACAGTTGAGTGCGAGGGTTCAGGCGCATGCCCGCCTGGCGGACGAAGAAGAACAGGACAAGTACGAAAAAGACCAGCATGTCGGCGGCAAGAGCAGAAAAGAGGAAAAAACGGACGCGGTAGAGGAGTTCGCGCGGTCCTCGCCGCGGATGATTCGATTCGTCGTCCCCGCCGCCTCCGCCCCCGCCGGTAGGCCGCCGGTCCAAGGGCGGTTTACCGCCGATACCCGGGTCTCGGCGTTCCGTTTCCGGAGGGATGTGGGTAAAGGTCGAAGGCATGGAAGCCTCTGTGAAAATGAGACTACTCTCACTTTGAGTTGGACGCACCTGAAATCGGATGGGGTTGCGCTCAGGGAGCAGAGACGGTTTGATCCCGTGCAATCCGGATGCTGGGAGGAAAAACGCAGCTCATTGCGAGCTAGGGGCGGTCACGGCTTCAACAAACAGACGGTGCACCCGGCGGTCTGGAGAAAGCTCGGGATGGAAGGTGGCCGCCATGATCCGGCCCTGGCGGACAAGCACCGGGTAGCCTTCGCGGCGGGCTAGAACTTCAACGCCGCTCCCAGTCGAGAGGATGCGCGGGGCGCGGATGAAGACCATCTCCAGCGGGCCGCCGGGGAGGGTGGTTTCGGCGGTGAGGATGGTGGAGTCGATCTGCCGGCCGTAGGCGTTGCGCTCGACGACCGCATCGAGCAGCCCAAGCGAGCGTTGCGGGGGATTGAGAACCTCGCGGGCCAGCAGGATGGCTCCGGCGCAAGTGCCGAAGACGGGATGTTCCTGGCAGAAATCCCGAAGGACGCCGAAAAAGTCGAGCTTTTCCAGGAATTTCAGCATGGTGGTGGATTCGCCGCCGGGGAGGATGAGGGCATCCAAGCCGGCTAACTGGTCTGGTTTGCGGATTTCGACTGGATCCGCGCCGGACTCGGACAGGGCCTGGGCATGGGCGGCGTAATCGCCCTGAATGGCGAGTACGCCGATGCGGGGATGGGCCGCGCGGTCGAGGTGCGCGGCTTCGGCCTGACGCTCAGCTTCCTCTTCGGCTCTCAGACGCTCGACAAAGCGGCGATTCCGTTCTCCGCACAAGGCGAGAAAGTCGTCGCCGAGATCCAAGTCGGGGTCCAGCAGCGGGTCTTTGAGGGGCCGCGGTTGTTGCTCTGTCTCGGTCAAATTGGATGCTCCGCGTTCGCCCTTCAAGGCTGGAGAGGGCGTTGATTTGAAGACAACAAGGCTAGGCTCGAACTTCTTCAATTCGTTCCAGAGGCAGGATCCGGACGATGCGTTCCATGACTTTGGTGTCTTGTTGAGCCGTCTTGAGGTCGTATGCCGCCTGCAAGCGCATCCACACCTCCGGGGAGCCGCCCAGCAGGCGAGCGAGCTTCAAGCACATGACGGCGGAAAGGGGTTTGCGCTCCGACAGGATGTCGTGCAGCATCTGCCGGGAGACGCCGAGGGCCTTGGCGGCGGCGGTGACGGTCAAACCGGCAGACGGGAGAACGTCCTCCTTGAGAATCTCGCCCGGATGCACCGGGGGCAGTCCACTCTTCCTCTCCATATCGTCCTCCCTTAGTGATAGTCCTCAAAATCCACATCCAAGGCAGTTTCGCCCGACCAGCCGAAAGTGACGCGGTAGTTCCCGGTCACTCGCAAGGACCATCGTTTCGGTTTGCCTTGCAGGCCGTGGAAGTGAAAGCCGGCGATGTTCATATCTTCCGGCTGGCTTGCGACTTCCAGCAATTGCAAGATGCGAATGCACTTCCTGATATGATCGGGGCCAATCCGGCGGGTCTTGCCGGTGAGGTAAATCTCTTCAAGTCCCTTGTGCCTGAAGCTCCCGACCATTCATGCAGTGTAATCTATTTAGTTTACAGCGTCAAGCAGCACCTGCGGTGCGGCAAACGGCCTTCGGCTCGGGTGGCGAGCTGTTTCTTCCCAGGTCCCGAAGGCGGGACCTAGGGCACGTTTCATTGGCGTGGTGAAATCTGGCCCGCCGGCCCGCGTTACGTCCCTTTGAATTCCCCCGTCTCATTGCCAACCTGGCTCAACCTCAACTGGCGGGCCTCGGCCAGATTTACTCTGAAGCTGTAACCGTGCTTTTTCAGCAGACCGAGGAGTTCTGCGCCGTTCAAAAGGGTGACGGGTTCGTTATTTGCGAACGCGTAGGCGTCGCCACCGTACGTACTTGTTGTCACAAGAATTCCTCTTGACGCGCCCTCTTTGCGGACAACGGCACACAAGTCTCTCACGGCGCTGACATCAACGGTGTTCACATAACGCTTCGTCTGAATTACATATTTACCACCATGGATGGGATCGGGATCGAACACAATCGCGTCAACGCCGCGATCCCTGCTTGCCTGCGTAATCTTTACCTCTGCGCCGCGGCCGGAAAACTCCTTTTCGAATAGCTCTCGTATGAGGTGTTCGAAGTCCTGCCAGTCCATCAAGGCGAGGTTTGTACTGTTGTCAATGTGGTTGAGGATTTCCCTAGCATCGACAAATCGTGAATCGGTTGTGGGCAGCTTGAGCGCAGGCTCAATAGGGACTATCTCGATTAGCCTCCCTGCCGACTTCCCGTGCAGATTCTGGAACGCGGCCAATGGATCGACGTTCTTCAGGTTCAGTGCTGCTAGCTGATGAGGTTCAACCATCAGCGATGCAGTGTATGCCTTCGTTTCGAGACCGGTGGCTGGTTCAAGGAACCTGACCCAACCGTTTACGACAAGGAGATTGATGGTGTCTGACACGTCATTCCTTGCGATCTCGAATCCAAACCTCAGGAGAATTGCGGGGTGCACTTTCGGGATATACTCTTTTCGCTCGGATTGATTGAGGGGCTTTGCGGTGAGCCCGCTCTTTAGCGGAACAATTTTCGCCGGGGGTCTATGGACAACATCTGGCAGACAGACCTCAACAATCAAAATTCGCTGCTCCTCGTCGAAGTCGATCTCCCACGAGCGAGGAACTGAAGGCGGAAGGTTCAAGCTACCGAGAATACATCCGATTCGCTGAATTACGCTTTCTCGAATCCGATCCCTAAAGCCGTCTAAGTGCGACCGGAACCATGCTGCTTGCTCCTTGCAGTCCTTCCTGTATCGTTCCGCGTTCAGCCTGTACTTTTCCGTCTCCTCCTGCAATAGGTCCTCACTGACTTTACAGTAGCTCGTCCACCGCCTGTATTGCTCTGTGTTCCAAGTCTTGATTTGCTTGCTCAGTTCAGCGTGTCTGGTCAGTATGTCGAGACGGCGCTCGTTGTACTTTGCAACTCGCGTCTGCTCGTCGCGGAAGTATCGAGCAACCTCTTTTTCGCGAGCAGCTTTTTGGTCAAACTCGAAAATTGCTTCTCCAATTTCGAACGGTGGCCCGAGAAGCTCATGGAATTCTTCGCAGGCACCTACTGGAGCGATGGCAGGATATGCGCAGTCGGTTGCGATTAGGATCGCTTCAGTTTGGGACCAAGGCACGGGGTCAGGGAAGAGGATTGCATCTATTTCTGCAATAGTCATCTCTGCGCAGAATTCGCGCTGAAGGGAGAATTGATATTTGTGGAATGTCCTTCTCTCCCAGAAAGGACGCTTGGGCGTGAAACCTGTATTTGCTTTCCGGCTCAGGAACTCATCATTGAGATGCTTGAGTGCTCGTTCTGATCTCGCCAAGTCGTCAGGAAGGAGAATGCGGACGTTAGATGCGAGGGCAGCCTTCCTCTTTCTGAAGCGCCGAACGCGCATTTCTTCGAGCGTTCCGAGGATTCCCTTGCGAGCGTTGCCGACTGCTTCTGAGGCACCGCTCACCACCTTGACAAGCACCCATCCGATTGCGAACAGCACCAGTAAGCCGATTGCAAGCTCTTCGGGCATGGGAGGACCTAAGGTTTCAACACCATCGTATGTTTAGCTCATACAAAATCATAGAGAAAACGACCAGGCCGCGCCTAAAAGTGCACCGCGGATTGGAAGCGACCAAGCCTGCGCGAGCGAACAGCGAGGCACCTGCGGTGCGGCAGACCTCACCAACCCCTAGTTTGCAACAACTGAGACTCTTCTAATCCGGCGGCGGCCAGGCCTTTCATGGTGCCGGTGACCTGCTCGGCGACTTCGGCCAGAATCTTGGGATCGTTGTAGTGGGTGGTGGCCTGAACAATCGCCTTGGCGCGGGAGACGGCTTCCTCGCGCTCCTCGGGGTTGCGCGGGGTGCCGACATCGTCCTTGCCGCACAGGCCAACCTCGGCCTCGCTTTCGGTCCAGTTCTCGACTTCCAGAGGCGTGGCGCGCTCCTTCATGAAGATTCCAGACCCGACGAAGATGGCCTCGGCGCCGAGCTGCATCATCAGAGCCGCGTCGGCGGGGGTGGCGATGCCGCCGGCGGAGAAGTTGGGCACCGGGAGTTTGCCTGTCTGGGCCACCATCCGGACCAGCTCGTAAGGGGCCTGATGGTCTTTCGCGGCGGCGTAGAGTTCCTGTTCTGAAAGCACGGTGAGGGCCTTCATCTCTTTGACAATCTGGCGCATGTGGCGGACGGCGTGGACGACGTCGCCAGTGCCCGCTTCTCCTTTCGTCCGGATCATGGCCGCGCCTTCTGCGATGCGGCGCAGAGCCTCTCCCAGGTTGCGCGCGCCGCAGACGAAGGGGGTGGTAAAGGCGTGCTTGTCGATGTGATGGGCCTCGTCGGCGGGGGTGAGGACCTCGCTCTCGTCGATGAAGTCGACGCCCAGTTGCTGCAGGATTTGCGCTTCGGCGAAGTGGCCAATACGGGCCTTGGCCATGACCGGAATGGAAACGGCCTGGATGATCTGCTTGATGAGCGAGGGTTTGGCCATGCGGGCGACGCCGCCCTCGGCGCGGATCATGGCCGGCACCCGCTCCAGAGCCATCACCGAGACCGCGCCGGCCTCTTCGGCAATGCGGGCCTGTTCGACGTTCATCACGTCCATGATGACGCCGCCCTTGAGCATCTGGGCCAGGCCCACCTTCAGGCGCAGGCTGGTAGGAGTAACCGTTTTGTTTTCTATTGGTTCCAGCATAGCTGTAGCCCTCGATCGGTTGCGGTTCCGGGGCTTGCCCAGGTTCGGGAGACCGCTTGGGTGTCAGCGTCCAGTGTAGCAGCGATGTTGCCTGGAGAAGAAGGGGAGGGAAGCGGGAGGTTGGGGGGCGCGCATTTCTAAGACCATTCCAATCCTTCTGTTCCTCTTCTGGTCACTCTTCTGCATTCCAATGCAGTCGATGGCCACCGTACATCCACTGCCGGCTCCGGTCAGCGGACCGCCGCACCCGCACGATGCCGCCGCGGCCGTCGAGCTTGCGGCCGAGAAGGCGCTTGTGGCTCCGGTCCTCGAACCGGGGGAAAAGGAGCTTCTTCAACTCAGCAGGGCGGAGGCGCGGCTGCCGGTGGAACTGGATGTTTCCGTTTCATTGCGGCAATTCCGCGTGCGCAACCTGCTGGCGCTGCGTCCGGGCCAGGTGATCGAGACCACGTGGAACCATGGCAGCGATGTGCCGCTGGCTGCAGGCGATGTGCAACTGGCCTGGAGCGAGTTCGAGGTCATCGATTCGCAATTGGCGGTGCGCATCACCCGCCTTGCTTGAAGGATGGGGTGCAAGTGGTTGCGCGCGGAAGAGGCAGAGAGAGGCCGGGGAATGACCGAAAAAGGGAACGGAAACGGATCGCCGGCGGCGGCGCCTGTGGGCGGGTTGGCCGGCTGGCTGCTGGCCAGGCTCGGGGCCCGGCGGCATGAGCGGCCGCGGCTGGCGCTGCTGGAGCGCATCGCGCTCGCTCCCCGCCAATCGCTGGCACTGGTCGAGGCCGAAGGTCGCCGCTTCCTGGTAGCTACCTCTCCGGAGGGAGCGCCGGCGTTTTATGCGCTCGACCGTCAGGCTGTCGCCGGCCCTTCAGGCGGGTCGCCGCGCGCGGGGAAATCTTCCGCCTCGAGGGTCTCATGGTAGGGCTGTGGGCCGCAGCCGGGCTCGCCGCAGCGGCCCCCGCGCCGCTGCTGCCGGATCTGAACGCACGGTTGCATCCCTCGGATTCGACACCGTGGACGATTCTCTTTGTTCTGACGCTGATTACCCTGCTGCCCGCGATTCTGATGGCCATGACTCCGCTGGTGCGCCTGCTGGTGGTCTTTCACTTTCTGCGCCAGGCCCTGGGCACACAAACCGCTCCCTCGAACCCCACCTTGATGGGGCTCGCCCTGATGATGACCTGGTTTCTGATGACGCCGGTGCTCAACCAGGTGGACCAACTGGCGGTCGAACCTTATCGCAACGGCCAGGTGACCGGCTGGCAGGCGATCGACCTGGGCGCCCAGCCGGTAAAGATCTTCCTGCTGCGCTACGCGCGGGAAAAGGATTTGGCCTTGTTTACGGCGGCGGGCCAGATTCCGCGCCCCAACAAGCCCGCGGACCTGCCCATGCAGGTGGTGGTTCCGGCCTACATCCTCTCCGAGCTGAAGGCCGGATTCGCGATCGGGGCGGTCTTGTTTCTTCCCTTTCTGCTGATCGACATGGTGACCGCCGCGATCACCACCTCGATCGGCATGTTCCAACTGCCCCCGGTGGTGGTCTCGACGCCATTGAAGATCCTGCTGTTTGTGATGGTGGACGGCTGGAACCTGCTGGCCAGTTCGCTGTTGAAGAGCTTTTGAAGGAGAGAACGATGACCCCGGATATGGTTGCCGAGTTGCTCCGCCAACTGATGAAGGAGGCCATCGTTCTGGCCGCGCCTCTGCTCATTGCCGCCGCCCTGCTGAGCTTCATTCTCAGCCTTCTCCAGACCCTGACCAGCCTGCAGGATCAGTCCCTGACCAGCGTGCCGCGGCTGGCGGCGATCGCGTTGATTCTGCTGGCCGGAATGCCCTGGTTCCTGGGGCGGATGGCGACCTATACGCGGCTGCTGCTGGAAGATTTGCACCGCTATCTGGGCTAAGCAACGGAAAGAGACGGCGATGGTCCCTGGAAACGAGATGGAGTGGACGAGCTTTCTCAGCGCCATGACGCTGGCCCTGGTGCGGGTGAGTGGCATGGTGGCATTTGCCCCCTTCTTCTCGTCGACCGCTCTGCCCTTGCGCACCAAGGCGGTCTTTGCCGGGGCGGTGGCCTTTCTGCTGGCCCCGCTGGTGGCCACGCTGCCCAATGCCCATGTGTCGATCGGGTTTTCTTCCCTGCTGGGCGAGCTGGGGGTGGGTCTGGTCTACGGCCTTTCGCTGGCCCTGCTGAACGAGATGCTGCTGTTTGCGGGCCAGATCGCCGGACTCCAGTTCAGCTTTTCGCTGGTCAATCTGTTGGACCCGGCCTCGGCCATCCAGACTCCGCTGCTGGGGGACCTGTTCCAACTGATGGGCACGCTGGTGGTCATTACGGCCGGGCTTGACCGCATCCTGCTGGCCTCGATGGCGCGCAGCTTTCGCGTGGCCCCCTTGGGCAGCTACGCGCTGGCTCCGCTGACCGCGCTGGCCATCGTGCGCGCCGCCGGAGGCGTCTTCCTGGCCGCCGTGGAGCTGGCCGCGCCGGTGCTGGCCGCGACCATGCTCGTCGAAATAGCTGTGGCCCTGTTGGGCAAGCTGAGCCCGCAACTGCCGGTGATGTCGCTGACCGTGCCGCTCAAGACCCTTACCGGCTTCGCCCTGCTGGCCGGCTCGCTGGCCCTGTGGCCGCGCTTCATCGAGGCGCGTTTCGCGGCGCTGCTCGACCTGGCCGAGCGTCTGATTGCCTCCCCCGGCGCGGGGGCGGGCCATGGGCTGGGCCTGGGCTTGAGCCTGGGTCTGGGAGGATAGCCGATGCCCGGAGAGCGCACCGAACAGGCCACCCAGCACCGCCGCGTGAAAGCCCGCAAGGAAGGCGACCTGCTGCACAGCCGGGAGCTCTCCTCCGCTGCCGGAACCCTGGCCGGGGTGATGGCGCTGGGGGTGCTGGGAAGCCGGATGCTGATCGTCTGGCGGGCGGATTTCGCGGCTTTTCTCGATCTTGGAGCCCGGGCCCGCTGGGAGCCCAACCAGATCGAGCCTACGCTGGTGGCCGTGCGCCGGCTGGCGCTGGCCGTTCTGGGACCCCCGGGAATCGTCATGGCGGCGGTGGCCATGGCCGGACTCGGGGTGGGGGTCATGCAGACCGGCGGGATCAGTTTCTATCCCGCGGCGGTGGGCTTCAAGATGGACCGCATCAACCCGGTCTCGAATCTCAAGAACCTGTTCTCGCTGCGGGCCGCGGCGCGGCTGGCGAAATCGCTGATCCCCGCCGCCCTGCTGGCCGTGTTTGCGGTGCAGCGCATTGCCCGGCAGTTGACCCTGCCGCCGTTTTCGACCACGCGCCTGGAGATGCTGGGAGCGGATGTCTATGGGCTGCTGCTGGCCGCCGCATGGCTGCTCTTCGGCTGGTCGGCCATCGACTACCTGGTGGAGTGGCAGAGCCGGGAGTCCCGGCTGAAGATGAGCCGCGAGGATATGCGCGAGGAGATGAAGGAGACCGAGGGCAGCCCGCAGATTCGCAGCCGCATCCGCAGCCTGCAACGGCAGATGCGCCGGCGCAGGGTGAAGGCCGATGTCTCCAAAGCCGCCGTTGTCCTGACCAATCCCACGCACTACGCCGTGGCTCTGGGCTTCGACTTTGCCACCATGGAGGCGCCCAAGGTGGTGGCCAAGGGGCGCAACCTGCTGGCCGAGGAGATCAAGGCGGAGGCCCGCTGGGCCGGGGTGCCGATCCTGGAGAACCCGCCGCTGGCGCGCTCCCTCTATCGGTCCGTCGAGGTGGGCCAGCCCATCCCGGTCGATCTCTACGCCGCGGTTGCCGCCATTCTTGCCTGGCTCTACCGGCAGCGGGTCGAGGCCGAGTTGCGCGAGCGCCGCGCCCGCGAAACAGCCGCGCGCGCCCGGACGCAGACCCGCGCCCAGGCAACCGATCCAAGGCGGCCGGGCTCGGGCATTCCACCCTTTGCAGGAGGTCGCGAATGAGTACCACGGCTCTCGCCCCCGGCGCGCTCCCCGGCCAATCCATCTGGCATCGGCTGCGCGAGATGGTTCTGCCCCTGGCCGCCATCAGCGTCATCTTCGTCATGCTGGTGCCGCTGCCGGCCGCGGGCCTGGACCTGCTGCTGGCCTTGTCCATGGCCGCCTCGATCGTCGTCTTCCTCTCCGCGGTGCAGATCCGCCGGGCCGTGGAGCTGAGCGTCTTTCCGACCTTGTTGCTGCTGTTGACCCTCTTCCGGCTGGCCCTGAACATCGCTTCCAGCCGCCGCATCCTGCTGCACGGCTCGGAAGGCACGGCCGCGGCCGGCAAGGTCATCGAAGCCTTCGGGCAGTTTGTGGTGGGCGGCAACTATGTGGTGGGCTTTGTGCTGTTCCTGGCCCTGATCGCCATTCAATTCTTGGTGGTCTCGCACGGGGCGGTCAGAACCGCCGAGGTCACCGCGCGTTTCACCCTCGATGCGCTGCCCGGCAAGCAGATGGCCATCGACGCCGACATGAATGCCGGGCTGATCGACGAGGCCGAGGCCCGGCGCCGCCGCCAGGGGATCGCCCGCGAGGCCGAGTTCTACGGCGCCATGGACGGGGCCGCGCGCTTCAACCAGCGGGATTCGCTGGCCACCATTCTGATTACCGCCATCAACATCGTCGCCGGATTGCTGATCGGCACCCTGCAGCAGGGCATCGAACTGGGCGAGGCGGCGCGCACCTACACCGTGCTCACCGTGGGCGACGGGCTGGTTACGCTGATTCCCTCGCTGCTGGTCTCGGTGGCCGGAGGCATCACCCTGACCCGCGCCAACTCGGCCGGGATGCTGGGCGGCGAGATCCGCCAGCAACTGCTGGGCAAGCCCACCACGCTCTACCTCGCCAGCCTGGTCTCGGCGGCGATGTGCCTGATTCCCGGGCTGCCCAAGCTGGCTTTTCTGGGCGTGGCCGCGGGCCTGTTCTGGGGGGCGCGGCGGGTCGCGGCCCACGCTCCGGCCACCGCGGCCGCCGAGCTCGGTCCGGGGGAAAAGAAAAAGGTGGAGCAGGCGCAGGGCTCCGATCTGGCCGGATTGCTGCGCCTGGAAGAGCTGACCCTGGAGATCGGTTTTCAACTGATTCCGCTGGTGGACGAGAAGCAGGGCGGACAACTGCTGAGCCGGGTGCGGGCCTTGCGCCGCCATCTCTCCGCCGAGATGGGCTTTCTGGTGCCCCCGGTGCACATCTCGGACAATCTGCGCCTGCGGCCGCGCGAGTACCTGTTTTCGCTGCGGGGCATGGAGATCGGCCGCTGGCAGACCGAGGGACCCTTGATGCTGGCTGTCTCCGGCGACCCCGGCCGGCGGCCGCTGGCGGGGAAGGAGGCCCGGGAACCGGCCTTCGGCGTTCCCGCCATCTGGATCGCCCCGGGGCTTGAGGATCAGGCCATCGCCGCCGGCTACTCGGTGGTCGATGCGGTCACGGTCATCACCACCCATCTGGGCGAGCTGATCCGCCAGCACGCCTGGGAGCTGCTGGGGAGGGCGGAGACCAAGCGGCTGATGGATTCGCTCAACGACAGCCACCCCAAGCTGCTGGAAGAGCTGGTGCCCAAGCTGCTGACCCTGGGAGAGGTGGGCCGGGTGCTGGAACAATTGCTGCGCGAGCGGGTCTCGATCCGCGACCTGGGCGGGATTCTGGAGGCCCTGCTGGAGACCGCCGCGGTGAACAAGAGCCTGGTGGCGCTGGTCGAGGCGGCGCGCCAGGCCCTGGGACGGCGCCTGGTCCGTCCGCTGCTCGACGGCGACGGCCAATTACCGGTGCTGCTGCTCGATCCGGCGCTGGAGGAGGAGATCCTCACCACCATCGCCCCGGAGACCGGGCAGCGCCTGCTCGGCGCCGCGGCGGCCCCAGGGACCCCGCTGGTGCGCCGTCTCACCGATTCTGTGAGGCAACTTATCGGAGCCGCCTCGGCTGCGGCCCTCCCGGTGCTTCTTTGCCCCAGTCCGGCTCGCTATCACGTGCGGCGCTGGCTGGAGCCGGTGTTTCCACGGTTGGCGGTGGTTGCCGCCGGGGAAATCCCGGCGGAGATTCGTTTGCGCCCGGCGGGGACCGTGCGCTGAGAGCCAGGGAGCATGGCCCAGCGGCAGAGTTCGGGCAGTTCATTGGGGGAAACAGCGATGGGGATCGAAACGGCGGCCGCGGCGGGAAATCATAAGGTGCCTGGCCGGGGAGCGGCCGGGGGAGGGTATCCGCCCGCCGCGGCCGGGGTGCAGATGCTGACCGGCGAACAGGAGCGGGTACTGCTGGAACATCTGCCCATCGTGCGCTTTCTTGCCCGCCGCATTCACGAGCGGCTTCCCCAGCATGTGGACATCGAGGACCTGGTCTCGGCCGGGGTAGTGGGGTTGATGGATGCCTTTTCCAAATTCGACCCGGGCAAGAAGGTGCAGTTCCGCAGCTACGCCCAGTTCCGCATCCGCGGAGCGATTCTGGACAGTCTGAGAACGCTGGACTGGAGTCCGCGCGAGCTGCGCCGCAAGGGCCGCGCGGTCGAGGAAGCCATCCGGGTGCTGACGGCGCGGATGGGCCACGCTCCGGGCGAGGGCGAAGTGGCCGTGGAGATGGGTTTGGGCCTGGACGAGTACCAGCAATTGCTGGGCGATTTGAAGGGCCTGGAGATCGGCACGCTGCACATCGAGCGCAACGAGGACTCGGGCGACGAGGAGCTGGCCTACGTTCCTGGCCGGCCCGAGGAAGATCCGCTCTTCCGCTGCCTGCGCGGCGAACTGGAAGACCGGCTGGGCGAGGCAATCGCCAATCTGCCCGACCGCGAGCGGCTGGTGATGACCCTCTACTACTACGAGGAGATGACCATGCGCGAGATTGGGCTGGCGCTGGGAGTGGTCGAGTCGCGGGTTTCGCAGATGCACGCCTCGGCGGTGGTTCACCTGCGCGCCGCGCTCAAGGACCTGGCGGCGCGCGGAGCATTGGGCCGGAGCCCGCCGGGGCGAAAGGCAACCGAGCGGACGCTGCGCTGAACCGGCCGGGCGCGGACCAAAGGCGCAGGCCGGGTCAAGGACTTGAATCGGGGAGGACGGTGCGATGGAAAAGACGCTGAAACAGGATGAAATCGACGCCCTCTTCGAGGCCGCCAGGAGCACGGCGCCGGACTCCGCGCGCAGCGAAGTGAGGGCTCGCGTGGTGCCCTACAACTTCTCCTCGGCCGGCCAGATCTCGACCGACCAGTTGCGCGCAATCAGCATGTTGAACGACCTGTTCGCCCGCAATCTCACCCACAACCTGGCCGCATGGCTGCGCACCCGCTTCCAGGTGAACCTGGTCTCGGCCGAGCAGATCCAGTTCAATGAGTTCGTGCTGCGGGTTCCCGAGATCAGCTATGTGGCCTCGGTGCGCCTGGAGCCCCTGGGAGCGCTGTCGGTGCTGCAACTGGACCTGGCCCTGGCCCCGCCGATCATCGATCTTCTGCTGGGCGGCGAGGGCCAGGACGGGCCGCTGCGGGAGTTGACCGACATCGAGGAAGCCATCCTGGCCAGCGTGGTCGAGATCATCTGCCGCGAGCTGACCGCGGCCTGGCAGCCGGTGGGCCTGAGCTTCAACTTCGAGCGCCGCCAGATGCAGACCCAGGTGGCGCGCATCATGTCGGTCACCGAAAAGACCCTCTGCCTGAGCTTCGAGATCCGCATGCCGCACAGTTCCGGGCTGCTCAACCTGGCCTTTCCGGCGGTGGTGGCCAACACCATTCTGCGCCGGCTGACTTCGGACTGGGGCCGGCGCCGCCGCCACGCCGGCGAGACCCGGGCGCGGATGGTGGCCGCGGCCCGCAAGATTCGTTTGGGCGGCTCGCTGCAACTGCCCACCGTGCGGGTGGCGGCCAACACCATCGAGTCCCTGGAAGTGGGAACGATACTGCGCCTGAACCTGCCCGCAAACGCCTTGCCCGAGTGGCGCGTGGGCGGCCAGCCGCTCTGCCAGGCGCAGGCCATCCGCCAGGGCCCGCACCGCGGGGCTCGCATCGAGCGCGAGATTCTAGAGGCTGAGGCATGAAGACCTATCTCGATTGCTGGATTCAGGTGGCCGGGGCCTTGTTCTCGCAGGCCCTTGCCGGAGAGCCGGAGCTGGTCGAGTCGCTGCCCAAGCCGCTTGGCGAAGGCTCCTTTGGCTTCGCCGCAACCCTCACCGGGGACGAGGCGGGGCGCTTCGCGGTGGTTCTCGACGGCTCGATTCTGGAGACGCCGCTGGTCGGCGAGGGGGTGGACCAGAAAGCCGGCTGGGGAGAGTTGCTGCGCGAGTCCGCAGATGCCGCCGCGGGAGAACTGCTGGCCGCAACGGGAAAGAAGGCGCGCGTCGAGAAGTTCGAGCCGATCAACGGGGAGAGCAAGGTTTCCCAGGCCTTCCAACTGAAATCGGGCGACCGTTCCTGGACCATTCTGGTCCGCAACGAGGTGCGCGCCCCCAAGCCCGCGGTCAACCCCGAGCCGGAGAAGGCCGCCGCCTCGGCCCCGGCCCCGGCGCCGCCGCCGGCCCTGAATCCCGGGCTAGAACTGCTGCTCGATGTGGAGCTTGAGGCCTCGCTGCGCTTCGGCTGCCGGGAGATGCAGCTGGGCGAGATTCTGGACCTGGGACCGGGGGACGTGGTGCAGTTGGATCGCCACGTGGCCGATCCCGTGGACCTGGTTGTCGGCGACAAGATCGTAGCCCGCGGGGAGGTGGTGCTGGTGAACGGAAACTTCGGCCTGCGGGTGACCGAGGTAGCCGCGCCCAGGAAACGGCTGGAGAGCATTCGATGCCTATTCTGACCGCCAGGCCGGCAGGCGCGGGGTGGGTTCGAGCCGGCCAGACAGCGGATGGCGGTGCGTACCGGGGAGTCCCGCGGGCCGATGCCGATCGCGACATCCCGGCGCGCGGGCTCGCCAAGAGGAGGCAGGGCCTGCTCGAGACCTGCGCCAATCCGCGCTGCGGCTCCGGCTGGCTGCACCTTTGGCGCAGCCGCTCCGCCCCGCTGTTCGAGGGCGGATGGATCTGCTCGGCCGCTTGCACCCGCGCCCGGGTGGAGGCGGCGGTGCGCCGCGAGCTGGAGGGCCGGGGCGGCGAGCAGCAGAGCTACCGTCATCGCATCCCCTTGGGGCTGGTGATGCTGGAGCAGGGCTGGATTACCGCCAGCCAGTTGCGTCAGGCCCTGGAGGCGCAGCGGGCGGCCCGGGGCGGGCGGCTGGGCCAGTGGCTGATTCGCCAGCATGGAGTGAGCGAGCAGTTGGTAACCAGGGCGCTGGGACTGCAATGGAGCTGCCCCGTGCTGGGTCTCGAGTTCCACGACGCCGAGGGGCTCACCTCGCTGCTGCCGCGCCTGTTCGTGGATGCTTTTGGGGCGCTGCCGTTGCGGGTGGCCGCCGGCAAGCTCCTTTACCTTGGATTCGAGGACCGGCTCAACCCGGTTCTGGCCTTGGCCATCGAGAGGATGACGGGGCTGCGGGTAGAGAGCGGGCTGGTCGCCGAATCCGCGTTTCGCCAGGCGCACGCGCGCCTGATGAGTGCGCGGTTTCCCCGCGTGGAGCTGATCGAGGCCAGTTCGGAAGCGGCGCTTGTCCATGCCCTGTCGAGGTCGATCGAGAGGGTGAGGCCGGTCGAATCCCGCCTGGTCAGAGTTCACGACTGTCTGTGGCTGAGGATGTGGCTGCGTCCCCCCAGCGGGCCGGTCCAGGAGATCGGGGTGCTGGAGGACCTGATCTGTTCGATCGGCGCGCATTGAGAACGGGAGCCGGGAGCCGTTTGCACCGGGAAACGCTCTCATGGTTTTGCCGCGAGAGCCGATAGAGAAAAGAGCAGAGGAGCTCGGGAAATGAGTGAGATTAGAGCCTTGATCGTGGACGATTCCTCGGTGATGCGGAAGATAGTGGAGCGTTCGTTGCGCCAGGCGGGTCTGGAGCTGTTGGTCGTGCACGAGGCGGGCAGCGGCACCGAGGGGTTGGACCTGTTGAAGGCCAAGCAGGTGGACCTGATTCTGTCGGATATCAATATGCCCTCGATGGACGGATTGGAGTTTCTGCGCCAGCTACGGGCGCAGAACCTGGCTCCGGGCGTTCCGGTAGTGATGATCACCACCGAGTCCAGCGAGGAGCATGTGAAGCAGGCCATCCTGGCTGGGGCGCAGGGGTATATTCGCAAGCCCTTTACCGCCGAGCAGGTAAAGGAACGGGTATTGCCGCTGCTGCAGGTTACGTAGCCGGAAGGGGCCGGGGTGCTAATCAACGGTGTGCGTAATGCCGCAATCGCGCGGGCGCGCGGTGGCGGAATGGACGAAATGGAGCCTACGATGGCGGTGTCGTTGCGTGAGTCCGTGCAACTGGTTTCCGATCCGCGGAACCTGGATGCGAGCGTGGATGAGGTTTTTCAGCTCATGCTGGGAGTGACCTGTCGGCGCGACCCCGGGCCGGCTGTGCAGGAGCCGGAGTCGGTCACCGCGGTGGTGGGCTTTGGCGGGCTGCTGAGCGGGGCCTGCGTCTTCAGTTGCGGAGCCAGCGCGGCGATCAAGATTGCGGCGCATCTGACCGGCATGGAGTTCGACGACATCGACGACACGGTCAAGGACGGCATTGGCGAGATCTGCAACATGCTGGCCGGAGCGTGGAAGGGCAAGGTTCCGGATCTGTCCGCCAACTGCGGGTTGTCGGTTCCGGCCGTGATCACCGGCCGGGATTACAGGCTGCACGTCCAGGCCCCGGAGTTTCAATTGCGCCACCTTTACCGCTTCGACGAGGTCGTCTTCGGCGTGACGATTGTCTGCGACGGCATCCAGTAGCCCCGGCATCCAGAAGCTGCCGGCGCGGACCTCGGGAGGTTGCGCCCCCAACCGACCTGGGCATGGCGCCCGGAACAGAGCTGGGCGCGGCGTTCTGAATAGGCCGCGCGAGCGAACCGGGATGGCATAGGGCAACTGCGGGATGGCATCCGGCAATCGATAGCGCCAAGAGAATTGCTCTGCGCCCATGGGTCCGCGGCGGTGTTTCCCGAGGGCATGTCGAACGGCATGAGGGTGCGGCCCGCTCTCTTCTCCGGCTCTCCTCCCCTCTCTTCTTCTCTTCTCCGCCTCGACGGCGTTCCCCAATTCCTAATCCTCCTCTAATCCATTCTCCGCCGCCATGGTCCTTCACCTGCATCGTTCGTTGAACGACAGGAGACCGGCCCGATGGACAGTGGCTACTATGCGGCGATGACGGGACTGGTGGCGCGCACCCAGGCGCTCGACACGGCGGCTGCGAATCTGGCCAATGCCCAAACCCCCGGTTACCGCGCCGAACGGGAGTTCTTCCGTTCGGTGCTGCTGGGCCCCGACGCCCTCGACTCGCAGTTGGGGCAGACGGTGAATAACTTCGGCCTGCTGGGCGGCGACCGTCTCAACATGGGACAGGGTGCGTTGCAACAGACAGGCAATCCGCTGGATCTGGCCATCGAGGGAGAAGGATTCTTTCAGGTGCAGACCGCGAACGGCATTCGCTACACCCGCGACGGCGGCTTCCACCGTGCCCGCAATGGGGAACTGGTCACTTCGGCGGGCGAACCGGTATTGTCCACTACCGGGCAGCATATCGCCGTGCCGCCGGGCGAGGTTACGGTGGGCTCGGATGGCGTCCTTTCGGTGGCCGGCGGCGTGGTTGCCACCGTGGGGGTTTTCACCTTTCCCCAGGGCGGCGAGATGACCCCGGAAGGAGCCAACCGCTACATTGCCCCGGAGGGGAGCGCGGCGGCGCTTTCCAAAGCCGTCACCGTGCATCAGGGAGCCATCGAGTCGGCCAATCAGGACGTCATCCAGGGATCGCTGGATCTGCTCATGATGCAGCGCCAGGCGGAGATGATGCAGAAGGCGCTCACCGTCTTCCACACCGAGTTCAACAAGATCGCCAGCGAGGATCTGCCCAAGGTCTGAAGAGCAGGGGTCAGGGATCAGGGGTCAGGGATAAGGGATCGGGGATTCGAGGTTAGCGAGCATTCAGTTGTTTAGAACCTGAAGTCGGAGATTTGGTACGGGAAAGCAGCAGTCTATCGCAAGGGAATTGGCGGTCGTTGTTCAGGAGCCGGGTTTTCTGACCCCTGATCCCTGACCCCCGATCCCTGAAGGAGAACAATGATTCGAGCCTTGTACACCGCAGCCAGCGGCATGAGCGCGCAGCAACTGAACCTGGACACCATCGCCAACAACCTGGCCAACTCTTCGACCACCGGATTTCGCCAGTTGCGCCTGGAGTTCCAGGACATGGTCTACCAGAACCTGGTCACGCCGGGGGCCGCGCAGAGCCAGTCCACGGTTTCCGCAGGACTGCAGATCGGACTGGGCACCAAATCGGCGGCCACCGAGGTGATCATGACCCAGGGATCGCTGAATCAGACCTCGAACCCTCTCGACGTGGCCATCGAGGGCGCGGGGTTCTTCCAGGTGCAGCGCCCGGATGGGACCATCGCCTACACACGCGCCGGCCAGTTTCAGCTGAATAACCAGGGGACCGTGGTCACCACCGACGGCGACCCGGTCATTCCCACCATTACCGTTCCCGCCAATGCCACGGCGGTCACCATCACCCAGTACGGGGTGGTGAACGCGACTCTCGCCGGGCAGCAGAACCCTTCGCAATTGGGTCAGTTGCAACTGGCCACCTTTCCCAATCCGGGGGGTCTGGAAAGCAAGGGGTCGAACCTGTTGCAAGCGACCCTCAGCTCCGGCGACCCGGTCTTGGGCAACCCCGGCGGAACCGAGGGGTTGGGGACCCTGCAGCAGGGGTATCTGGAGAACTCGAACGTGGATGTGGTCACCATGTTTGTGCAGATGGTGCTGGCGCAGCGGGCCTACGAGTCGAACTCGAAGGTCATCAAGGCCGCCGACGACATGTACTCCCAGGTCAACAACATGACCCGGTAGGGATTCAGACCGGGTCCAAGGACGCGAACGGCGTGGGCAGGATCAGGAATTCAGGGAGCCGGATCTCGATGAACACGGGATGGAAGATGCGGATCGGCGCGGCGGTTTTGGCCTCGGCTACGGCTCTGCTCGAGGCGGCTGGCGCGCAGACGGCAAACCCTGCTCCTACCGTCATGCTTTCGTCGGGAGGACTGACCGGGGCGCCGCAATCGGCTTCAGGGGAGGTGGTGCGGGAGATCGACGATCCGCACACCGGCGCGCGCTGGCTGCTGATGCGCAGCCCCGAGCATCCGGGCGGGCCGGGACGCCTGGTGCTGGTTGCGCAGGTACGGAACAGCGGACCCAACCGAGGCCAGGCGGGAGCCGGGCTGGGGCCGGAGCCGCTGGTTCTTCTCCCCGTGATTCGCGCCGGGGACCGGTTGATCGTCGAGGAGAACACGGCGGTGGTCGATGCGCGCCTGGAGGCGATCGCGCTGGGTACGGCGGCGATCGGGTCGGCGCTCGACGTGCGGCTGAAGATTGGCGGCAAGGTGCTGCGGGCCGTAGCCCTGGCCGCGGGCCGGGCAGAGTTTAGGCCGGAAACCGAGGTGCGGCCGTGAAATCCGCATGGAGGTGGGCGCTTGCCGGTTGCCTGACGGCGGCGCTGCTGGCGGCGACGCCCTGGGCGCACGGCGCCGACAAGAAGCATATCCCGTTGCTGCCTCAGCCCAAGCCGACCCCTCCGGAGGCGGCGCTGCACGGCTATATCGAGCGGGTGCGAGCACAACAGGCGGCGGAGGTGAAGACCCCGGGATCGATCTGGAGTCCGGAAGGCCGGCTGGTCCGGCTGGGCACCGACGCCAAGGCCGCAAGGCTGCACGACGTGGTCTCGATCGTGGTCACCGAGAGCCTGGCGGCTTCGACCGACGGCCAGGTGAAGAACTCCCGGGCATCCAGCGCCAACTCCGGGCTGACCTCGCTGTTTGGCGCCCTCAAGGCCTCCAACGCATTGCAGAACCTGGTGGGCATGACCGCGTCTTCCGGGCTGACGGCGCAGGGTCAGAGCACCACCAACTCCAGCCTGGCGACGACCTTTGGCGCCGAGGTTGTGGATGTGCTTCCCAACGGCATGCTGGTGGTGCAGGCCACCCGGCAGCTGACCTTCTCGCAGCAGACCCAGGTGATCAAGCTGCGCGGCCTGGTGCGTCCGGAAGATGTGAGCGCGCAGAACGAAGTGCTTTCGACGGCCATGACCGATCTGGAGCTGGAAGTGACGGGGAAGGGAATTGTCAACGACTCGACCTACCGGCAGAACCCGCTGGTCCGGTTCCTCGAGAGGCTACTGATTTTTTAAGGGCGCAGGGTTGCGGGGCCGGAAAACAAGCGCGGGACGAGAGAGATCATCGATGCGGAAGCCGTTCGGAAAACCAGAGGTATGCGGGAGAGCGAGAGAGCGGACGGCGCAAGCCGGGCGGGGCGCATCCTTCTGGTGGTGGGTTGCGCTGGGGGCGGCCCTGGCGCTTGCTGCCGGGTTTGCCCACGCCCAAAGGGGGCCGCAACTGGCGCGGATCAAGGACGTGGCCACCATCGAGGGGATTCGGGACAACCAGCTGGTGGGCTACGGGCTGGTGGTGGGGCTGCACGGCACCGGGGACAGTTCGCAAACGGTGTTTCCGGCGCAGACGCTGATCTCGGCCCTGGAGCGGATGGGCATCACCGTCCCCCAGACCGGCTCGAACAGCGCCAGCAACATGCAGGTGAAGAACATGGCCGCGGTCTTTGTGGTGGCCACCCTGCCCCCCTTCAGCCGGCCCGGATACAAGATCGATATCACGGCGTCTTCGGCCGGGGACGCCCGGTCGCTGGAGGGAGGCGTGCTTTTGATGACGCCGCTGTACGGGCCGGACGGGCAAGTTTACGCGCAAGCCCAGGGGGCTCTGGTGCTAGGCGGCTACATGGCCACATCGGGAGGCAATGCGCGGCAACTCAACCACCCCACGGTGGCGCGCATTCCCGGCGGAGCGCTGGTGGAACGGCCGGTGCCCTTCGACCTGAAGCAGATGCACACGGTCAGCGTGCTGCTCAACGACGCGGACTTTCATACCGCGGAGAGGATGGCCGCGGCCATCGATCAGGCTCTGGGCTCGGCCCGCGCGCACGCCGTGGACAGCCGGCGGGTGGAGATTGCCGCCCCGCCGGGCGAGGACATTGCAGCGTTGCTGGACCGGGTGGAGGCCGTCGAAGTCGAAGTCTTCCCCAGGGCCAGGGTGGTGGTCAACGAGCGGACCGGGACGGTGGTGATCGGAGGCATGGTTCGTCTGCAGGCGGTTTCCATACTGCACGGGGGCCTGAGCGTGAATGTGCTCTCCGAGACCAGGGTCTCGCAACCCAATGCGTTTTCCTCGGGAACCACGGAAGTGGTGCAGCAGACCACGGTGCAGGCTCTGGACAAGCCGGTGAACCGCATCGACCTGAAAGAAGGAGCGACGGTGGAGGATTTGGTGCAGGAATTGCAAAGAACCGGAGCGGGAGCGCGGGACGTGATCTCGATCCTGCAGGCCATGAAGGAGGCCGGGGCGCTGGAGGCGGACCTTGAGGTGCTGTGAAGACGGGGGCGGAATGGAGGCATTGTGATGCAAGCCATAGCGGCAACAACAGCCCTGGCCGCCGCGCCGGAAGCGGCGGCGCCGCAGCCCCGGCTGGTGCGGGCGGCGCACGAGTTTGAGGCGCAGATGATGAAGGAGCTGATGAAGCCGATGCTGCGTGGCAGTTCGCTGACCGGCGACGATGAGGACTCGGGTGGAGGCTCGGGGTCCGGCGGGGCGCTGGGGGAGTTCGCGTCCGAGGCCCTGGGGCGGGCGCTCAGTGAGAAGGGCGGTTTTGGGATTGCCAGCCGAATCGTCAAGGATCTTTCCCAGTCCGGTAACCCCCAGGGAACTGGGAAAGTAACCGCAAATATGCCCGGCAATACTGTGATGAGAGGTCTTGAATGACTAGAGTGATTAGTAGCTACGCCGATAGACCCGGCAAGGAGCAAAGAACATGGATATCCGAAGTAGTCTCGATGGACTGAAGTCGCTGTTGGGAGTTACGCAGCCGGCAACGGCCGCGCCGCAGAGCAAGGGCCCTGCCAGTGCCGCTGGGAGCGCGCTGGGCAGCGACATGGCTACGCTGAGCAGCGCCGGGAGCGAGGTCTCGCTGACCGCCGCAGAGCCTGAGGTGCGGACGGAAAAGGTTGTCGCGATTCAGGCGGCGCTAGCGGCTGGAACCTATAACGTGGCGGCATCGGCGGTGGCCTCCAAGGTGGTGGACTCGATGCTGGGCGAGGGACAGTGATCCGGCTCGGGGATCAGCGGGCCTTAACGGGTCTGAGCGAGCAGCAGGCGGCGGGCGGGAAAGGATAGCGGGCAATGCAGGAGTTTGGGGCGCGCCGGGTGCATCCGGAGTTGAAACAACTGGTGGCGGAGGCTTCGCAGGCTCTGGCTCGCCTGGATGCCGGACGGTTGGAGGAACTGGCGCTTTCGTGCCAGGCGTTGAACCGGGGTCTCGATACCGAAGACCGCGCGGTTCTGGCCCAGGAGTCCCGCGAGGCAGCGGGGGAGATGGCGGTGTTTGCCCGGGTATTGGAGGCGACACGGGCCAATCTGAACGTGATGAACCGGTTGCGGGAGTTGCGCGCCGGCAGGTTGGAATACGGCGAATCGCAGGTCCAGGGATGGGCGCGGACGGAGGGCGGGAATGGGGACAATTAACTCTGCATTCAGCCTCATGACGGGGGCCCTGGATGCCGATCAGTCGGCCCTGAATGTGGTGGCCAACAACGTGGCCAACGCCAATACTCCCGGCTACACGGAGGAGACTCCCAATTGGCAGGAGAACCAGCCGATCGAGATCGGCGGCGTTTCCTATGGGGCAGGGGTTACGGGGACGGGCGCTACTTCGGTGCGGGATCGAGTGCTTGGGGAGCGGCTGGACCAGCAGCAGCAACTGGCTTCCGCATCCGGATCGCGGCTGACCGCGCTGAATACTCTGCAAGCCCTGTTCACGCCGGATTCCGGTTCGTCGAGCTCGACGGCGGGGGATATTGGCAGCGACCTTACAAGTTTCTTCAACTCTTTCTCTTCCCTGGAAGCCAACCCCACCAACAATGCACTCCGCCAGGAGGTTCTTTCCTCGGCTAGCACCCTCTCCGGAGATGTATCGAACGCCGCCGCCAGCCTGAATTCGCAGCGGTCGGCCCTGGATCAGGAGGCGAGCGGCGTGACCAGCCAGGTGAATGCGCTGACTGCGTCGATTGCGCAACTGAACCAGCAGATCGAGACCACTTCTCCCAATGCCGATGCCGGCACGCTGGAAGACCAGCGCCAGCAGGACCTGAGCCAACTGTCGCAACTGATCGGAGTCAACCAGATTACGACCGAGAACAACGGTCTCTCCATCACCACAGTCTCAGGGCAGTCGCTGGTCTCGGAAGGGTCGAGCTTCCAGTTGACTACCGGCACCGTGGGTGGAGTGACGCACTTCTATGTGGGATCGACGGATGTGACCGGAGAACTGGCCAGCGGCGGAGGCCAGTTGGGCGGGTATCTGACGGCGCGCGACCAGGATATTCCCAATGTTCTGTCCTCGCTCGATCAACTTGCCTACAACGTTTCCACGCAGGTGAATGCGCTGAACAACGCGGGAACCGATCTGAATGGGGTCGAAGGCACAGGGATCAATCAGGATGGCGTCCCTGGGGCAGGGGGCACTCCGCTCTACATCTTCAATCAACCCACCGCTGTGACGGGCAGCGCAGTCAACATGAAAGTGACAATGACCGACCCCAACCAAATTGCCGCCGCTGGACTCGGGGATGGAACAGGCGACAACACCAATGCCACGGCCATGGCCAATCTGGCAAATGAGCCGCTTATGGGGTCATCCGCGACGACGTTCTTCAGCATGACGCAGAATCTCCAATCCACGACACCCTTGCTGGGCACAACCAGCGGGCAGGTGAAGGTCTATGACTCGCTGGGTAACAGCTACAACGCCACGGTCACTTACACTCAGCAGGGAGCCAATACCTGGAGTTACAGCATTGCTGTGCCCGATGCGCTGACTCCCGATGCAAGCGTACCCGGCCAGTTGAGTTACAGCTTCGGCCCCGGTGAGACGGTGGACCCCGGAACGAATCTGGCGATTACGGCGCCGGTCGGGATACCACCCTTCGTGGCGCCGCCGGTGGCCGCCAACGAATCGCTTGCGACTTACGCGACGGATCTGCAGAATGCCATAAACACCGCTAACATAGCCGGGGTCACCGTCACCAACACGGGCGGCGTATTGACCATCGCCGGCGCCGCGGGGACCTCCGGGAGCGTGATCGCGGATCCGGTTGCTTCGGCCAATACGGCCGGCACGCTGCAGTTCAACGCGAATGGCGACCTGATCAGCCCCGCCGCAAATGTGACCGGCATGACCTTTGCAGGGCTCTCCGACGGAGCGGCGACGTTGAACCTCTCCTGGGATCTATTTGGCGCCAACGGTACCGCGAACATCGGTCAGACCGTGGCGGCCTCCTCGCAATCGGGACAAAACCAGAACGGGTCCGCGAACAAAGTGACCGACAATCAGACTCCGATCGATTACTACTCGAACTTTGTCGCCCAACTGGGCTCGACGGTCTCCCAGGTGCAAACCGAGAATACGGCGCAGAATGCCTCGGTGACCCAGTTGCAGACGCAGAACAACGCGCTCTCCAGCGTCAATCTCAACGACGAAGCTTCTTTGATGTCCACGTTGGAGCGCAGCTATCAGGCTGCTTCCCAGGTGTTTACCATGCTGAACACGATCATGGCCTCGGCGTTGAACCTGGGAGCGCAGGCAACGGTTTCCTAAGGCAGCTCGAGCAGCGCAACGGTGCGCGGCGCGCGGAGCAAATGCCTCCGGCGTCGATGGAGGAAGGCAATGCGGGTTGATCCGAATTACGTCGCGAATCTAGCGACCTCACTCGACCAGACGCAGGCGAACGAGCAGCAGTTGACGGCTGAGCTGTCGAGCGGCGTGCGCGTAACTTCCCTGAGCCAGGACCCGGTGGCCTCGGGACAGAATGTGCTGCTGCTCAATCAGATTCAGCAGGATGATTCCTTCACGCAGAGCTCGAACCTGGTTACAGGCCAGCTTCAGGTGGCGGATTCGTCGCTGGGCAGCGTGGTTTCGCAGCTTACCCAGGCGATTTCCCTAGCCACAAGCGCAAATAACGGCACCATGAACCCGAGCGACGTCAAATCGGTCTCCAATCAGATTTCCGGCATCCTCGACGAGGTGCAGTCGATGGCCAACACCAGTTATCAGGGCCAGTTTATCTTTGCCGGCGGCCAGACCTCGACGACTCCCTTCACGACTTCGACGGCCATGTCGCCGGCCATCACCACTTACAACGGGGACGGGGATGTCAACTATCTCGAGACGCCCAATGGGCAGAAGATTCAGCTCAATGTGCCGGGCGACCAAGTCTTCCTCGGAAACGGATCGAGCAGCGTCTTCGGCGCTTTGAATAGCCTGGTGGCCGACTATGCCAGCGGGACCGTGAACACCGTGAAAGCTGTAAACGACACGGAAGCGTTGAGCACGGCAATGAACTACGTTTCCCAGCAGCGCGTCACCATCGACAACTCCATTACCCAGGTGACCTCTGCCTCGGACGCAGTGACCAGCGACCAGACCCAGTTGACCAGCGCCCAAACCAACCTGATGCAGGCCGATGTGGCGCAAGTCTCGACACAGCTCTCCCTCAACGAGACGCAACAGACGGCGCTCGAAGACGTGATCGCGCAAATCGATTCGTCCTCGAACAGCCTGTTCAGTAAGCTGCAGTAGGCCCTTGGCGCGGCCTCAGCAGCCCGTGGCTTGCAGGGCTGATGGACTTCTCTTAATTTCGCGCAGGCTCCCTTGTTTCGTCTCCTTGGCGGTTGCCCTCTGGCCGCACCGCGGCGCGGGCGAGGACTATACTCTATGCAAAAGGACAAGGCTTGTTCGCTCCGCTTCGATTCCTGTGGAATGCAACGCGCGGTCATCGGCTGGCTCCGTGGCGGAGCGAGTACCTGCGCTGGCGGGTGGAGACCTACTCCGGCCAGTGGGCCGAGACCTTAACCCCCAAGAAGATCGTGAGTTTCATGTGGAACTCGCGCTGGGTACTGTTGAGCTTTCTAGCTTGGACGGGCCACCTGGAACACGAAGCGCGCAAGCGGGTTTGAGCCAGGTAGCAGGCCGGCTTGACCGGTTGAGGAAGACATGACGGGCGCCGGCAAATTGCATCTGACGCGGAGAGAATTCGGCTGGACCGCACTGGGCTTGGGGGCGGCAGCCACGCTGGGCTTGGGAGCGGCAACCATAGACGGATGTCTGCGGGGGCGGCGGAAGCGGCTGTACGCCGCAGCGGTTCAGCCCAGCATCACGGATCCCAATTCTCTTCAGGTTCACGCGGCCGCACGGGGCCTTCTGTACGGTGCGGCGGTCGATCCGGGTCTGCTCGATGTCGACGGAGTCGCCATCGGTCACTCGACCGATGGGTACACGCATCTTGTGGCGGCGCAGACGGGCATTCTGGTTGCGGAAAACGCCATGAAGTGGCAGGCGTTACGTCCCACGGCTGACGAGTTCGACTTTACCCAGGCCGACAGGCTGGTGCGCTTTGCCAACCTGTTGGGGAAGCGGCTTCGCGGACACAACCTGTGCTGGCATGAAGCTCTTCCCGCATGGTTCTATGGCGCGGCTCATAGAGACAATGCTCGCCAGCTCTTATGCGACCATGTCCATATGGTCGCAGGACACTTTCGCGGGCAGCTTCATAGTTGGGATGTGGTGAACGAAGCGATCGAGCCAGACGACGGGCAACCGGATGGGCTGCGCAAAACGCCGTGGCTGGAATTGATCGGGCCTGACTATATCGAGTTGGCTTTCCGGAGCGCTGCTGAGGCCGATCCGCAAGCCAAACTCACGTATAACGACTACGGCTTCGAGCTGGACACACGGAAATCGAGCGAAAAGCGCGCCCAGATACTCTCGCTGCTGAGGCGGCTCAAGGCCGCTGGCGTGCCGATTCATGCCGTGGGCGTGCAAAGCCATCTATCGGCAGCAACCGAAGCGCCGGGGGCGGGATTGCAAAGCTTCATCCGAGAGGCCGGAAAGATGGGCCTTGAAGTCTACATTACGGAGCTGGACGTGAACTGTCACGGCCTGGATTCAGGAGTGGTCGAGCGGGATGCCGCCGTGGCGCAGGTCTACCGGAATTACCTTGACCTTGTGCTGGCCGAGCCAAACGTGCCGATTGCGCTTACCTGGGGCATTGCGAGCGCGCATACCTGGATGAACCAGTTTCCCGAGCCCGACTATGCCAAGCTTCCCCATGGCGCGCGCCAGCGGCCCTTGCCCTTTGACGACGACCTGAACCCGACGCCCGCCTTCTGGGCTTTTCGCGCGGCGCTTGACGCGGCCCATTCGGCGTAATGGGCGCCATCCACTGCGACTACCTCCGATTGATCCGATTGATTGGATCGTCCATAAGCAATCCGTAGTGAGCAGACACCCCGAGCGCAAGCAATCGGCGATCGATTATCCTGATTGCCTAACTCATGCGAATTGGCTTCTCTCCTCGTCTTCTTCGTGCGAACGCGGCGCTCATCTTCACGGCTGTGGCGCTGGCCCAAGAGCTGCCTCCGGCCGAGCCGCCTCGACCGCTGCCCAGCGCTCACCCGGACACCACAACGCTGCGCGTGACGGCCAATGAGGTTCTGGTGCCCACGCTGGTGGAGAAGCGCGGCGACATTGTCTACGGGCTGAAGCCCGATGACTTTGTGCTCGAAGACAACGGAGTTGCGCAGAAGATTCGCGTACAGGAGGAGATGGATACGGCGCCGGTCGCGCTGGTGGTTGCCGTCGAGCAGGGTGGGGTGAGCTTGCTGGAGTTCGACAAGCTGGCCAAGCTCGGCCCGCTGCTCGATTTCTTTCTCTCCGACCACAGAAGCCAGGTGGCGCTGGTGGGGTTCGACTCCAAACCACATCTGATTCGGGACTACACCGATTCCAGCGAGGAAGTGAACCAGGCCCTCAAGCACCTGGAGCCAGGCAACGGCGGGGCGGCAATTCTGGATACCGTGAGCTATGCCGTCGATTTGCTGGAGTCGCAGCCCAAGGAGTATCGCCGGGTTCTGCTGCTGATTAGCGAAGAGCGCGACCACGGCAGCAAGCACACCAAGCCGGTACAACTGATCCGGAAGATAGGGCAATCGGATGTGCTGGTGCTGAGCGTTTCGTTCTCTCCCGCGCGGGCGGAGCTGGCGCACGATGTGAAGGACTCGGGCGAGGATCGGACTCTGAATCTGTTTTCGACAGTCGCCATGCTGGTGCCGGCATTGAAGAAGAACGTGGCCAAAGAGGTTGCCCGGATGAGCGGCGGGGAGTACGAAACCTTTACCGGGGACAAGCGCTTCGAGCAGCGGGTAGTGGACGCGGCCAAGCATGCGCGTAACCGCTATCTGATCACCTTCAGCCCCTCGGACCCCACGCCTGGGCTGCACACCATCCGGGTGCGGACGGCGCAGGACTTTGGCGCGCGGATTGTGGCGCGGGCGAATTATTGGATGGCGCAGGAGCCGTAAAGACGGCTTTTAGCTCCTAGCTTTTAGCTATCAGCCTTTAGCCTTCGGATGGTGATGGACGATCGACGATTCATCCGCTGATTTGCGGGGTTCTGACGCAATGCGGACAGAATGCCGCGAAAAGTGTGGCATAATGTCCCCATGAGTCAGGCTCTCCCAATTCCCGCAGTCGCGCCTCCCGTCTTCCGATTCGATTGGGCAGCTGCGGAACAGGGTGTACCGCTTTCCGCACTGGATGAGTTTGCGGCCTACTCGGGCTTCAAGATGAAGGAACTATTGGAGGTCGTCATCCCCGCCCGCACACTTAAGCATCGTCGCCAACGGCAGGAACCGCTCAGCCTGGACGAGTCGGACCGGTTGGCACGGGTGGCACGACTCTATGAACTGGGCGTCCGTGTCTTCGGCAATCCAGACAAAGCGCGCCGCTGGCTGTCGAAGCCTAAACACCGCTTCGCAGAACGCTCCCCTCTGGCTATGATGCGAACCGAGCTGGGTGGACGCCAGGTCGAAGAGATGCTGATTCAGATTGATGAAGGGATGTTCGCATAAGAAGTCGGGCTGGGAATAAAATTCTTGTATGTGGTGGGCGGGGATACTCTGCAAAGAGGTTAAACTAGACAACCGTCCATCAGGGTCGCGCGGGGATCGTCTCATCGACGTTAAACATGGCAACCGTAGCACCTAAGTCAGAGACCAGAAACTGAAGTTCGAACCGTGTCTGATTTGGAGATTGCTATGGCAATATACTGGCGTATCAGCGATTACATTGATCTGAACGGCGAAGGTGGCCGAAAAGCCGGCGCCCGTTGGCACACGGCAGGCTCGCGAATTGTTTACATGGCCGAGTCCCCCATGGCGGCCCTTGTGGAGACGCTCGTACATCTCGATGTTGACCCGGAAGACACGCCAGACTTCTACACCCTATTGAGGATTTCTGTCCCCGACGGCCTTGGCGTTCAATCGCTCGATCCTCCAGCAGGGGCACAATGGAAGCGAGACTTGGAATTGACGCGGAGCATGGGTGATGCGTGGTTGACATCCTTGAAAACTGCGCTGGCGCGCGTTCCTTCCGCAATTGCTCCTCACACATGGAATTACCTGCTGAACCTCGAGCATCCGGACGCCAAGCAGGTGCAGGTTGCCGAGGTCATCCGGGAGCGGTTCGACAACCGGCTCTTCCGTTTTGGCGCGCGGTGAGCGGGGAGGTTGACTTCCAGGTTCCTTGCCCCGCCAGTCGCATGGCGCCGGGCCGCGCATTCATGGTAATCTCACATTAGACACTTGAGAGTGGAACCGAGAGAACAAGAGGAGTAACACACGCCGTGCTGGCGACTGCCAAGAAAACGACCCTGATTGAGAGCTTCCGCACCCACGAAACGGACACCGGTTCGCCGGAGGTCCAGATCGCGATTCTGAGTGCGCGTATCGCCGAACTGACCGAGCACTTCAAGACCCACAAGAAGGACCACGCTTCGCGGCGTGGACTTCTTCAACTGGTCAGCAAGCGCCGCCGCCTTCTGGATTACCTGAAGACGCACGACGCCGATCGCTATCGCGACGTAATCGGTAAACTCGGCATACGCAAGTAATCAGAAAGCCAACTTTGACCCGGAAGCGCCCAGACCGGACATTGGTCACGGCCCTCGTTCCACCCAGAACCTGGGGCCATGGTGTACCTGGCGAACTGAACTCGCAGCCAGGGCAGGCGCACAGCTATCGGCTGAATGCGTTGCTCAAGCTGCGAAGGTCGCATAGGACGGACGAACTTGCTCGCTCACGCAAAGCCCACTCTTTTGCTCGCGCTCCGCGCACTGCAAATCCTTTCGCCAGCTCTCCAGCAGCTATAGGCGGCTTCCCCCTGCAAGTTTCCCAAGCGAACAAAACGAAACGAGGACTCTATGTCTACCAAGCATGAAGTAGCCGTCGAGCTTGCCGGCGGCAAGCGGCTGGTCTTTGAGACCGGGCGCATGGCCAAGCAAGCCTCTGGCGCCGCACTGGTGACCACGGGCGAAACCGTGGTTCTGGCCACTGCCGTTGCCTCCCCCGACCCCAGGGAAGGGATCGACTTCTTTCCCCTCACGGTCGATTACCGCGAGTACACCTACGCCGGCGGGCGCATTCCCGGCGGCTTTATCAAGCGCGAAGGCCGGCCCAGCGAAAAGGAAGTGCTGACCTGCCGGCAGATCGACCGCCCCCTGCGCCCGCTCTTTCCCGACGGCTTCCGCAACGAGACCCAGCTCATCGCGCTGGTTTTCTCAGCGGACAAGGAGAACGACCCCGACGTCATTGGCATCAATGCGGCTGCCGCGGCCCTGGCGCTCTCCGACATTCCCTTCAGCGCCACCGTCGGCGCGGTGCGCGTGGGCCGGGTAGATGGCCAGTTTGTCATCAATCCAACCTATGCGGAGCGCGCCTCGACTACGGTCAACATCATGGTAGTTGGCCACAAAGATGCCATTGTGATGATCGAATCGGGCGCCAAGGAGGAGACCGAGGAGGTGATCCTGGCCGCCATCGAGTTTGCTCACGCGGAGATCAGGAAGATCGTCGCGGCGATCGAAGAACTGGTGGCCAAGGCAGGCAAGCCCAAGCGGGCGTTCACCGCGCCGGAGTTCGACGAGGCTTACTACGCCGAGCTCAAGGCCAATGTGGGCGAGCGTCTGAAGGACGCGCTGGACACCAAGACCCACGGCAAGACCGAGAGTTATGCCCTGATCAAGCAGATCAAGGACGAGCTGGCCGCGGCGCTTCCTGCCGATGAACCGGCGGCCAAGAAGAAGCTGGCCCACTACTACGAGCACCTGCGTGAGCGGATCTTCCGCGAGCAAGTGACCAAGGAGCGCATCCGGCCCGACCGGCGCGCCTTCGACGAGATTCGTCCCATCACCATCGAGACCAGCGTACTGCCGCGCACCCACGGCTCGGCGCTCTTTACTCGCGGCGAGACCCAGGCGCTGGTAACGGCTACGCTGGGCACTGCCGACGATGGGCAACGGCTGGAGAGCTTCGAGGGAGAACAGAAGAAGTCTTTCATGCTCCACTACAACTTTCCGCCCTTCAGCGTGGGTGAGACGGGCCGGATGACCGGTGTGGGGCGGCGCGAGATCGGTCACGGAGCGCTGGCCGAGCGAGCCATCGCCGCGGTTCTTCCCAGCGCAGAGGATTCGCCTTACACGATTCGCATCGTCTCCGACATTCTCGAATCCAATGGCTCGTCGTCGATGGCCTCGGTCTGTGGCGCCAGCCTGGCGCTGTTTGACTCCGGGATTGCTCTCAAAGGCGCAGTGGCCGGCGTGGCGATGGGGTTGGTCAAGGAAGGGGACGACTACGCCATCCTGACCGATATCGCCGGCGCGGAAGACCACTATGGCGATATGGACTTCAAGGTTGCGGGAACGCGCAAGGGCATTACCGCTCTGCAGATGGACATCAAGATCGGCGGCCTGACCCGCGAAATCCTTCAACAGGCCATGGAGCAGGCGCGCAGGGGCAGGCTGTACCTGTTGGACAAGATGGACGCGGTGCTGGACGGACCGCGCACCGAACGATCGCAGTATGCGCCCCGCATCGAGACCCTGATGATTCCCACCGAGAAAATTCGCGATCTCATCGGAAAGGGTGGCGCAACCATCCGCGGCATCATCGAACAGACCGGCGCCAAGATCGATGTGGACGATACGGGACGAGTCAGCGTCGCCTCTTGCGACGGCGAGGGTCTGAAGAAGGCGCTGGAAATGATCGGCAACATCACCGCGGTACCGGAAGTGGGCAAGATCTATCTGGGCAAGGTGGTGCGGTTGGCTGAGTTCGGCGCATTTGTCGAGCTGTTCCCCGGCACCGATGGCCTCCTGCACATTTCGGAGATCGCGGAACACCGCGTGAAAGAAGTGAAGGACGAGCTGCGCGAGGGCGATCAGGTGATGGTGAAGGTTTTGGCCATCGAGGGCAATCGCATCAAGCTGAGCCGCAAGGCGCTCATCAGAGAGCAAAAGGCCAAACTGGCTCAATCGACACCGGCCGAAGCGGTGGAGGTGGAGATCGCCGCATCCGAATCTCCCGCGGCCCCCGCCGCGCCGGCGAGGCCCCGTAATGAATTCGACGAGCGTCAGCCCAGCTCCAACCAGAGCACGATTCTCATCGAAGGTGGAGATGACTTCGACGAGGAAGAGGGCGAGGAGATCGACGAGGAGAACGAGCCAAACTTCAACCGCGCCGAGGGTGGGCCGGTCCCGGCCGTTCAAGCTGCAGGCTCAGGCCGTTCCCCGGCCCCGGCCAATAACAACAATCGCCGCCGTCGTCGTCGCCGGCCCGGCGGGGGCGGCCGGGGACCAGGCGGAGGCCAGAGTTAGCAAACAAATGCCGGAAGCAAGAAGAAGGCCTGGGCGCTGCGTCCAGGCCTTTTTCTTGAGTGTCCGTCAACAGCCCAGCGTAAGCGTCCGAAGCTGCCATCTGGCGGGGAGTCCGGTCGCGTGCAAGACTTTGCGGGAGCGACGAAGTGTCCACTTGTTTTCAAGTGGACACTATATACGCCGGTGCTTCGGGGTTTTCAGGCG
>Ga0326727_10003251_pt1 | contig 52635 bp, 45 predicted proteins | sample MB2enrmetagenome_FD_207643 | JGI IMG/M metagenome (GOLD analysis project Ga0326727, IMG submission 207643) | Lab enriched peat soil microbial communities from McLean, Ithaca, NY, United States - MB29MY | ecosystem: Environmental > Terrestrial > Soil > Wetlands > Peat | place: USA: New York...
CTCAACAAGCTGCGCTCCGCCAATCCGGTGTTTACGCCCGAGTTCGACGTCAACTCTCCACCCAACGATTGGACCCTCGCCGTCACCTACGTCGGCGGCGGCCTCAGCGCGCCCACCTCGGTCGCAACCGACGCCGCGGGCTCGGTGTGGGTCACCAACTCCGGCAATGCCAGCGTGACCAAGCTGGACTACCTGGGTAACACAATCTCCGGGGCCAACGGCTTCACCGCCGGCGGCTTCAACAGTCCCTCAGCCATCGCCATCGACGGCTCGGGCAACGCCTGGATCGCCAATATGGGCAGTAACAAGATCACTGAACTGAACCCCGCCGGCACGACCGGCACACTCTACTCTGCCAACGGCCTCGACTCGCCCAGAAGCATTGCGATCGACGGCTCGGGCAACGTCTGGGTGGCCAACTCCGCCGGTTCAAGCACCGTCAGCGCATTTACCGGCAGCGGCAGCGCCTTGACCGGCTCTCCCTTCTCCGGTGCCGGGACCAATGCGCCCGTGAGCATTGCGGTCACACCCAAATAGCTTCAATTATGGTGAGAGAAGGGTTCAATCCCATGAACACATCTCGCAGCCAACTGGGACTATCGTTCGTCGCCGGCGCTATCGCGCTTGTCGCGCTGGCTCTCTCAGGCTGCGGCATATCGGCCCTCGCGCCATCCTCCACGGTGCCGGGTGCGTTGCTCCAGGGACGTGTGCGTGGCGGCCAGCAGCCGGTCAGCGGTGCATCGATCGCGCTCTACGCCGCAGGCTCGGCCGGAGATGGTTTGGGAGCCACCAACCTGCTCGCGCCCAACATCGTGACCACAGACGCCAACGGTGATTTTGGCATCACCGGCGATTACTTGTGTCCCACCTCAACCACGCAGGTCTATCTGGTAGCTAGCGGCGGCAACCCCGGCCTTGCCCCCGGAACCGACAACTCCGCGCTGGTGCTGATGGCCGCCTTGGGCAACTGCGGAAACTTGACCAGCTCCACCAATATCATGCTCGACGAGGTCACCACCGTGGCCTCCGCATGGGCGCTTGCGCAGTTCCTTGGTCCCGGCGCCATCGTCGGATCGACATCGACCAACTCCATCGGCCTCAGCAATGCCTTCGCGGTGGCCAACAATCTCGTCGACACCGGCACCGGCCTCGCTCCCGGCGCCCTCCCCGCCGGCGCCGTTACCGAGTCCGCAAAGCTAAACGCCTTGGCCAACACTCTCGCCTCCTGCGTCAACTCCCCCGGTGGCGTGGCTGGCGATGGCAGCGGCTGCGGCAATCTCTTCAGCCTCGCGCCCAGCGGAGCCGGCGCTGACAACACCCTCGACGCCGCCCTCAACGTCGTACGCAACCCAGAAAACAATGTCGCGGCCGTCTTCAACGCGGGCACAGCGAACGCGCCCTTCCTACCTGCACTCTCCGGCCCGCCCAATGACTGGACCATGTCCATCACTTATGGAGGATGCACCCCGGCCTGTGGTGGCCTCAACACTCCCGAATCGCTCGCCATTGACTCCGCCGGCAACATCTGGGTCGCGAACTACTTTGGCGGGGCGGTCTCCGAGTTCTTCCCCTCCGGCGTGCCCGTATCGGCAACTGGCTTTCCCGGCACTGGGCTGGGGGATTCCACCGGCATCGCCATCGATACCTCCGGCAACGCCTGGGTCACGAACAACCAAACCCACGATCATTCCCACGGCAGTGTCAGCGAATTCTCTCCATCCGGGGTGGAACTCTCCGGCAATGGCTACACCGGCGGCGGCATCTACTATCCCGTCGCCGTCGCCGCCGATTCAACCGGGGCCATTTGGATTGCAAACTATGAAGGCAAGTCGGCGTCGCTGCTGGACGACTCCAATGGCTCGGCGATCTCCGGAAGCAGCGGCTACGGCTATAACGTGCTTCCCTTCATCAACGCCGTTGCCGTCGATGCAAACCACAACGCGTGGTTCGCAGTCCAGACCGGAGCGGCGCTCATAACTCCATCGGGAGCGGTCAGCAGCTTTTTTCCTCTCCCCTGCTTGTCCGGATCGAGCTGCCACGATCCCGAGGGCATCGCTATCGATCCCTCCGGAAACGTCTGGCTCGCGGATAAACGCTCGTCGGAGGTCATCGAGCTTACCCCGGCGGGCAACATCGCAAACCAGACGACAATCAACAACGGTAATGACGAACCCCAAGGAATCGCTGTCGACGGCGCTGGCAATGTCTGGGCGGCTGACTCCTTCGGCGACTCCGTGGTCGAACTCTCCGGCTCAACCGCGGCCGTCATCTCCCCGCCCGCCGGCTACGGACTTGACGCGCCGATCGACCAGCCTTACGGCATTGCCATCGACGCCAGCGGCAATCTCTGGCTCTCCAACTCGGGCAGTGCACGCGGCAATACGATCACTCGGCTCGTCGGACTGGCCAGCCCCGTCAAGACGCCTCTGCTCGGCCCACCGGTGCAGCCATGACCCAAAGCCTTCTCTCACTCGATTGCGTCGCCTTCGGCGTCCGCTTCCAACTGAACGCCGACTCCGATCTCCTGCTCGATAAGATGCTTCAATGCGCGCCATACGCCTCGCAACGGTGCGACACCTCCTCCGCAGACGCGCAACCATATACGCTGCTCGGCCCCGGGAAAAGCGCCGTCTATCGTCTGTGCGTCGGCGACCGCGTTGCTTTCGAATCTGCCAGCCAGCAATCTGCCTTGGCGGAACTCACCCGCGAGCTCATGGTCCACACCGCCAACTATGCGCCGGACCGCGTCTTCGTCCACGCCGGAGTAGTCGGCTGGCAAGGCCGCGCCCTGGTGCTTCCGGGGACCAGCTTCGCTGGCAAGACCACCCTGGTCGCCGAACTGGTGCGCGCCGGTGCCATCTACTACTCCGACGAATATGCCGTCCTGGACGAGCGCGGCCAAGTCCATCCCTACTCCCGCAGTTTGCAGATGCGTCAGGACGGCAGCCCAGACCAAACATCCGTGGCCATCGAAGCACTCAATGGCAGCGCCGGCTCCGCACCTCTGCCCGTCTCTCACGTGGTCTTCACCGAATACATGCCCCTCGCCCAATGGAGCCCTGAGCCAATCTCCCCGGGCATGGCGGTCCTGGAGATGCTCCGCCACGCAATCCCTATCCAGCGCACCCCCGCGCGCGTCATGGCCACCCTTGCCAGGATGATGGAGACAGCAACCGCCGCTCGCTCACAGCGCGGCGAAGCAAGCGAAACAGCTCGCGCGCTCTTACAGTCAATGAGCCAGGACGCCCGAGCCCTATGAGGCCCGGCATGGACTTGCTGCTGGAACTCCTGCGCGGGCAGAACGTCGCCCACGAGACAGGCGACGCAGAATGGGAAGCAGCTCTCGCCCTTGCCCAGGAAGAACATCTGCTCCCCTATGCCGCGGCGTGTCTGCGCTTGCGCCAAACCTCCCTCACGCCAAAGATTTCCGATCGCCTTGCCCAAATCGAGCGCGACTCTGCCAAAGCTGCGTTCTACTGGGCCTCCGAGCTGAAAGGGATCCTGCAAGCCTTCGACCAGGCCGGCATTCTCGCTGTCCCGCTGAAGGGACCTTGCCTCGCCCAGCGGCTCTACGGAGGCGCAGCGCTGCGGGGTAACCGCGATCTCGATCTGCTCGTCTCCAAAGCCGATCTGGCGCGGGCCGAAGCCTTGCTCACCGCCATCGGCTTCGTCCCCCGCTCCCCCGACGACTATCACTGCAAGTGGTGGCGCGAGACCACACTCGTTGAGTTGCACCGCGATGTTGAGAACCCGCTCGCCTTCGACTTCCATGTTGAGAGCGCGCTCCAGCGCGTGCGCCCCATAACCTTCCAGGGCCAGCCCACATGGCAGCTCGCCCCGGAAGATGAGCTGCTCTACCTCTGTCTCCACGCCGTGCGTCACCGCTTCGAGCGGCTCAGCCTCATCCTCGACCTCCAATTCGCGTTCGAGAAGCTTCCCAACACCGAATCCTGGCAGCCTCGGCCCCAGGTCGCTGAACTGAATGGCCTGCTCACGCTCGGCCTGGCCATGGTGCGCCGCCTGCAACCGGACCCCATCGTCTCCGTCTCCTTCCCCTCGCCCCAACGGCAAGTCGAGCATTTGGACAAGCTCGCCGATCGCCTCTGGCAACGCCTGCTCACGCAATCCCGCAAGCCTTTGGACTGGAGTGCCATCCACGCGTTCTACGTGGAGATGGAGCTTCCCGGCTGGCCCCGGTTCTATCGCCGCTGTCGCCATCTCCGGATCCTCTTCCGCCGCGCCATCGACCGCGACTCCAGCTTCGCCGCTAGGTATGGCCTGCATCGGTCCTGGCAGGTGCGCCTGCTGCGCCCTCTGCGCCTGCTCTCCAAACGAATGCGACGCCAAGCCCGATAGCCTTCCGCCGAGGCTGCGCCGTATACTGATCCGTCCCGCACGAAAGGATCTACGCCTCAATGAGCATCCCCCGCACCGCATTGCTTGGTTGCATCTCTCTCGCCTTTAGTCTCACCATCGCCGCCGCACAAACCCCGAGCGCCACTCCCGTTCAGCGCCAACCTGCGCAGCCGCAGGCCGCACCGCTGCCCTGGATGAATACCTCGCTCGACCCCGACACCCGCGCCGACCTCGTAATCCACGAGATGACCCTCGACGAGAAGATCCAGCTCGTCCATGGCGCCGGCTGGGGAGTTCTCCGCGCCGGTGCGCCCGTCGCCGCCGGACACAATGGCGGCGCCGGCTTCGTCCCCGGCATCCCGCGCCTCCATCTTCCTGACATCAACCTCGCCGACTCCGCCTACGGCGTCCGTATGGCCGCCCTCCAGAGCCGCTACGCCACGGCGCTCCCGTCCGTTCTCGGCATGTCCGCCTCGTGGGATCCCGACGCCGCCTTCCTCTTCGGCGCGGTCATCGGCCGCGAGCTGCGCGCCCAGGGCTACAACATGTCCATCGGCGGCGGCATGGACCTCATCCGCGAGCCGCGCAACGGCCGCAACTTCGAGTACTCCAGCGAAGACCCCATCCTCGCCGGCACCATGGTCGGCAAGATCGCCATGGGCGTCCAATCCAACCACATCATGGGCGACATCAAGCACTACGTGCTCAATGATCAGGAGACGGGCCGCAACACCCTGGACGCCTTGCTTGACCCGCGCTCCCTGCGCGAGACCGACCTGCTCGCCTTTCAGATCGCCATCACCATGGCCAATCCCGCGGGCGTGATGTGCTCCTACAACCGTGTCAACGGAGACTACGCCTGCGAGAACGAATACACCCTCAACCAGGCGCTCAAACGCGACTGGGGATTCAAGGGCTTCGTCCTCTCCGACTGGGGTGGCACCCACTCCACCGTCAAGGCCGCGCTCGCCGGCCTCGATATGGACCAGCCCGGCGACGACAACTTCTTCTCTGAGCCGCTCAAGCAAGCCGTCCTCAGCGGCCAAGTCCCGCAGACTCGCCTCGACGATATGGTCCACCGCATCGTGCGCAGCCTGTTCGCCAGCGGCGTCATCGACCAGCCTCCCGTCCGTACCGTGGTCGACCCCTTCCAGGGCCGTGACGATGCCCAGAAGATCGAGGAAGAGAGCATCGTCCTGCTGAAGAACACCGCCGCCACGCTCCCGCTGTCCGCAAGCAAACTCCACAGCATCGCCATCATCGGTGGCCACGCCGACGTCGGCGTCCTCTCCGGCGGCGGTTCGGCCCAGGTCGATGCACCCAATGGAAACGCCGTCGAACCCAAACCAGGCTCCTCGCCCTGGGGCAAAGCCATTTACTTCCCTTCTTCCCCGCTTCGCTATATCCGCGAACAAGCCACTCCCAACGCCACCATCACCTACGATCCCGGCACCGACCCGGCAGCCGCCGCGAAATCCGCCGCATCCGCCCAGCTCGCCATCATCTTTGTCACCCAGTACACGATGGAAGGCCAGGACTCAGCGACCCTCAGCTTGCCCGACAAGCAGGACGATCTCGTCGCCGCGGTCGCCGCCGCCAATCCCAACACCATCGTCGTCCTCGAAAATGGCGGTCCGGTCTCCATGCCCTGGGCGTCCAGCGTCAAAGCCATCCTCGAATCCTGGTACCCCGGCATCGGCGGCGGCCAGGCCATCGCCAACATTCTCTTTGGCCGCGTCAATCCCTCGGGCAAGCTGCCGGTCACCTTTGCTGCCACCGAGGCCGATCTGCCCCATCCGCAGGTCACCGGCCTCACCGAGCGCACCGGCAACAACGCCGACGCCGTCACCCGTAACCAGCCCCGTCAGCGGCCCCAGCCCTTCACCGTGGACTACAACGTCGAAGGCATGGCCGTCGGCTATCGATGGTTCCAATTAAAGAACAAACAGCCGCTCTTCCCCTTCGGCTTCGGCCTCTCTTACACTCACTTCGCCTACTCGAACCTGAAGGTCTCGCCCGATGCCAAATCGGTCTCCTTCACCCTGCGCAACACTGGCCTCCGCAAAGGCGACGAGATCGCCCAGGTCTACGTCACCCTGCCTGCCTCCGCCGACGAGCACTTCCGCAAGCTGGCCGCCTTCAGGCGCGTCTCGCTGGCTGCCGGAGCCACCCAGTCCGTCGAGATTCCCCTCGACCCGCTCTACCTCTCCATTTACTCCACCGCGGACAACACCTGGTCCCGCCCCACCGGCGACTACTTCGTCGAAGTCGGCGGCTCCTCCGAATCCCTGCCTCTCCACCAAACCCTCAACCTCGCCGCACATTAGGGTCGTCGCTTACTTGCTGGCATTGACGGGGAAGAGCAAAGTGCCTACAGTCCTTCTTGCGCGACGACCGCCAATCTGGCATCGAATGCACAAAATGGACGTGCAAGCGATACTGTTGAAGTGAGCTGAGGCATCCTCGAATGGAATTTCATATCTCTCGCGCGGTCCGCGAAGCGGCCAACGTCGACGACCTGCTGTTCAGCTACACCGGCAACGTCGTCTTCGCCAACGTATCCGCCAGCCGTAAGCTCGCCGATGCTCTCAACGAAGCCCGCGGCCCCAACGCTGACCCGACCGGTGCGATTAACGCCGGCGCGCTGTTCGCCATGGGGCTGATCGATGAGCTCAGCCACGCCCTCGTCGCCAGCTACCGCAAAAACATCGACCCTGCCATCCTCTCTGAAGCAGTCCGCTGGTTCGCTGCCCAAATTGAACCCGCCAAGCTCGACCGCCTGCTGCTCGCCTTCACGCAGCAGTTTCCCAACGTCGCCGTATTTCGAGGAGAGATCTCCGCTGCTGACTGGCTGCGCGGCTCCACCGACGGCGTCCCCAACCGCGAGGTCGCGTTCGAAGAGCTGTTGATGCTGTGGATCGCCAACATCAATCCTGCGTTCAAGCCCTTCCAGGTCCTCTTCGACGATACCGGCCTCAAGCAGCAGACCGTCTATCCCAACGTCACCGCAGCCTTCCCCAACTACTTCAGCACCCGCCCTCCCGTAGCGCCAGAAATCGGCAGCCTGGTCGATGCGCTCCGCGCTCCCTTTATGGCCTCACCCGATTCGCTCATCGGCCAGCTCGACTTCATCCGCGAAAAGTGGGCGCCTTATCTCGGCGACGACCTCAAGCGCATCATGCTGGCGATCGACGTGCTGCGCGAGGAAGACCTCGCCATCTGGATGCGCTTCCATCCCCCAGGCCCCGACCAGTATCGCCACGGCGCTCCCACCTGGGGCAGCATGGGCTTTGTCGGCGACGAGTTCATCGGCTGGGACGAGTTCAAGCGTAAGAAGTACGCCCACGACTACCAGGCGCCCCTCGATGAGTACGAAGCCTTCTCCGCCGACCAGGCCTGGATGCCCAACGTCGTCCTCATCGCCAAGAGCACATACGTCTGGCTGGAGCAGCTCTCCAAGAAATACCTCCGCCATATTCACCGCCTCGATCAGATCCCCGACGAAGAGCTTCACCTGCTCGCCGACCGCGGCATCACCGGCCTCTGGCTCATTGGCCTGTGGGAGCGGTCTACCGCATCGCGCACCATCAAACGCCTGCGCGGCCACCACGACGCCGTCGCCTCGGCCTACTCGCTCAAGAACTACGACATCGCCGAAGACCTGGGCGGTTGGGCCGCCTACGACCACCTCAAGCACCGCGCCGCCGCCGCCCACCTGCGCCTGGCCAGCGACATGGTGCCCAACCACATGGGCATCGACTCGCCTTGGGTCATCGAGCATCCCGACTGGTTCATCCATCGCTGGGAGAGCCCATTCCCCGCCTACAGCTTCAATGGTCCGGACCTCTCCAGCGACAGCCGCGTGGAGATCAAGATCGACGACCGCTACTACGACCAAACCGACGCCGCAGTGGCCTTCCGCCTGCGTCATTACGCCAGTGGCGAGACGCGCTATGTCTATCATGGCAACGACGGCACTACCTTTGCCTGGAACGATACCGCCCAGCTCGATTACTCCAAGGCCTATGTCCGCGAGCACGTCATCCAGACCATCCTCCACGTCGCCCGCCTGTTCCCCATCATCCGTTTTGACGCGGCAATGGTGCTGGCCAAGCGCCATGTCCAGCGCCTCTGGTTTCCCCTGCCCGGCGCCGGCGGCTCCATCCCTTCGCGCGCCGAAAACGCCATGTCGCAGGAGGAGTTCGATGCCCTCATGCCGCACGAGTTCTGGCGGGAGGTGGTCGACCGTGTCGCCGCCGAGGTCCCTGGCACCCTGCTGCTGGCCGAGGCCTTCTGGCTGCTCGAAGGCTACTTCGTCCGCACCCTCGGCATGCATCGCGTTTACAACAGCGCCTTCATGAACATGCTGCGCGACGAGGAGAACGCCAAGTACCGCAGCTACCTCAAGAAAACCATCGAGTTCGACCCCGACATCATGAAGCGCTACGTCAACTTCATGTCCAATCCCGATGAGCGCACCGCCATCGACCAGTTCGGCACCGGCGACAAGTACTTCGGCGTATGCACCCTCCTCGCCACCCTGCCCGGGCTGCCCATGTTCGGCCACGGCCAGATCGAAGGCTTCACCGAGCGCTACGGCATGGAGTTCAAGACTGCCAAGATGGACGAGTGGCCTAACGAACACCTGGTCGCGCGCCACCAGCGCGAGATCGCGCCCCTGCTCAAGAAGCGCCACATCTTTGCCGGCAGCTCCGACTTTACCCTCTACGACTTCTGGAATGGCTACGGCCACGTCGACGAGAACGTCTTCGCCTACTCCAACCGCAGCGGCGGCGAGCGTTCCCTGATCGTCTACAACAACAAATACGACAGCACCCGCGGCACCATCCACTCCTCCGCCGCGTTTATGGACAAGGGCAGCGGCGCGCTACGCCAAAGGAGCCTCGCCGAAGGCCTCGGGCTGCCCAACGGCGAATCGCTCGTCATCTCCTACCGCGACACCCACGGCCTGGAGTATCTGCGCCGCGCCAGCGAGATCCATCGTCAGGGCCTCAACTTCGATCTGCGCGGCTTCCAGTGTGTTGTCCTGCTGGACTGGCGCGAGCTGTGGCCCAATTCGGACTGGCCGTGGGACCGCCTGTGCGACACGCTCCAGGGCCGCGGCGTTCCCAGTGTCCACGAAGAGTTGGCCCGGCTCCGCCTGAGTCCATTGCACGACGCTCTGCGCGAGGCAGTCTCCACCGCCAATGTGCATCTGCTCGCCGAGTTCGCCGACGACCTTCTCGACCCATCCGCCCTGAAGCCCGACCAAACGGATAATCCGCTCGACCCAATTGTCGAGGCAAGCCGCCGCTTCTACGAGCGCGTCGTCGAAACTCTTCCAGAGTTGAGCAGCCCGACCACTGCTCAAGCCGACACCGCATCCGCAGCAGTGCCAACTCCCCAACCCAATTACGCGTACACGGTGCGCGCAATGTTGCACGCAGCCGTGCATCTGCCCTCTCTCGCAAAGACGTATTCAATCGATTGGGCCGCGGAATCGCGTCCGGTTCTTCCCAGCAAGGATGAGACAAGCCGCCTGCCCCGCACCTGGGCGCCGATCCTGGCTTGGATCGTGCTGCGCGGCCTGCCCGCACACCTCGCCGCGCATGGCGACCGCGCCGAGCTCTTCGACCGCCTCATGCTGCGTTCGACGCTGGCCGACATCTTCCAATCCCTCGGGATGGAGGGTGAGTCCCGCTGGCAGGCCGCCGCGCAGGTGCGCCTGCTGCTCACCCAGGCAGCCGCCGCGCTGGACGCAATTCACTCCGCAGCGCTGTGGGCCGAACCCGACGTGCGCTGGCTCGCCGGCGTCAATGTCTCCGGCGGCGTGACCTGGTTCAATAAGGAGCAGTTCGAAGAACTGCTCACCTGGCTGCAACTACCCGCGCTCACCGAGATCGCAGCAGCCGAACCGGTAGAACAGGAAACCGGCATCGCGAAGGTAGAAGCTGCAGTTGCGGCAGCGCGCGAGGCTGCCGAGCTTGCCGGCTACAACCTGGACGTATATCTGTCCGGCGGCAAACACGCAGACGCTTCCTCGCGGTCCCTCGAACCCGAACTGGCTCCCAAACCATAGCTGTCGCACAGCCAGTCACACGCTCACGCCATCTAGAATCGATGGAGCAATGCCTGCCCGCCTCATCCTCAACGCCGACGACTTCGGCCTCACCCCAGGCATCAATCGCGCCATCGGCGAGCTCCATGCCGCCGGCGTGCTAACGTCAGCGACGCTGATGGCCAGCGGCCCCGCATTCGAAGACGCAATCGCAGTCGCGCACGCGCACCCCACGCTCGGCGTCGGCTGCCACATTGTGCTCACCGACGGCATCCCCGTGTCGCCGCCGGAGACTATCCCCAGCCTCCTCGGTCCGGATCGCTTGTCCTTCCGTCCGACGATCACAGCCTTCCTCCGCGCACTCTTCCTCGGTCACATCCGCGAGGACGACATTGCCCGCGAAGCCCACGCCCAAATCGACAAGTTGCAGCGCGCCGGCATCACCGTCACCCACGTCGACACACACAAGCACACTCATCTCTCCCCCGCCATCGCCCGGCCGCTGCTGCGCGCCGCGGAGGCTTCCGGCGTCCGCGCCATTCGCAACCCGTTCGAACCCGGCTGGGACTTGCGTCTCGGTCACGGCAGCCGTGTGCGGCGATTGACGCTTAGGCTGACCGAAGGCTTGCACTCCCGCTTCCTGACCCATCCGCAAATTCGGAACCGAACGGTGCTCACCACCGATGGCACCATTGCAATCTCGGCCACGGGCATTCTGTCCGTCGGCACGTTGGGACAAATACTGCGCGCGCTCCCACCCGATGGATGCTTCGAGCTATGCTGCCATCCCGGCTACAACGACGCCGACCTCGACCGCATCGTCACCCGGCTACGCGTCCAGCGTGAGGTTGAACGCGAGGCTCTGCTCAGCGAAATCCCCGCAATCCTCCGCGCAGCCAACCCGCCTGTGCTGATCCACTTCGGCGATCTCTGTTAGCTCTCATTCTTCTGCGATTCGCCCCTACGCGAAACACACCTCTTCGGATCGCCGCAACGGCTGCGCATCGGCGCAACCCGTCAGCAGTTGGGTCACTACGTCTGCGGCGCTGTAGTCGGTGCGGCCCGGCTTCAGGAAGCGCCCAACCGTAGTCAGATCGTCGCCCGCGGTGATTAGTCCATGCTCTATGCGCCGGCCATTCCTTACCTGCGCATAGCCAATGTTGGCCAGCAGCCCGTTGCACACGCATTTTCTGCCCACCGTATCCTCGACCTTGCCCCCTTTGGAGAGGTAGACGCTCAACGGCTCGGCAGCACAGCGGTAGCCGATACTCCCCTCGGGTGTCCGGTAGGCCTCGCGCAAAAAGCCCAGGTCGCAGATGCGCGGACGCTCGGCGTACACGTCAGCCTCCGAGCAAGTACCCTTCAGCCTCGCCACCTTGAATGGAAATCCCGTCGGCGACGCCAGCGGGTCGGTGAAAACTAGCGCCCTGTGCGCAATCACCTTCGCCAGCAGTTCCTCTTTATAGTCCTCGCGCAGGCCCGATTCATTTGCAAACTCAAACGCCGTCCCTACCTGCACTCCCGCGGCTCCCAGCGCAAGCGCCTCCCTCACTTTTTCGGGATGGCCATACCCCCCAGCCAGCCAGAACGGTACGCCTAGCTCGCGCAGCTTGGCAATGTCGATCGTGTCGCGCTCTCCGTAAATTGGCTCGCCCTCATCGGAGAGCTGCAGCTTGCCGCGTGGCGGCGCATTGTGCCCGCCCGCCGTTCTGGTCTCGATCACCAGCCCGTCCACGCGCCCATTCGCCTTCTTCAGCATGGTGATGGCCAGCGTATTCGAGGAGACGATGGCCAGGAACCTTGGCCGGGTCAGCGGCTCCAGCTCAATCTCCATGTACTCGCGCGGATCGAAGTGCGCAACATTGTCGTCGCCCTCCTGCGCTCCGTAGACATGGATCGCGTACTCAGCCGCCCGATGCTCTACATAGTTGTCGATCACGCCCGGAATCTTCAGCGGAATCCCGGCGCCCATGATGATCGTGCCCACCCCAGCCAGCATAGACCCATAGATGCACGGCAGATGTGCGGATTGGATCTTTTCCAGGTAATTAATGCCCACCGGATTGCTGTGCCCCTGGCGGGCCAAAAAGACTTCGACAAAGTTGCTGACAATGCACAGCTCCACCAACTCCCGCGGATTGTCTTTGCACAGCGGAGGCACACCCTTGTACGGTGTCCGTTCGCCTCTGCCTCCAGGGATAAAGTACCGCTCCCACACCCGCTCAGCCATGGCGCGGTCGGGAAACTCATCCAGCCCCCGCCGCATGTGTCCGCCGGAGTCGCCATCCTGCAAACGCCGCGCCATCACTTGGTCCAGCGCCGTACCCGATACCACCCCAAGCTGGCCCATCCGCGAGACGGCTTGGGCGAGCCGCCAATTCGATACACCCGTGCCCATTCCACCCTGAATTATGATGGGATTGCTCATAGTTAAAGTATTCGCCTGGTAGAGGTCGCCAATCGTATTAGTTTTGTAACCTTCCTAACATAGCAACCATTGCGGGAAGCTCGTGTATTCATGCTGACAGACTGCTCACAAGTCCGATGTGACGTACGTCACGGCGAACCATCACGGCAACCGCTAATCTGACCCTGCATTAGCAGTTGCGTTAGGGGCCAACGCCGCGAGAAAGTTCAGCCGGCTGCGCGCAATGGTCGCGGAGGAGCGTTTGACCGAATGAGGGATGGCCCAATCAACAAAACGGTGATCGTCGGCGGGGGGATCGCAGGGTTGGCGGCCGCCTACTCCCTGCACGAGTCCGGCTCTGACGACTTCATTCTGATCGAGTGCTCCCCGCATTGGGGAGGAAAGATTGCCTCCGCCCAGCAGGACGGCTTCCTCATCGAGGGTGGTCCCGATTCGTTTCTGACCCAGAAGACAGCAGCCCTCGATCTATGCGGCAAACTCGGCCTGGACGATCAGCTCTCCGGCTCCAACAGCGGCAAGAACGCCACCACCTATGTCTGGAGCAAGGGACGCCTCCATCCCATGCCCGAAGGCATGATGCTGATGGCCCCCACCATGGCGCTGCCCTTCCTGCGCTCGCGCCTCATCTCCTGGCCCGGCAAGCTGCGCATGGGCATGGAGATGTTCGTTCCCAAAGCTTCCGGCGACGAGGATGAAAGTCTCGCCGGATTTGTCCGCAGGCGGCTGGGCGCCGAAGCCCTGAACAAGATCGCCGGCCCGCTGATGGGCGGCATCCACGCGGCCGACCCGGAAAAACTCAGCCTGAAATGCACCTTCCCGATGTTCCTGGAGATGGAGCAGAAGCATGGCAGCCTGCTGCGCGGGATGATCAAGCGCGCCAGGCTGCGCAGATCCGGCACGTCCACCAACGGCTCTGACTCTAAGGCCCCGATGTTCATGTCTCTGCGCGGTGGCTTGCAATCGCTTGCCGACGCAATTGTGGCGCGGCTGCCCCAACGATCGTTGCGCGCGGGCTGCTGCGTGGTTTCAATCCATCCCTATGCCCGCCAGTACAAGGTTGTGCTGTGCGATGGCGGCTCCATCCTCGCCGACGACATCGTCTTCGCTACCCCCTCCTACGTCACCGCGGACCTGGTGCAGCAGATTGATCCCATGCTCGCCACCCAGTTGCGCGCCATCCGCTACGTCTCCACCGCCACCGTCTCGCTGGGGTTCCGGCGCGCCGACATCGCCCATCCCATGCAGGGCGCCGGCTTCATTGTGCCCCGCAGCGAGGGCCGCCGGATCACCGCTTGCTCCTGGTCGTCGGCGAAGTTCCAGCATCGCGCTCCCGACGATTGCGTCCTGCTGCGCGTCTTCATCGGCGGCGCGCTGGCCGAGGACCTCGCCGAACTCGATGAGACCTCGCTGGTCGCGCTCGCGCTCCAGGAGCTGGAGATCATCATGGGCATTACCGCAACCCCGGTCCTGGCCAAGGCCTACCGCTGGCCCAGGGCCAATCCGCAGTATGACCTTGGCCATGAACAGCGGGTCGCCGAGATTGAACGTGCTGTTGCCGGCTATCCCGGCCTGCATCTGGCCGGAGCTGCCTACCGTGGTTCGGGCATTCCAGACTGCATTCAGAGCGGAATCAAGGCCGCACAATCGATCCTGGAGGAACGGGCCCTCGCCGCCAACCCGTTCCGGGACGAGCACCTGCCAATCTGCATCGGATCTTAGGAGAACAACATGCTAGCCATCGACATCAGGGCCATCGCCACCAAAGCACCTGGACACCCGCACAGCCATGGCGCCGCCCACCACGACTACTCCCGCAACCCCATGCTGGTCTACTGGGAGATGACCCAGGCCTGCGCTCTGGCCTGCCGCCACTGCCGCGCGGAGGCCGTCTCCACCGCGCACCCCGACGAGTTGAACCGCGCCGAAAGCATGGACCTGTTGCGCCAGATTGCCGCCTTCGACACCAAGCCCCACCTCATCCTCACCGGCGGCGATCCCATGCAGCGCGCCGACCTCTACGAAATCATCGATGAGGCGCGCCGCCTCGATCTCACCGTCTCCGTCACTCCCGCCGCCACCTCCACGCTCACCGTTGAAATTCTATCCAAGCTCAAGGCGCACGGAATCGACTCGCTCGGCCTCTCACTCGATGGCTCCTCTGCCCAGCGCCACGAAGCCATCCGCGGCATCGAGGGCTGCTTCGACTGGACCATGAACGCCATCCGCAATGCCTCGCAGCTCGGCTTCCCCATCCAGGTCAACACCCTCGTCTCGCAGGAGACGGCCGACGACCTGCCCGCCATCTACGAACTCCTCAAGGCCCACAAGATCATGCGCTGGAGCCTCTTCTATCTGATCGCAGTCGGCCGCGGCAAAGAGCTCCAGCCCGTCTCTCCCGAGCACGGCGAAGAGTTGATGCATTGGACCTACGAGCTCACCAGGTCCGCTCCCTTCGCCATCAAAACCACCGAAGCGCCCTCCTACCGCCGCGTGGCGCTCAACCACATGCGCGAAAGTGGCTGGACTGGCGCCGAGATCGAGCGCACCCCCGTCTATCGCGGCTTCGGCATCCGCGACGGCCACGGCATCATGTTTGTCTCCAACCAGGGAGATATCTATCCCGCCGGCTTCCTGCCGCTCGCCACCGGCAATGTGCGCGTCAATAATCTGGTCGATGTCTACCGTGACTCGCCCACCTTCCGCGCGCTGCACAATCCCAGCACCTTCAAGGGAAAGTGTGGAATCTGCGAGTATCGCACCCTGTGCGGCGGCTCCCGCGCGCGCGCCTTCGCCTATACTGGCGATGCCCTGGCCAGCGACCCCTTCTGCGCCTACGAGCCCAGGCTGGCCGCGGCCTCTCACGAGACCAACGAAGCCGCGCAGAAGATTCTTGCCGGCGCATACTAGTCCGTAGTGCAGTATCGACGTAGAAAGCGTAAACTCCGATGGCTGTCTCGATCGCCGAGGACACTCGCGAGCGTCTGCTGGAAATCCTGGCGGGTAACTGGAACGCCGAGATCCGCAACTACTACACCTACAAGACCCTCGCCGAGCGTGAGCCCGACCCGCTGCGCCAGCGCGCGCTGCACCTGCTCGCCACGGCGGAGCAGTATCACGCGCAGTTGTGGGCCAAACGCATCCGCGATCTGGGCGAGGCTGAACCTACCTATACCGGTCCCGACAGCGGCAGGGCGGACACCTTCGTCAATCGCGTCGGCGGCGACGACCTGGTCCTGCGCCGCATCGAGCGCGACGAGCTGCTCGAGACCGAGCGCTACTCCGATCAACTCCAGAAGATGCAGGACGAGCAAAGCCTCGCCATCCTGAAGGAAGTCGTCGCCAGCGTTCAGGAGCATCATCAGATGCTCCTCGAACTGATCCGCGATCGCCGCCCGCTCGCGCCCGCCTTCCCCGAAGAGGCGCAGGCCCAGCTCAACCAGCTCATGTCCGCCCGCCAGGGTGAGCGCCACAACACCCCCGACTGGATCGGCGATGCCATCTACGGCGTCAACGACGGCCTCGGCGCGATCTTCGGCATCGTCTCCGGCGTCTCCGGCGCCACCCTCGGCGACAGCCACTTCGTCCTGCTCGCAGGCATGGCGGGCATGATCGCCAGCGCGTTGTCCATGGGCTCGGGCGCCTATCTCTCCGCCAAGAGCGAGCGCGAGATCTTCGACGCGGAATTCGCCCGTGAGCGCGCTGCGGTCGAGTACAACGAAGCCGAGGCGCGCCAGATCCTCTCCCTCAGCTACCAGGTCCGCGGCCTGCCCGCCAACGAGGCCGACCGCTTCGTCGAGTACCTCGCCCGCGACAAAGAAACCTTCATCCGCACCCTCGCGCTGGAGCGGCTCAACACCACCGAAGGCAGGCTGCGCCGCCCGTGGAACTCGGCCATCTCCGGCGCGCTCTCCACCGCCATCGGCGCCACCATCCCCATCGTCCCGTTCTTCTTTCTCAGCGGGACCCCGGCCGTCATCTGGGCCGCCGTCATCTCGCTCGCCGCCCACTTCGCCGTAGGTGCCTCCAAGTCGCTCATCACCATCCGCTCCTGGTGGTCCAGCGGCCTGGAGATGACGGCCGTCGGCGCCATCGAAGGCGTCGTCACCTACACCATCGGCCTCGCCATCGGCAGGATGTAGCCGCTTTCACCCAAGCATCATTCCGATGCGCCGCGCGTGCTCCAGCGTTCGTGGCGACAGCTCCTGGCTTGGCTGCTTCGCCGCCAGTCCGATCCAAAGCCTCGCCACCGGCTTCGCCCCCAGCATCTTCGCCGTCACGGACAGCGCCCGCGCCGCTCCGGTCAGCAGCGGAATGCAGAACCCTGGCATCGCGCTCGAGGCCACCAGCGCCGCTCTTCGCCGCAGCCGCTTGTCCCGCGCGTTTGGACTCGCTTGCCCCCACGGCCAGTAGACGCATCCCAGCAGCCTCTCCATGAATCGCCGAAAGATCGCCGTCAGGTTCCAGTAGTTCACCGGCGAGCCCAGCACGATCGCGTCGGCCGCGTCGACCTCCCGCAGAATCCCATCCAGATCGTCCTCCTGCACGCATTGGCCGCGTTGCAGTCCAGGAGCCTGCGTGCACCGCCGGCAGTTGGCGCAGAACTCCAGATGCTGGTCGGTCAGGTAGATGGTGTGCGTCTCCGCGCCCTTCTCCCGCGCGCCTTCCAGAATGGCCTTCACCGCCGTGTCGATGGTCCCACCCTTGCGGTAGCTGCCCACGATTGCCACCACTCTTCGTGCCATGGCGAACCTCCGTCGATTCGCCCCAAGTTTAGTCTTCCACCGCAAAAACGCTGTGCTGCGAATCACACTCGAAAAGGCATACCGTCCTTCGTGCCAACCAACGGGAACGCCCGCGAAGCAGGAAAAGGGCGAGTGAGCGCTCACGCCACTGCTCGCCGCTCCCGTTCGCTCTCGCGTCCGCTGTTGCGCCCCGCCAGGTTCACGCTTACCACCTTGGACACGCCCGGCTCCTGCATGGTCACGCCGTAAATCACATCAGCCTGCTGCATCGTCCGCTTGCTGTGCGTGATCACCACGAACTGGGTCGTCGCGCTCATCTCCGCGATCAGCTTGGCAAACCGGCCCACGTTGGTCTCATCCAGCGGCGCATCCACCTCGTCCAGCACACAGAACGGCGCGGGCTGGTACTGGAAGATTCCGACCAGCAACGACAGCGCGGTCAGCGCCTTCTCTCCGCCCGACAGCAGCAGAATGTTCTGCAGCTTTTTGCCCGGCGGCGAAGCCACAATGTCGATCCCCGACTCGGCCGAGTTCTCCTCGTCCGTCAGCTTCATAAACGCCTGCCCGCCGCCAAACAGCTTCGCAAACGTCACCCCGAAGTTCTCATTAATCACCTTGAACGCCTGGTCGAACTTCAGCCGCGACACATCGTCGATCTCCTTGATCGATGCCTGCGTATTCTCAATCGACTCCAGCAGGTCCTTGCGCTGCGTCTCCAAGAAGCCGTGCCGCGACGCCGTCTCGTTGTATTCCTCCAGCGCCATCATGTTCACCGGCCCCATCGCCTCCAGCCTCTGCTTCATTGCGCGCACCGCGTCCTCTTCCGCCGCCAACGCCTCGCACCCATCCGCATTGCAATCGATCCGCACAATCGTTGCATCCTCGCGCAGCGCCACGGCCAGCGTGCCCAGATCGTTCAGACAGGTCGATTCAATATGCTCAATGTCCGACACCAGCTTCGCCGCGCTTGCCGCTAGGCTTGCCCGCTCCTCGCGCACAACTTCAGTCTCATGCCGCAGGGTGCGCAGCTTCGCATCCAGCTCCGTCATCCGTGTGCGCAGCTCGGTCGCCGCCGCGGTCAGGCGAGCACCCTCAGCCAGCGCGGTCGCACGCGTCTCCGCCAACGACACATGCTGCGCCGCCAGCTCCGCCGTCTCCTGCTCGCGCCGCACCTTCTCCGCTCCAGCCGACTGCAACTGCTGCTCAATCTGTGCGATGCGCGCGCTCTGGGTCTCAAAGATGCGCCGAGTCTGCTCAAAGTTCGCCGCCGCGTTGCGCCGCCGCTCTTCCAGCCCCGCCAGCGCAGCCGAAGCCTCTGCGGCCGCCTGCTGCAACGCCTCACGCTGCCCGCGCAATCCATCCAACTGCGCCTGCAACTCCGCCAACTGCGTCTCCAGCGCCTCGCGCTCCGTCTCAAACGCCGCCGCCTGCTGTTGGCTGTGTGCAATCAGCTCCTGCTTCTGCGCCCGCGCATCGCGGTTGCGCTCGCTGGCCAGCGCCCACTCCTGTAGTCGCCGCTCCATCCGAGCCGTTTCCTGCTCCATCTGCCGCAATGCCGCGCCCGAGTTCGCCGACTCACGCTGCGCCTCGCTCCGTTCCTGCGTCTTCCGGTCTAGCGCCGCTGTCAGCTCGCGCAGATCCCGCTCCAGCCCAGCCGCATCCAGCTCGGCCTGCGCCAGCTCCCGCTCGGTCGCATCCAGCTTCTGCTGTACCTCGCTCAGCTCGCGCTTCAGCGCCAACGGCCCCTGCTCGCGCACCCGTCCGCCGGTCACCGTCGAATTGTGGAACGCCTCGCCCGTAGGGCTCAGGAAGAAGCCACGCGGGTGCTCACTCGCCAGCCTGCGCGCAGTCTCCTTATCCTGCGCAATGAATCCGTCACGCAGCTTCGGCAGCACACCTTCCAGCGACCGGCCAAACCCATTCAGAACCCGCACACAATCCTTCAGCGCAACCACGCCCTCCGGAGCCGCGGCACTGTTCCCTGTTCCCTGTTCCCTGCTGCCGCCCTCCCCGTGCACCAGAAACGTCGCCCGCCCCGCCACATCGCTCTCCAGCATGCGCACGCCGGCGTCGGCCGCGTCCCAGCTCTTCACCACCACATAGTTCAGCTCATCGCGCAGGAACTCGTCCACCACGCCTTCATATTGGCCATCCACCTCCAGGAAATCGGCCAGCGTCCCCACCGGCGACAATCCGTTCGCGGCGCTTCTCGCATTTGCCTTGAAAATATTCCGCACCGTATCCGTCGAGTAGCTGTGCTCGCGGATCAACGCATCCAGCGAACTCCGCCGTCCCTGCAAGGTGGCCCGCTCCGCGCGCAGCAGGTCACCCCGCCGCCGCGTGGCAGCCTCCTCCGTCCGCGCCGCATCGATCTTCTCTCGCAACTCCGCAATCCCTGTCTCCAGGGCCTTCAGCCGCTCGGTCACATCGCCGAAGCTCATCTCCACCTGTCCACGCTGCAATCCCAGCTCCGCCAGCTCATGCCGGGCCGTATCCGACTCCTCCAGCAGCCGCTCCGACTCGCGCTCCATTGCGGCCAGCGCGGCCTCAGCCTGCGCCTGCTCGTTCTTGCTCGCGGCCGCGCGCTGCATCAATTGCATCGCTCCGCGCCGATTCTGCTCCGCCTGCTGTTCTGCAGCCGCAACCGCACGCACTGCCTCCTGCGCCCGCATCTGCTCGGCCTGCGCCGCCTCGCGCGATCCCAACGCCTCCGCCGTCGCATTCTCCAGAAAGCTCCGCTGGCCCTCCAATTCACCCGACACGACGCGAAGCTGCTCCCGCGCCTGCTCCAGATCGTCTCCGCCGGCCGCAATCCGCGCCGTCAGTTCGGCCACGCGATCGGTATTGGAGGCTACTCGCGCCGTCACTCGCTCCAGTTCCACTGCGCAGTGGTTAGCCTGCGCTCCCGACTCGCGGATCTGTTGGTCGAACTCATACCCCAGGCTCACCCCCGCCGTATGCTCGGCGTCCATTGCTTCGACTTCGGCGGCCTGCATCTCGATCTGCGCGGTCAGCACCCCAATCTGCGACTCCACCTGCGCCCGTTCCGCGTCGAGCTGCTGCATCCGGCTCGCCAACACCACCCGCAGGCGCCCGCGCAACTCATCCCGCAGCAGCCCGTAGCGTTCGGCCTTCGCTGCCTGCCGCTTCAGCGAGCCCATCTGCCGCGTCACTTCTTCAAAAATATCGTTCACTCGCGCCAGGTTTACCTTCGCCGACTCCAGACGCAGCTCCGCCAGCCGCTTCTTGGTCTTGAACCGCGTAATCCCCGCTGCCTCTTCCAGAATCGCGCGCCGGTCCGTCGGCTTGGAACTCAGGATCTGCCCAATCCGCTCCTGCCCGATGATGGCGTAAGTCTCGCCGCCCAGGCCCGTGCCCATAAAGATGTCCTGGATATCGCGCATCCGGCACATCTTCCCATTCAGCAGGTACTCTGAGTCGCCCGATCGGAACAGCCGCCGCGTCACCGTGATCTCGCCCGCACGCACCGGCGACCGGCCAAACTTCCTCCGCCGAATCTTCAGCACCACCCCATTTGGATCAGCCGCCGATGAAGTGGGTGGCCCATCCTTCACGGACTCATCGTGAAGCGTGGGTTGCTCTCCAGAACGGGCCTCGTTCTCCACAGCCACTCCGTCGATCCCAATCACCACACCTGGCTGCGCTTCGCGCACCGCCTCTTCTGTCTCCTCGGCCCGTTGCCTGCGCAACTGCGCTTCATCCCAGTCTCCCGCCAGATCCAGCGCCCGCTCGCTGCTCCCATCGCTCGACCAGTCCCCCTCACTCAGCAAGCCATCGTCGCCGAGTGAGGCCCCATCGTAGACCTCGGGATCGACCAGGGTCAGCGACACCTCGGCCATCCCCGTCGGCTTGCGGTCGCGCGTTCCCGCAAAGATCACGTCCTCCATCTTCCCGCCGCGCAGGCTCTTGGCACTCTGCTCACCCAGTACCCACATCACCGCGTCCGCAATGTTGGACTTGCCGCATCCGTTCGGCCCCACCACCGCCGCAATCCCGTCGCCGGAGAGCTGGATCTCCGTGCGGTCGCAGAACGACTTGAACCCCAGCAACTGGACCCGCTTGAGCTTGAGCAAAACCACACCTCCCACACCGCAGCCGCACTTTACGATCCTGCATCGCGCACATTAACATTCGCGCATCGCCGATATCGGATAGACGCAGCCCGATGGTTCTAATCTATTCGCAGCGAACCACCGTATCAACAACCTAAACCCAACATCTTGTGGATAAGAGGGTTCGAACCCTACGAATGGGGGTCCCTCGCCAATCACCCCAATTTGCAGACACTCCCCCGCAGCCCAATTTAACCCTTCGCCATCCCCCTGCTCCCCCCTGCCGCCCTTGTGCATCAATCGCAATTCGGCCCACATGTACTTCAAGGCAGTGATCTGTGTCACATACAGCCCTATGGGCAAACCCATATCAATGAATCGTCTGCTGCTTCTGCTTGGCAGCCGTTGTTTCGGCCCACCTTTGTTTGCGGAAGGAAACCTCATTCGATGAGTCGGTTCAAGGATGTCGAACATCTCTACCGGTTTGCCTTCCTGTTCGTGGTCGCCTTCGCCCTGTTTCTGGTGGTTCGCCACTTCGTCGTGCCCAAGAGCTTCGGCGAGTATGGCCACTACCGTGGCGCCGCCATCGCCGAGATCGCCGCCAAGCCGCTCCGCTACGCCGGCCACGCCACCTGCGAGACCTGCCACGCCGACATCGCCGAAGCCAAGATGGCAGGCAAGCACGAGCATGTCAACTGCGAGGCCTGCCACGGCCCTCTGCAGCAGCACGCCGACGACCCCTCCATCCAGCCCGCCAAACTCGACACCACCGTAGTCTGCGTCCGCTGCCACGCGGCCAGCGCCGCCAAACCCGGCGGCTTCCCGCAGATCGACCCCGAGCAGCACGCCGGCGGCATCGCCTGCGAAACGTGCCACAAACCGCATAATGGCCTGTAATCGGGCCGGAGGAGCCAAGTGAAGATCGACCGGCGTCATTTCCTGGTAATGCTCCCCGCGGCCGCCGTCGCGTGGAAGTACGTGCTCGCGGGCACTCCCGAGCAGTCGCCCAACTACACCATGACCGACCACTGGTGGAGCATGCTGATCGACATCCCCAAGTGCATCGGCTGCGGTAACTGCGTGCGCGCCTGCGCGGCGGAGAATGACGTTCCCGATGGCAACTTCCGCACCTGGGTCGAACGCTACCACGTCGACGACTACCACATGGAGAACCCCGAGGTCATCTCGCCCGATGGCGGCAAGGAAGGCTTTCCCGTCGCGCAGGAGGATGCGGGCAAGTACTTCTTCGTCCCCAAAATGTGCAATCACTGCGCCGACTCGCCCTGCACCCAGGTCTGCCCCGTCGGCGCCACCTTCGTCGCTCCCGATGGCGTAGTGCTCGTCGACCAAACCTACTGCCTCGGCTGCGCCTACTGCGTGCAGGCCTGCCCTTACGGCTGCCGCTACATCCATCCGACAAAGCGCGTTGCCGACAAATGCACGCTCTGCTATCACCGCATCACCAAGGGCCTCACCACCGCGTGTTGCGAGAACTGCCCCGCCGGCGCGCGCCAACTGGTCGACTTGAAGGACCCCAACGATCCCATTCATGCATTCCTGAAGACCCACCACGTGCAGGTGCTCAAGCCCCAGATGGCGACCGGCGCCAAGGTCTTCTACAACCAGCTGGACGGTGCCGTCCGCTAGACATCAGTCCTGGAGAGCGAAATGAGCGGTGTTGAAGGCTACATGTACCCCAATGAGATCAACCTCATCTGGAGTGTGCTGATTGTTCTCTACCCTTACATCACGGGGCTGGTCGCGGGCGCCTTCATCCTGGCCTCGCTGGTGCGCATCTTCAACGTCAAGGCCGTCGCGCCCACCTACCGGCTCGCGCTGCTCACCGCGCTCTCTTTTCTCATCGTCGCGCCGCTGCCCTTGCAACTGCACCTCGGCCATCCGGAGCGCTCGCCCGAGATGTACTTCACTCCTCACGCCACCTCAGCCATGGCTATGTTCGGCTTCGTCTACCTCTGGTACCTCATGGCAGTTCTCGTCTTCGAGATATGGCTCGACTACCGCCGCGACATCGTTCTCCTCTCGCAGACCTCCACCGGCTGGCTTCGTGTGCTCTACCGCATCATGACCCTGGGCTCCGACAACATCAGCCCGCGCTCCCTCGCCATCGACGATCGCGTCGGCTGGATCGTCACCCTGGTCGGCATCCCGTCCGCCTTCATCCTGCACGGCTACGTCGGCTTTATCTTCGGCTCCATCAAGGCCAACCCCTGGTGGAATTCGCCGCTGATGCCGGTGGTCTTCATCTTTTCCGCCATGGTCAGCGGCATCGCCGCGGTCATGCTGCTTTACATCGTCACCACCAAGCTGCGCAAGCTCGCCATCGACATGGCCTGCGTCGATACCATCGCCATGTACCTCTTCTACATGTTCATCATCGACTTCAGCCTGGAGATGCTCGACCTTATCCATCGCATCTACGAGGCCGACGAGTCCTTCCGCAGCCTCGACTTCATGGTGCATACCCGCCTCTTCTTCTCCCAGATCGTGCTTCAGCTCTTGCTCGGCACCATGGTCCCCATCATCCTGCTGGCCATCACTCAGGTCACCAAATTGCCCGCCATCGTGCGCTTGCGCATTTATGTCACGGCCGGGTGCCTGGTGCTCATCGGCATCTTTGCCATGCGCTGGAACGTGGTCATCGGCGGCCAGCTCTTCTCCAAGAGCTTCCTCGGATACACCAGCTACAAGATGAGCCTGGTCACCAAGGAAGGCCTGCTCGTCGCCATCTTCTTGAGCATTCTTCCCCTGGTCATTCTTTATGGGTTGCAGGCGCTGCTGCCTCCATGGCCGGAGCATGAACACGAGGCGATTCATGCCGCCCCCGCTCCAGCAGCCTAGGGGCAAGCGCATTGGACTTTATACGCGGGTTGCAACATGGACAATCTACCCGAAGTCCTAACCCGGCTTAGCGCACGACTGGAGACATTGGAAACCCGTGTCTCGCTGCTCGAACATCCCTCCGAAGCGCGCGCCTCCACCCCCGCCCCAGCACCCAGCGTACTCCAGAGCAACGTCCCGCAGGCCATTGACCCATCCTCCTTCACCCACGCCGGAGCCACCTTCGCCGTCCTTGGCAAAGCCATGCTCGGCATGGCGGGTGCCTACGTCCTGCGCGCAATCGCCGAATCCGGTTCGTTCCCCAAACTAGCCGTCGTCGGGCTGGCCATCGCTTATGCGGGCATGTGGCTGGTGTGGGCGGTGCGCGTGCCGGCCGGAGCGTGGTTTGCCAGCACGACCTACGCCGCTACCTCAGCCCTCATCCTCGCGCCCATGCTGTGGGAGCTCACCCTGCGCTTCAAAGTCCTGTCGCCCTCTACCGCCGCTGCCGTGCTCGCCGTCTTCGTCCTGGCCGCGTATGCGCTGGCGTGGAAGCGCGACCTCGGCTCCGTCGTCTGGATGGCCGGCGTCGCCGCCTCCATCGCGGCCATGGCCTTACTGGCCGCCACCCACGACATCGTGCCCTTCGTCTGGGTGCTTCTGCTGATGGCCGTACTCAGCGAGCTTGCCGCCGGCCGCGACCGCTGGCTCAGTGTCCGGCCTCTGGCCGCCGCTGCCGCCGATCTTGCCGCCTGCGCGCTCATCTTCATCTACACCAGCCCGGACACCAGCCTCGCCGACTACCCCACCCTCGGCATCGTAACCCTGCTCGCGCCCGCCTGCATGCTGCTCCTCATCTACGGCACCAGCGTAGCCGTGCGCACCACGCTGCTTCGCCGCGAAATCACGCTGTTCGAAGCCGGACAAGCAATGGTCGCATTCCTGCTCGCCGCCGACGCAATCCTTCATTTCGGTCGCACCATCGACGGCCGCGCCTTCGGCGTATTCTGCCTGCTGCTCGCGCCCGCCTGCTACGCCGCCGTCTTTCTCTGCTTCGACGGCGCCGTCGCGCCTCGCAACTACCGCGTCTACAGTCTGTGGAGCGCGACCCTCCTCCTCGCGGGCTGCTTCCTGTGCCTCGATCCGCTATGGCTCGTAACCTTGCTGGGCATGGCCGCAATCATGGCCACATACCTCGGCGTTCGCGCCTCCCGCAAGGTCCTGGAACTCCACGGTCTCGTCTACCTCATCGCCGTCGCGTTTGCCTCCGGCCTAGCGGGCTATGCCGCCCACGCGCTGGCCGGCGACTTCCCGCCGCCACCCTCCGGCATCGTCTGGGTCATCTGCGCCGCCGTGGTCCTCTGCTACGTGTTTGCAGGAGAATTCAAAACCACCCAATGGCAGCAGAGACTCCTGCAAACCACCTCTGCAACCCTGGCAGTCGGCACTCTGGCCACGCTCCTGCTCACCGCGCTGGTCTGGCTCACCTCAACCGTGGTCGCACCCAGCGCATTCCATGTCGCCGTCATCCGCACCCTCACCGGCTGCGCCCTGGCGCTCGCCCTCGCCTTCCTCGGGCCGCGCTTGGACCGCACCGAACTGGTCTGGGTCGCCTACGCAACCCTCGTCCTGATCGCCCTCAAGCTGCTGCTCGAAGACCTGCGCCTCGGCCATCCCGAGTTCATCGCCGCCTCCATCTTCCTCTATGCCGTCACCCTGATGCTCGTCCCCCGCCTCGCCCGCAAATCTACCGCCAGGCGGCCAACCCAACCCGATAGTCTGTGACCCCTAGTCGCTATTCAAAAAACTCCTCATCAACCCGCTTAATCTCTAGAGTGTCTTCGACCCTGCAACCAACATTGTGGCGAATCATCAGCCGAGCCAGATGATCACCGTCCACTAGCACGATCCTCTTGCTTAGAAGCTCGGCCGTCTCTTTGGCCGATGCGGAAAATGTCGAGGTTGTGACGAAGAGACCCTTCGTGGCCTTGTGCCGGTCGAGGCTGCCGAAGAAATCACGGATGGCACCTGCTCCAATCCCGTTTCCCGCCGCATATCGCTTGGCCTGAATATAGACGCGGTCTAGTCCGAGGGCATCTTGGTCGATTACACCGTCCACGCCATCGTCCCCAGATCGCCCAAGAGTTCGCCCCGCATTTTCAGTCGATCCGCCGTATCCCATGCTAAGAAGTAAATTAACAATCAATCTTTCGAAGAAGTCGGGCGGGGCCTCACGAATGCGATCCAGCAAGTCCTGCGCTAACGCGCCGTCAATCTGCTTGTGCGCGAGCCGCATGGTTTCGTCAGGTGTTTGCTTGTGATCAACTATCGCCTGAATCGCTACCTGTGCGTTCGAATCGTGGGGCTCATTTGATCTTTCTCGAAATTGTCGAAATTCCTCAAACTGCGTTAGCAGTTTATTGTCTATTTGAGTCGGGTGGGTAGCTATCAACTCCCGCCCCCGCTCGGTGATCGTGAAGTGTCCACGGCGAGTGATCTCAACAAGGCGTGCTTTTGCGAGGTATGACTTCGCCCAGTGAACTCTATTGCTGAAAACTGTTTGCTTGCCAGAGGGTAGCAATTCACTTCGCTCCTCCGCGCTGAGCCCCAGATGCCCCGCGAGATCTTCAACAACCGATCCGATACGCACTTCTCCATGAGAAGCAGCGACCAGTACGGGTAGCATTAGTGACTGATAGTCAGGGATCGCCATTTCTCTGCCGACCTTGTGATCACGAGGTTAGTGGAAACCTCGTTCGAACTATCTGTTCCAGGATCGTAACCACACTACACCATGACGCGAATCGACTGGGCAGCGTTCGAGATTTGCGGACCCGCAGCTAAAACTGCGCCTACGCCCGCCTGCGATACCGGATCGAAAACTCATAGTCCGGATTCGGTGGAAACAGTCGCGCAATCAGCCGCAGCCTTTCCGCCAGCGCCTGCGGAGCAAGCAGTGGATACTCGCGCTCGCGCAGCTCGGAGTAGTCGAAGTCCACCGCCAGCGACAGCAAACAAATCGCAACCGCATCCGAGAACGCAGCCTCCAGGTAATCCGTCTTGGCCTTCTCGTCGATGCGCATCTTACCATCGCCTGCCTCGCCTTTGCTCAGAGCCAGTCCCCGGCTCTCCCACGCGTCCATGCTGGTCTCGCCCCTCACATCGGCGACCACCTGGTTCCACGCCAGTTCGGCAAAGCTCTCCGCGACGCCCGCCTCATCCACAAACGCATGTCCCACGTTGATGAAGAACTCAAACGCCAGCGAGAAGCGGTCGCTCAGCAGCCGCGTGGAGATGAAGACTCCCTCGCCCGCATCGTCACCCGGCCCCAGCGCCACGTTGCGATGGCAGATGGCCAGATCCGCCAGATCGGCCGTATACACCGGCGAGATCATCGTCGTCTCCTTGCCGCTGCGATGTCCCCCAGACCCACTGCGTCCCTCCGCCAGCGCCAATGGCACAAAATAATAGACCTTGCCCGCCAACGCCGCAGCCACCGAAGCCGGCACCGCCTGCACCATCCGCACCAACTCCGGGTCGTCGATGCCGGTGTCGCCGAACGCCGCATAGTGGATGCCGTTGGGCGCCTGGCGCACCTCCGCATCCCGCGCCACCTGCGTCGCCGTCACCAACCCGCCCTGAACGTCCTCGGTCATGCCCCCCGCAATCTCTGCCATAAGACGTTATTCTAACTGTATGCCGCAAACTTCTTCCGCAAACCCGAGCGCCCCGACACACACCTTCGCCGCGGGCTACCTCTTCGGCGTGCCGCTCGGCGACCTCGGCTGGTTCGCCAGCCTGCTCATGGGGGTCGCTTCCGGCTTCATGGCCTTCTTCGCGTCCACCTTCTGCGCGATCGCCTTCATCTTGGTCTACAACAGCGCGCTGCACGGCAATCTCGACTATACCTTCAGCTATCGCTGGATCGGCCTGCCCATCGGCCTGCTCGTCATGGCCGCCGCGCTCGGCTATCTGGGCACCCTCTGGCTCAAGCGGATGCTGCGCCGCAACTAGCATGGAACCCGCGCGCCCATCGCGGACTGCGCTGCGCGTGGCCATGCGCCGCGCCGCTCACCAACTCTACGACGCCCCACCCCTCGTCCTCGACGACCCCATCGCTGTTCAAATCCTCGGCCCTCACGCTGAGGAGATCGAGCGAACCCCGGGTCGTAATCCCAAAAATAAGCCGCGGCCGTTCTCCATCGCCCTGCGCGCCTTCATCGTCGCCCGCAGTCGTTATGCCGAGGATTTATTGGCCCAGTCGGTCCAGCGCGGCGTCACCCAGTATGTCCTCCTCGGTGCCGGACTGGACACCTTCGCCCACCGCAATCCCAACCCCAACCTCCGCGTCTTCGAGGTCGATCATCCCTCCACGCAGCAGTGGAAGCGCGAACTCCTGCGCGCCAGCGGTCTGCCCTCGCCCGCCAATCTCGTCTATGCGCCGATGGACTTCGAACGTCACTCACTCGCCGAGCAGCTCCGTCACGCCGGCTTCGACTCAGCCGCTCCTAGCTTCTTCGCCTGGCTCGGGGTCGTTCCCTACCTCACTCGAGAAGCCTTCCGCGCCACCGTCCGCTTCATCGCCGCCCAGCCACCCGGCAGCGGCCTGATCTTCGACTACGGTCAGCCTCGCGAAGCACTATCCTTCCGCGAACAGCTTGCCTTCGACTCGCTTGCCGCTCGCGTCCATCTCGCCGGCGAAGCGTTCCAGCTTTTCTTCACTCCAGCCAAGGTCGCCTCCGAACTCGCCGCCTTCTACGACCTTGAAGACCTCGGCTCGCCCGAGCTCAATGAACGCTACTTCGCCCACCGCAGTGACGGCCTCCGCGTCATGGGCTCCGCCGGCCGCATCGTCAGCGCCTGGCTCTAAACGCTTAACTCTAGCGTCTCCTGCTCCACCCCAATGGCACGATCCCCCATCCAGCTCAACGCGTTCGCCAGGTACGCCTTCAGGTGCTTGCGCTCGACGATCGCGTCCAGAAACCCGTGTTCCAGCAGGAACTCCGACCGCTGAAAGCCATCGGGCAGCTTCTGTCGCGTCGTCTGCTCGATCACCCGCGGCCCGGCAAAGCCGATCAGCGCACCCGGCTCGGCGATGTTCAGGTCCCCCAGCATGGCAAAGCTGGCCGTAACCCCGCCGGTCGTCGGATCGGTCATCACCGAAATATACGGGATGCGCTCTTCATCCAGCCGCGCCAGCCCCGAGGCGATCTTCGCCAGTTGCATCAGCGATACAATCCCCTCCATCATGCGTGCCCCGCCCGACGCCGCCACAATAATCAGCGGATGCCGCGTCGCCAGCGAGCGGTCGATCGCCCGGGCAATCGTCTCGCCCACCACCGCGCCCATGCTGCCGCCAATAAACGCGTATTCCATGGAACTGACCACGACCGGGTGCGGCCCCAGCATCCCAATCGCGTTCACAATGGCGTCGTTCAGCCCCGTCTTGCGCCGCGCCTCGGCCAGCCGGTGCTTGTAGCGCTTCAGGTCGGTAAAGTTCAGTGGGTCGGTGGACACCAGTTCCAGGTCAACCAACTCGTAACCCGGCTCCAGCAGCAGCGCAATCCGCCGCCGCGCGTCCATCCGCATGTGATGGCCGCAGTTCGGGCAGACGTTGAGGTTCTTCTCCAGGTCTTCCTTGAAGATCGGCTGGCGGCAACTCCCGCACAAAATCCACAGCCCTTCCGTGCGGACCGTCTTGTGCCGGTCGTTGACGATCTCATTGTCTTCCCGCTTGAACCAGGTCATCTCGCTTCCCTTTTGCGGCATCCACCGCCGCCGATCCATTGTAGCCGCTTACGCGCGCTGCGGACTCTGGATGCGGTCGCCCCACTCTGGCGCCAGCGCCCGAAAGTGCTCCACATCGTAGGTGTAGATTAGGTCACACCCAGCCTGCGCCGCGACCTGAATATGCACCGCGTCATGCACCCGCCCGCCCTTCCATCCCGCGTTGCCGCAAACCCTGAGCGCCGCCAGATGGCTCTGTAAGCTCACTTCTACAATCTCGAACGTCGGCAGGACGGACTGCTCGATCATCGCCAGGGCTTCATTCGGATAGACACGAACCACAAAAGGAGTGCGCGTGAGTACCGAGTAGACTTCCGTCAACGCATGGGCAGAGGTACATCCTGCCATCTCCCGGCGATGAACGCGCAAGACCGCCGCGAGCGACCTCGCATGATCGGGATGTTCCGCCTTCAGCGCTGCCACCAGAACATTGCTATCGAAATAGGCCTTCATACTTCGGCGACATGCCTGATGCGTTCTTCGCGCTCATCCTCAACCAGCGTGTCCCAGTTGATATGGCTTTCATCGCCCCCGCCGCGATGAATCAGAATTCCGTCCTTCATCATTAGTCCCGACCCGCGCCGCACCGGCTTCAGCAGAATCCCCTCCGGCGTCTCCTTCACCTCAACCTTCAGGCTTAGCCCCACGCCAAGATGTTCCCGCAGCTTCTTCGGAATCACCACCCGCCCGAACTTGTCGATCGTCAGCTCCATGGCAATTAGTATGCCAAACTGCCATGCCTCATGGCAAATCAGTCCGCACGTACACCCGTTGAAGCGCGTCCGAGCTACAGCCCCAGCACCACAACCCCCTCAGCCTCCGCGGCCGTGCGCAGATCGCCATCCAGCGATGCCAGCGGCAGCCCGCGTCGCAGCGCAAGCTCCAGGTACGCCGCGTCATAAGCGGTCAGGCGAAGGCGCTCCGTCAGCCGCAGCGTCGCCGCCCACGCGTGCGTCTGGGTGTCCGGATCGACCTGGATCGGAAGCAGCGCCAGGTCCGCCAGGCTCGCATCCCGAAATGCCGCATCATGCCAGCGCCGCCGAGCTGTCGATGACCAGGCTCAGTCCCCTGAAAATAAACCCGAGCGCTTCTCTCACCCGTGCGTCATTGGAGTAGAAGGAAAACATGGCAGCGATCGGGGAACAGAGCTTGCAGTGGTTCTCGGCAGAAAGGGTGGAGGCCGTACCCGATCTGACCTCGCTGGTTCGCGACCACTCCGGTCTGCTCTATCGCGTCGCATTCTCCGTCCTGCGCAACCCCGCAGAGGCTGAGGACGTCGTCCAGGAAGTCTTTCTGCGCGTCTTGCAGCGCCAACACGAGCTGTCAGGAATCATCGAAGTCAGGCCCTGGCTGATCCGCATTGCCTTAAACATGGCGCTCGACCGCCGTCGACGCATTCGTCCCGGCCAGATGGACGAGAGTTTCGCCGCCAGCCTGGTCGCCGCGGATTTACCCGCCGACCAACGATTGGCCGACGCCAGCCGAGTCCGTTGTGTCCTGGACGCACTAGAACGGCTGCCCGCAAAGGAACGCGAGGCATTGCTGCTGTCGGCGATGGACGACCTCAGCACCGCCGAGATTGCCGCCGCGCTGAGCAAGAGTGAATCAAGCGTACGTTCCCTGCTGTTTCGCGCCCGCACCCGCCTGCGTGACCGGCTCGGAGATTGAGGACTAAAGATTCAAGGAGGAATTATGGGGCTTGAATACAACCATCCCGAAGAAGCAGTCGATAAGGTCCTCGCGGCCCTGCGCGACGCCAAGCCGCCCGAAGGCATGGAAGCCCGCATTCACCAGCGGCTGACCCACACTGCCCCGCTCCCGCATTCCACCGGCGCTCGTTGGCCCGCCGTTGTATCTCGCGGGAAAGCTATCTTTGCCGGGTCCACGCTCGCCGGAGCATGGGCTCGCGGCGCCCTCACCGGTGCCGCCTTCGCCCTGCTTGCCGTTGCCGCCGTCCTGCTCCTCCAGCACAGCTCGCACACGAATCTGGCCCACTTGCAGCTCGCCGCAAACAACAGTACCGCTCCCCGTGGAGTCGCTCCCGCAAGCGCTGCGCCTGCCAGCCAACCCCGCACCCTCCCATGCGTCAGTTCACGGTTGGTCCGGGCACAAGGCCCGGTCTCCGCACCCAGCGGAAGCTACCGCCCCGCCAGCTTTGCTCCGTCCCGTCCAGCTCCCGAACTCCCCCTGACCGCCCAGGAACGAGAGTTGGCCCGGCTCGCGCAAACCGCCGACCCCAGGCTTCTGGCTGCGCTCGCACCGGAGACGCAGGCCAAACTCGACGCCCAGGAGACCGACAACTTCAATAAATTCTTTGCCCCGCCACCCGCACCGCCGCAGGCCGCCGATACTGCGTCCCCAACCAATATTCAGGAAGATCAAGCCCCACCGAAAGAGGGAGAACATCTATGAACCGTTCCGCCTGCACCTTAACCATAATCATCGCGCTGATCTTCAGCCCAATCGCATGGGCGCAGGCCACGCCCGCCGCGCCCAAGCCTTCTACCGATACGTCCTCGGCAAAGCCGGCCACGCCCGACTCCGAAGCGAAGTTCGCCTCAGAGCACCCCTGCCAAGTGAAGGTCAACACCGATCTCTGCCCCGAGCGCACCATCTACCTGAAAAATACGACCCAGGGAGCAGAGGCCAACGAGATCCAGACCGCCCTCCGCAATACCCTCCCATCAGACGAAAAATTGTTCCTCATCCCAGACCAGAACGCGATCATTCTTCTCGCCCGCCCGGAGGATATGTCGCTCGCAGAGAAGATCGTCAACGAACTCGACCGTCCCAGAAAGAACTACCGCCTCACCTACACCGTCACTGAGTTGGATGGGACCAAGCAGGTCGGCATCCAACACTTCTCCATGGTGCTCGTCTCCGGGCAGGAGACGACCCTCAAGCAGGGCAGCAAGATCCCCGTCGCCACCGGCTCCTACTCGTCGGGCTCGCCAGGCATCGGCGTCCAGACCCAGTTCACTTATCTCGACGTGGGCATGAACTTCGACGCGACCCTGACCGCAATGGGCGACAACGCCATGCTCAAGTCTTCGGTGGAAGACACCAGCGCCGCGCCGGAGAGGTCCGAAATCGCAGGCGTGCGCGAGCCAGTCGTGCGCCAGAGTACGCTGAAAGGCGAATCGCTCCTTGCTCCCGGTAAGCCCCTGGCGCTGGGCTCCATGGACATCCCCGGCAGCACCACCCACCTCCAGATCGAGGTGGTCATGGAGCCCCTGCCTTAACCTAATCCCCAAAGATCGGTCATTTTCTCGCCCTTGCCGGGTGGCCCGTCCTTGTCTAGCCCCATGAAGGGTGGCCCATTCTTTCGCGCCCTCTGCGAAAGGGTGGGTTGCCTTGCGTTGAACGTTGAACCTCGCACCTTGAACCCGCCCTCCTTGGTACCCTGTAGGCAGACCACGCCACAGGAGCACCGCCGCACCTCATGCCCATCCCCGCCTACCGCATGCCCGCCGAGTGGGAGCCCCGCGCCGCCACCTGGATCGCCTGGCCCCACAACCCCGACGACTGGCCCGGCAAGTTCCGCCCCATCCCCTGGGTCTACGCCGAGATTGTCCGCCACCTCTCCCGCGTCGAAGACGTCCACATCCTGGTCAACAACCAGGCCGCCGAGCGCACTGCGACCTCCATTCTCCACCGCGGCGGCGCAAACCTCGCCCGCACCCACTTCCATCACTGGCCTACCGACCGCGTCTGGCTGCGCGACTCCGGCCCCATCTTCGTCAAGGATGCCCAGGGCGACCTTGCCGTCACCAACTGGAAGTTCAATGCCTGGGCCAAGTACGACAACTGGCATCGCGACGATCAGATTCCCCACTACGTCGCCAAGCTCTACAACATCCCCGAGATCAAGCCGGAAATCCCTCTCGCATCCGGTAAGCTTCACCGCATCGTCCTCGAAGGCGGCTCCATCGACGTCAACGGCGCCGGCATCCTCATCACCACCGAGGAGTGCCTGCTCTCCGAGATCCAGCAGCGCAACCCCGGCCTGGGCGACGAGGCCCAGACCCGCGCCCTCCTCGAACAGGCCTTCCGCGACTACCTCGGCATCGAGCAAACCCTCTGGCTGCATCGCGGCTGCGCCGGCGACGACACCCACGGCCACGTCGACGACATCACCCGCTTCGTTGCCGAGAATACCATCCTCACCGCCGTCGAGCCCAACACCGCCGACGAGAACCACCTTCCCCTCGCTGAGAACCTCGACCGCCTGCGCGCTTTCCGTAACCTTCGGGGCAAGCCTTTCAAAATCGTCGAGCTGCCCATGCCCTCGCCCGTCTACTTCGAAGGCCAGCGCCTGCCCGCCAGCTACGCCAACTTCTACATCGCTAACTCGCTCGTCCTCGTCCCCACCTTCAATGACGCGCAAGACCGCCACGCGCTCAACATCGTCGCCTCCTGTTTCCCCACCCGCCAGGTCGTCGGCATCCACGCCGTCGACCTCGTCTGGGGCCTCGGCACCCTCCATTGCCTCTCCCAGCAGGAACCCGCATGAGCGCTCCGCCGAAGCGCGCTGCCCTACCCCAGCGCCCTTTCACAGAACGTGGCAGCGGTCACGATCTTCGCTCGCGCAACTCTGCGCAGCTTCAGTAACCCCGAGCGCTTATCTCCCGTCACCAGATAATCCGCCTCGGCCAACTCTGCAAGATCGAGCAGATATGCGTCACCAGGATCGTTAGCAGTATGCTTGCGCGGGATGTCCTCAAACACTCGCGCCCGCCCCAGCGCATTCAGCATTCGGCCAACTAGGTGCGGCTTCAAGATCGCCCGCAGCTTGGGGTATCGGCTCGCCCGGCGAATCTCGTCCAACTGCTCTAGACATGTCGCCACCTCGAACCGGCCTTCCCGCCACGCCTCAAACACGCGGCTGGGAGTGCCATGCGGAGAGATCAGCGCGCTCAGAAAAATGTTACTGTCCAGCACCACCAGCACTAGCGCTTCCTCGCCCAGGCCAGCGCCTCACGCACCGCATCGTCGATCTCCTCCGCGGAAAACATCTCGTTCTCCGTCTTCGCCCGGCGCGCGCTCAAGGCAAAGATGCGCTCCTTCACCGCCTCTTCTACAAATTTCGAGAGATCGCCCTTCCGGCCTCCGCCCTCGCTCGCAAGAAATTGGCGCAGATCCTTATCTGTCTCGGCCGTCACTACCAGGTTCCAACGCGTTGCCGTCGCCGCCATAAAAGTGTTCCCTTCACCTAAATTATACACATAAACACCTATGCGCATATACGTAGATTACCACTGCGTCAGCTTGCACGATAATCGAGTAGCCATGAATCAAGTCGCCCACCCCGACGACCTCACCCACCTCCGCGCCGCAATCGCCGAAGCCCGCGCCGCCGAAGCCGCCGGCGAAGTCCCCATCGGAGCCGTCATCGTCCACCAGGGCGAGATCGTCGCCAGCGGCCAGAACCGCGTCCTCCGCGATCACGACCCCACCGCTCACGCCGAGATCGTCGCCCTCCGCGCCGCTGGCCGCGCCCTCGAAAACTACCGCCTCCTCAGCGGCGACGTAGGCTGCACCCTCTACGTCACCCTCGAGCCTTGCGCCATGTGTGCCGGCGCCATCCTCCACGCCCGTATCGCCCGCCTGGTCTACGCCGCGTCCGACCCCAAGGCCGGTGCCTGCGGCTCTATCGTCGATCTTAGCGTCATGAACCACCCCCAGCTCAACCATAAGGTCGAAGTGACCTCCGGCCTGCTCGCCGACGAATGCGGCGCGCTCCTCACCAGCTTCTTCCGCGCCCGCCGCTAGCCGCAATCCTAAGCAGTCAGAATGTCGCGAAGTTCACATCGACCGCCAGTCCGACGGCGACCGGCTTCCCATCCTTCATCGCAGGAGCGAAAGCATACGTTCGCACGGCTGCCTCTGCCGCCTCGTCCAGACCATACCCGAGAGCCTTAAGCAACCAGAGGTCCTGCGGGATACCATTTGTATCCACCACGAAGCCGATTCGAACCGAACCATTGACCTTGTTATCCCTCGCCTCCTGTGTGAAACCCGGGTTCGTTTGCCTCAGAATTCGCGGGACGATCACCTTCGGATCCACTGCGGAAGAACGATCTTGTGCGGGGGGCTTGAAAAAAGCTTCGACCTTCTTCGGCAGCGCATCGATCGCCGCATCCTGGTCCGCGAAGAACAACAGATCCTGGAGTTGCGGGATCACGGCTCCCGGATCGGCATTGTTCAGATCAATCTCAAGCCGCATACCATTCTTGCCCGTCAGTCCGCACCGTCCCTTCTTAGGCTCGCAAGACAAGCTCGCGCGAAAGCCGCTGATCTCCAGCTTGCTTCCCTTCAGCTTCACCCCGCTCGCGGTGAACGCCCCCACCGTATGCACCGCCGCCGGTGCTTCAACCAGCTTCCCATCAACCCACGAGGATCGATCGACCGCCTCCGACGAATAGCTCCGCAGATAGAGTTCTTTCCCTTTCAGCGCACGCTCTAACCCACGCGCATCGGTCTGCGCCCACACCGGACACACGACGAAGATAACCATTCCAACCAGCAACCAAACACGAGCCAAAATCATACCCAGAAGGATACAGCCAACCCGTCAATCGCAATCCGCTAATCACCCGGAGGCCCGCCCCCACCCGGCGGCGGACCACCACCCCCTGGCCCACCCCCCGGAGGCCCACCGTCCGGCGGAGGCCCATCCGGAGGCCCATCGTCCCCATCGTCGGAGTCGTTCCCAGACGCCTTTGCCCGTTTCTCCTCGTCCTTCGCATACTTGCTCAACTGCGCGTCGGTCAGCAGGTGCTTGATCTGCAGCACCGTCTGCTGATGCACCTTGCGCACGTCGCCGCGCCACTGCGAATCGGTCAGCGATTCATCCTCGCCCAGCTCATGCACCGCCTTCTGCTGCGCCAGCAGGATCGGCTCTATCTTCGCCTTCTGCTCCGCGGTCAGGCCGTAGCGCTTGGTCATGCGCTCCAGTTCTTTGCCAGCGTCGTACTCTTTATTGGCCACGGTCAGCGATTCTGCCTTGGCCGCCGGCTCCGCCTTCGCCGTCGTCGCCGTCCCGCCAGCCGTCAAGCTCTGCCCAGTTGGCGCACTCGAAGGCGCACTCTGCGCCCTCCCCAAAACACCAAACAGCAATAAAGGAGCCACACCAAGAAGAATGCATCGGGCAGTACGTGTCACGTTCATACCCCCATAGACGCGCCTTTAGACCCGCGAGACTACATCTCCGTCCGGCACCCTCGCTTCAATCCGTCCTTATCGGTTCAATCGGTGTGCATCGGTGTTAAGCCTTGCGTCTTTGCCGCTTCACGTAAAATAGAACCATGGAACTTATCCTCTACTCGGCCTCCTGGTGCCGCGATTGCCGCACCGCCAAACGCTTTCTCGCCGAGCACAACATCCCCTACACAGAAGTCGACATCGAGACCACTCCCGGCGCCGCGCAGGAAGTCCTCGCCCACGTCGGCAAGCGCGCCATCCCGCAGTTCGTCATCGACGGCAAATGGGTGCAGCCCTACCGCCCCGGCCGCGGCTTCCTCCACGATGAGATGTCCGCCCTCTTCGGCGTATAGTTTGTTTCAACTTGAACCTTGAACCTCGAACCTTCCCTATGATCCCCCGCTATACACGCCCCGCCATGGGCCACATCTGGTCCGACGAGAACAAGTACCGCTGCTGGCTCACCGTCGAGGTCGCCGCCTCCCAGGCGCTCGCCCGCTTCGGCCTCGTCCCCCAGTCCGCCGCCAACGCCATCCGCGACGACGGCAACTTCACCGTCGGCCGCATTCACGAGATCGAGGCCGAGGTCAAGCACGACGTCATCGCCTTCACCACCACCGTCGCCGAACACATCGCCGACCCCGAAGCCTCGCGTTGGCTGCACTACGGCCTCACCTCCACCGACGTCGTCGACACCGCCCAGGCCCTCCAACTCAAGGAAGCCTCTGCCCTCATCCGCGCCGGCATCCTCCAATTCCTCGACACCCTAAGGACCCGCGCCCTCGAGTTCAAACACACCCCCATCGTCGGCCGCACCCACGGAGTCCACGCCGAACCCACCACCTTCGGCCTCAAGCTGCTGCTCTGGTACTCCGAGATGCAGCGCAACCTCACCCGCTTCGACGCCGCCGCCGAAGACCTCCGCGTCGGCAAGCTCTCCGGCGCCGTCGGCACCTTCGGCCATCTCAAGCCCGAACACGAAGAAGCAATCTGTAACGAACTCGGTCTCAAACCCGTCGCCGTCGCCACCCAGGTCATCCAGCGCGATCGCCACGCCGCCTACATCGCCGCGCTCGCCATCCTCTGCTCCACGCTCGATAAGATCGCCACCGAGGTCCGTCACCTCCAGCGCACCGAGGTCCGCGAGGCCGAGGAGTTCTTCTCCGCTGGCCAAAAGGGCTCCAGCGCCATGCCCCACAAGCGCAACCCCATCACCGCCGAGCAGATCTCCGGCCTCGCCCGCGTGGTCCGCGCCAACGCCCAGGTCGCACTGGAGGACATCGCCCTCTGGCACGAGCGCGACATCTCCCACTCCTCCGCCGAGCGCGTCATCCTACCCGACTCCACCATCCTCGCCGACTACCTGCTCGCCAAATCAGACCAGCTTATCGCCAAGCTGCTGGTCTACCCCGAGCGCATGTTGCACAACCTCGAATCCACAGGCGGCTTGATCTTCTCCGGCCAACTGCTCCTCGACCTCGCCGCCGCCGGCATGTCCCGCGAGGACGCCTACAAGCTCGTCCAGACCCACGCCATGCGCTCCTGGAAGGAAGGCCTCACCTTCCGCGACGAGATCGCCCGCGACCCCGCCGTCACCTCCCGCCTCACCCCCGACGCCCTCGCCCGCGCCTTCGACTACACCCGCCAGCTCACCAACGTCGACGCCATCTTCTCCCGCGTCCTGGGCGGCTCTTAACCTAAGTGCTTCTAAGCGAAATGGAGCAGAGCCGAGTCAATGGCGTAGCATGTCCTGATGCGCGAAGACTTGGGTTGGGAAGCTGCTGAGGAAGAGGGCTTGCGGCGGATGTACGAAGAACTAGCTCCGCACGCGATCAACGAGTTCACTGCGGAGCGCCTCAAGTCTTACTACCTCGCCAACAGAAAGCTCGCGCAACCAGCACACGAGGCCCTTTCGTTTGCTCGTTCGCTCGCCACTCCATTTCCAAGAGCCGCCGTCGTATTCGGAGCAACGACAATCGAGGTCACGCTCAAACGGGTTCTACTGAAACCACTGATCTACGGTTTGGTTCACAACGACGCGCTCGCGGAGTTCATCGCTAGTCTAAGTATCAAGCACAACGGCGGTCTTGATCCGTTCAAGGATCTTCTTGAGAACATACTTCAACAGTTTGCCGAGATCGAACTAGAGACATTCAAACGAGACGGTTCAGGTGTCCCCATCATTAAAGAAATGAAAGATATTCAAGAATCTCGAAACAAGATCATTCATTCGGCTGCAACTGAATTTGACGGCCTTGCGCCCCTTGCGATAGACGTAGCATCAACCTTCTTGAATATTATCTTTCCAAGACTACTTGTGAGGCTTGGCCTTCGCGTCGATGGTTTCTTGACAATACGAGCTCAGTGACAATGGAACCTCATTATACGGTCGATGAACCGAGAGGCGGCTTGATGACAAAACACAGGAACCCAAACACGGGAACGGTCGCCAGATTCAATATCTGCCAAGTGTCTCGGTGGAGACGAATGGGCAACAAAGGGTTATAGAGCAGCGCAATCACGGCAATGTCCAGAGCCAAGTTGTACTAGAATTTAGACCCCGCAGAGCTGCCACTGCGATGAGGCAAGTGATAAAGATCAAGACACGCAAGAGCACAAAGAAGTCATATGCTGGATTTCCAATTGCCGCTATAACCAATCCGACAACAGAAAGAATCAATGGGATACGCAATTGAGTCGGAGCCAGGACGGCGAATTTTGAAGCCACCAGTTTTATGTTGGCCTTCGCCCTTTCGAAGTCAGATTGCGCAGCCTCGGCCCAAGTCTGCTCCGTTTTAGGAAGCGCGCTCGGCTCAGGCGGCGCTCCCTGCGGAGCCGCATTCTTCCGATACTCTTTGAGCAGCAGCCAGAGAACAGGCACCATAATAAGCAAAATCGTACCACTTTAGCGGACTAGTAGGACGGGCCGGGTGCCCCACGTCTCGCCTCTGAGACGTGGGAATGCCACCTCCAAATGCTAAAGTTAACCCAGTGGAGGCCCTATGGCTACCCTGACCATCGCAATCGATCCCGAACTCCTCGAAGCCGCCAAACTGGAAGCCGAACGCCGCCAGATCAGCCTCGACCAATTTATTGCTGATTCGGTGAGCACATACACCCCCAATCGCCCCCGGCAACGCGATAACAGCGCACTCGTTCGCTTAATGGAAGAAGGAGTTCTAGGTGATCTGGGCAAGCTGCCCACGCGCGAAGAAATCTACGCCGAACGGACACAATGGCCGCGTTCGTAGACACAAACATCCTCATCTACGCCCTCTCCAACGCAAATCAAGGCGAGATCGAGAAAGTTGCCATTGCGCAACGGCTGGTAAATGAGCTCTCGGAACAGGACAATCTCATTACCAGCGCCCAGGTACTCAGCGAGTTCGTTTCCGTCTCCACCCAAAGAGGCAAGCCGCCACTTTCGGAAGCAGAAGTGTCCCGCGCCGTGGCGGAGCTTTGCCAGTACACTGTCATCCCGATCAATGCCTCCCTCGTCCAACTAGCCCTCCAGCGCGTTCAGCAAAGCCACATCAGTTACTGGGATGCCTTGATCGTCGAAGCTGCCATCCGCTCCGGCGCGGCCATCCTCTACACCGAGGACATGCACCACGGAACCCGCTACGGTACTCTCGAACTCCGCAACCCGTTCCTCGGATGAGCCCTGGGCGGCGATCACGGACCTCGTACTCCAAATCACTGCGGCTTCTTTGCTTGACACTCGGCGTATAATTGAGACTAGGTCGAGACAGAATCCAACAGCCTCAGGATTGTGTCCTCCGTCGTCCCGGATGGGAAATCTTGGAAAATAAGAATAATGCTATGAACGAGTTACCGATAAGTCCCTTACTTCCTTATAGCCTTTAACTAGTTTAGTTTCTTGCAGATGCAGAATTCGATAGGGGGGAGGGGGTACTCATGACGGATGTCTCACCGCAACCCGACAGCGATCTCCTCCAAATCGTCGACGCCGCCCTCGCCTCCGCCACCGCACGCAGCGGCGAGCATCTCGTCTGCCGCCTCGGCTGCACCCAATGCTGCATCGGCGTCTTCCCCATCGCCCAGCAGGACGCGGCCCACCTGCGCGATGGCCTCGACCTCCTCGCCGAATCCGATCCCGACCGCGCCGCACGCATTCGCGCGCGCGTCGCCGAATCCCTAGCCCGCCTCGATCCCTGGTTTCCCGGCGACCTCGTCACCGGCATCCTCTCAGAGGACGCAGAATCCACCACCCTGTTCGAGGAGTTTGCCAACGACGAGCCTTGCCCCGTCCTCGATCCCGCAACCGGCGCCTGCGACCTCTACGCGCGTCGCCCCATCCTGTGCAGGACGTTCGGTCCGCCCATGCACACCGAAGACGGCAATCTCGCCGCCTGCGAGCTCTGCTACACCCACGCCACCACCGAAGAGATTGCCGCCTGCGCGCTCGATCCCGCCATTCCCGGCCTCGAAGCGGCCAGCAATGCAGCCTTCAACGCCGCCCACAACCTCCGCGGCGAGACCATCGTCGCCTACGCACTTCGCGCAAAATAGACTCCTTGCCCGCGGCCAACGTCTTTACACCAGGTAACCGTATAAAGACAGTGGCGCCACCCGCCCAGCCACGGAGTCCATTTTGAAATCGCTCCCGTTATTCTTGCTCTTCTCGCTCGGCATCGCACCCGCTCAGGCCCCTGCTCCGGCGCCCGCGCAGACCGCAGCTCCAACTCCTGCGCCCGCACAAGATTCCGCGCAGGAGCCTCCAGTCACCACCCTCAAGGTCGGTACCAAGCTCGTTGCCGTCTCCGCCATCGTTCGTGACAAGTCCGGCCAGCCCGTCTCCGGTCTCACCCGCGACGACTTCCTGCTCAAGCAGGACGGCAAACCGCAGCCCATCCATTACTTCTCGCAGGGTTCCAGCCTTCCGCTCACGCTCGCCCTCATGGTCGACACCAGCGGCTCCCAGCGCAACTACATTCAAGACGAGGTCAACGCCGGCCGCGTCTTCTTCCGCGCCATGATGACCCAGCCTGCCGACCGCGCCGTCCTCGTCCAGTTCGATAGCTCCATTCTGCAACTCGCCAAGATCACCAGCTCCGTCACCACGCTGGAGCATGCGCTCGCCTACCTCTATCAGTCCCACGCCGGCATCGGAACTCCCGGACGCGGAGGCACGCTCCTCTACGACGCTGTCTGCGCCGTCTCCCACATCGAACTCGGCAACCAGATGGGCCGCCGCGCCATGGTCATCCTCACCGACGGTGGTGACAACGGCAGCCGCTTCTCCCAGAGGAAGGCCATCGAGGAGGCCCAGCGCGCCGACATCATGATCTACTCCGTCTACTACAGCGACGGTGGAGGCGACCTCGACGCGCTCAAACATCTCTCCAGCTCCACCGGTGGGCAGGTCTTCACCGTCAGCCCCACCATGACCCTGGAACAGATCTACGCCGCCATCGCCGATGACCTGCGCCTGCAATACGAGCTTGGCTATCAGCCGCCCGACTCGCGCCCCAACAAGTACCACAAGATCGATCTCGCCGCGAAGGATAGCAAGCTCACCGTCCAGGCCCGCGAAGGTTACTTCACCCCGAAATGAAAGGCCCCACCCTTTTGGGGTGAGGCCTTCAAGATGCTGCGTTGTGTGAAGCGGTTAGCCTACGGAATGTAGTAACGCATCTGCACGTGGAACATGCTGTCCTGCGCGCGCGGGTTGGGAGTCGAGGTAGTGCTCACACCGGACCAAACTTCACGATTGATGAGCTGGTAGGTCACCGAGTACTGCAGTCTGCCGTACTTCGGGCTGGTGATGGGACGGTACTGGAAGCCGATCATCCCTTCCTGAATGTACTTGGTTGGCGACTGGCAGGTTGAGCTTGTGCTCGGCGAGATCGAACCTGCCGTACCCGCCGTGCCGCTGTAGCCTGGCAGTGCGTAACAACTGGAGTTGTTGTCGTAAGGAATGCCGTAGCCTATCTGGTTGATCGGCAGGCCGTTTGCGGTGCCGCTGGTGCCGACGACGGTATATACGGTGCGCTGCGCATACTCGCCGCCGTAGTAGGCAAAGACGTCAAACTTCGGCGACCAGTGGCTCTCCACCGAGAACAGCCCGTGGTAGTTGCGGATCGGTTCCAGCGTCTCATCCGGCCGCAGAGTCGCGTCGGCGAGCTGCGAGGAGCCGTAACGGCCTACTCCGGTTCCGCCCATGACCTGGGCTGCAACCTCAACCGCTGGGTACGTGCCGGGAGCGCCGATATAGGCCCGCGCCGAAGCAAACGCACCGCCGGCATCGCTGGTGTGGCTGGTGTAAGTCCCTCCATAGCTGTAGGTCGGGGTGCTGCTATAGGACGCTGTGCTGTTCGTCCCTGTGACACCGGCCACCGGGTAGTAGTAGTCGCGCAGGAAGCGGGCGATGCCGCCCACTTCACCGTGGAACAGCGGATAGTCTACCGCGGCCTTCACGATAAAGTCAGGCGCGACGTTGTTGGCATAGGTGGTAATCGCGGCAGTTGATGCACCGTTGCCGGCCGCAACTGCTGCTGCGGAGTTGTACAAGCCGCCGCTCTGGCCCGTGCCAGCGAAGAAGTATTCGCCGGGGTTGGTGCCATTGGCAGTGAAGCTGGTGATCTGGGCCTGCTCCACCGACATCGCCGCGGTAAACGCGCCCGTCTTGTAGTCGCCGAAGCGCTGCTGGATGCGAAGCTCCGGTTGACGCTCCCAGCTATAGCCCACGAGGTATTGGGAATCGATGGTCTGCGGCTGGATTTCGGTGCGTGCATCCGTTCCCTTGCGCATTTCGGTTACCAGCGACCACATCTGGCCGCCTGTAACCGTAAAGCCGCTCTTGGAAGCTGCCTGGCCCCAAATCTGCCGCTGCCGCAGCACGTAGCTGTTGGATTGGTTGTTGTTGGAGCTGGTGCCCGTTCCCAGCCAGTCCATCTCGTAGTAGCCGCCGATGGTGAAGTTTCCGGCGTTGCCCTGGACCAGCGCGCTAAGACGGCTCTGGCGTCCGGAGAAGTTCAGTTCGCTCACATGACCTTCGTTCGCGCTGGGGAACGGAATGCTGTTCAACGGGGTGTTGATGTCCGAGTTCACCGAACGCTCGCGCCATACTCCTTCAAAGGCAACGAAACCACCCGGCGTAATCGTGACACCCTTGTAATGCAGCGCCGCCGGCGAATTGATCGCATCATTCAGATCGCTCTTCGTCGTGCTGATGGTGGTGGCCAGGCTGGCGTTGGCGTTTTGTAGGTCGGTAACCGTGCCCTTCAGCGTGGTCACCTGGTCGGCCTGTGTCTGCGTTGCTGCGGCTGCGCTTTGTGCCTGCGCGGTTGCCGATGCAGCCTGCGCAGTGGCCGATGCAGCCTGCGACTGCGCGGTTGCGGACTGCGATTGGGCGGCGGCCAGCGCGGCGTCCTTGGCTGCATTCTGCCGGGTCAAAGCATCGATTTCCGCCTGCTGAGCTGCCATCTTCTCCTGCAACTCGCGGATCGCCTTCTCATCCTTGGTCTCCGCCTTGACTGCGGGGGGTTTGGAGGTCTTGGCCTTCTTCGTCTTAGTCGTCGTTGTCGCCGGAGCGGTCGCGCTGGTCTGGGCATGTAGCGATAGCGTGCCTATCACCAGCACCGCCGCAATCGCCAGTGTAAATTGCTTCTTCATTTGACCTCACTTGAAACACATTTGGAGCAGAAGCACACGGCATCCTCCAGACGAAAGCGCCTAGGCCGCACTGCTCCTTGCTCGTTCTTTTGCTTGATTTTGTCAAAGGTGTGTTAATACAAGAGAAAATTCCCCTCATACAGCGGTCTAATCTCAGGAAATTAACATTGCATTCACAATTGAGACCCCTTACGCAGGCGATAACTGTTCGATTAAGGTATTGGCGGTTGTACCGCCGACTGGTTTACCGTAGGGTCATGCTGCCATCCCGATCCGGCGTTGGGCTGCTCGCCGCGCTGCTTGCGACCTGCGGAGGACCGTCTAGCCAAGCGCAGCCCGCCCCTCAATCCGTCGGTGTGGCAAGCCAGACGCTGAAGCTCATCCCAATTCCGCGCGAAGTCAGCCCCGGCCCGCTTCAGTCGCTCACCGGCGGCGTGCAGATTAATTGTGCCGTCCCCTGCGCGGCCGAGGACAGCTTCGCCATTGATGATCTCAAATCATGGCTCACCTCGCTGGGCGTTGCCGTAAACACCGCCGCCGCCGTCAACATCCTGGTCACGCGTTACGGGACCTCGCTCGCCCACTCCATCTACGCCGACGCTCTACCCGCGGGCGCCGATGCCTCCGCCGAGATGCCCGAGGAAATGAAGCCCGAGGGTTACGCTATCATCCCCGACGGCAAGGGGCTCGCCCTCACCGCAGCCAGCGACGCCGGCATCTTTTATGCGCTGCAAACGGTCAAGCAGCTGGTCACCGGATACGGCCCCAATGCAGTGCTGCATCAGGCGAAGATTCGCGACTGGCCCGCCATGAAGTACCGCGGGCTCGACGACGACCTCTCGCGCGGCCCTGTGACCACGCTGGAATTCGAGAAGAAGCTGGTCCGCACCCTCGCCGCATACAAGATCAACCTCTATTCCCCATACTTCGAGCACACCGCGGCCTACTCCTCCAATCCGCTGCTCGCGCCTCCTGGCGGCGCCATCGGCCCATCCGATGCAGCCGCCCTGGTGGCCTACGCGCGGCCCTATCACGTCACCGTCGTGCCCGAGCAGGAGGCCTTCGGGCACCTGCACAATGCGCTGCTCTGGGAGCAGTACCAGCCCTTAGCCGAGACCGCCCACGGCGACGTTCTGTCGCCCGGCCAGCCCGGCTCGATTGCGCTCATCCAGCAGGAATTTGCCGAGTTGGCGGCCCAGTATCCCGGCCCGTTTCTGCACATCGGCGGGGACGAGACCGTAGACCTCGGCCTGGGCCAGACCAAGCCCGACGTCGACGCGCGCGGCCTCGGCCCGGTCTATCTCGATTTCATGCAGCAGATCGTCTCCGCGCTCCAGCCGCTGCACCGCCGCCTGCTCTTCTGGGGAGACATCGCGCAGGGCTCGCCGGACCTGCTCAAGACGCTACCGCAAAGCTTCAAGGATTCGACCATCGCCATTGCCTGGGGCTATGACCCGGAGCCGCGGGGCTTCGCCAAGCTTCTGACGCCGTTCGCCAATGCCGGCTTCGAGACCTGGGTCTCGCCCAGCGTGCACAACTTCCGCGTCGTCTATCCAGACAACAATCTCGCCCTTCTTAATATTCAGCAGTTCACCCGCGACGGACAGCAGCTCGGATCCACCGGCCAACTAAACACCATCTGGAACGACGACGGCGAGGGCCTCATCAATCAGGACTGGTACGGCATCCTGTTTGGCGCCGCTGCCGCCTGGCAACCCGGCCAATCCTCCATCGAAGCCTTCGAGCATAGCTACGGCCAGGTCTTTCACGGCGACATGTCGGGCGCGCTGGACCAGGCGCAGATCGAGCTGATGGCAACCCACGCGGTGCTCAAGGACCAGGCCAGAGTCGGCGACGCCACAAACAATATCTTCTGGCTCGATCCATGGTCGAAGGACGGCCAGAAGGTCGCCGCGCAGGTGCGGCCTTACACCCACGATCTGCGCATGCATGCCGAGGCGGCGGTCACCCTGATTGCCCAGGCGCGCGCAGCAGCGGGACCAAACCCCGCGGGCTCACCAGCCTCCTCACCGGAACCATCGACCCTCTACGATGCGGCGAAGTACGGCGCCGGTACCAGCGGCTTGCGCGAACCGGATGCAGTCGATGCAATGGAACTCGGCGCGCGCAGGATGGACTTCATCGGCCTCAAGTTTCAACTCGCCGACGAGATGGCAGCGGGCTACGCCCGGGCGTTTGCCGACTCCACCAGCCCCGACAAGAAGGTCCGTGCCCAGGTGGACGCTGAGCTCGCCAACCTGAATGGCATCAATGGCCGTCTTCAGGACGTACGCAACGGCTACACCCTGCTGCGCGACCTGTACGAATCGGCCTGGCTGCGTTCCAACCGGCCCTACTGGCTGCGCAATGTACTGGAGAAGTACGACTACGCAGCCCAGATCTGGCTCGCGCGCGCAGACAAGGTCCGCAGCGCTCAACGCCAATGGAGCCAGACTTCAACCCTCCCCACTGCGGACGAGCTCGGCATTCCCGCCATGCCCGCCACTGCTGTCCTGCCGCAGCAGCCCGCCACAGCGCCGGTACCCGCGCCATGACCACAACCCTTACCGCGCGCCGCCTGATCGCGGCCGATAAGACGCTCGACTACCCGCGCATCGCCATCGATCCCGACGGAATCATTGCGAGCATCGAAGCCGGCGAGCCAACCTCCGACGACATCACCCTCACCCCCGCGTTCTTCGACATCCACGTGCACGGCGCCGCCGGTCATGACGTCATGGAGGGCACCGCCGAAGCGCTCAACCGCATCGGTCGCTTTCTTGCTACCAAAGGAGTGGCACATTATCTCGCCACCACCGTCACCGCACCGGTCGACCGCACTCTGCGCGCCCTCGAGGGCATTGCCAACGTCATCGGCGCCGCCAACCCGGACACCAGCGCCCCCGCTGCGCGTCCCGTTGGCATTCACCTCGAAGGGCCGTTCATCTCCCACGACAAGCGTGGCGTCCATCCTCTGGCGGACATCCAACCGCCCTCCATTCCTCTCTTTGAGAGGATGCAACAAGCCGCGCGCGGCCACATTCGCCTGATGACGCTCGCTCCCGAAATTCCCGGCGCTCTCGACCTGCTCGAATATGCAACTCAATCGGGCACACACATAAGCCTCGGCCACTCCGACGCGACCGCTCAGCAAACCCGCGCAGCCATGGCAGCCGGTGCCACCAGCGCTACGCATACCTTCAACGCCATGCGACGCCTCGATCACCGCGAGCCCGGGATCGCCGGCGTCGTCCTCGATGCGGAAAATCTCTACGCGGAGTTGATCTGCGACGGCATTCATGTCGCGCCTGAGTTCGTGCGTCTCTGGCTGCGCGCCAAGGGAGAAGACCGCGCCATGCTCGTCACCGACGGCATCTCCGCCGCCGGCATGCCCGATGGCAATCACATTCTCGGCGAGTTCGAAGTCAGCGTCCGCAATGGCCGTTGCCTGCTCGCTAGCGACCTCGCCAAGGGCATCGAGACACTCGCCGGATCGGTCCTGACCATGGACCGTGCCGTGGCCAACCTGCAGCACTTTACTGGCGCAAGTCTTGCAACCGCCGTGCGCCTAGCCAGCCGTAACCCCGCGCAAATGCTCGGCCTTAACCACCTCGACGAGATCGCCGTGGGCATGCCCGCAAACTTCAACGTATTTGCGCCGGGCGGTACTTTGCTCCGGACGACCATCCGTGGACGCGTGGTGTTGCCTGAATAGCCTCCCCTATTCCGCCACCACGTGCAGATTTTCTCCCACATCGGCGACAACCGGCGAACCCGGCGCCAGGCTGAGCAAACTTACCGTGTGGCGATTGGTATGGACGACGACTGCCCCCTCGAGGCCATTTACATCAATGACCACGGAAACATAACTTCCTTCATCGGTCAGGCTGCTCGCTGTACCTCGAAGCCGATTCGGCCGTTCTTCCAAGGTAGAGGGAAGCAGCGTCACCTCGTCGGGATGTACCACTATAAAGAAGCGCGACGACGCTTCGGCACCGTCGCGCTGTGCCTTCAGGGGCCCGGATTGCACCAATGCTGAATCCTCAATGCATTGCGCTTCGTAAACGTTGACACATCCGAAGAAATTGGCCGCGAAAACAGTGGGAGGACGCCGCAGCATGTCCTCAGCGCTCCCCTGGGCTTTCAGCATGCCTTCATCGATCAGCGCGATTTGCCCGCCGAATGCCCTCACTTCAGCCAAGTCATGGGTGACGTGAATAATTGTCAGCTTCTTTGCACGATGCAGGTCTTGAATCTCGGCCCGCAGCCGCCGCGCGTTCCGCCAGTCGAGAGCACTGAGCGGTTCATCCAGCAGCAGCAGACGCGGTTCGGTGACTAGCGCCCGTCCAATCGCAACCCGCTGCTTCTCGCCTCCGCTCAATGTGGCCGGATAGCGGTGGAGCAGATGTTCAATGCCGAGTAGTCTCGCCATCCGCTGCACGCGAGATTCGTTTTCGTTTCCCGGGGTCTGCCGATACCGAAGCCCGAAAGCCATATTACGGGCAACATCCAGGTGGGGAAACAGCAGGTAATCCTGATAAACCATGCCGATGCCACGCTTCTCCGGAGGCATATGAGTCACGTCGACACCATCCAGAAGGATGCGACCCTTGTCCGGATAATGAATCCCCAGAATCAACTCGAGCAGCAGTGTCTTTCCAGCACCCGTCGGCCCGACGATCGTTAGATAGTCGCCGTTCCGAACTTCGAGAGTGATATCGCGAATGGCGAATTCGGCCCATTCGCAGCTAACGCCTTCAAGTCTGATCATGTCTGATTTCGAGTGTGGACCGTTCGCCTGGCACCCGCCACTGTCCGCAGCGTGATAAAGATTGCGAGCACAATGAGTAGAACCAGGGCCGCAAGAGGTTTTGCATGGGCATAGCCGAAGAAGTTATACCACTCAAACATCAGCGTGTTGATCGACTTCGGATAATAGGCGATCACAATAATTGAGCCGAATTCGCTGGTCGCACGCGCCCAGGCCATGATGGCAGCGGAAAGTAAGGAACGCCAGGTCAGTGGCAGAGTTACGCGCAGGCAAGCGCCGACGGGGCTCGCTCCCAGACTGCGGGCCACGTACTCCATCCGGGGATCGACGCTCATAAAGCCGTCCCGCGAGAGATTCACCACGAAAGGAGTGCTCACGAACAGCATAGCCACGACAATCCCCCAGAGGGTATCGCTCAGTTGCGCACCGAAGTGTGTGTAAAGAGGCGCTCCCAGCACGCCGCCGCGGCCAAAGATGAACAGAAGCGCGATACCTGCAATGGTTTGGGGGACCGCGACTGGCATGTCAATGATTCCCTCCACGATCGCCTTCCCCGGGAACCGCTCACGAGCCAGTACATAACCCAAAGGAACTCCCGCCGCGAGCGCAACGATCGTCGAAATCATCGCCGCGCCGAGCGTGACCCCGAGTGCAGCATCCACCGATTTGTCCCGAACTACTGCTAGAATGCGCGATCCGTCTGTTGTCAAGAGGAGGTTCAGGATCGGGAGCAGGAGAAACAGCAAAAGCACGAAACCGACCAACGCAAATGCAACCAACAGTGCATCTGGACGGTGGCGCCGCGCGGGCCGGGCCAACACCAGCAACAAGAACCCAACCACCGGAAACAGGGCCGCCAGCACGAACCGGCGCAGCAAAAAGCAGACGCAGGTGAAAGGAAGAAGTATGAGCAGGGTGGTAAACGTCTGGTTCAGATTGAACCGTCTATGCCCCGCGCTTCTGTCGATCGGGCTTTCCACGTTCACTGGCCCTGCTTGAGTAGCGGCCTTAGTTTCTCAGGCACTTTGGAAAGATCGTTCGTCTCGGCCGGACTGATGGGAGTAATATGCACTCCCTTCAGGGCATCCTGCCCTGTCTGGCTTAGAAAAATCAAAAGGAAGTTGACTGCAGCCTCTTTGTTGGGTGCATTGAGCGGAATAGTCAGACCGTTGGCCTTTGCTCCAAGTTTGACGCCGATCCGGCGATCTAGCTTGTCGCTGAATATGTTGATTGTGACCCGATTGTAAGTGTTCGCTACAAGCGACAAATCGGAAAGATTGATCTGTGGCGGCAGAGCGAGGGTCTTGATCCCCGCTGGCCCTTCGCCGATCACCGAACCCATGTATCCGAATGCGTAATCGACGTCACCGGCCAGAATCATCGGATATATCGCCTCCGGGTCGGGCCGGATTACTACCTTCGACGACTTGGGATTCAGATTCTCAGGACAGTCAACCACATATTGTCCCCCACTTTCGGTCGCTTTGATCGCGGTGTTCGCGCTTATGAGCCGGCCGAATAGTCCAGGGTCTTTGTAATAGATGTTGGACAGCATGATCTGTCCCAGGGAAAAGTAACCATCTGGGCCTGCATTGGGGTCCGCAATACCCCATTTGACATCGGGACGCTCCAGAATCTTGTACCAGTTGTCGGGTGTAATTTCTTTCGCGTACTTCGAGTTGGGCGCATACGCTAAAGTCATTTCATCATGCGAATAGCGGATCCAGAAATCCGCATACTTCGGGAACATCACGGGAGGAATGATCGAATAATCGTCAGTAAAGACCAAATCTGCCTGCTTCCCCAGATCCGTGACCTTGCGCATGTTTGCTAGCGCATCGTCTTTTTCGCGCACAACTTTCACGTCGGGATAACGAGCTTCGAACACCTCTTCTGCGGCTACGATCGCGGGAGTCGGAGAGCCATGATGGTAAATGACCAGAGTCTTCTGCTCAGGGGCTGGTTTGGCGCTGCATCCAGTAAGGCAAGAGAGCGCCGCAAGAACTATGGAAGTGCTTGCTAAGGAAATGCCGCCGGTATGAAATTTCACGATTAGCCCTCGGAAACGATTTTTACGGTTGCCTGCACCAGACGCGGCACCACGGCCGAATCCATTTACCCGAACGCGAAGCCTCTAGTCTCGCCGCTCACCGATGCATGTTCAAATAGCTCAGGGCGTTGACCGGAATTCGGTGTTGATCGGGGCTTCGATTTGACCTCCCGGCATTGCACAGTATATGGCAAGTTAGCTCAATCGCCATCTGATTTTCATCGCCGGAAGCGGCACGATTACCGATGAAAAAGCACCTCGCCACGCCGTTTACCGGTACTTCTAGAATGCAAACTTCATTGCTGCTTGCAACAGACGCGGTGACTCCGCGCTGGTGACTTGCCCAAAGTTATCGCTATTCACATCTCCGGCGACCGCCGTCGGGCCGAAGAACTGTGCGTGGTTGAATACGTTGAAAGCCTCTATGCGCAACTCCAGCTTGGTCTCCTCGGTCACGCGCACATCCTTCTGCACCGCCATGTCGAAGTTGTCCAAGCCCGGCCCGAAGAAGTAGCGCGGGGCCGTGTTGCCCAGTTGGCCCAGCGGCGGCAGGCTGAACAGCGCCGTATTGAAGTACGGGTTCCCATTCCGCGGATTGTGGTTCAGCTGCAATGGTCCCGGCTTGGCCTGCGGCAAGTCGACGCCGAAGGGATTGACTCCGTTCGGCTGCGTCCCCAGCAGCGACGTGTCT
>Ga0326727_10003252_pt1 | contig 52634 bp, 46 predicted proteins | sample MB2enrmetagenome_FD_207643 | JGI IMG/M metagenome (GOLD analysis project Ga0326727, IMG submission 207643) | Lab enriched peat soil microbial communities from McLean, Ithaca, NY, United States - MB29MY | ecosystem: Environmental > Terrestrial > Soil > Wetlands > Peat | place: USA: New York...
GGCCTTCCAGCCGGTTGCGCTCATCCGCACTGAGTGTAATGCGATAACGGGGTGTCATGCCACTATCGTTTACCAAAAAATGCCGAACGTCAATATGCGAAATAAATAATGTTACGTGGTACTAGCGTGTGATCCGAAATCCGATTCCGGAAAGAAACTCCGCAAACTCTTGTAAAACGGAGCCCGCACGCAAAACAGCGGCGAGGTCTACCCTCGCCGCTAGCTCCACCGCTGGAATGTTCTTTTTATACTCAGGCCAAATCCTGCGTAGCTGCTCGTAGGCCAAAGTGCTCGAATAGGGTTGCGCCGTCGCAAACCCATCAAAATGCCGAAGCAAAAATGCCTCATGACAAGGCGTCTGCCACAGCAGATAAATCTTGTTCCTGGCAGCCAGCGGCTCAATCAGCGCATCCCGCTCATGGCAGATCCCGATCTTGTCCCTGTCCAGCAGAACGGCTTTGAAATCGAATCTCCCGTGCCGCCTTTCTTTCTCTTCCAGCCGCCGTTCCGCCAACTGCAGCAGCGCCAGCGGATCGCCTCCGCCCGGACGCAGCAGATCGGTATCGAAATGCAAAAACAGCCCCGCATCGTCGGCGATCATTCCCAGCAGTTTCCCGTAGCTCTGTTCGCTCTCGCCTTCGCAGCCGAAATAGATCCGCCTCCGCTGCTTGCGAACTCTGCCCACAACCCGCTTCATCCAATCCGCGGTACTGCCCCGTACACGCCCCCCATGTACTTCTGATAGAAGTTATCTACCCGGCGCACACCGTCGATATCCTTGAGACCAAAGACAGATGTCCGCCCTTGCCCGTCTTTTTCTGCAAAAAAAATCTCTTCTTTCTTCAACTCTTCCAGCAACGAGGCGCTGTGACCGCTGATCCAAAGCTGCGCTTGACATATATTTACGTGATGATGAAACCATCGTAGAATCGCGGGCAGGACCATTGGATGGATTGTCGAATCCATCTCGTCGACCACCGCGATGCCACCATGTTCCAAGGTTTCCCAAATGATTGGGTGAATGCGATAGTACTGTCGCGTTCCCTCACTCTCAGAAGCAAGCGTAAGATTTCTCCCCAATCCAAGGTGAATAAATTCCGGCTCAGGACCGTTGGCGGTATCACGCAGCGTCATGCCCATAATTCCAGTGTCAAGCTGCCGGATAACACTGAGTAGGGTTCCAGACTTCTCAGGATTTTCAGCATAGTATTTGGTGGCGTTTCGCTCATCGGACAGAGTGCTCCAGCCCAAGATGTTTGAATTCAGCCTTCTTGCCCACGCAAGTAGTCCCGCCGCCGGGTGTCTGTTGGCCGACCGCGCAACAATTGACACCACACTCGCATCCTGCCTAAGGTTCGTCAGGATAAGGCCAAAGCCTTTCAACGAATAACCAGTACCTCCCTCCACCACGCCGCTTGAAGTCCGCACAAAAATACGCCTCGATTTGCCGGTGGGAGGTTGCATACGAAACTCTTCGGACAATACGGTGGCCGATTGCCCAGGCGCTCCCCCGAGAATCACCTCATAGGTGTATTGAGCGAAGGGAGCTGATTTGTCCGGAGCCGCGCTCCAAGGATCTGCCGACCAGTCAAAATGGACCTTGATTCTTGTTGGCGCGGCATTGCCATCTGCAAAACGTACGTCAGGTAACGATGCATCCAGAGGCAAGGTAATGCTATCGACAATGAACCAGCGCAGAAACGCCAAAGCCCTCAGTACAGTTGACTTGCCCGACGCATTCGCCCCAAAGAACGCCACAGTCGACGGAACTCGTACGCCACTGCCGTCCTTGATCTCAGCAAAACGGCCCTCCTCATCTGGAACCTTTGCGCTGATGTGCAGGTCGATCACCTGCGTCTCGCGGATGGAATAGAAGTTCTCGATCTCCAAACGATGAATCATCAGTTGCCACCTACAGACAAAAAACCGTCTTCCATGCTCTCATTATCGACAATAAAATGTCAATATTCGATGTACAGACAATATTTACTTGAATATGGAGACGGTTTTGTCTGCCAGAAATTTCCTTTCCATTGTTGACCTTCCGGCCATAGCGCAGAGAGGTTTCTCAGGTAGGATTGAAGCCATCGATCTCCAGAGCGAGGCGCACTGAGAAGCGAGAATAGCCCCAAAATAGTCCATCTATACTTTAAAAATCAACATTGCAATGTCGATAACAAGATTATAGAGATTTTGCGCTCATCTATTCCAAAGGAAAACGGCCCGAAATCCGCTAGGATTCCGGGCCGCCCTGACTTGCTGGCGCACTCAAAGCGCACCCTGACTCAACTTACTTCGCTTCCACCGCCAGGGCTGCCTTGGCCTTGTTCACCAGGTCGGTGAAGCCGGCGGCGTCCTTGATGGCGATGTCGGACAGAACCTTGCGGTCCAGCTCGATGCCGGCCTTCTTCAGGCCGTTGATGAACTGCGAGTAGCTGGTGTGGTTCAGCTTGCAGGCGGCCGAGATGCGGACGATCCAGAGCGAACGGAACTGGCGCTTCTTCTGCTTGCGGCCGGTGTAGGCAAACTTCAGGCCGCGCTCGACGGCTTCCTGGGCTGCCTGGTAGAGCTTGGATTTCGTAAGGAAATATCCACTAGCTCTCTTCAGAATCTTTTTGCGGCGGTCACTCCGCTTGGTACTGCGTTTTACGCGGGGCATCGGGTTTCTCCGTTTTTGCGTTCTTGGTTACGCGGCTGGAGGCAGGAGGCGTCCTATCCCTTCAAGGGCGGCGCTGTAGGCCTCTTCACTCGCTCATTTCAAGCCTTGATGTCTCGGTCTCTCTCCGCCGGCGCTCTCAACCGGAGCTGCCAGCATGAAGTTCGTCCGGGGGCCGTGCGACGCATCTGCACTGCCCGGAAATGCCGCTCCCAATCGGGGAGCCGGCAGAACCATCAGGCGTAGGGAATCATGCGCGCTGCCTTCGCGTAATCGCCATCGGAGACAAACGCGGTCTTACCGAGCTTGCGCTTCGACTTCTGCGATTTCGACGTAAGGATGTGACGCGTCTTCGTCTGGCCACGCTTGATTTTGCCGGTGCCAGTCTTGCTGAAGCGCTTCTTCGCGCCCGTATGAGTCTTCAACTTGGGCATTTGTCTTCTCGTTTTGGACTTTGGCTGAGCCAAGCCCCATTTTTGGCCCGCGCAGACAGGGACTTCCCTGCCCATGAGGGCTTCAATCAGTATAGCGCAACCTTGGCCCGGCGGCGAGCAGCACTCTCTTCCAGCACAAGATGAGCTTGAAGGTGCGGTCATGCTGGGGATTGGACACCCGCATGGTTCGATCAGAAGAGTTGAGTTTGGAAGCCATGGGGGCCGGTTTGTCGAGGCCAGCGGGGAGATTCGGAGGGAGCCTTTCCTTTGGGCGCATAGCCGCGGCTGCGCACATCGTCCGAGCGCAGCCGCTTTTCGTCGTCCCTGTGAATCCCCGTGCCCTCTTGCTGGGCGCGTCTGGCAATGGCAGGACACTTCTCGTTGAGCCATTTGCCGGATGCCGAAACGCACTTCAATCAATTCGCCGGCCGTCGGCCGAGTCCATCGGGTATCACTCATCTTCAGCCGGCCGGGGGGCTGTCCTGGATCAGCCAGCGGACCTGCTGCTCCTGCCCGGGCGAGAGCAGAAGCCCCATCCCCTTGGAACGATGCCTGTGCTTTACCTCCACGGCGGCCCAACCGCCCTTCCGATAAGCTGTGTACGCAGCCGCTGCGCTGACCAGGGGCCACTTGCGCTGCAAACATCTGTCAAAAAAAGGACATACTCGACAAACGAAGCCGAACCGTGCGACGGCAACGTTCGTTCAGGCAGCCTCGGGCAACTTCAGCGAATCAATCGTCTCCGTACCAAGTTAGAGAGTGAAAACATAAAACTTGTGTCACCCGTTGAGAGCCGGACGAGCAGGACTTTACAACCCGCCGCCGCCCATCAGCAGGCCGATGCCGTAGGTGACTGCGCCTTCGATGGCGCCGACCACGGTCATTTCAGCACCCGACGACCACCACGAACGAACTGTGATGAGCGACTTGGCCGCGCCTACGGCGAAGTGCGCCAGCAGCGAAACAACGGCGGCGGCGATCACCGCCGAAATGCCGTGCAGGAAGAAGAACGGAATGATCGGGATGGCAGCGCCGATAGCCGTCGAGAGTGCGCCGGAGCTGGCTGAGACGATGGGGTTTGAGAGCGCTTCCTCACTGGTGCCCAGCCGTTCGCTGGCCAGCGCGCGCAGGAACTGCTCGGGATCGTTGGCGATGTGGTTCACCATCTTGTGGGCGTCTTCCTCGGGCAAGCCCTTCATCTGGTAGTAGAGCGAGAGCAGTTCGCGGGCCTCGGGAGCGTTCATCTGGATGGCTTCGCGCTCGCGCTGGATCTCCGCCATGTAGATTTCGCGTTCGCTCTTGGCGGCCAGGTATGCGCCGGAGCCCATGGAGAGCGCCGAGGCGATCAGGCCGGAAAGACCGGCCAGCAGCACGTATTTGCTGTCGCCCGCGGTTGCGCCGGAGACGCCGGAGACGATGCCAAAGATGGCGCCCAGGCCGTCGTTTACGCCGTACACGGCGTCGCCAATCCATGCGCCCGGCTGCTTGCGGCCCTGGTTGCGCTTGGCCAGAAGTTCGTCCAGAACAGCTTTTGCGTCGATCTTGGGCGCACCGGCCGGGGCCTGGTAGTGGCCGCGCAAGAGCGAACCCAACTCGCGGTAGTGGTCCTTTTCGTCCTCGATGACGTGGTTGAGGATGGCCACGGATTCTTCGTCGCCGAGAGCCTTCAGTTGTTCGCCGTAGCTGGCGATCTGGCGGCTTTCCTCGATCTCCAGCCGGCGCAGGGCCATGCGGATGCCGCCGGCGCGGTTGGCCAGCGAGTCGGCCTCGCCGCCGGGCGCGCCCTTGTACGCCGGTTCTTCGCCACCCAACTCGACAATGCGTCCATGCCAGAGCGCGGCGTGCTCCAGCTCAGCGGCTGACAAATGACGCAGCACCTGGGCCCGGACCGGGTCGGTATCGCGGTCGGCCAGCGCCAGATAGGTGTGGTAGCCCTCCATCTCGGCTTGCCAGTTGCCTTCCAGGGCGGTCAGTACCTTCTTCAGCTTGGCGGGATTCAGCGTAGGACTCGGCATCGGGATCTCCTCGTATGACTAGAGAATAAAGGAATTGCGCAGGACGGCAAGGCGGCATCCGGCAGGAGCCCTGCCGGATGCCTGATAAGAAAACTTCGAGCGTAGTTACGGCAGCACGGACCAGATGGCGACGTTGAGGACGACCATCAGGACAGCCGAGGCGGGCAGCAGGAGTAGTGCCTTCTTCAGCCGACGCGGGTCGCCGCCGGCAATGGCGCCGATGATGCGGGAACTGGCGGCCAGCCCAGCCCACCCGCAGGTGATGACAATGCCGATGGCGGTTCCTGTCATCTGAGGGAAGGCAGTGCCTGTGATGGCCAGAGCCGTGGGAAAAACCGGGGCCATGGAGAGACCGGCCAGAAACACGAGAGCGGCTGCGGCGGCGGGGCGATTGGTCCGCAGCATCAGGAAGGTGGTAATGGCCATCAGAACCGATGCGGCCAGCGTGACCTGCACGGGAGGAACGTGGACAAGAATGGGCGAGACGCCGATGCGGCCAATCAGCAGGCCGAGGGCAAAGCCGAGGGAGAGTATGTTCAGCGCGCGCTGTTCGGGAATCCCCTGGGCGATCAAGTGACGCGGAAGCCAGTTCCAGACGCCCACTTCGCAGGAGACGTAGAGAAACAGAAAGGCTCCGAGCAAGAAAATCAGAGGGCGGCCCAGGAGCGGACCGGCATGTGCCAGGGCAAAGCCGGCGGTTCCCGAGGGAGCCGGCATCTGTGTGGCCGCCTCGACGGCGAGTGTGACGACTGTAAGCGAGGCCACGGTGTAACAGAGCCGGACCCAGTTGCGCCGGAACAGGTTCGCGGCGATCAGGGGCGTGGCAAGCCCGCCCAGCCCAAAGAACAAATTGACGAGATTGAGAGCGATGGCGCGGTGGCCGGGACTGACGCTGCTGACCAGAGCGTTGGCCCCGGTGATGACCACGCCACCGCCAAGTCCAAGCAGAAACAGCAGAATCAGGATGGAGCGGAAGCCGGACGAGCGCGGCAGCGCAAACAGCGCCGTGGCGATGAGGATCAGGCCCAGGACCAGGCCCACCTTGTCGCCCTGCGTATCCAGAAGCGGCCCCACCGCGAGCGAGGCGATCATCAGCCCCATGGCCTGGGCGAATGCCGTGGCGCCGTTCTGGGCAGGCGTCAGGTGGAACCGTTCCGAGAGCTCGGGCAGGATTGTGCCCAGCATGGCCGCAATCATTCCGTACACAAAGATGGCGAGGATGGCCGCAAAGATCAACATGCAGTGAGGTTCCTTTCAAGGGAGGGCCGCGCCGGAAGCGCTACCTGTAGGCAGTGCGAATTCTACCTCCCTGCGGGCAGGAGATGCGAACCGCGTTCGAAGATTGGTGAAGGCGCGCGCCGGTCCGATAGACTGAGATGGCCATGAAGAGCGTGCGAAACAATGAGAATTGCGCGGAATGGTGCGCGCGAGCGGCCCTGCTGGCCGCGCTGGCCAGCGGCCTGCAGGTAGCCGGATGCGGGATGCCGGGAGCGCCGCTGCCGCCCTCGCTGAACCTGCCGCAGCCGGTTGCGGACCTGCGGGCTGTGCGAACCGGAGACGAGGTTTCCCTGGCATGGACCATGCCGCGCAGAAACACCGACAAGATGCTGCTGAAGGAAGCGGTTCGGGTGAAGGTGTGCCGCTCCGAAGGCAAGGCCGGGCAGTGTGCGCAGGCCGGCGAACTGAAACTGATGCCGGGCGCTCCCGGAACGTTTTCAGAGGCTCTGCCTGCGGCCGAAGAATCGGGCAGGCCGCGCTCCCTCAGCTACTTTCTGGAAGTTGAAAATGCGCAGGGGCGCACGGCGGGGCCCTCCAACCTGGCCGCTGTTGTCGCGGGCCAGGCCCCGCCTCCGGTTACCGGTCTGAAGGCTACAGTGGGCAAGAGCGGCGTGACGCTGCGCTGGACCGGCATTCCCGGCGAGTCTTCTGCCGTGCGGCTTGAACGCCGTCTGTTGACCCCGCCCGTGGCCGCGCCCAAGGATGGTTTGCTGAAGCCGGCGGTGGAACCGGCCGTGCAGAGGTTCCTGGTCGCGGATCGCGCCGCGGAGGGCCGCGCTCTCGACAAGACAATCCGCTTCGGCGCAACCTACGAGTTTCGCGCACAGCGCGTAGCGCGGGTCACCCTCGGCGGCGAGATGCTGGAGCTTGTCGGCGGGCTCTCCGAGCCGGTGCGCGTGGAAGCCCGCGATGTGTTTCCTCCGGATGCGCCCACCGGCCTGGCGGCGGTGGCGACAACGCCCGACAATGGAGCAGCCATCGACCTGAACTGGCAGCCGAATACCGAGGCCGATCTGGCGGGCTACGTCGTCTACCGGTGCGAAGGCGAAGGTGCATGGCAGCGAATTTCGCCACAGAAGCCGCTGGCCGCGCCGGCCTACCACGATGCCAGCGTGCAGGCTGGCCATAGCTATCGCTACGCGGTAACAGCCGTGGACGAGGGCAATCACGAAAGCCCGCGTTCGGCGGAGGCTGAAGAGACAGTTCCCGCCCCCTGAAGCGCCCTGCGGCGCAAGGAAGGTTTGCCATGAAGTATTGCCGGTTTCTGCTGAATGGACAGGCGCGCTACGGCGCGGTGGAAGAACGCGGCGGCGAGCCGTGGATCACCGGTCCCGCGCCTGCTCCCGAAGAGGATCTGCGCCATCGGATTGCACGGCTTGAAGCCGCGGCGGAGGACTCTGCCTTTGCTCCCATGCCGCTCGGTGCGGCGCATCTGCTGCCGCCCGTTACGCCGTCGAAGATTATCTGCGTGGGCCGCAACTATCGCGACCACGTGAAGGAGATGGGCAACGAAACGCCGGCAGAGCCGCTGATCTTCTTCAAGCCGCCGTCGGCGCTGGTAGCCTCGGGAGGTGTGGTCGTGCTGCCCAGGCTCTCAGAGCGGGTGGACTACGAAGGCGAACTGGGATTGGTGATCGGCAAGCGCGTAAGCAAGCTGAGCGCAGAAGACGACTGGCGCGGCGCTGTGCGCGGCTATACGCTGGCCGACGACATTTCCGCCCGCGATCTGCAGAAGAAGGACCTGCAATGGACGCGCGCCAAGGGCTTCGACACCTTCTGCCCGGTCGGGCCCCTGGTGACCGACGAGATCGACCCGGAGGCTGGCGTCACGCTGGAAACCCGCGTCAACGGTGAACTCCGCCAGCACATCTCCACCGTGGACTTCATCTTTCCCATTCCAACACTGCTGCGGTTCATCTCCGCGGCCATCACGCTGGAGCCCGGCGACCTGATCCTGACCGGAACTCCGGCAGGCGTGGGTCCGCTCAAGGGCGGCGATCAGGTAGAGATTTCCGTCGCGGGCGTTGGCGTCCTGCGGCATGGGGTTCAGGCCGAGTAGGCAAACAGAAGCCGCAAGGCGCGCGCGATCGCGCGTCTCCGCATCTTAACTAGGAATACACTGAAGGCGAGTAACCTGTGTTGTTGAGACGGGGACCCCTTTCCCAGGAGGAATCATGCCGAAGAATCTGCTGGAACAATTGCGCAAATACACCGTGGTAGTTGCCGACACCGGCGACATTGAAGCCATGGAGAAGTTTCGTCCGCAGGACGCCACCACCAACCCCTCTTTGATTACCGCCGCCGCGCAGATGCCGCAGTATCAGCCGATTGTGGACAGCGTACTGGTGGAAGCGCGCAAGGAACTGGGCGCGGACGCCAGGGAAGAAGTTGTCGCAAATCTCGCCTTCCAGCGGCTGGCCATCGCCTTCGGCAAGAAGATTCTGGAGATTGTTCCCGGCCGCGTTTCCACCGAAGTGGACGCGCGCCTCTCCTACGACACCGAGGCCACCATCCAGCAGGCGCGCAGCATCATCGCGCAGTACGACGCCGCCGGCATCGGCCGCGAGCGCATCCTCATCAAGATCGCCTCCACGTGGGAAGGCATCCAGGCCGCCAAGGTTCTGGAGCAGGAAGGCATCCACTGCAACCTGACTCTGCTGTTCGGTCTGCACCAGGCCATCGCGTGCGCCGAAGCGGGCGTTACGCTTATCTCGCCTTTTGTGGGCCGCATCCTCGACTGGTACAAGAAGGACACCGGCAAGGAGTACAAGGGCGCCGACGATCCGGGCGTGCTGTCGGTGACCAAGATCTACAACTACTACAAGAAGTTCGGCTTCAAGACACAGGTGATGGGCGCGAGCTTCCGCAACACGGGCGAGATTCTGGAACTTGCGGGCTCCGACCTGCTGACCATTTCGCCGACGCTGCTGGCCGAACTTGAAGCTGCAAAGGGCGATCTGGAGCGCAAACTCGACCCCGAGAAGGCGCAGGCCATGCACATCGAGCGCATCGTGATGGACAAGGACGTCTTCGAGTTCATGCACGAGGGCGACCGCATGGCATCGGAGAAGCTGAAGGAAGGCATCGAGGGCTTCTCAGCCGCGCTGGTCAAGCTGGAAGCGCTGCTGGCCGTGCGGCTTGCCATGCTGGAGATGCGCACGCCGGCAGCCGTATAAGCAGACGTTCGCTGGACGAAAAAGGAAGGGCAGCCGTCGGGCTGCCCTTCTGCTTCTTGATGTTGCGCTTGCCGCTGAACCCCGCGCGAGAGCTACTCCGACCAGACGGCCAGCACGTTTCCAAGGCCGTCGGAGAAGTGGAAGCGGCGTCCGCCGGGGAACTCGAAGGTGGGTACAACGATGCTGCCGCCGGCGGCCACAATCGCTGCCTCGGTCGCCTTGAGGTCGGAGGAGTAGAGCACCACTAGCGGCGCAGACTTTGCCGGCTGCGCTTCTCCGCGCGCAAAGCCAAGCGCCACGCCGGATATCTCCGCCGAACAGTCGATGTAGTCCGGTCCCCAACTCTTGAAGAGCCAGCCGAACACTTTGGAGTAGAACTTGCTCGCGCCTTCGATGTCGGGCGTTGTGAATTCGATGTAGTTGATTCTGTTGTGCTGAGCGTTCTTTGCCATGCGCGTCTGTCTCCAGTGCGTGAGTGCTGCGTGGTGTTGCGAGAGTCGATGCGAACCCATCACGCAGGCGAGCCGTGCGAATTGCGCCCGCGCAGCGCCTGGGTCCGCACACTCTCGGAAGCAGGAGCATGCAGGTCGGGTTCGCGAACAAAAGCCGTGCGCGAACTCAGTTGGTACGCACAGGTTAGCAGAGTCGCAGGAGAAGGCGCAGCCGGAATCTTGCGAGCGTCAACGGCCGATCTGGAGCGCAAAGCCGCCGGTGATGGAGCGGCCGGGCATGGCCACTCCGACGATCTCCTGGTAGCCGGTATTGGAGAGATTGCCGAAGCGCAGGTAGGGGCGCAAGCGGCCGGCGTCGCGAGCCAGCGTGGCATTCCAGACCGGGTAGGCGGTCTGCTGGTAACGCTCGGCAATCTGCACGCTGTTGGTCAGCGTGACGGCATGCGGCAGCGCCGCGGTCCATGCGGCGTGCACGTTCTGGACCGGGTAGTTGAAGACGTACTCCGACTGCAGGCCATGCAGCGCGTCCTGTGCTCCGCTGAGCGCGGTCCATGCCACGCGCACGCCCTGGCCGCGGACAGGAACCCAGGTGAGCGTGGACTCGACGCCGGCAAAGTGCAGGCCGCTCAGGTTCACGGCCTGCCACTTCTGCGCAGGGCTCGCGCGCACGTAGTCGATGGCGTCGTGCTGGCGCGCATAGAAGCCGGTGGCGGAAAGCGAGAAACGCGGGGTGGGAGTCCAGTCCGCGCCTCCCTCGCCGGACCAGGCTGACTCGGGCTTCAAGTTGGCGTTGCCTACGGTCGACGGGTCGGAGTAGTAGAGGTCGGTGTAGGTGGGAATGCGAAAGCCGTAGCCGCCGGAGGCGCGGAGCTTCAGCGCGGCTGCAACACGCTGACTGCCGGAGAGTTGCGGCGCAAAGGCCTGCGCGCCGCCGGAGAAGATCTCCTCGCGTGCCCCTGCGGAGAGCGTCCAGCGCTTCCGGGCGGGATGCAAGTCCAGGTCCGCGTAGCCCGCGCCGCGATTGCGCGCATGGGCGCGCAGGTTGTTCGAACGGATGCTGTCCCCCTCTGCCTCCAGGCCGAAGAGCGCGAGAGAGTTGGAGGCAACCGGAAGCGTGCGGCGCAGCGAGGCCTGCCAGGAGCTGTCGATGTGGTTGTTCTCGTAAACTGCCGGAGCCGTGCGCAGCAGAACGAACTCGTCGGTGTGGCGGCGATAGCCGAAGGCGGCCGTGGTGCGGCTGCCCAGTTCCTGACGCGCGGAGGCGAACCAGCCTTTGGTGCGCTCCCACGAGTTGTAGTTGCCATAAAACTGGTTCGCGCCGAAGCTGCGATCGCTGGCGGCAATCATCAGGTTGGTCAGCCCCAGACGCGTGCCGGTCCAACTCTCCGCCGATGCGTCCTCGTTGCGGTAGTCCCGGTCTGTCATGAATCCTTCTGAGAAGTTGCGGCTGCCGGTGAGCCGTCCGCTCCAGCGGCGGCGGACCGCGCCCGCCAGCAGCGATTCCTCGTTCGATTGAAAGCTGCCTTCGGCGGCGCGCAGGCGCAGCGAGGCGTGGTCGGGCGCGGAGGTAAGAAAGTCCACGACGCCGGAGAGCGCATCGACGCCGTGCAGCGTGGACCCCGCGCCCGCCAATACCTGCACCGAGTCCATGGCTTCAAGCGGCAGCGGCAGATCCAGGTTGTGGTGCGCGCTCTGGCTGTCGTTGATGCGAAATCCGTTGAGCAGCACGAGCGTTTGCGCAAAGCTGCCACCGCGCAGGACGATGTCCGTTTGCCCGCCGCCCGCGCCGCGCTGTTCCAGCAAGAGCGAAGAGTCGGCACGCAACAACTCCAGCGGCGACTCGGCAGCGAGGGCCTTGTCCTTCACGGGAAGTACGGTGACGAAGCGCGGCGACTCGGCGAGCGGAACCGGCGTGGCCGTTCCCAGGACGACAAGCGTTTCCGTCGTCGCGCGCAGGGGAGCGGGTGGCGGCGCGGAGGCATTCTGTGCAAATGCAGAGAGAGAGGAGAGGAAAACAGCGCCGAGAACGATCTTCGATTGATGCATGAATAGGCTCTCTTCGAGAATGAGCGCTAGGAGGCAGTAAATCAACGAAGGTTTTGTACGCACATAAATAGTTATTGTTGTAAACTATTGAGCATTATGCGCATCGATGCCTTTTTGCGGGAAAGTCCCATGTTTGCCGTAAGCCGGGCGGCGCGGCGGTTCGAGAAACTGGGAGCGCTGGCGCTGGCCGAGGACGAACTGGCATTTCAGGAAGGGCTGGTTCTGGCGGCGTTGTTCTTTGAAGCGCCCAAGCCGGTGAAGCCTTCGCAGTTGGCGGAAACCTTCCAGACCACGCGCGGCAACGTGAGCCACTGCGTCTCGTCGCTCGAAGCCAAAGGCCACCTGCAGCGCAAGATCGACCCGGAGGATGCGCGAGCCTTTCTGCTGGCGCTGAAGCCGCAAGGCAAGCGCGCCGCATTGCGCGTGATCGCCGCCTTCGACCGGCTGCAGAAGGAGTTCGAGGACGAGATCGGCAAGAGCGCGCTGGCGGAGATGCTGAAGTCGCTCAGGAAGCTGGAGAAGCGTACGAATAGCTAGAGCTTACTGAGAGTCGGACGTGGAGACGGTGGCCGATGGCACAGCATTCTCGTTGACGGCGGGCTGTGGGGGACGGAGCAGGTGCAGCGCAAAGGTCGAGAAAAGCAGGAATAGCACGATGAAGGCCAAGAAGTAGAACGGGTACTTGAGAATGGGCCAGGCGCGCGGCGGAAGCTGGTCGACGAGCTTGTCGCGGAAGGTTTCATTGAAGCGCGTTGGGCGGTCTTCGTCCTCAGTGGGCGGTTTCCAGCGGGAAGCGAGGATGGTCGCGCGAACGTTGGAGAGCAGGACGGCGGAAATAATGACGGTGATCACGCTGGGAAGATGGCCGGAAGCCGCCTGATCGAAGACGTAGAGCAGGAAGACAGAGAGCGCGGCCGGCCAACTGGCCTGGCGCACGCCCATGCCGCCCACGAAATAGACAAAAAAGAGAATGACTCCAAGTATCAGCGTGACTGCCTTCGCGGTGGGGTTTGGCAGCTCGGAGACAGAGAAGAGAACGGAGACGAGGCTGAAGAGGCCGATGATGAGGCAGAGCCAGAAGCCCTGATGGCCGAGATAATCGACATCCCAGGCATTGTCGACGGTGGGCCAAAGAAGGCTCTTGATGGGACCGTCGGATTTTTTCGATGTACCGGAGAGGTCGAGGGTTTGCATGGCCAACAGATTGCCGGATGGGATGGGAGAAGTCAAGCGGGGTTTGGGACGGGTGAGGTGGGGGATTGTGCCGCCATTCTAGAGCGTTTTCGATTCATATGTGCACATTGGAAGTGCATCGAAGGTGGCTTTTTCTTGACGAAAAAGCCACTTGCCGATGTGCTTTCTGTAAAGATTAGAATCGAAAATGCTTTAGCGGCCATGATCTCCGAGCGTCACGCATTGACGGGCGCACAGACGATCGAAAGAACGACCGCAGATCCTTCGACTCCCTCCCGCTACGCTCCCGGTCGTTCAGGATGACAGCTTGCTTGGCAGTGAGCTGTGTTTTCTCACTCCCAAGCAAGTTTCTCGTTCACTGCTGGAGCATCGCTGACCACTGACCACTACAAAATGTAGCGGCTCAGATCCTGGTTCTTCACGACCGAGGCGACCATCTGCTTGACGTAGGCGGAGTCGATCAGGAAGACCTTCTCCACGCCCTTTTCGGGGTCCGTGGCGGAGGGGCGTTCCTCGTAGGGCAGCGGCGTGGAGGACTCGCTCTTGATCGCTTCGGCAAGCGCTGCCGCGGCTTCCTCGTCGGGAGCCTTGCGGGCCACATCGGGAGCAAGGAAGCTAACGTCTTCCAGCACGCGCTCCATGATGGTGTGCAGGCGGCGCGCGCCGATGTTCTCCGTGGTCTCGTTGACGCTGAAGGCGAACTCGGCCATCTCGCGCAGCGCGTCGGGAGAGAACTCGAGTTTGACGCCTTCGGTTTCGAGAAGAGCCGTGTACTGCTTGGTCAGAGAGGCCTTGGGCTCGGTGAGGATGCGCAGAAAGTCTTCGACGGTGAGCGACTGCAGCTCGACGCGAATCGGAAAGCGGCCCTGTAGTTCCGGGATGAGGTCCGAGGGCTTGGAGACGTGGAAAGCGCCGGCGGCGATGAACAGGATGTGGTCCGTGCGCACCATGCCGTAGCGTGTGTTCACTGTGGTGCCTTCCACGATGGGAAGGATGTCGCGCTGCACGCCTTCGCGGCTCACGTCGGGGCCGTGACCGCCTTCGCGGCCGGCAATCTTGTCGATTTCGTCGAGGAAGATGATGCCGTTGGACTCGACGCGCTCGACGGCGGAACGGGTTACCGCGTCCATGTCGATGAGGCGGCTTTCCTCTTCCTGCACAAGATAGTCGAAGGCGTCTGCCACCTTCTTCTTGCCCTTCTTCGAACTGCCGCCGAAGATGTTGGGCAGCATGTCGCGCAGGTTTGACTCCATGTCCTCGACATTCTGGTTGGAGATGATGCCGATCTGCGGGGTGCCTCGGTCGCGCACATCGATTTCGACGATGCGGTCGTCGAGCTTGCCCTCGCGAAACTGCTGGCGGAGTTTTTCTCTCGAACGCTGATAGCTGTCGGAGCCGGGCAGGGTGAGCTGTCCTTCCTGCGCGGGAGCGGGCGTAGGCGGAGGCGGCAGCAGCACGTCGAGCAGGCGCTCCTCGGCGTTCATCTCGGCCTTGTCCTCCACCTCTTCCAAGCGCTCTTCGCGAACCATGTCGATGGCAATCTCGACCAGGTCGCGGATCATGGACTCTACGTCGCGGCCCACATAGCCGACCTCGGTAAACTTGCTGGCCTCGACCTTGAGGAACGGCGAGTTGGTGAGCTTGGCGAGGCGGCGCGCGATCTCGGTTTTGCCCACGCCGGTGGGGCCGATCATGATGATGTTCTTGGGCATGATGTCGTCGGCGATGTCGGGCGGCAGCTTCTGGCGGCGCTGGCGATTGCGCAGGGCAATGGCCACGGCGCGCTTGGCGGCCTTCTGGCCGACGACGTGTTTGTCGAGCTCGGCGACGATCTCACGCGGGGTCAGCTCGTCGAGCGTGAGGTCCTGTTCTTCGGCGGATGCTGGCAGGTAGATGGCCATGTTTTTCCTGCTTCAATCTTCCGGGAGCCCGATTCGCTTCGCGTTCCGGGCTCGAAGAAGACCGAAGCCTGTGTTCCCTCGGGGGCTAGAGCCCAGGTTGCTTTGCTCAACAACTGTACGGCCAGAAGTCCGTACCCATCAAAATCGACTGCGCCGCGGCAGACTAGGCCTTCAACTCTTCAATGGTGACGCGGTCGTTGGTGTAGATGCAGATTTCGCCGGCGATCTTCATGGCCTTTTCGGCGATTTCGCGGGCGGAGAGCTCGGTGTTTTCCATCAGGGCGCGGGCGGCAGCGGTGGCGTAAGGCCCGCCGGAACCGATGGCGGCCAGCGCCTCATCGGGATCGATGACGTCGCCGGAGCCGGAGATCAGGAAGGTCTGGTTCTGGTCGGCGACCAGCAACAGGGCCTCAAGGTTGCGCAGCATCTTGTCGGTGCGCCAGTCCTTGGCCAGCTCGACGGCGGCGCGATTCAGGTTGCCAGCGAACTGCTCGAGCTTCGACTCGAAACGCGCAAACAGCGAGAAGGCGTCTGCGGTGGAACCTGCGAATCCGGCCAGAATCTTTTCCTGATAGAGGCGGCGAATCTTGCGGGCCGAGTGCTTCAGCACGTGGTCGCCCAGCGTGACCTGGCCGTCGGCAGCCATGACGACTGAGCCGTTGCGGCGAACGCAGATGACGGTGGTAGAGCGAATCCGCCGGCGTTGCGCGCCGGCAATTGTGTTGTCCAGAGCCAAGAAAAACCTCCGCACCGGGGCGGCTGCCATTGCGGGCTGCCACGTCAGACGCAACCTAAAGTATAGGTCATCTGTGAGGGGATTGCGGATTGCAGGTGGGGCGCACCAGGGCAATCGCATGGACATGGAAATCCTGGAAGTATTTGCTTTGAAAGGGCATGGCTTTAGCCGTGCCGTCCAGCATATCCAAAGCATTGCCCGGCTTTAGCCACTGAGGGATGGTTTTGAAGCTCCAATACATCCCTCAGCGGCTAAAGCCGGTACGATTTCTGCCCTTATCTCGGCACGGCTGAACAGGCTGCGGAAAAAGGCATGTTTGCCATCGCAGAGTCTGAGAAACTTCCCTCAGGGGCTAAAGCCCTGCTGATTCCAGGTGGTTTATCGGCCCGACTGAAGTCGGGCCCTGTTACAAAGCCCGTTTGGCGAGAGTTTTTCCGCAGCCTGTGAAGCCGTGCCCTTGCAAAACCGTTGCCTATTAGGATTCCTTTCGTTCATGCAATTGCCCTGTGGGGCGCACTGAGAGGCTCAACTCAGTCAAGAGAAGCGATGGCGCGTCCCAGTACCGGGCCCAGACCCTGAGACCGGTCATAGAACTGCAATTGAGCGCTCGCCGTTTCGCGTTGGCACTGCTCGTAAAACGCCGCATCCTCGAGGAGCCTGCGAAAGACATCGAGAAAGCTGTCGAGGTCCTCTGCCTGAGCGACGATGGCAGCGCCGCCAAGTATTTCCCATGCGGGGACGACGGTACTTACCACAACAGGCCGGCCCACAAGGATCGCCTCGCCGGCAGTCATGGCAAGCCCTTCGCAGAACCCGGACGTGGTTGGCACCACCATGACATGAGCCCAGCCAAGGGCTTCCATTGTGGGCTCGTTCGGAAGCCTGCCCGTGATCTCCACCTGGGTCAACTTGCGCTCTGCGGCCTGCTTCCGCAGTGCATCGAGCGCTCCGCCGCCGCCTACGATCTTCCAGGCGAACCGGCCGGGAAACTCCATCTCCAGGCGCTCGGCCATGGAAAGAATCATGAAGATGCCCTTGTACTCCTCAATTCGCCCAAGGAAAAGAACCCGGAAAGGCGGGACAGCGTGAGGTGGTGGCGGACTGACGTGCGCCAGCAGTCCTTCCCGAACCTGTGGGCGGAATTGAAGTACCGGACCTCTTGGAGTCCGCGCCACGGTGCGCACCTGGCGCGCGCACTCGGGAGAAACACAGGCTGTGGCTCCGGCCGTACGCCGGAAGAATACGCCATCCAACCACAGAAGAAGGCGATCGATGCGCCGCTGGGGCGGATAGCCCATCGGCCAGAGGGAGTTGTGCATGACCGCGATCACGGGGATTCCGGCCAGCCCAAGCAACGACAAAACAATCCAATGCGTGGTGCCGGAGTCTGCGATTACCAGTGAGGCCCGCTCCCGAACCGCCCGGCTCACAATGGCGAGTCCATACAGCAGGAGACCAAGGTGGTGTTTCGCGCCTCCCCGGAAATACAGCGAAGGCCTGGGGAGGTTTTCCAACTTGTGCCGGCCCACCTGAAGACGATCCCGGCGGGAGTGCGAGGAAATCAGATGAGCTTCCACTCCGGTTTCATCGCACCAGTCCAGAAACTGCGTCGAGAAGTCCATCTGCATTTGAACGGACGGCGTCTTGCCCTCAAGCAGATCCCGATACAAGCCCACCACGTCGCCGGGACCGAGCGCGTACATGATTCGCTGCGGTTTATCGAAATTCATGATTTGCATCTCCAGATTTGCGCCGGCGCGGGCAGGAGAGACCATTCCTGAGGTAAGAAGTGGCATCTGCCCTGTGTGTGTACTGCCATATTATCGCCCCGCGGCGTGGATTCGCGGCTGGAAATGCATCGACAACAGCAAAGCGTTTCACGCAGCGCGGCACATGGCTGCGGTATCCTCTAGGTAACGCCCAGAGGTACATCCAAGACAGCCTAATGAACGCCCTTTCGATCAATCAATGGGAGATTGCCGCAGGCGCAGGCATATTTATACTGCTGCTGGCCCTCGTCCTCTGGCTCTTGCTGCGCAACCGGCCCACCGCGGAGCAGATTGAGCAGGCACGGCGGCGCTTCCTGGTGCAGTCGGGGCGTCTGGTGGACGGCATGTTGCTGGACATCTGCGAGGTTGAGGGCGAAGACGGCCGCAACCTGACCATGCTGCTCTACAGCTACCGCATCGGCGGCGTCAACTACGAGTGCTCGCAGGAAATCACGCACATGCAGGATGTAGTGGACCCGGCCCAGGTCCGCGCCGGTTTCCCCTGCACGGTCCGCTACCAGCCCGGCAATCCCCACAACAGCATCGTGGTCGCGGAAGAGTGGACGGGATTGCGCATCGGGCTGCCGCAACTGCCTGTCTTCGAGGACCCCGAGCCGCCAGAGATCAGCCGCCTGCGCAGAAGGTAGCCCCGCGCGGCGATGGCGTTGGATACCCACCCCCGGTTACACTTCCTACATGCATGTTCATGCGGCTCCCAAGGGGCCCGGCGCTAAAAGAACGGCCACAGTGCTGCGCATTTCGCTGGCGGCCACGCTGGCGTATGTGGTGGTTACGTTCGTGGCAGGCCTGCAGGCGCACTCGCTGGCGCTGCTCTCAGAGGCCGGGCACAACGTCTCCGATTTTCTGGCCCTGCTGCTGAGCTTCGCGGCGGTTTACTTCCAGACGCGGCCGGCAGACAGTGAGCGCACCTTCGGGTATCAGCGCGCCGGCGTGCTGGCAGCATTCGTGAACGCGGCCACGCTGCTGCTGATCGCTTTGTGGATCGCCGTCGAGGCAATCCACCGGCTTTCGAATCCCGTGGTGGTGCAGCCGCGGCTAATGATGATTGTGGCGGCGGCCGGAGTGCTGATGAACGGCATCATCGCGGTGCTACTGTGGGGCGTGGCGCGCGACGTGAATCTGCGCTCGGCCTTTCTGCACATGGCCGGGGACACGCTGTCAACAGCGGCGGTGATTGCGGGCGGCGCGGGAATTCTGTGGACCGGCCAAAACTGGATCGATCCTGTGTTGTCGCTGGTGATCGCGGCGCTGATTCTGTGGTCCAGCCTGGGCATTGTGCGCGAAACCCTGAACATCCTGCTGGAAGGCGCGCCGCGCGGCATCTCTCTGAGGGAGATCCGCGCCGGCATGGAAGAGGTGGAAGGCGTCGTCAATGTACACGACCTGCACGTCTGGAGCCTCGGCTCGCAGTCGCACGCTCTGTCCTGCCACGTGACTATTGCCGATATTCCTCCTTCCGAGAGCGCCTGCATTCTGGTAAAGCTCAATCATGTGCTGCGCGACCACTTCCAGATCAGCCACACGACGGTCCAGTTCGAGCACATCGGTTGCGGCGAACTGGAAGGCTGCGTGGTGCCGATCGAGGAGATGACGCGCGAGGGCGGCCACTCGCATGGGCACTCGCACGGACATTCTCACTCGCACTAACGGCGCAGGTTTTCAGGAGGCAGCTTTGCTCTCTCGTTCCCGGGTTTTTCTGGCCGTAGCGGTTCTGGCTGCGGCTGCGCTTTCCTCTGGCGCGGCGGGCAAGCCCATGTTGCCCATTCAGGCTGAGGCCGCTCCGGCCGGCGCCAGTGTTGAGCCGCTAAAGGCCTTCGAAGGCGAATACACAAACAGCGATGAGCCAGATACGCCCTTGAGCATTTCTGTGCAGGATGGCGGTCTGGTCTGTGAGAGCGAGCGGCGAGTCCCCACGCGGCTCAATCCGCTTTCGGCCCACGAGTTCAGCCTTGAAGGGACGCGCGCACGGATTCTCTTCAAGCTGGACGGGGGAGGCCGGGCCACTGGCCTGACGATGGAGGCGGGCGCTCCGTCGGAGTATGTACGCACCGGCGCACCGGTTCACCATCTCTTTCACGACTACCTGCGCTCCGAAGCGATGATTCCCATGCGCGACGGCGTCAAGCTGCATGTGGTGATTCTGAAGCCGGCGGACATTGCCGCGCCGCTGCCATTCCTGATTCAGCGCACCCCCTATGGCGTGGATGGAACCACGCGGGAGTGGTTCTTCGCAACCCGCCCGGAGCTGGCGCGCGACGGCTACATCTACGTGGGCGCGGACATTCGCGGGCGCTACAAGAGCCAGGGCGAGTTTGAAATGATGCGCCCGCTGGCCGATCACCGCAATCCAACGGCTGTCGACGAGAGCACCGACGCATGGGACACGGTGGACTGGCTGGTGAAAAACGTGGCGGGCAATAACGGTCGCGCGGGAGTGGTGGGCACCAGCTATCCGGGCTTTCTGGCCATGATGGCGGGGATCGATCCGCACCCCGCCGTGAAGGCCATCTCGCCGCAGGCGCCCATGATCGACGTGTGGATGGGCGACGACTTCTTCCACAACGGCGCATTCCGCCAGACCTACGGCTACGACTACGTGCTGTCGATGGAGTCGAACAAGGAAGAGGTTGACGTCAGCTACGGCCACGATGCGCAGGGCAAACCGGTGGACGGCTTCGACTACTTCCTTGCGCGCGGCAGCTTTGCCGAAACCGTGAAGCAGTCGGGCGCGAAGATGCTGCCCACATGGAAGCTGTTCCTGAAGGACCCGGCCTACGATGCGGCCTGGCGCTCGCGCGCCGTGGAATACGCGCTGAAGGCCGTGAACGTGCCGACGCTGACCGTCGGCGGCACATACGACCAGGAAGACATGTTCGGCCCGGAAGAGGAGTACGCGCGGCTGGAGCCGCAGGACGCAAAGCACGAGAATTTTCTGGTGCTCGGACCCTGGCGGCATGGCTACTGGGCCTCCTCATCGCGGCATCTGGGCAATCTCGACTATGGCGAACCGATCGGCAAGGAGTTTCGCGCGCGGATCGAGGCGAAGTTCTTTGCGCACTTCCTGAAGGACGAGCCCGGCCAGAATCCATCGGGCTTCGACCTGGAAGACACGGCAAGCTTTCAGACCGGCTCGAACACGTGGAAGCGGTACGCGCAGTTCCCGCCGAAGGAGTCGCACACGGCGAGCCTCTATCTGGGCGGAGCGGGAGAGCTGAGTTGGACAGCCTCTGCAGGCGAGGCGCGCACCAGCTACCTGAGCGATCCGACCGATCCGGTTCCCTATCGCCAACGGCCCATTCAGCCCACCTACGGCGAAGGCTCGCAGTGGTCCAACTGGCTCACCGAGGATCAGCGCTTTCTGGCCAGCCGCAAGGACGTGGCCGTGTGGAAGCTGCCGGTGCTCGCCCAGGATCTGACGCTGACCGGCGAAGTGTTGGCCGACATCTTCGCCGCGACGACGGGAACGGACAGCGATCTGGTGGTCAAGCTGATCGACGAGTACCCTGCCGACGATCCCGACCAGAAGATGCGCGGTTACCAGCTGATGACGAACGCCGAAATCTTTCGCGGACGCTATCTGGACTCGTTCTCAAAGGCCGCGCCGCTGAAGGCAGGCGAGGTGCGGGAGTACCGCTTCGGCCTGCACGACGTGGACCACGTCTTCAAGGCTGGCCACCGGGTAGTTGTCCAGATCCAGTCAAGCTGGTTCCCGCTCTACGACCGCAATCCACAGACCTTTGTGCCGAACATCATGACAGCCAAACCGGCAGACTACAAACCGGCTACGATCACCGTCTTCGCCGGGACGGGGCACGACTCGCGGCTGCTGTTGCCGGTCATAGCGAAGTAGATATTGACACATAATATGTGTGCACGTATTATGTGTGCATGAATCGGAACCTCACTCTTTCGCTGGATGAACGTCTCCTGGAGCGGGCGCGGGAGAAGTTGCGGGCGGCGGGCAAGACCGCTAACGAGGAGATCAGGGATCATTTCCGGCGCATTGTGGGCGACGACGAGCAACTGGAGGCGGATATTGCCTTTCTGCGGCAGACGGCAGGCTGCGGCAACTCCAAAGGCTGGAAGTTCAATCGTGATGAGATCTACGAGGAGAGGCTGCAATGGCCACCCCGAGGCGCCCGCGCGACTGAAACTGCCAAGGTGCAGGCCAAGAGCTGATGAAACCCGATTCTCGCGCCAGAATTGAGCACGATCATGTCCGTTGAGCCGATCCGCCCGCGCCGGAGCTTCCTCGATACCAATCTCCTGCTGTATTGCGACGACGACAGCCAGCCAGAGAAGCAGAAAAAGGCGCTTGAGTTGGTGCTCGAACACCGCAGGCAGGGAACCGGCGTCGTCTCGCTCCAGGTGCTCCAGGAGTACTTCGCCAATGCTGTGCGCAAGTTCGGCACAGACCCCTTGGTTGCCCGCAAAAAGGTTGAGATTTATGCTCGCTTTGAGGTCGTTGAGCCTGCCGTTAGCGATCTGTTGGCGGCGATCGACCTTTATCGCGGGCAGATGCTTTCTTACTGGGACTCGATGATCGTTCACTGCGCCCAGCGGGCTGGCTGCAGAGTGCTGCTCAGCGAAGATATGCAGCATGACCAGACAATTGGCGGCGTGCGGATCGTGAATCCGTTTCTGTAGCGCCTCCCTCACCCGCTTCCCGCATTCGCGTTAGAATAATAAGCAGCGTGGTTCTTCATCAGCCCATCCCGGCCCTACTCTAGCGGCGCCCGCCGCTACGATGCCTCGCGCCCTTTTCCTTTCCCAATTCACACGACCCAAACTTGAGACCCCGGAGGGGTTATGCTTGACCGCTTGGAACAGATGGAGCAGCGTTACAACGAACTGCAGGCGCAGTTCTCGCTGCCTGAGGTAATCAACGATCACGAGAAATACCAGAAGACCGCCAAGGCGATGCGCGAGATCGAGGAGCCGGTGGAGAAGTATCGTGCGCTGAAGCAGGCGCGCCAGGGCATTGCCGAAGCGCGCGCCATGATGGAAGAGACGGACCCCGACCTGCGCGCGATGGCTGCCGAAGAGTTGGCGGCGCTCGAACCGAAGCAGACGGCGCTCGAAGAAGAGCTGAAGATTCTGCTGCTGCCCAAGGACCCGAACGACGAGAAGAACGTGATTCTGGAAATCCGCGCGGGCACGGGCGGCGACGAAGCCTCGCTGTTCTGCGCCGAGGTCTTCCGCATGTACACGCGCTTTGCCGAGCAGCATCGCTGGAAGGTGGAAGTGCTGTCGATGTCGGAGTCGGGCGTGGGCGGCTACAAGGAAGTGATCGCCATCATCGAGGGCGAGCGCGTCTACTCGCAACTGAAGTGGGAGTCGGGCGTGCATCGCGTGCAGCGCGTTCCGGCCACGGAGACGCAGGGGCGCGTGCACACCTCGGCCATCACGGTTGCGGTGCTGCCGGAAGCCGAGGAAGTGGACATCAAGATCGAAGCCAAAGACATCCGCATCGACACTTTCTGCTCTTCGGGCCCCGGCGGACAGAGCGTGAACACCACCTACTCCGCAGTGCGCATTACGCACCTGCCCACCAACACCGTGGTCAGTTGCCAGGATGAAAAGTCGCAGATCAAGAATCGCGAAAAGGGTATGCGCGTGCTGCGTTCGCGGCTTTACGAGCAGGAGATGGACAAGCAGAATGCGGAACTGGCCCAGGCGCGCAAATCGCAGGTGGGCTCCGGCGACCGCAGCGAAAAGATTCGCACCTACAACTTCCCGCAGAACCGGCTCACCGATCACCGCATCGGCCTGACGCTGCACCAACTGGATCTGGTGATGGAAGGCCGCTTGCAGCCGATTGTGGATGCGCTGATTACGCACTACCAGGCCGAGCAACTGAAGGCCGACGGCGTTGAGGCTGCCGGATGACGCTGGAAAGCTGGCTGCGCAAGGCAGAGACAAGGCTGAGCGCGGGACCGCATCCCGAGCGCGCCCGCCGCGATGCCGAGACGCTGCTGCTGCACCTGATCCAACGCGATCGCGCCTTCCTCATTGCGCATCCCGAGGAGGCGCTCAGCGCGGAGGGAGTGGTGCGCTACTACGCACTTGTCGAGCGCCGCGCGGCCGGCGAGCCCATCCAGTACATCACCGGCGAGCAGGAGTTCTACGGACTGCCGTTTCACGTAAACCACAACGTGCTGATTCCGCGGCCCGAGACCGAGGGGTTGGTGGAGCGCGTGCTGGAGCTTGCGGCAGGCTTCGCGCGTCCGCGCATCGTGGATGTGGGCACCGGATCGGGAGCCATCGCCGTAGCGTTGGCGGCAAATCTTCCGCAAGCCACGGTGACGGCCATCGACATCTCAGAAGCCGCACTTGAAGTGGCCAGAATCAACGCCGAACGCAACGGCGTCGCGGATCGCATTCGATTCACGCAGTGCGATCTGCTGGCGCCGTTCGCGGCAGGCAGCTTTGAGTTCGTGGTTTCCAATCCTCCCTATGTGCCGTCGGCGGATCGCGACTCGCTTGCCGCTGAAGTGCGCGACCACGAGCCACATATGGCGCTGTTTGCCGGCGAAGACGGCTTGGCTATCTACCGCCGGCTGATTCCCGCCGCCCATGCGGTGCTGGCTGCCGGTGGCTGGCTGGCGCTGGAGATTGGCTGCGGGCAGGCTGAAGCGATGCGCGGTCTGCTGGCCGAGGCGGGCTTTGTGCAGATCGAGTTTGCGCGGGACTTGCAGGGCATCGAGCGGGTGGCAACTGCACGCCGGCCCTGAAGTTTTTGGATGGCATGAAAACCCACAGATTTATTTACTGTTCGAGCGCGCTCCAAGCGCGATTCTGCCAGTGCCGGTGCGGTATTCTTCCAGACGAAAGGAACTGAAAACATGCCTGCATCCAAAGGATACGGAACACTCAGCGCACAGTCCCCGCTTGCGCCTTATGCCTTTACCCGCCGCGAGCCTGGCCCGACAGAGATTGCCATTGAGACCCTCTATTGCGGCGTTTGCCACTCCGATCTGCACATGGCGCGGAACGAATGGGGCCAGTCGATCTACCCCATGGTTCCGGGCCACGAGATTGTGGGCCGCGTCGCGGCGGTGGGCAGCGCGGTGCAGAAGTTCAAGGTGGGCGACATTGGCGCAGTGGGCGTCATCGTGGACTCCTGCCGCCATTGCGCTCCGTGCGGACGCGGCGAAGAACAGTACTGCGACGAAGGAGCCACGCTCACCTATGCCGCCACCGATCGCGTGGACGGCACAATCACCATGGGCGGCTACTCGAACAACTATGTTGTGGACGAGCGCTTCGCGCATACCGTCCCCGCGAATCTTGACATGGCGGGAGTGGCGCCGCTGCTCTGCGCCGGCATCACCACCTACTCGCCGCTGCGCCACTGGAAGGTGGGGCCGGGCATGAAGGTAGGCATTGTGGGCCTCGGCGGACTGGGCCACATGGCGCTGAAGTTTGCGCACTCCTTCGGCGCGCACACCGTGCAGTTGACCACCTCGCTCAGGAAGAAGGAAGATGCGCTGCGGCTGGGCGCGGACGAGGTAATCGTCTCCACCGACGAGGAGCAGATGAAGGCGCACGCGGCCTCCTTTGACTTCATCCTGAATGCCGTCTCCGCACCGCACGCGCTGGAGCCTTATCTGGCGCTGCTCAAGCAGGACGCCACGATGACGCTGGTGGGACTGCCGGTTCCGCCGCCGCAGGTGAACATCTTCTCGCTCATCTCCAAGCGTGTTTCCATCGCGGGATCGATGATCGGCGGCATGCCGGAGACCCAGGAGATGCTGGACTACTGCGGCAAGCACAACATCGTGGCCGACGTGGAAGTGATCGCCATCGACAAGGTCAACGAGGCCTTCGAGCGCATGTTGAAGCAGGACGTGAAGTACCGCTTCGTGATCGACATGAGCTCGCTGAAGTAGAGCGCACGAAAAAAGCCCCGGTCTCTGTGGCGATGCTCGCAGAGGCCGGGGCCTTTTGCATTGCGCGAAGAACGGAATCTACGGCAGGAGCGCCGTTTCGCCGGTCTTGATGTTCAGCGTCCACGGACTGGGCGCGGGCAGTTGCATGGTGCCGTCGCCCATCTCCAAGGGCATCCACAGGTAGCGCGAATCCCACAGCGCCTTCGGCTTCCAGATGTCGCCCATGAAGATCACCGTGGTCCTCTTCGTTCCGGCCACCTTTACCAGCATCGTCGATTGCGACTCGTAGTTGTTGGCTTCTGCGGGCGCCAAGTTCTTGAACTCGGTCCATGGCCCTGCGAGCGACGGAGCGGTAGCGTAGACGTTGGGGTTTGGCCGCCAGCCGGTCATGTGCGAGCCGATCACGTAGTAAAGATTGCCCACGTGCGCCAGCGCGCCGCCTTCGAGCGGAGCCTTGATGAACGCCGTCTGCTCCACGCTCATAAAGTCGTCACTGAGCCGGGCGAGGAAGAATCCTTTGGTCGGGCGCGACTCGAAGATCAGATAGGCCGAGCCGTCGTCGTCCACAAACTGTCCGATGTCGCGGCTCTCCTGGTCGAGCGGCCGGAAGCTCTTCACGTAGGTGTACGGGCCGGTAATGCGGTCGCTGACGGCAACCATCACGCGAGCGAGTTTGTAGCGCGCGTCGTCCAGATGCGCGTAGAGTACGAACTTGCGGGTACGCGCGTTGACGAAGACCTTGGGCCGCTCCAGCACCCAGTTCGCGCCCAGATGTTCGGGATCGTCCAGTTGCAAAACCTGCCCGCAGGATTTCCAACGGACAAGATCCTTCGAGGAATAGCAGCTGACATAGCGCTTGGCGGAGTCGTTGGTCTGGGTGCGGTCTTCGCCGAACCAGTAGTAGGTGTGCCGGTAGTAGGTGATGCCGCCGCCATGCGCCTGAATGCGCTGTCCGTGGCTATCGAGCCATGGCTCGCCGGGCTTGATCTGCGCGGGTGCGGCGTGCACAGAGAATATAGAGAAGAACAGAACCAGCAACAGAGTAGTACAGGCGAACAGCTTCTTCATCGTGATTCCTTACTGTCTTACAGCAGCGTGTACCCAGGTCCCAAAAGCAGAACCTGGGTCACCCTGTTTCAGTGCAAAGACAAATCGCTTGTCAGCTAAAGCAGTTCGTAGCCTGCGAACCAGTAGCCCAGTTCGAAGGCAGCGGTCTCCTCGGCATCGGAGCCGTGGATGGCATTCTCCTGGATGGAGCCCGCGAACTTCTTGCGGATGGTTCCCTCCTCGGCGTTGGCCGGATTGGTCGCGCCCATCAGCTTGCGCAGGTCGAGGATGGCGTTCTCCTTTTCCAGAGCAAGCAACACCAGCGGCCCTGAGGACATGAAGGTGGTCAGGTCGTTGAAGAAGGGCCGCTCCTTGTGCACCGCGTAAAAGCCCTCGGCCTGTGCCTTGGAGATGGATTGCTTGCGCAGGGAGACGATGCGGAAACCGGCCTTGTCGATTTCGGCAAGGATGGCGCCGGTGTGGCCCTTGCGGACCGCGTCGGGCTTGATGATGCTGAAGGTACGTTGCAGCACGGATGTGAGCTCCTGTGGGGAATTTGATCTGCGATCCATTGTACTGGCGGCGCGCCCATCACCGTCCGCAAAGATGAACGGTTACGCGGCGGACCAGCGTTTCCGGATTGCGTGCTCACGATCCGAGGGCCCGATCGGAAGCTTCCAACTGCGACCTTTTGGCTGCCCGTGCAGCATTTCGATCTCTCCATCAGCAGAAAGGCCCGCCGTGCTGGCGGGCCTTCTGGTTGACGCGGGTGATTCTTACAGCTTGCCGAGGACGCGCGCCACGGTTTCGCCGATCTCGGCGGGTGAGCCGACCACGTGAATGCCGGCTTCGGTCATGGCTTTCATCTTGTCGGCCGCGGTTCCCTGTCCGCCGGAGATGATGGCGCCGGCGTGGCCCATGCGGCGGCCCGGAGGCGCTGTCTGTCCGGCGATGAAGCCGACGACGGGCTTTTTTACGTGCTCCTTGATGTAAGCCGCGGCGGTCTCTTCTGCCGTGCCGCCGATCTCGCCAATCATGACGATGGCTTCGGTCTCGGGATCTTCGTTCAGCAGGCGAATCGCATCGGTGTGATTAGTGCCGATGATCGGGTCGCCGCCGATGCCGATGGCCGTCGATTGCCCAATGCCGCGCTGGGTGAGCTGGTGAACCGCTTCGTAGGTGAGCGTTCCGGAGCGGGAGACGATGCCGACCGAACCCTCCATATGGATGCGGGCGGGCATGATGCCAATCTTGGCCTTGCCGGGCGAGATGACGCCGGGACAGTTGGGGCCGACCAGCCGCGAAGCGGAGTTGCGAATCTTGGCCCACACCTTCACCATGTCGAGCGTGGGAATGCCCTCGGTGATGCAGACGATCAGCGGCAAACCGGCGTCCTCGGCTTCGAGGATGGCGTCGGCCGCGAACGGCGGCGGGACAAAGATCATGGTGGCGTTGGCGCCGGTCTTTTCCACGGCCTCGGCCACGGTGTTGAAGACCGGCCAGCCCTCGTGGATGGCGCCGCCCTTGCCGGGCGTTACGCCGCCAACCACGTTGGTGCCGTATTCGGCGCAGCCTTTGGCGTGGAAGGTGCCTTCCTTGCCGGTGAGGCCCTGAACGATGAGTCGAGTTTCCTTGTTGACCAGAACTGCCATGAACAAGCTCCTAGCTTCTAGCTTCTAGCCTCTAGCTCCTAAAGACTGGATGAACGCACCGAGCATCTTGGATGTCTCGACGCAAAGGGCTTCTGCTCTCTTTGCCAATTGTTCATCGCCGATCTTCAATCGCTGGGCAACCAGAAGTTGTGTCTGAACTTCATAGGTGGAACCTTGCGCCATTCCGAGAAACTGCCGGAATTCGCCATCCGTCATTCTGCCTCTGCCTTCCGCGATGTTGCTGGCCACCGAAACAGCAGCGCGCCGCAACTGCGAGGAGAGCCCGTAGGTTTCCTCCTTGGGAAATGAACGGGTGAGATCGTAGATGCAGACGGTCATCTCCATCGCACGTTGCCACACCGTCAAATCCTGAAAGGCCTGAGACATTACACTCTCCCTCGCCGCCGCAATTCGAGCTAACGGCTAGAAGCTGCCTTTACCACCAGCTCAGCTGCTTCTTTCATCGTTGCGCCGACCTGGAAGTTCAGGCCCGATTCTTCGAGGATCTTGCGGCCCTCTTCCACGTTGGTGCCTTCCAGCCGCAGCACGATGGGCACCTTGACGTGGAGCTTGAGCGCCGCCGCGACCACGCCCGTGGCCAGACGGTCAACGCGCAGGATACCGCCGAAGATGTTGATGAAGATGGCCTTCACGTTGGCGTCGGAGAGCAGGATGCCAAAGGCCTGCTCGATCTGCTCGGGGCTGGCGCTGCCGCCCACATCGAGGAAGTTGGCAGGGCTGCCGCCGGCGTGCTGGATGATGTCCATGGTGGCCATGGCCAGGCCCGCGCCGTTCACCATGCAGGCGATGGAGCCGTCAAGCTTGATGTAGTTCAGCGAGTATTTGCTGGCCTCCACTTCGAGCGGATCTTCTTCGGCGGTGTCGCGCAGCGCCTTGATGTCGGCGTGGCGGAACAGGGCGTTGTCGTCGAAGTTGATCTTGGCATCAAGCGCGAAGAGCTTGCCGTCCTTGGTGGTGATGAAGGGATTGATCTCGACCAGCGACGCGTCGGTCTCGATAAAGGCTTTGTAGAGAGCCTGGAAGAAGCCGACCGCCTGGTTGATCTGCGCGGGCTTCAGGCCCAGAGCGAAGGCCAGCTTGCGGGCCTGCCACGCGCCAAAGCCCACAGCCGGGTCGATGGTCTCCTTGAAGATGGCTTCCGGTGTCTTGGCGGCCACCTCTTCAATCTCCATGCCGCCTGCCTGCGAGGCCATGAAGACCAGCTTGCCGGTAGCGCGGTCCAGCACGATGCCCAGATAGAGTTCGCGGTCGATGTCGGCCGTCTCTTCGATCAGCAGGCGCTGCACCTTCTGGCCCTGGGGGCCGGTCTGGTGGGTAATCAACTGCATGCCAAGGATGTTCTTGGCGTAGAGTTCGGCATCCTCGCGGGTGCGGGCCACCTTCACGCCGCCGCCCTTGCCGCGGCCACCGGCGTGGATCTGAGCTTTCACGACGACGCCGGAAGCGCCCTCGGCAAAAAGTTTGCGGGCCACCGTCGAGGCATCCTCGAGGGTATTGGCCACTTCGCCCCGGGGCACGGCAACGCCGTACTTGGCCAGGATTTCCTTCGCTTGGTACTCGTGGATCTTCATGTCGGTAGGGACCGCCCTGTCCGCTGTTCAAGAGGAATTCGGCCTTTGGCCTGGAGGGAGCCAGGCATTTCAACCGTTGCAGCGGTAACAAAATAGTATCTTGCGCGGCGAAGGGGCGGCAAACAGACGGCCGGGGCAGTCGCGCCGCGCCGCTATCATGGAAGCATGAGTTTGCTGAATGAAATGCTGAAGGTGATGGCCGAAGACGGCGCGGCGATGACCCGCGTCCAGGCCGCGCAGGTGCTTGAGGAGATTCTCTCGGGCGAGGTTCCCGAGGCGCACACAGCCGCCCTGCTGGCCGTGATGGCCACGCGCGGCGAGCAAGCGCCGGAGCTGGCGGGCTTTGTGGAAGTGATGCGGGCGCGCGTGACGCCGCTGCCGCTGGACGATGCGGAGCGCGAGACGCTGGTGGACGTGGTCGGCACCGGCGGCGGCGGTCCTCTGACCTTCAATATTTCCACCGGCGCGGCGCTGGTGGCAGCGGCTGCAGGCGCGCGCGTGGCCAAGCACGGCAACCGCGCCGTTACTTCGCGCTGCGGCACGGCGGACGTGCTGGAAGCGCTGGGCGTTCCCATCGATCTGGAGCCGGAGCAGGCCGTCGAGTGCCTGCGCGAGACGGGGTTCATGTTCCTGTTTGCCCCGCGCTACCATCCGGCCATGAAGGCTGTCGGTCCCCTGCGCCGTACGCTGGGCTTCCGCACCATCTTCAACCTCTGCGGCCCGCTCACGAATCCAGCCGAAGCGCGGACGCAGGTGATCGGCGTGCTCGCGCCCAGCAAGGTGCTGCTGGTGGGCCGCACGCTGGCCGAGTTGGGAGCAAAGCGGGCGTTTGTGGTGCACGGATCGGACGGCATCGACGAGCTGACCACCACCGGCGAGTCGGTGGTGGCGCGCATTGAGGAGCAGCCGGGCAGCGACAAGCCTTCGCTGAAGGCCGCGCGCATTACGCCGGAGATGGCGGGCCTGGAACGCACCACGCTCGACCAGTTCACGGGCGGCGATGTGGCCACCAATGCGTCTCTGCTGTATGACGTGCTGACCGGCATCAAGGGCGCGCGGCGCGACATTGTGCTGCTGAACGCGGCAGCGGCGCTGGTGGCCGCCGGGATGGCCGGCGACCTGAAGCAGGGCGTGGCCATGGGAGCCGAAGCCATCGACATGGGCGAAGCGGCAGCCACGCTGGCCAAGCTGCGGCAGTTCGGGATGAAGTACGCCACTAAGCATTGAGCGAAGCCCAGTCACGCCCGGATTGTGGGCTGAGGGGCGTTTCCTGGGTGTTTCCCGCAGGCTGCGGCTTCACGGCGGCCCCATGGAGTGGTACACCATTCACATGGAGACGACGACGGCTGCATTTCAGGTGAACGCGGCGGACAACGTGGCCACGCTGCCGGGCCTGAGCACGCGAAGGAAAAGAATGAAGCGGGGCGGGGATTTGTGCATCTGAAAGATAGTTGTTCAAACAACTATTAAACTGCCGCCAACTGCGACGGCAGTTTCGGAGGATCTGCACATGACCGCACATCGTCAGCCCGCCATCTATCTCCCCCACGGTGGAGGCCCCTGCTTCTTCATGGACTGGACCTGGGGCCCGGCCGACACGTGGAACGCCACACAGAAGTTTCTGGAGGGTTTAGCGGCAACGCTGCCCGAGCCGCCTAAGGCGATGGTTGTGGTCAGCGGCCACTGGGAGGAGGCGGCCTTTACCGCCAGTACGGCTCCCGCTCCCGGGCTTATCTACGACTATTCCGGCTTTCCCGCGCATACCTACCAGCTCACGTGGCCCGCGCCGGGTGAGCCTGCGCTGGCTGCGCGTGTTGCCGATCTGCTGGCCGCTGCGGGACTGCCCGCCGCCGTCACGCCCGAACGCGGCTTCGACCATGGCGTGTTCGTTCCCATGAAGGTTGCCTTCCCTGCGGCGAAGATTCCTACCGTCTCGCTTTCGCTGGCAGCCAGCCTGGATCCCGCGCTGCATCTGGCCGCCGGGCGAGCGCTGGCTCCGCTGCGCGACGAGGGCGTACTGCTGATTGCCAGCGGCATGAGCTTCCACAATCTGCGCGGCTACTTCCGCCCTGAAACCACCGAGCGTGCCCGCGCCTTCGACGCATGGCTCACCGCTGCCGTTGAGTCGCCCGCGGAGGAGCGGGCCAAGTTGTTGACCAACTGGCGGGAAGCGCCATTTGCCGCGTATGCGCACCCGCGCGAAGAGCATCTGATCCCGCTGATGGTGGCTGCAGGCGCAGGCTCCGGCGCGCCGGGCAGGCGCATCTTTACCGATGAGCCGATGGCAGCGGCCATCAGCGCTTATCGCTTTGACTGATGCCGTAGCCATGGATGCCAGGGCGAGACGAGCCTCTGCGAAATGGATTGGTACAACCCATGAATCTGCCGCCCGGGCCATCGGGCTGGAAAATTGCCCCGAGGATATAATCGGACACATGGCAGCAGGCGTTCACACACATCCCGAGGAGGCCGCGGGCACCCCGGGCGCGGCAGAAAAACTGGCTACACTCGAAGCGCGGCTTCGGCAGTTGGGCAGGCTCATGGTTGCCTACTCCGGCGGCGTTGACTCCGCCTTTCTGGCGGCTACCGCGCATCGTGTGCTGGGCGCAAACATGCTGGCGGTGCTGGCCGACTCGCCCAGCCTGGCGCGGCGCGACATGGAGCAGGCGCGCGCCTTTGCCGGGAAACTCGGCATGCCGCTGCAGGTTGTGGCTACTGAGGAACTGGACAAGCCCGAGTATGCGCGCAACGACGCCAACCGCTGCTTCCACTGCAAGGATGAGCTCTTCACTACGATGGAAGCGCTCGGCGTCAAACTGAGATTTTCCGCGATCGCTTACGGCATGAACGCCGACGACACGCGCGACTACCGGCCCGGGCAGCGCGCCGCCACGCAGCATGAAGTGCTGGCTCCGCTGGCCGATGCGGGCATGACCAAGGACGATGTGCGCGCCCTGTCGCGCGCGGCGGGCTTTGAGCTGTGGGACCGGCCCGCTGCGCCGTGCCTTTCCTCGCGCATCGAGTACGGCCGCGCGGTGACGCGTGAAGCGCTGGCCCAGGTGGAGCAGGGCGAAGAGTGCCTGCGCCGGTTGGGTTTCCGCGAACTGCGCGTACGCCACCACGGCGAACTGGCGCGCGTTGAAATTGCGCGCACCGAGTTGCCGCGCGCGCTGACCATGGAGATGCTGGACGCCATTACCGCCGGCCTGAAGGCCGTTGGCTTCCAGTACGTGACCCTCGACTGCGGCGGCTTCCGCTCCGGATCGCTGAACGCGATTCTGCCGGTGGAAGTGCTGGCGCGGCGCGGCGCATAGCCGGCCATTTACAATCACAACGCGATGCGTATTGCTTACCTTGAGTGTTTTTCCGGCATCAGCGGCGACATGCTGCTGGGTGCTCTTGTCGATGCGGGCGTGCCCTTTGAGCAACTCGAAGCCACCGTGGCTGCCCTCAACGTGGGCGCGCGCCTGGAACGGCGCAAAGTTGTGCGCGGTGGCATCTCGGGCACCAAAGTCGATGTGCTGATGGGCGATGCGCCAGCTGAAGATGCCGGCCATAGCCACGAAGGCCACAGTCATCCTCACAGCCACGAGCACGAGCACAGCCACGAGCACGCTGACAGTCATGCACACCACGCGCACGACGAGCCTGCGCACAAGACCGCGCCGGCCCATGCGCCGCACCGGCATCTTTCCGCCATTTTGAAGATCATTCGCTCCGCGCCGCTTTCCGATGCGGTGAAAGAGAGCGCCTGCCGCGCCTTTCAGGTTCTGGGCGAGGCCGAGGCGTCGATCCACGCGATCTCAGTGGAGAAGGTTCACTTCCACGAGGTCGGCGCGGTTGACACCATTGTGGACATTGTTTGTACGGCGGTGGGCGCAGAGTTGCTCGGCGTCGATCGCTGGATTTCGTCTCCGCTCAACGTGGGCAGCGGTACGGTGAAGTGCCAGCACGGCACATTGCCGGTACCAGCACCAGCCACGCTTGCGCTGCTGGGCGACGCGCCGGTGTACGCGGCCGGCTCGCCGATGGAGCGCGTAACGCCGACCGGCGCTGCGGTGCTGCGCATGCTCGACGTGCGCTACGAGGCAATTCCGGCCATGCGCGTGAAGGCCACAGGCTACGGCGCGGGCGGACGCGACACACCGGGCGAACCGAATCTGCTGCGGCTGCTGGTGGGCGAAGTGGAGCAGAAGTCCGTGGCCGACAGCGGCAGCGAGCCGATCGCCATCATCTCCACAGTGATCGACGACTCGAACCCACAGGTGCTGGCCTACGTGAGCGAACTGCTGCTGGAGGCCGGCGCATGGGACGTTTACCGCGCCGCCGTGCAGATGAAGAAGGGCCGCGCGGGCGTGGAGATGACCGTGCTCTGCCGCCCCGATCTGGTTCCCGCGTTGCAGGACGTGATCTTCCGCGAGACCACCACCATCGGCTTGCACTGGCGGCTGGAGAACAAGCGTTCGCTGCAACGCGAATTTGCCGAGGCGCTTACGCCGTGGGGCGCTGTACGCATCAAGATTGCGCGCTGGCCGTCCGGCGAAATCGCCAACGCTTCGCCGGAGTACGAAGATTGCCGCGCGCTGGCCCGGAAGCATGGCGTGGCGCTGAAGCAGGTGATGCGCACGGCGATGGAAACTTACGCGAGCCAGACCAAGGAGAACCGCTGATGGACCCTGCCGCGATTGAAGCTCTGCTGAAGGAAGTGAGCGAAGGCCGCACCGATGTGGCCGGGGCCATGACGAAGCTGCGCAATCTGCCCTTCGAGGATATGGGCTTTGCCAAGCTCGATCATCACCGCGCGCTGCGCACCGGCATGCCGGAAGTGATCTTTTCCGCGGGCAAGACCACCGCGCAGGTGGCGGCCATCTTTGCGCGCATGTCCAAGGCGGGCGGCAATGTGCTGGCCACGCGCGCCTCGCGCGAGGCCTACGAGGCCGTGCTGGCTGTGGAGCCGCGGGCGCACTACCACGAGGCCGCGCGGGCCATCACCTTGGAGCAGGCTGCCACGGTTCCGGGCAAGGGAACCATCGGCGTGGTTTGCGCCGGCACCAGCGATCTGCCGGTTGCCGAGGAAGCCGCGGTGACTGCGCGCATCATGGGCAATGCGGTGGAGATGATCGCCGACGTGGGCGTGGCCGGCATTCACCGCCTGCTGGCGCAGCAGCACTCGTTGAAGCAGGCGCGCGTGTTGATTGTGTGCGCGGGCATGGAGGGCGCTCTGCCGACCGTGGTGGGCGGCCTGGTGAATGCGCCGGTGCTGGCCGTGCCTACCAGCGTGGGCTACGGAGCCTCGTTCGGCGGCATTGCCGCGCTGCTGGGGATGCTGAACACCTGCTCGCCGAACATCTCGGTGGTCAACATCGACAACGGCTTCGGCGCGGCCTGCATCGCCTCGCTGATCAACCACATGTAACGGCCTCGCACATGTACTTGATTCGACGGCGCAGGCGGCAAATGTGCTCGGCGTCTGCTTCAGGAGTTCGAGCGCAATATAACTCGAAGATCGAGTTTTGTGCGGGCTTGAACGTGATGCCGATCACTGTCCAAGCTCTATCCGCGCGGCAATCATCACCTATCTGGGGAATACCCGCAGTTCGACGCGGGCTTCTATGACATTGCATCTCTTTTTGCGTTTGCTGTAGGGCAAGCGGCTTGCGCCCCTGGCTTGAGTTTTCCTTGAGTCGTCAGCAGCCGTATCCTGTTGCGCGCTTGTTGCTTTGCTGTAGCTGAAGCCGCCCGTCGATTTGACGTCCCCCCAGCAAGCGCCGCTCCGCGAAGAGAGCGAACGCGTGGAGAGTTTCGTGGCCGCTTCCCGATTGCCGCTGTTGCGCAGGATTTCGCAGATTGTCTTCCTTGTCCTGTTTCTGGGGCTGCTGATCTTTACTGCCCTGCGTCCCACGCCGGGCGCCACCAGCGACATCCACATGCGCGCGCCGGTGCGGCTCTTCTTTGAGTGGGACCCGCTGGTGGCAATCGCCAATGCGCTGGCCAGCCACGCGCTCTATCGCGGCCTGCTGTGGAGTCTGGTCATTCTGGTTCCCACGCTCTTTTTTGGCCGCTTCTTCTGCGGCTGGATCTGCCCGATGGGCACCCTCCAGCACTTCATCGGCGGCATGACGTCGGAGGCCAAGCGCGGCAAGCAGCGCATTGAGTCCAACCGCTACAAGCGCTGGCAGACGGTCAAGTATGCGGTGCTGATCGCGGGGCTCGTCGCGGCCTGCTTCGGTTCCATGGCCATCGGCTGGCTCGATCCCTTCAGCCTGCTGGTGCGCTCGCTGGGCCTGTCGATTCTGCCTGCCTTCAACTACGCCGTGCGCGCCGTGCTGACGCCGATGGAGCACAGTCACATCGCTGCGATCAAGAACACAGGCGCAATTCTTCACGACGTGCTGCAGATGGTGCTGCTGGACTTCCGGCAGACGCATTTTGCGCAGGGCGTTTTTCTGGGCATTCTTTTCATCGCGATTCTGGCGGCCAGCCTGAGGGTGACGCGCTTCTGGTGCCGCTCCATCTGCCCGCTGGGCGCGCTGCTGGGCGCAGTCTCGCGCTTTAGCATTCTGGGCTTGCACAAGGACGCGGAGACCTGCAACCGCTGCAACAAGTGCCTGATGAACTGCCAGGGCGGCGACGACCCCATCGGCGGAGTGCCGTGGCGCAAGAGCGAGTGCCTCATGTGCATGAACTGCGTGGATAGCTGCCCGCACTCGAGCCTGGAGTTCCGCTTCTTCCGCAAGGAGTCCGAGGTTGCCTCGCCGGACATGAGCCGCCGCCGTACGCTGACCGGGCTGGCCGCCGGTGCTGCCGTTGTGCCGCTGCTGCGCGCCAACACCGGCATGGGCAAGAGCCGCCACGAGCGGCTGTTGCGTCCGCCGGGCTCGCTGGACGAGCCGGAGTTTCTCTCCCGCTGCATCCGCTGCGGCGAGTGCATGAAGGTGTGCCCGAACAACTCGCTGCATCCCACGCTGGGCGAAGCCGGCCTTGAGGGCCTGTGGACCCCGACGCTGGTTCCGCGCATCGGCTACTGCGAACCGAGTTGTGTGCTCTGCTCGGAGGTTTGCCCGACGGGCGCCATCTGGGAGATCACGCCCAAAGAGAAGGGCTGGGTTGCCGGCGCGGCCACGCAGGAGAGCAAGCCGGTGCGGCTGGGTCTGGCATTCTACGACCGAGGCCGCTGCCTGCCGTGGGCCATGGCCACCGATTGTATTGTTTGCGAAGAGTGGTGCCCGGTTTCGCCCAAGGCAATTTATGTGCAGGATGCGCAGGTGATCGACTCGGCGGGCAATACCAAAACCGTGAAGCAGCCGCGCATCGATCCGAGCCGCTGCGTGGGTTGCGGCGCGTGCGAATATGCTTGTCCGCTGCAGGAGCATCCGGCGGTTTACGTCACCAGCATTGGCGAGAGCCGGTCGCCGTCAAGTCAGATTCTGTTGAACCGCAAGTGAACCAGAGAGATTGAACCAGAGATCGGATCAAGGGAGAGCAGCAATGTTGAAATCGAAAAGATGGATGCTGGCGACAGCCGTACTGGCGATAGCCGCCACGGTAGCAGGCACGGGATGCAAGAAGCACAGCGTCGATCCGTTCCCCGCTTCGGGTGCGGTATCCGGATGGCAGAAGACCAGCGACACCCGCGTATTTGCCGCCAAGGATCTGTGGCAGTACATCGACGGCGACGCCGAGCAGTACATCTCGGCAGGTGTGGTCAGCGCGACGACCTCCGACTACAAGTATCAGGGACAGCTTGAGGCGGTGGTGGACGTCTACACGATGGGCGATGCAGTCGGCGCGGGCAAGGTGATGGGCGCCAGCCCGGCGCAGGACGCCAAGCCTGTGCAGTTGGGCGACGCGGCTGTTGCCCTGGCGCAGAGCGTCACCTTCCGCAAGGGACCGTACCTGGTGCGCATTGTGACCTACGAGGCTACGCCGGACGGACCGCAGGCGTTGATGGCGCTGGCCCGTGCAGTTGAGGCAAAGCTTTAGGCGTAACGGCTCGGGAAGGGATAGGAGGGGGCGAGGTTGGCGATGGCGCATTGTCCGGTCAGATTCAGCTATCTGCGACGGCGGTTGAAGACACCGGCGCCGCGCATCCTGGACATTGGATGCGGCAATAACTCGCCTTCCCTCACCAAACGCTGGTTTCCGGAATGCCATTACACAGGCGCGGACATCCGCCGCTATAACAATAGCGATGCCTCGATGGCGGCAATGGACGAATTCTTCCCGCTGAACAGCGACGGCACTGGATACGAGGCAATTCCTCAGGCCAGTTACGATCTGGTGATTCTGAACCATGTGCTCGAACACATGGTGAAACCTCTGCAGACCGTGGCAGCGCTGTGCGGAAAGCTGAAACCGGGCGGCTATCTGTGGATTGCATTCCCCTCGGTGCGGAGCCTTGGGTTGCCTTCTTCGGTGGATGAAACGCTGCAGTTTTGCGACGATCCGACCCACATCTACCTGCCCGACATGGTTGAGGTGACGAACACGCTTCTGGCGAATGGAGTGCGGGTGCTGGACGCGGGCCGATCCCGCGAGGGGTTGTTGACTTCGGCGGGAGATCTGCTTAAGTTCGCGAAGCGGCTGGCGCTGAAGATGCTGACAGGAAGATTTTCCGGCAGAGGGCTGTGGTACCTGCTGGGCTTTGAAGACCATGTGCTCGGCCAACGCAGGACGAGCTGATTCCGCATACGCGGCAAGAAAGGTTGAACAGAGATGAAGGATCGCCGGGAGTTTTTGAAGACTGCAGCCACGGGCGCCGTGTTGCTCGGCTCGCAAAGCACGCTAGGTCTGGCCGCCGCGCTCAACCAGCCTGTACAGGCGGGCAAGCCGCGCGTGGTGGTGGCGCGCGACAACTCGCTGCACGGGGTATTGGACCAGAACAAGGTGCTGGCACTGCTGGACAAGGCGATGGCCAGTTATACGGGCCGCCAGAATCCGCTGGAGGCATGGAAGCACGTGATCCCCGCCAGCATCCTTGCCGGCAAGACGGTCGGCCTCAAGGTCAACGGCCTGGGCGGCCGCGGCATCTCCACGCATGCCGTGCTGATTGCCGCCGTCTGCGAGCGTCTGCAGCAGGCAGGCGTGGCGGCTGGCAACATCGTGGTGTGGGACCGCAACGCGCGCGACCTGGCGGCCTGCGGCATGACGATCAACACCTCCGACCGCGGCAAGGTGCGCTGTTTCGGCTCCGACGTTGCCGGATTCGACGACCATGAAGAGACCGTAGGCACGGCCAAACTGCACCTGTCGAAGCTGCTCACGCGCGAGTGCGACATGGTGATCAATCTGCCCATTCTCAAGGATCACGAGATTGCCGGCGTCACCTTTTCCATGAAGAACATGTATGGTGTCATCGACAAGCCGTTCCTGCTGCACGGGAACAAGTGCAATCCGGGCGTGGCCGACCTGAACTGTGTGCCAACTATTCGCGAAAAGGTGAGGCTGACCATCGGCGATGCGCTCACTTCGGTCTGCCAGGGTGGTCCCGGGTTCCGTCCCGAGCATCTCTGGTATCCGAACGCGCTGGTCGTGGGCGAAGACCGCGTGGCCGTGGATCACACTGCATGGCAGTTGATCGAGGGCCAGCGCAAGTTGGCGGGCTTGCCCGACCTTGCGACGGCTGGACGCCCGCCGCTCTATATCGCCACGGCTGCCGATACGGCCCACCGCCTGGGCGTGAACGATCCCCAGCATTTTAATCTGGTCGAGGTTTAAGGAAGCTCGGGATTCGAACTTTCTTAAACCTCATTCCTTTCTTAAACCTCATTCGCCGACGCTTTGAAAGGGCACAGCTTTACAGGCTGCGGAAAAACTCAATCGGTGAAGGGTACGGGCTTCAGCCCGTACGTTAACTGCTTTGAAATCAGGAGGGGTTTAACCCCCGAGGGACGTATCTCAGAACTTCCAGACACGATCTCAGCAGGAGAATTACGATGGCCGGAGAAAACGAAAAAGAGGAAGGGCAAACGCAGCACGCGGGCCTGACGCGCCGCGAGGCGATGCTGCAACTGCTGCGGTTGGGCGGCGCGGCAGCCGGTACAGCCGGCGCGGCCGTGTGGCTCAGCGAGCACAGCTCCCGGCCCGTTCCGGCGCAGGCTGAGCAGGCGCGGCGCGACCATCGCATCGCCGCCGATCCGCAACTGCCGCAGATGGTGGTTGTGCAAAACGGCGAACCGCGCGCCCTGGTGCAGAAGGCGCTGGAAGACCTGGGCGGCATGAGGCGCTTCGTCAGCCGTCAGGATGTGGTCGTCCTCAAGCCGAACATCGCCTGGGACCGCACCCCCGAGCAGGCCGCCAACACCAATCCCGAGGTGGTAGCCGAGGTTGTGCGCCAGTGCTGGCAGGCGGGCGCAAAGCGCGTCATCGTCACCGACGTCAGTTGCAACGAGCCGCGGCGCTGCTTCCAGCGCTCTGGCATTCAGGCCGCCGCGCACGCCGAGGGGGCCGAGGTCATCCTGCCCAACCCCGACATGTACCGCGAAGTCGAGATGGGCGGCGTGGCGCTAACCACGTGGCCGGTCTTCACGCCGTTCCTTGAAGCCGACAAGATCATCAACCTGCCCATCGCCAAGCATCACGGCCTGACGGGCGCAACCCTGGGCATGAAGAACTGGTACGGCATTCTGGGCGGAGAGCGCAACCGGCTGCACCAGCAGATTCACCAGAGCCTCGTTGACCTGGCCAACTTCATGCTGCCCACGCTCACCGTGATGGACTGCTACCGGGTTCTGCTGCGCAACGGGCCGACGGGCGGGAATCTGGAAGACGTTGCGCTCAGGAAGACGCTGGTGGCCGGCACCGATCCGGTGGCCATCGACGCCTATGTGGCCAAGGCCTACTGGAACCTGGACCCCGAGCACATGCCGTATCTGCACATGGCCCAGGCGCGCGGGTTGGGCACGGTGGATTTTGCTTCGCTGTCGGTGAAGATGAACCGGCTGGGGTAAAAGACAGCTTCTAGCCTCTAGCTGCTAGCTCCTAGCCCCGATTTCGGCCGGGGCCGGGCTGTGGGTTCGGGCCGCCCCTCCGGGGCTCCGGTCGTGCAGGGAGAACGCATTCCCAGGGTTTCCCCGCGCTTGGCGCGCGGGTCCACCCTGGGCTATTTTCGTCACGCCCCTCCGGGGCGCTGCGCTGCGCATCCTTCCGGATTCAAGGGTCAGTTGTCTCTGACCCCTGATCCCGGATTGCCGCTCGCTGACCACTGACAACTGACACTGACCACTGATCCCTGACCCCTGACAACTGACCACTGACCACTGGCCACTGACAACTGCCGTTACTCCGCGATCGTCACGTGCTTGGCGTTCATCTGCGCCTTGATGACCAACTCGGCGGCCAGCAGGGCTTGCGTCTGATCCTGCGCTATGTGGGTGCGGTTGACGATGTCGGCCACGAACTGCGGTCCGAAGGGCAGTTGCATGGCGTTGCAATCGATGAACCGAGCCTGCTTGTTATCCACGATGAACAGGTTGTTGCCCTGGTGGTTGACGGCCACGTTGGTGTACTTGCGAACCTCGATGTAGCCGTTGGTGCCCAGGATGAACAGGCGACCGTCGCCCCATGTGCCGAGGCCGTCGGGCGTGAACCAGTCCAGGCGGACGTAGCCAAAGCCGCGGTTGCCGCGCAGAACCATGTCGCCGAAGTCCTGGAAGCGGGGACGGTTGGGATGGCGCACGTTGGAGACCTGCGACTCTGCGACTTCCGCCGATGTGGAACCGGTGTAGTAGAGGAATTGGTCCACCTGGTGCGAGCCAATGTCGCAGAGGATGCCGCCGTAGAGGTCGGGATTCCAGAACCACTCGGGACGCCCGCCGAGGCCTCCGCCCCAGTCGCCGTGGCCCTGCACAATTTGGTGCGGCGCAATGTTGATGGTCTGGATCACCTTGCCAATGGCGCCCTGCTGGATCAGTTCGCCGGCGTAGACAGCGGCCTTGACCTCGAGCCGCTCGCTGTACAGGATGCCGTAGATGCGCTTGGTTTCGGCAATGGTCTTGCGGACCTCGGCCAGTTGCTCCAGCGTGGTGATGCCAGGCTTGTCGGAGAGGTAGTCCTTGCCGGTCTTCATTACCTTGACGCCGATGCCCGCGCGCTCCGAGGCCACCTGCGAGCTGAGCACCAATTGGATGGACGCGTCGTGGATAATCTCATCCTGCGTGGCGGCAATCTTTACATCGGGAAAGCGCTTCTTGAAGATGGCCAGCTTGTCTGCCTCGCCGCCCCAGGCCGCCACCAGTTCTCCGCCGCCGCGCTGGATAGCGCCAATCATGCCGTAGATGTGGTCGTGGCTCATGCCGCAGACCGCAAATTTGATGTGGTGCTTGGGCAGTTCCTGTTCCGCGGGCTTTACGGCATCCTGGACGATACTGCCTGTGCCGCCCCACGCCATTGCGCTTTCGGGCATGGCGGCCATCATGGCCATCGAGCCCACCAGTCCTGCCTGCTTGCCAGCCTGCTTGAGGAAGTCCCGCCGGCCAGTCATGAATCTGCTCATCTCTTTTCTCCTTTTGATTTCTCTCCGCCGGTGTGAACGCAGGGCGAGAATATTATTCGCGAGTCGAAGATAGCATAAATGATCGCTGCATGGGATTGTGCTTGGGAACTCAAGGGGAACCAAGTTAAACGGCGAACACTCCTATTCCCGTGCGTATAATGATCCTCAAATTCAACAACAGCTCAGCGCGCGTCGTCTCCTGCCAGGGGTCTGCGTACGCGGATGGAAGCGCGAGGACACGGGCATGGAACGGACCGAAAACTGCAAGCGAAAACTGGAGCGGATGTACAAGGCTCTGCGCCACGAGGAACCCGATCGGGTTCCGGTGGGCGACTTCTTCTGGGGTGGTTTTCTCGATCGCTGGCGGCAGGAGTTCGGCTTGGCCGCAGATACCGACATTTACCGCTACTACGATCTGGACTGGCGCGTGGAGAGCCCTAATATGGACCCGCACATCCAGCCGTTTGAAACGCTGGTGGAAAGCGATACGGAAGTCACGGTGAAGACCGGCTTCGGAGCTACGATCCGCAAGCGCTTCGACCTGGCCATGCCGGCCTTCGCCGCCTTCGAAACCGACACGATTGAGAAGCTGGAGGCCTTCCAGTTCGACGATCCCTTTGACGAGCGCCGCTACTTCAAGGCGGGCGACGACCAGATCAACGGCGTAGGCGACGGCTTCACGCGCAACACCGCGCCGTTTGTGGACCGCGTGGCCGCGATCTACCAGGACTTTCCCGTCTTTGGCTCGGCCTGCGAAGCGCACGAGATGATCTGGCGCATTGCAGGGCAGGAAAATGTGCTGATGTGGATGGCCGAGTATCCGGATGCGCTGGGCCGCTTCATCGAACGGCTCCATGCGTTCAACCTTGGGCTTGTTCGCGGGCAGATCAAGGCCGCCGGCGGACGGCTGGCCGGCATGGTGATCTGGGGCGACGTGGCCTTCAACAAGGGAATGCTGTTTTCTCCCGCTTTCTGGCGCAAGCACTTCAAGCCGGGCGTGAAGGCCATGATCGACGAGTGCCACAGCCACGGCATTCCGGTGATCTATCACGGCTGCGGCAAGGTGCATAAGATCTTCGAAGACTTTATCGAGATTGGCGTGGACGCCTACAACCCGCTGGAGTTCAAGGCGGGCATGGATGCGGTGGAACTGCGCCGGCAGTACGGCCAGCGGATCGGCTTCTGCGGCAACTTCGACGTGCAGCTCTGGTCCGCGGGCAGCAAAGAGCAACTGAAGGCCGCTGTGCTGACCAAGCTGAATGCGGCCAAGGGTGGAGGGTTCATCTTCCAGTCGGACCACTCCGTGCCCACCAACGTGCCGCCCGCCAGCTACGACTACGTGGTTAAACTGGTAAGGGAATTTGGGACCTATCCGCTGCGGCTGGGTGAATTCGATCTGCCCGATCTTGGGTGAGGCAGACGTCGAGGCTGAGTGCGATCCATCGAAGGGGAGACTTGATGAAGCGGTACGGAATGGTGATTGGGCTGAAGCCCGAGGCTGAGGAAAAGTACAAGCAGTATCACGCAGCGGTGTGGCCGGACGTGCTGAAGATGATCCAGCAGTGCAATATCCGCAACTACTCGATCTACCTGAAGGACCACATCCTGTACAGCTACTTCGAGTATTGCGGCGAGGATTTCGCCGCCGACATGGCCAAGATGGCAGCCGACAAGACCACGCAGGAGTGGTGGGCCATCATGGAGCCCATGCAGGCGCCGGTGGCCACGCGCAAACCGGGCGAGTGGTGGGCGGAGATGGAAGAGGTCTTCCACCTGGACTGAGGGCGCGGCCGAACTGTGCGCAACAGTTTGGCCGCCCCAGCGCCGGGAGCGCCTTCGCTCTGCGAAAATAGAAAGCGATGCTCTCACTCAAGAATGCCGGTAAGCGGTTTGGCCCTCGTGTGCTCTTTATGGAGGCCGACTGGCTGATCCGGGCCACGGAAAAAACAGCGCTGGTGGGCGCCAACGGTACAGGCAAGTCCACGCTGATGAAGGTGCTCGCCGGCATCGAATCGCTGGACTACGGCGAGGTGCAGCAGACCCGCGGCATGAGCATCGGCTATCTGCCGCAGGAGGGGCTGGCGCTGACCGGCCGCACCATCTTCGAAGAGTGCCTGACGGTCTTCGACGAGCTGCGCGGCATGGAGCACGAGGCCGAGCAGTTGGCCGCACAGATGGCCGAGCTGGACCACGAGAGCCCCGAGTACGAGTCCACCGCCGAGCGCTATTCGCTGGTGCAGGAGCGCTTCCACGCCCTCGACGGCTACGCGCTGGATGCGCAGGTGGGCTCGGTGCTGACCGGCCTCGGCTTCGGCAAGGAAGACTGGACGCGGCGGACAGAGGAGTTCAGTGGCGGCTGGCAGATGCGCATTGCACTGGCTAAGCTGCTGCTGGCCAAGCCCAACCTGCTGCTGCTGGACGAGCCCACCAACCATCTCGATCTGGAAACCCGCAACTGGCTGGAAAGCTATCTGCACAGCTATCCCTTCGGCTACATCCTCATCTCGCACGACCGCTATTTCCTCGATGTCACCGTGGACCGCACCGTGGAGATCTGGAACAAGCGGTTGACCATCTTCCAGGGCAACTACGCCAAATACCTTTCGCAAAAGGACGAGCGGCGCGATCAACTGATGGCCGCCTATCGCCACCAGCGCGACCAGATCGAGCATCTGGAGGCCTTCATCAATCGCTTCCGCGCGCAGGCCACCAAGGCCAAGCAGGTGCAGTCGCGCATCAAGGAACTGGAAAAGATTGAGCGGATCGAGGTGCCGGAGGAAGAGCCGGTCATCCACTTTAAGTTTCCGCAGCCGCCGCCCTCGGGCCGCATGGTGGCCGAGGCCGAGGGGCTCAGCAAGCACTACGGCGAGAAGCGCGTGCTGGACAATGTGCGCTTCGGCATCGAGCGCGGCGACCGCGTGGCGCTGGTGGGCGTGAACGGCGCGGGCAAATCGACGCTGATCAAGCTGCTCACCGGCGACGAGTTGCCCACTTCCGGCCACATCAAGCTGGGCCATAACGTCGTGGCAGAATACTTTGCGCAGGACCAGTACAAGGTGCTCGATCCGGAGGCGCGCATGCTCGACGACATGAGCCGCGCGGCGCTGAAGATTCCCGAGGTCGAGTTGCGCTCGCTGCTGGGCTGCTTCCTGTTTTCCGGCGACGACGTCTTCAAACCGCTGGGCGTGCTCTCCGGCGGCGAACGCAATCGCTACGCGCTGGCCCGCATCCTGGTGTCGCCATCGAACTTCCTGCTGCTGGACGAGCCCACCAACCACCTGGACATGCGCGCCAAAGACGTGCTGCTCAACGCTGTCGCCGCCTTCTCCGGCACGGTGGTCTTCGTCTCGCACGATCGCTACTTTATTGACCGGCTGGCCACGCGCGTGCTCGAGGTCGAGAACGGAACGGTCACCGCCTACGAAGGCAACTACGAGGACTACCTGCGCCGCAAGGAAGCGCAAGCCACTGGCAACGGCGGAAGTTCGGCCGAACATGCCTCGGGGACTTCCTCGCGTCAGGGCACAACTTCAACTTCGGGGGGTGGTGCTTTGTCTCAGGGCACGACTTCAGCCGGGCCGAGAGATAGCCAAAAAGAGGATGGAGCTTCAGCCCCTGCCGACCGCCCCCGCCGCCTGAATCCCATCAAGCAGAAGCAGATGGAAGAGCGCTGCGCCTTCCTCGAAGAAGAGGTTCCGCGCGTCGAGGCCTCGCTGGAGCTGACCGAGCAGCAACTGGGCGTGTACGTTTCGGCGGAGGAAACGCAGCGGCTGACAGATCTTTCCGAAGACCTGCGCCAGCAACTCGCCGCCCTCACCGCCGAGTGGGAAGAGCTGATGATGCAGCTTGAAGGCGCGTGAACTTCAGACAGGTTACCGTATTGAAAAAATGACATTTATAGATATACAACGAGAGGTTTGATCCGAGGTAGACGCGCATATAATCCGAATTGGACGACAGCACAATCCGGATTAGACGAATGCGTAAATCGAACTTGGCAGGCTTGCGCGGCGGATTGGACGGGCGTACACTCCGAACTGGACGCGGCTTGAATCCGAAATGGACGAATTCAGGGACAACCTTCACCCCCGCTATGTGACCGGCCTGATGAACATAGCGCTCGGCGATACGCCAGTTGTGCTGGTTACCGGGCCGCGGCAGTGCGGCAAGACCACGCTGGTGCGCGACCTTGCCGCGGGACGCAGACAGTTCTTCACGCTGGACGACGACACCACGCTGGCCGCGGCGCGCAGCGATCCCGCGGGTCTGGTGCGCGGCCTGAACAAGTGCACTATCGACGAGATTCAGCGTGCGCCGGACCTGCTCCGCGCCATCAAGAAGACCGTGGATGAAGACCGCCGGCCTGGCCGGTTTTTGCTGACGGGATCGTCAAATCTGATGACCGTTCCCCAGGTCTCCGAAAGCCTGGCCGGAAGAATGGAGATCGTCAACCTGCTGCCCCTGGCGCAGGCCGAACTGCACGGGCGCAAGCCGGCATTCATCGAGGCTGCCTTCGCCGGCAGGCTGAGCAAGCCCGGCCAGCCGCTGACCGGCAAGGCGCTGGTTGAGGCTGTGCTGACAGGCGGGTATCCGGAGATGCTGAAACGCAAACGGCCGGAGCGGCGGCGCGCCTGGGCCCGCGACTACGTCCGCGCCATTGTGCAGCGGGATGTGCGCGAAGTCGCCGAGATCGAAAAGCTGGAGCGTATGCCGCGCCTGCTGCAGATGCTGGCTCACTACTCCGGGCAACTCACAAACTTCTCGCAACTCGGTGGCCAGATCGGATTCGACGACAAGACCACGCGGAAATATGTGGGAATTCTCGAGCAGTTATTTCTGGTACGCCGGCTAGAGCCATGGTTTCGCAACGAGCTGAAGCGCCTGGTAAAGACACCCAAGCTGCATTTTCTCGACTCCGGCTTGCTGGCGGCATTGCTGGCGGTTACGCCCGAGCGGATCGCCAAGGATCGGATGATCTTTGGAAAGCTGCTGGAGACTTTCATCTTCAGCGAGGTTCTCAAGCTGCTCTCGTGGACCGAGGGCTCATTCCACGCCTCCCATTACCGCGACAAAGATCAGGATGAGGTGGACCTTGTACTAGAGGATGAAGCGGGTGCGGTGGTTGGGATCGAGGTGAAGGCCAGCGCGACGGTGACCGCAGGGGACTTCAAGGGGCTCAGGAAGCTGGCTGCCGCCTGTGGCGCACAGTTCCGGCTAGGGGTGGTTCTCTACGATGGCGACGTTGCCGTTCCCTTCGGGTCCAGTCTGCATGCCGCACCGGTCTCCTGTCTTTGGCGCTGAGAATTTGGACCCGCCGGGCATAAATTCATCGTGCATAATCAAAAGACGATGGCTCTCTTATGGAATCCCGAAAGCTGGTCTCAGCGGCTGGCAGAGCTGGAAGCGCAATCCGGCGAATTGAAGGAAGCGCCCCTCCGGCGCGATGTCCGCTCGCTGGGCACGTTGCTGGGCGAAGTTCTGCGCGAGCAGGCCGGCGAAGAGTTCTTTCAGCATGTGGAGGCTTTGCGGCAGGGCACCATCCGCCGCCGCGACGCCGAGGCCCGCGGTGACAGCGAAGAAGCGGCACGTCAGGGCGCGCGGGCGCTGGAGCTGATTCACTCTCTGCCCGTGGAGCGCGCCATTCTGCTGACGCGCGCTTTTGCCTTCTATTTCGAACTCATCAACCTGGCCGAAACCAACCACCGCAAGCGCCGCCGCGTGGCACTGCGGCTGAGCGGGCAGGCCGACCGCCAGCGCGGTTCGCTGGCCGGAACGCTTGCCGAAATGCGCCACGTAGGCATCGCCGCCGAGGAAGCGCTGGGCTGGCTGCGCCGCGTGCTCATTGTGCCGGTCTTCACCGCGCATCCCACTGAGGTGGCGCGGCGTTCGGTCATGTTCAAGCGCCGCCGCATCGGCGACTTTCTGGAACGGCTGGACCGGATGCCGGTTCCCGAGCAGGATCTGGCGCGGCTTGAACAGCTCATCCTGGCTGAGATCACCAGCCTCTGGCAGACCGACGAGGTCCGCTCTCGCCGTCCCACCGTCTTCGACGAAGTGAAGATGGGCCTGGACTACTACGACGTCTCCATCTTCGAGACGCTGCCCGGCCTCTACCGCGAGATTGCCGCCGCGCTCAAGTCGGCCTACGGGCTGGAGATCGAGGCGCACGCCCTGCCGCTGGTTCTCCGCTTCGGGTCATGGATCGGTGGCGACCGCGACGGCAATCCCTTCGTAACGCCCGACGTGACCCGCAGCGCCATTCAACTGGCTCGCGGCCATCTGCTGCTCTACTACCAGAAGCGGCTCGACGCCATCATCGATCTGCTAACCACCAGCGCCCAGCAGCGCGCCGTCAGCGACGACCTGCTCCAGCGGCTCAAGGCGTATATTGCGCTGGTACACACGCCGGAGGCGCAGGTCTTCGGCGCACAATACGAGTTCGAATACTACCGGCGCTTCATGATCTGCGTGAAAGCCCGCATCCAGCGCACGCTGGAAGCAGCGGGCGAGCCTCATGCGGCGGCTGGTCTGGCCATGCCCGTGATGCCGTACACGCTGGCGCGCGGCCAGGACAAGCTGGCCCAGGCGCTGCCCGCCTACTGCTCGGTCGAGGACTTCATCGACGATCTGGAAACGCTGCGCGCTTCTCTGGAAGCCAACAACGGCATCCGCATCGCGCGTACGCTCGTCGATCCGCTCATCCTGCAGGTGCGAACCTTCGGATTGCACCTGCACTCGCTGGACGTGCGCCAGCACGCGCGCGTACACGCGTCCGCGCTGAAGGAGGCCATTGACGACACCGTCGCCGATGGGCTGCCCGCCCCGCTCTCCGAGCAGACCCAGAGCGTGCTGGAAACCTTCCGCGTGATTGCCGAGATCAAGAACGGCTGTTCGCCCGAGGCGATTCGCCAATACGTGATCTCCGGCGCATCCACGGTGGACGATGTGCTGGCCGTGGTGCGCCTGGCGCGGCTGGGCGGCGTCAACGTGGAAGGCAGTGGCCGCGATCCGGGGCTAATGCCCGTGCCGCTCTTCGAGTCCATCGACGATCTGCGCAATGCGCCCGCCGTTTGCCGCGAGTTATGGAGCCGCGAGGACTACCGCAAGCTGCTGGCTTCCTGGGACAACTGGCAAGAGGTCATGCTCGGCTACTCCGACTCGAACAAGGACGGCGGCATGTTGACCTCGACGTGGGAGATATTCCGCGCCCATCGCGATCTTCATGCGGTGGCGCGCGAGTGTGGCGTCAAGCTGCGCCTCTTCCACGGCCGCGGCGGCACGGTGGGCCGCGGCGGCGGACCCACGCACCGCGCCATCTTTGCGCAGCCGATGGACGCCTTCGAGGGCCAGTTCCGCATTACCGAACAGGGCGAGGTGCTGAACTTCAAGTACGCCGACGAGGTGCTGGCCGAGCGCAACCTTGAGCTGATGATCGCGGCTTCGCTCGATGCATTGGCCCGGCCCAATGCGCGCGACCCGCAGGCGCACTTTACCGGTGTGCTCAAGCCAGAGTGGGAAGCGGCGCTCGACGAGCTCTCCGGCACGGCCTACGGCTTCTACCGCAGGCACATTCTGGAAGACGCCGGCGTGATGACGTACTTCGAGCAGTCCACGCCGGTGGGCGAGCTGGAAAACGCCAAGATCGGCTCGCGCCCCTCGCGGCGCAGCGCATCCATGCGCCTGGCCGATCTGCGCGCCATCCCCTGGGTCTTTGGATGGACGCAGTCGCGGCTGCTGATTCCCGCATGGTTTGGCGTGGGCGCGGCCATTGAGCAGTACATGCAGAAGCCCAGCGCGGTCGAAGGCGGCAACCTCGTCCTGCTGCAGTCCATGGCGAAGGAGTTTCCGCTTTTCATCGACCTGCTGCGCAACGTGGAACTGGCTCTTGGCAAGGTCGATCTGACCACAGCCCGGCTCTACGCCTCGCTGGTGCCGGATGAGCAGTTGCGCGCGCGCATCTACGCCATGTTCGAGGATGAGTTCCATCGCACGGTGGCGGCGCTTCGGGCCGTGCTGGGCCAGAAGGAACTGCTGGAGAGCAATCGGGTACTGGCCAACTCCATCAAGCTGCGCAATCCCTATGTGGACCCCATGCACCTGATCCAGGTGGACATGCTGCGCCGCAAGCGCGCAGGCCAGGACACGCCCGAGGTAAACCGAGCCCTGGCGGCGACCATCAGCGGTATCTCCGCGGGACTGAGAAACACCGGTTGAGGGACCCATGTCTTATGGTTCTTGACTGCCGCTACAGGCCGATAGCGGCAGCCTCAGGTGGGGGTGTGGAAGTCGGTATAAAACTGCTGGCGGTCATCGGCCTCCAACCGCGGCGTTTCGCTGGCCGGCAAAAGCCGACTCTTCGCCTCCAAACTGAACTCTTCTGCTTGTTCCACGAAGAGGCTCACTCTCCAACATGACCGACCCTTCAGGCTCGCGTTGTGTTGGAATCAAAGCCTGCCTTCCGGCTCATCTTGTGCTGGAAGAGAGTGGGCCTTTCCTGCCAGCCAAGTTCCTGATAGACTTTTAATATTGATCTGCAGGCGCGTAGCTCAGTTGGTTAGAGCGCTTCCTTGACACGGAAGAGGTCGCTGGTTCGAATCCAGTCGTGCCTACCATATTTATCAAGAACTTAGACGTATTCTCCTCCCTTCGCTTTGTCGCATTTTTGTCGCAAACTCCAAAACCACCCCACGAGCAGGCGTTGAAGCTGCTCTTTCTTCGCCCGAAACGTGAGACCGCTCCTGCGGAAATGATCTGCCGTTTTGGATTCCCACAGCTTTGCGAGTTTCCTCGCGCCTGCTCTGAGCCTCCGCTGGCGGCGTCGGCTGCGTTCCCGGCGTTGGGATGCCGCTCAACTCCTCGTGAATGGAGTTGATCGTAGACCGGACGCCGCTTTCGAGCGACTGCATATAAACATCCGTGGTCGTCGCCAAGCGGGTGTGGCGCAAAATTCCCTGGATGTCCTTGACGTGCCCCTTGTCCCCGGCCAGCGTTGCGATGGTGCGGCGGATGACCTGGAACGTCAGCTTTGGCAGCCCGAGTTCTTTGGCTAACTTGTGCAGCACCCGATTGCGGTAGTTGCTCGAATCGATGAACCCGCCTCCGCGTGCCGGAAAGATGAACGCATTGGGATCGTCGGCGGACGGTCCGCGCAGGTTCTTCTTTCTCTGCTGTGCCTCACGGCACTGCTGACGCCAGGCAACGAGTTCCTCCGCAAGAGCTGGTGCAACCGGGATCTTCGTGAGACTCGCCTTGGTCTTGCCCCAGGGGCGAATTTTCCCCTTGTACGTGGTCTCTTTGATCTCGATCTGACAGAGTTCTGGATCGAAGCAATTCCACCTCAGGCCAAACAACTCGCTCGGCCGCAGAGCATTGGTCATGTCGAGAGTGAGTAGAATCCGGTCCCGTAACGGCAAACTGGACAATGCGGCCCGCAACTGATCCCAACTCAGAACCGTCTTGTCTGTGTCCCGCAACGCCGAAGGAGCCTTTACGGAGCGCGCCGGGTCTTTGAGAAGGAAGTCCTGATCGACCGCCTCCCGAAAGATGGCCCGCATGTAAGTTCCAGCGTGCAACACTCTGTCCTTTGACCGTGTTTTGGCCAGCCGATTGAGGTGGGCCTGGAGAGCGAGCTTATCGATGTTTTCGAGCCGTACACCCCGGAAAGCATCGACGAGATCGGCCTTGATGAGATACTTCTTCGTCTTGGCCGTTTCCTCTTTCCAGTCCCCTTCTTTCAGCGGCAAGTAGCGGTTTTGGACAAACCAATCGAAGGTGACGCTGCCGTTTCTTACAACTCCATCTTCTGCAATCTGTCCGGTAAGCCTCTTGATTTCGAGTTCCAATTGTTCGCGCGCCTCATACTTGGTCATCTCGGATTTCAGTCCGAGCGCAACCGGCGTTGAGACGGTCTTCAGTTGATTTGTGCTGGGGTCGATCACTGTGCGGCGAAAGTATCCGTACCACTTTTTGCCGCGAATCGACACCCATCCCTTCTGGTGCGATTTACCCATCGCTTCCTCGATTTCTGTGTGGGGGAATAAGCGGGCCACCTCTATTTTACCGGCGTTTGCGCCTCAAAGTAGAGGTTCTTTCCCGCTCTCGTAGAAATTCTTCGATGCCGCTTGCGCGGTAGCGCAAGGCACCGTCACTCATACGGATCACCGGCAGATAAGGCAATCTCCGCGACGAATGATCCCACACCCAGTCCGTGCTAACCTTGAGTTTCGCCGCGACTTCCTCCGCTGTTAGAAGGGGATCTCCTGCTCCCACAGCTTGAATTG
>Ga0326727_10003255_pt1 | contig 52581 bp, 30 predicted proteins | sample MB2enrmetagenome_FD_207643 | JGI IMG/M metagenome (GOLD analysis project Ga0326727, IMG submission 207643) | Lab enriched peat soil microbial communities from McLean, Ithaca, NY, United States - MB29MY | ecosystem: Environmental > Terrestrial > Soil > Wetlands > Peat | place: USA: New York...
TGCCCGGCGATGACATACTGCACGCCATAGCGCCACGCAAGCTGGTGCAGGGCGAACTTCGGATTCCCGAGCGCGGCGTCGACTAACCAGCTCGGCCGGTGCGAGACGATCATCTTCAACGGCTGGCCGGCATGGGCCTGCAAGTCCGCCTCCAGGAAGGCCAGTTCCCCGGCGGACAGATCGTCGGACCGGCTATTGTCCAGTACCGTGAAATGCGCTCGCCCGTAATCGAAACCGTAATGTACGTTGTGCCCCGCGTGCTGCTGGAACAGCCGCTCGGATGCGGGAGACCAGATGTCATGGTTGCCAGGGACGAGATACAGCGGATAGCGCCGGTAAGGCTTGAGAATTTGATCGACTTCTCGCCACTCCGCTTCCGCGCTTCGGTCGTCCATCCCCTGAATGGTGTCGCCTACACTGAGAACGAAGGCGGGATTAGCGGCTGCCACGTCTTTCCATACCTGCTCGTAGACGCCCGGTTGAGCCTCGCCAGTGCGGTCGCCAAGAATCGCGAAGCGGAAGGAATCCGGCGCCGGCGCGCCCCGAATACACACGAGAAGCGCCAGCAGCAGCGCGCCAAAAGCGATGGCGGGGCGATACTGAGTTCGGGTTGGCACGCGATGCAACCTCTCTCCTGTCGCAAACGAGGTAGGACAGACCATCGCATTTCGTGGTCTGTCGCGCCTCGCTACAGCGCGACACGTTGACAGACGACAAAAACCGATCGTCTGTCCTACCTCCGCGCCACGGCGGTGTTCATCCCTTCATCGCCCAGCGCATCGCCTCCGCCAGCTTCGGCGGTTTGCCTTGCATCAGGATGGCCACACGAAAGATTCGGGAGGCGGCCCAGACGGTTCCGACCGCGAAGGCCATGACATCGACCAGTCCCACCCACGGTTGCCACGCGGGGACGCCATTGGGCATGGCCTGGCGCAGCAGCATCAGGATGGGAGTAAACGGCGGGATCAGCGACATGACGGTGGACAGCATGCCGTTGGGCTGCCGCAGCACGGTCACCAGCGTAAACATTGGGATCAGGCACGGCATCAGCAGCACGATGGCAAGATTTTGCGCGTCCTGTGGAGTGCTGCAGCACGCTCCCAGCGCCGCGGCGAAGGCGCAAAGCATGATCACATCCGTCAGCAGGTACACGTAGAACCAGGGAATGATGGTGAGCGGCAGCAGGCCGGCGACTCCCAAGGCGTTTACCGCGACCGTGCCGGCGATCACGTACAACAGGGAACTGGTCACGGCGACCCCCACCGAACCCATCACCTTGCCGGTCATGAGCTCGAATGGGGAGGCCGCGCCCAGCAGCGTCTCCACAATCCGCTGACTCTTATCCTGCGTGACGCTTTGCAGCATGGGCGCCGAGCCCACCATCACAATCATGGCGAGGATCATGGCCACCGCGAAAGGCACGAAGAAGCCTTCCAGCTCGTTGCGCTTGCGTGCCTCATGAACTTTGCCGGTCTTTTCGTCGCGCTCGACCAGGCTCAACCCATCGATCCGGGGCGAAGCGGTCAGATCCGGATTCTGTTGGATGTCGATGCCGAGCCGTTTCAGGCGCGCCAGGCGCACGCCGTCGCTGATGGGGCCGTAGAGCCAGTTGCGCATTTCGTCGATGCCGCCGGCGTTGGTGTAGTAAGAGACGCCGGTGTTGGGGTCGGCCTTTTTGCCGGTTCCCAAGTCGAAATCATCGTCTTCGTCGGAGGGTTTGGGCGGGCGCAGCGCATCCTTCCCAATTTCGATAACCGCCGCCAGTTGCTTGTTGCGGACGCGGTCGGAGAGCGCCAGCAACTGATCCTCGCCGGAAGCGGGTTCGGCGGCCGGCGCGATCACCTCCATCACGTAGCGCGGCTCGATCTGCTGGTGCGTCTTCTTGTCGAAGAGCTCCTTTTCGTTCTTCTCGCGCACGGCGCTCGCCAGCGCGCCGGCCACCACGCCCGTGTGGTCGATGATGGCAATGTGACGCTCCTTTAAGTCCGGCTTGCCCTTGAGAAACGACATCGCGATCGATCCGCCGCCAAAGAGGACGGGGGCAACTACCAGTCCGAACACAAACGCCTTGGTGCGGACGGTCGTGATGTAGTCGCGCTTGGCAATCGTGAAGACCTTATGCAGCCGCATGGTTTGCCTCCTGGGCCGCCGGGCCGGCAATGCGCATGAAGATGTCGTGCAAGGACGGTTTCATCAGGGAGAAGCTGGTTACGCGGGCCTGCGCTACGAGGGCGCGCAGCGCCTCTTGCGGGTCCGCGCCGCGCGTCAGCCGCAGTTCCTGAACCTGTCCCAGATCGCGGATCTGCTCGACTCCCGGAAGCTGCTCGACCGCGGCCAAGCCGCCGTCCGCTGTCACCCGTATGGTGTCCTCGCCGTACCGATCCTGAATGGAGGTGAGGGTGCCATCGAGCACCTTCCGGCCGCGGAAGATCATCAGAATGTAGTCGCACAGGGACTCCGCCAGGTACATATCGTGCGTGCTGAGGATCACCGTGACACCGCGGCGGCGAAGATCCAGAATGGCGGAGCGGATGGCCTCCGCGCTCACCGGATCGAGGCCGCTGAAGGGTTCGTCCAGGATGAGCAGCTTCGGTTCGGGGATCACGGTCGCGATGAACTGTACCTTCTGGCTCATGCCCCTGCTGAGCGTTTCGATCTTATCGGAGGCGCGGCTGGCCAGGCCCAGGCGCTCCAGCCAGCCCGCCACTTCGGTTTTGACGCTGCGGCCGGAACGCAGCTCGCCATAGAATTCGAGCAGCGCCTCGACGGTCATTTTCTGGTAGAGGCCGCGCTCCTCGGGAAGGTATCCGATGAGGTCCGTGCTGGTCTCCGGCCGGCCATCGCCGAAAAGGCGGATCTCCCCGCGGTCGGGATAGAAGATGTTCACGATCATGCGCATCGTGGTGGTCTTGCCCGAGCCGTTCGGCCCGATGAATCCGTAGATCGAACCCTGGGGCACCGTGAGCGAGAGATCGTGTACCGCGGTCACACTCCCGAAGGTCCTGGTTACGTGCGAGACTTGTACGGCGTCCATTCGCTGGAATGGTAACAGATTCAAGGTGTATTCTGTTCCAATGGGGTGCCGAATGTTCCGCTTGTTGTGCTGTCTGGCTGTGGCGCTCGCCGCTCGCGCCGCGACGCCGCTATTCCAAAGCTCGTTCGACAAACCCAACCAGGGATGGACCGCGCTCAGCGGCATTGCAACGCCCGATTCGAAGGTGTTGCACGCTCAGAGCAAGTCGTTGCGCCTGGAGGCAGCGGACTCTGGCGCCGGACCGGTGGTCCGTTCAGCGCCCATCGCGCTGACCATCGGCAAGCGATATGAGCTCAGCGGCTGGGTACGCACCGAAGACCTTGTGGTCAAGGATCTCGATCGTTCGCCGATCGCGGTGGGGGCCGCGCTCGCGATGGCTTCCATGCCGTGGGACGTCCACTCGACCTCGGTAGGCGGCATACAACCGTGGACCCGGCTCTCGCTCGAATTCGTCGCCAGCCGCGCGCAGGACGCGATCGTGCTCACCGCCGGCGCGGGCGGATCCATGCGCGGCAGAGCGTGGTTTGAGGGCGTGTGCCTCGACGAAGCATCTTCCGCCGATGAGTGGCCGGCGCGCGAGGCCGTCGAGACCTTCGGCCCCGCCTATCGCTATCCGTACGCGGGCTGGATCTACCTTCACATCGAAGGCGCTCCGTACGAACGCGGCTACCAGCACGGCCACCTGATGGCGCGTGAAATTCCCGAATACCTGGACCGCTGCGCCGCCGAACTCGGCTCCAGCCAGCAGTGGGATGAGTATCGCACCACCGCCAACGCGCTTTTTCTGCGCGGCTTCGACCGCGAGATTTTGGAGGAGATGCGCGGGATCGCCGAGGGCGCATCCGATGCCGGCGCCAAGTGGTTCAACCGCCGCATCGACCTGATGGACATCGTGGTGGCCAATGTCACGGTGGAATTGAGTACGCTCGCGGCCGCGGTGGGCATTACCGCTACCGGCCTGGAAGGGCTCAGCTTCGACAAGCCCGCGTACGCCGGCGGCAAACGCGATCGCCTGGTGGATCATTGCAGCGCCTTCGCCGCTACCGGCCCCGCCACGCGCGATGGCAAGATGGTGATCGGCCAAGTCACGTGGTGGTCCCTGACGCTCGCCGAGCAGACCAACGTGCTGCTCGATATCAAGCCCGCCGCCGGCCATCGCATGCTCATCCAGAGCTATCCCGGCGGCATCGAAAGTGGGACCGACTGGTATCAGAACGACGCCGGCGTGGTCCTCACCGAAACCACCATCAACCAGACGCCGTTCAACGCGCAAGGGACTCCCATTGCATTTCGCGCCCGCATGGCCATTCAGTACGGCGGCAACATCGACGAGGTCGTGAAACACCTGGGCACCCGCAACAACGGCCTCTACACCAATGAATGGCTGATCGGCGACGCGAAGAACGATGAGATCGCCATGTACGAGCTGGGCACCAATAAGGCCAGACTGTGGCGCAGTTCGAAGAACGAATGGTTCGGCGGCACACCCGGTTTCTACTGGGGCGACAACAACGCCAAGGACCTCGACATTCGCCTCGAGAACTACCCCGATCCGAAAGGCGGACCGGACTACATTCCGTATGTCCCTTACGCCCGCGATCTCACCTGGTTTAATCTCTTCCAGTCGCACAACGGCCAGATCGACGAGCAGTTCGCGTTTCTCGCCTTTCGCACCGCGCCTCTGATCGCCACGAGCACCATGGACGCCAAGGTGGCGACCTCCGACATGGCGAGCCGCATGATGCTGTGGGCGGAAATCGGACGGCCCAACCAGCGCGAATGGACGCCTCCGCGATCCGGCTACGCCAAGAACGATGGACTGTACCCTTCGGGCTACGCGCTGTTCCGTGCCGAAGAGCCGGAGGGCCTGCGCACCGCCATTCAGGAAAATGAAAAAGCCCGTCTCGCCGGCAAGACGGACGCCGAGCCAAAACCGCCCGCCAAAGCGGCGTCCTTGAAGGACGGGCTGTGGAAGGGCTGGGTGCTGCCGGCTTCCGACGCCGACACCTGGTTTGCCGGTGGCTCGGCCAATTACTACCGGATTCTGCAAGCGGACGACGTGGAGAAGCGGTTGAGCGCGCAGCGCGCCACGTACCGCCGGCTGAAACTCGGTCCCGAGAATGCCATGACCCGGTTCCAACTGGAGCAGGCCAAGGGCGTTCTGTTCCTCGATTCGCTGCGGCACAAGATGGGAGACGACGCCTTCCTGAAGCTGATGACCGAATACTTCGCGGCCAACACAACGAAGACCGTGACCGCGCAATCGTTCCTCGATAAGGCTGGCGTGCCATTCGAGTTTAGCGAGCCCGCCGACGGCCCGGCCTATCTCACCAGCGATATCTCGGGCCGTCTTGCTTCCGCCGTGATCGTGTACGGCACGGCGCGCGAAGCCGGCGCGAACCGCTACGCGGCCGAGCAGATGCAGGCCCGCTTTCTCGACCAGTATGAAAGCCAGGTGCCGATTTACAAGGACTTCGAAGTGTCGGAAGATCTGTTGCGCCATCGCGACGTGGTCTTCGTCGGCCGGCCTGAGGCGAACTCGGCTCTCGCCTCCTGGGCTGAAAAACTCGGTCTCCTTTACCAGGGCGCGAGTTTCAAGATCAATGGCGGCGTCCACGCGTCGGAACGGGAGGCGCTGGTGTACGCCGCGAGTAACCCTCTCGATGCCTCGCACATGGCGCTCACGGTCGCCGGTAACGACGCGCTCCGCACCGTGAAGGCCTCGCGTCTCGATGCGCCGGCCGAGTATGTGCTGCTCGACGACGGCAACCCCCCGCGCAACGGCTTCATCGAACATAGCGCCGCCTCGGCCGAGCAACCAGGCCGGAAACAGTAAGCCGGCGGTCGTGCGCCGGTCTGGTCCCCGTCAGATTCGTCCTCGAAAGCGCGTCTTTCACGCGAATCATCGGTCCTCTCTTCTGAACGACGAGTGTTTGATTCGAATTGCGAAATTCGCGGCAAGTTGTTAGGATCAAAGCGCGGGCCACCCTAGCTCAGTTGGTAGAGCGGCTGATTCGTAATCAGCAGGTCGCCGGTTCAACCCCGGCGGGTGGCTCCAGAATCAATTCAAAATACGACACTTAGAACCCCACCCGACCCCGGACCTGCGGCTTTAGTTTTGTGACCTGTGCCAAAACCGCGAATGAGACAACCTCCTGTGCCAAAACTAATGGGTCGACGTACTCGATTGAAATGCCAGGTGTTGAGCGAGTTTTAACGATGTGCCGGCACCCGACTCTAGGACAGGGTGCATCGACCGATTTGATTTTTGGGCCCGTGCCCGCAAGAGCCAATAGATCAGCTACGCGGAGCAGCCCAACGCCCCGCGAAACGCAAATAGACCTGCTGACTGATTGTCAGCAGCTCGTCACCTCCAACTCGACCGTGTATGCCAGCTTCCCAAGCTGGTCACGCGGGTTCGAGCCCCGTCTCCCGATCCATCTTTTCAATAACATACGCGGAATCGGGCACCCGAAATCGAGGTAGCAGCCGGGAAAAGCAATTGAGCATTCGGCCAAGAATGCCAGCCACAGAGAATGGCCTCAACCTTAGCGAGAACCGGCCTGAACACGCCTGGAACAATGTTTCCAACGTTAAGCCGTCAACGATCCCACGCGAGCTAGAGCGCTTCGGGGGCGGTTACTTCCACTGAGGCGTATCCGGATTATGAGTTGGGCAGGCGTCGGTAAGCAACAGAAACTAAAGGCACGAGTGACGCTCGCCTTTTTGGGCCCTTGGGAACGGTTATTGTGGTCTTAGAGGGGTCCCGAATTCGAGTCCACTTCTTCGCGGAATCTAGCAAAAGACGCCGAGCGACTTCCTTTCCTGCGCGAACCCGTTGTCCATGAGTTCAATCGCGCCGTGGCGCACCATCGCCGGTACATCTACAGTGAATTGCCGACGACCAGGACCACGAATGTGTCTGGCTTTACCGTGCGCTGAGGCCGCTTCGATGGATCGGAAGCCGGAGTTTCCAGTATCTCGGCGGCGGGGAGGAAGATCCTCCCGGTTTTCGGGTCAAGGGCCATAGTCTTAGCGCTCGGCTGCGTTTTCACCGCTCCCGCATCCTCGTACTCGTCGGCCGATTTCTCATGGAAAACGCTGAGTGTTCCGTCTCCGCACGAAAAAAAGATCAGGCTGGCCTTGCGATCGAACCCGGCAAAGTCGACGCCCGAACCAATCGCGAAACTAGCAATTACCTTGCCGGTGGCGGCATCCATCACGACCATCTTCGGCTCGCGCCGGCAGCCGATGAACAGGCGGTTGGTCTTGGCATCGTAAGCAAGACCGGTTGGGGTCTTCGCCACACCGATGGGGAATCGTTTCTTGATCTCGAGCGATTTGGGATCGAACACCACCACCTCGGAGGTGCTCTCGCTGTTGACGTAAACCAAGCCGTCGGCGCCGATGACGGCCTGTTCGCCATCGCCTTCAGCCTTGACCGTGCCTATCACATCGCCGGTGGCAGCGTCGATTGCGCTGATATCGTGTGATCCATGGTTGTTGGTAAAGACGCGTTTCGAGCCGGGATCATAGTAGATGCCATCCGGGCCCGTGCCGACGTCGATTTTCTTGATTAGCTGGAGCGTGGACGGATCGAACATCGAAACTTTGTTCTCGCGGCCGTTGCTGGTGAAGCCGTGGTGGAACTCCGATGCGATCGCGATGCCATGAACGCCGGGCGTGTCCGGTATCGTGCCGATCATCTTGCCGCTATCGGCATCTAGCACGTCGACTTGGGTCGCGTGCGAGACATAGAGCCGGCGCGCCGCGTTGTCCAGCGTGACATAATCCCAACCGCCCGTGCCTGGAACCGGATAACGAGCTACAACCTGATACGCCGTTCCACCTGACAGCAGGAATGCGGCAGAAAACAGACCGATACACACGTTTCTCATGAACAGAAATATCGCATGAAAGGATTACGGGAGGATGACAGCCTATCGTCATCGAGGGAAGTGAGTCCTCGCGACAGTGCCGCCACGTGGAGCACGGCAGCGCGCGTTCCATTCATGTTTCACTTCAGCTGCAACGAGGGGCTAATCGTTGGATCGACCGATTAATTTATCGTGACACGGCCGCTTCTTTAGATTGTCTTTAGACTGCGGTGCTCTAATTGCTGCTGGTATGCATTCCCAAAAAACAAACCGATTCGCTCGCGTCGCGGCCCTCGTCGCTCTACTTGCGCTTGTACTGGTTTCCAAGTGTTGGGGCCAGTTTGAAACAGCATCCGTGCTGGGGACTGTTTTGGACGCACACGGCGGGAGTATTCCGCGCGCCAGCGTCTCCCTGGAAGATCTGGACACAGGGACCACGCAGACCGCCGTGGCGGACGCCAGCGGAGACTATCAGTTTCTGGAGGTACGCGTCGGCCGCTATCAGGTGGTGGCGGAGATGGTGGGATTCAAGAAAGCGGTCACGCCTGCGTTCAAGGTGGACGTGGGCGCCCGCCAGCGGGTGAACATCACACTCCAGGTGGGTGACGTGAAAGAGACGGTTCAAGTGACGGCGGCCGTTTCGGCGTTGGAGACGGAGTCGAGCGACCGTGGCGAGGTCATCAGCCACGAAGACGTGGCGAATCTGCCGCTGAACGGACGCGACACGGCGGCGCTGGCGTTGCTATCGCCTGGCGTTCGCCTGTCCTATGCGCTGAGCAAGCGCGAGGCCTCGTTCAACGTGAACGGGATGCGCAGCCAGTTCAACGATTTTATACTCGATGGCGTCGACAACAACGCCTACGGCACGTCGAATCAGGGACTTTCCAATCAAGTGGTCCAGGTCTCGCCGGACGCGCTCCAGGAATTCAAGGTCACCACGAATGCCTACAGCGCGGAGTACGGACACGTTGGTGGCGCCGTGATTAACGCCAGCGTGCGCAGCGGCACCAACGAGGTTCATGGATCGCTGTGGGAGTACTTGCGCAATACCGACCTGAACGCAACCGGCTTTTTCAAACCCGTGGGAGGGGCCAAGCCGGTGTACATTTACAACCAATTCGGTGGCACCCTGGGTTTGCCCGTCAAGAAGAACAAGGCGTTTGCGTTCATCGATTACGAAGGCTTTCAGCGCATGCAACACTCGCTGTCGACGACGAGCGTACCGACGCTCGCGCAACGGGCGGGCAACTTCTCGGGGCTGACCGTGGTCGATCCGTACAACCCGACTGCGCCATTCCCTAACGGCATGATTCCGGAAACGCGGCTGACGAACTTCGGCACCACGGTCTTCAACGCACTTCCGGCGCCGGACCTGCCCGGCAACACCAGCAACTTCTCCTATCTGGCGACGAGTCCCGACCAGGACAATAAGTTCGATCTCCGGTACGACCACTACTTGCGAGACAATCTCACTGCGTTCACCCGCTTTAGCTATCACCTTTATAACCAGACTGCCGGGCCGGCCGTGCCGGGGCCATCTGGCCAGGGCGCCGGCATTGTCTCGCGCGTGATGAACTGGCAAACGGCGAGCGGAGTCACCTGGACCATCAGCCCTACGTCGATCATGGAATTCCGAGTGGGTGAATCGAAGACGGAGGGGATGAAAGAACCGGCGACGATGGATGGAAAGAACGAGATGCAGGACGTTTATGGTATCAGCGGCCTGCCCACGGATCCGGCCCTCGCGGGCGGCCTCACCACGCAGAATATCTCGGGCTACACGTCCTACGGGCGCGATTACACCAGCCCGCAGTGGCAGAATCCGCTGGTGTTTAACCCGAAGGTGAACTACTCCAAGATCCTTTCGCGCCACACCTTGAAAGCCGGATACGAGTTTCAGAATATCGACACCACGATCAACGACTTCAATCCGGCCTACGGCCAGAATACCTATGGCGGCCAGTACTCCAAGCCGACGACGGCCAAGAGCAACAACATTTATAACCTCGCCGACTTCCTGCTCGGCGCGCAATCTGTCTACCAGCTTACGAACTTTACGCAAGCCCACCAGCGCCAGTGGATGAGTTTCGCTTACCTGCAAGACGACTTCAAAGTTTCGTCACGACTGACGTTGAACCTCGGAGTCCGCTACGAGTTCGCGACACCGGAGTATGAACGCGACAATCATATGACGAATTACGATCCCGCGACGAATGCCCTAGTCACGGCTTCAAGCGGCTCGCTTTACGACGAGGCGCTGGTTCATCCGCGCTACAAGGACTTCGCGCCGCGCGTCGGACTTGCTTACAGCATCAATCCGAAGACTGTGATTCGCGCGGGGTACGCCATTAGCTATATCCAGTTTTTCCGCCAGGGCAGCGACAGTTATTTGTACTATAACGGTCCATTCGTGGTGAACGCGCAAATGACAGAGGCGCCCTACTCGGTTAACGGAAGCACGATCACATTGACGCCACTCTGCGGGGCGAATCCGAGTGTTTCCAGTCTTTCCACCTGTTACTTGCCGACACAAATGGGCTATCCGGCAGGTTTCGCGTCGCCGGCCAGTTTCTCGACCGCGACTACTAAGACGGTCTTTATTGACCCGACGATTCGCACGCCGTATGTTCAGAACTGGCACCTCACGATCCAGCGCGAGTTGGCCAAAGACCTGATCCTGGACCTCGGATACTCTGGTAACCACAGCGTGGGGTTATGGGTGAACGAAGATCTGAATCAGGCACTACCAAACCAAGCCGGTCAGAGCCTGGGAGTGAACGCCCGCCGGCCCGACAAAGCCTTTCAGAACATCGACTCCAACTACGGTGCCGGCTTCTCTTCCTATGAAGCCCTGCAGGTCAAGATCGAGAAACGCTACTCGCACGGTTTGACGTTTCTCAATTCGTTCACTTGGTCCAAGGCGATAGACGACGCCTGCGGCGCGCTGGAAGCCGCAAACGGGGATCAGCAGGCCGTCAACCTGTTCGACTCGGCGGCGGGCAAAGGGCCCTCGGGCTATAATCAGCCCTTCAACGACACGCTTTCCGCAGTCTACGACCTGCCCTTCGGCCACGGCCGCCCCTATGCCTCGAAGATGCCGTATTTCGCCGACGCACTGTTCGGGGGGTGGACGCTTTCGGGGATCAATTCGATGCTCAGCGGCCAGCCGATCAACCTGACCTACGATCCAAGCGCCGCGTTCCTCGCCACCGATGGCACGAAGAACTCGGCAATCTACCGTCCAAACGTGCTCGGCAATCCGATGTTGCCGGTGAGTCAGCAGACACCCGCGGCCTATTTCAACGCGGCTATGGTCTCGGTACCCACCGACGTTACCCATCCTTACGGTGACGCAGGCCGCAACATCGTCAGTAGCAATTCACTCTACAATCTCGATCTCGGCATCCACAAGCAATTCCGCCTGCCGTCGGAAGGCAAGAGCCTCGAATTCCGCGGCGAGGTCTTCAATGCGCTTAACAAGACCAACTTTTCCCCGGCCAATGGCGACGCTTCCAGTTCTTCGTTCGGCAAGATCACGGCTACGTTCCCAGCCCGGCAGGTGCAGTTCGCTCTCAGGCTGATGTTTTGAGCGGAGTCTGAAGACGGGGCGGCAAACCGCGTTTTGTGAATCTTCGATTACAGCGCGAGTCCTTGGGTTGTGTTAAGGTTCGAATGCTCTAATCGGAGTTTAAACTCTCAGATTAAGGAGATCGTTATGCGTTCGATCGTTGCGCTGCTGCCGCTCTTCGCCCTGCCCTTGGCCGCCCAAACAGACCGTCCTGCGCCGGGCGCCGGCCAATCGCAAGCTTCGGGGGAAGCGGCCGCGCCGCTTAAGGCGCTGCAGCTCGTGCCCATGTCCAGCGCGGTGAAAGGGCGATTCGACCATTTCGGTGTGGACCTTAAGCACAATCGGCTTTTCGCCACACCCGAGGATTACCACGCCGTGTTGGTTCTCGACTTGCCGAACGCCCAACCTGTCGCCGAAATCCGTGGTATCGCCAGACCTCACGCCATCCTCTATCGCGAAGATCTCGGTCGCATCTATGTGACCGATGGTGTGGACGGCGCTCTCAAAATTTTCGACGGCTCGACCTACCAGCCTCTCGGCAGCGTTGCCCTGGAGAAAGACGCGGACTCGATCGGCTATGAGGCGGCGCGGCAGTATCTGTACATCGATAACGGGGGCAAGGACGCGGGACAGTCGTACTCGCTGCTCAGCGTGGTCGATACCACGGCGGGCAAGAAGGTGACCGACATTCGCATAGAAGGCGATACCCTCGAGGCCATGGCGCTGGATGTCTTTCGCCCGCGGCTGTATGTTAACAACCCTGCGCGAAACCTGGTGACCGTGGTGGACCGCTGGAGAAACGTCGTCGTCGCGTCATGGCCCGTGACGCTCGGTAAGAGCAACGTAGCCATGGGGATCGACGAAGCGCACCAGAGGTTGTTTGTGGGATGCCGCAGCGGGCAGGTAGTGGTTTTCAACACCAACACCGGGAAAGAGCTGCAAGCCCTGCCGATCGCGAAAGGCGTCGATGACCTAGAATATGACGCCGGCAGCAAGCGCCTTTACACGATCGGGGATGGCACAATTGACGTGTTTCAAGAGATCGACGCCGATCATTTTCGGCTGCTGGGCAGTGTGATGGCTGGCGCGAAATCGAAGACGGCGCGGCTGGTGCCGCAGATCAACCGCTATTTCGTGGCGGTTCCGCAGTCCGGGGATGGTGTTGCCTCGGTCCAGGTTTTCCGGCCGCTGAACGTCCCGGCCGCCAACGCGGTAGAGACGGCGGTGGCGCAGCCGGTGCATGCGCCTCGCGCGCTCGAACTGGAATTGGCGACGCTGTCGGCCCATCCCGATCTACGAAAGATGGGGCTGCACGCGGTTCCCCCGGGCGGCAAGGAGAGCGTGATCATCGCCAATGCGAATACGGCGCGGATCGGCATGAAATCGTCGGTGGGCGACTTAGAAGCAGTGAAAGATGGCAGGACTTACTGCGCGAAGAAAGACGATGGGGCGTTCTTTAATCTGAAATTGCCGCTCCTCGATGCCTCGGGTCGCAAGATCGGGATCCTGGTGATGGAGATTCCGTATACTTCCGCCGCGGACGAAACGCAGGCTGTCCGCAAGGCTGAAGAAATTCGCCACGAGCTGGCGCAACAAATCCCCGACCATGATTCCCTATTTCAATGAGGAACGCTCTTACTCGACCTGCACGAAAGGATCACTGACATCATGCCTAACTTCACTCGCCGGCAATTCGCGCAGCTGGCGCCCGGCCCATTTCTGCTTTCGCTCGCCTCTCGTGGCTCGGCGGCACCGTCCAAACCTCCCGCTCCGGGAGCGATTCCATCGCGGATCGTTCTCACCTGGGCGGGCGATCCCGCCCGGACACAGGCAGTGACCTGGAGAACCGAGATTGCGGTGGCGTCACCGCAGGCACAGTTTGTGAAGTTCACGCCCAATCCCAAGTTCGAACCGTCGGCTAGCACGGTGCGTGCCGCCTGCGAAAGAGACGACCTGGGAGACGGCCGCTCCGCTGCGCACTACGCCGCGAGGTTTGAAGGGCTAGAGCCGGAGGCGACCTACTGTTACCGCGTGGGCGATGGCCAAATCTGGAGTGAATGGAACGTCTTTCGCACGGCATCCACCAAGCCCGAGCCTTTCCGGTTCCTCTATGTGGGCGACGAGCAGAATGCCATCAAATCCCTGTGGTCGCGATCTATCCGGCGCGCATACGCCGCCGCCCCCGATGCGCGGTTTCTGGTGCACGCCGGCGACTTGGTCGCCGAGGGATATGACGACCGTCTGTGGGGCGAATGGAGCGACGCGCTTGGTTTTATCTCATCCACCGTTCCCAGCATTCCGGTTCCCGGCAACCACGACCTGCATCGGCCCAGCGGCTCCGCGGACGCTAACACGACGCTCGCTGCCCCGTGGCCGTGGCGCCGCCACTTCGTTCTGCCCGCGAACGGGCCGGAGTTGGACGACATGCCAGGCCAATCGTATTATCTGGACTATCAGGGTGTCCGTTTCATCGCTCTCGATGTGAATGCTTTCACCGAGGATAACTTTGAGGCCGCGGCAAGGAAGCGCGTCACCGACAAAGAGGTGGAGTGGGTCACCGAGGTTTTGAGCGACAACCCCAACCGTTGGACGATCGTCGTCCAGCATCAGGCCATCTACGCTATTGCGCAGGACCGCGAGTACGCGGCGATGCGCGCCGCCCTCGCGCCTCTCTATGAGAAGTATCATGTGGACCTGGTTTTGCAAGGGCACGACCATGTGTACGCCCGCACCTACAAGATCGCCCGCGACCGGATCGTGGACCCTTCGGCGCCCGGCGTCATCTATGCCATCTCAGTCAGCGGCCCGAAGATGTACAAGACTCAGAAGGTGAACAGCCAATACATGGCGAAGATGATCGAGGACGAACAGTTCTACCAGATCGTCGATGTATCGCCGGAGCGGCTGGCGTTTACCGCGTATTCGATTGACGGCGCTGTCGTGGACGGTTTCGAATTGCACAAGCACGGAACATCCTCCACCTACATCGACCACTCATCGAGCAAGTCGGCGGGATGGAGTGTCATGGCGCAAACGGCGTAAGGCATTACACGGGCGCGGCTTCCAGCTCTGGCGCCGCACCGAGCCTGAAATGACTTAGAACGTCAGCCGAATCTGCATTTCGAGGCGCCGGTTGTTGGCGGTCTCGAAGAAGCCTTCCCCGTTCGGTGCGCCTGCGATTTGGTTGGAGCGGCCAAATAGCGGCGAGGTGATATCGCCGACGATGGGACCCGGGTTCGTGTGGTTGAGGAGGTTGCGGATCGACATGGAGACGCTCAAGTTATAGCGCCGTCCAGCGCTCGGAGAACCCAGGAGGCCGCGCAGCCCTTGATTAGTAACAGGGCCCAGCGGCGCCGGGCCGGAGCCGCCCTGGGCGGGCTTGGCGGCGTTTTCCTTGAGCGGTCCAAAACCAAAGGCCTTCCCGATGCGCAGGTTTACCGAGATCAGCGCCGGCGCGCGGCCGTAGTTGCGGGGCACAAGCGTTTCCGTCGCGTCGGGTTGCGGGTCCAATAGCCCATAACTCGTCTCGATGAGTCCAGGCTTCAGCGGGTTGTTCGCGATCCCAGGCCGGCTATTGAAAAGGGTGGTTCCATAGAGGTCGTCGCCTGCAGTGATATCGAAGGGCGCTCCGGACTGCGCCACCAGGTACGGGCTTACCCGCAAGCTCCAGCGCAGCGCCACCGATCCGCCGGCGGTAACGCGGTGTCGCACATCGGTCGAAGCGGGCCCATACTCGCCCGAAAAGTTGTACGGGTTCGCGGGCGACGTCCCGATGCCGTCCGTGTTACTGAGCGCGTGATTCAACACGTAGAATCCGAACAAGGACACCGCGGGCTTAACTTTCGTATTCACATTGGCAATGAACTGGTTCTGATTGTACAGGCCGGAGGATTCCATCAACATAACCGGGCCTTTGCCGCCGAGCGGGAAAACTCCGCTGCCGGGAACCGCCGCGTTGTAAGTGCCTGGCAATGGAGCGTTGATGTCGTCCGAGCGGAACAGATGTAGGCCATGCGCGTTCGTGTAGGTGGCCGCAATGGTGGTATTGGCCGGCAGCTGGCGCTCCACGGTGATGGCCGACTGCATCAAGTATGGTGCGCGCAAGGTGGAGCTGATCTGTTCGATGGACTGCGGAGCCGCTGCCACGCCCATCGACAGGAACGACGGCACGTTGGGGAAGAAATCGGGATTCGCGATCACGTACTGCTGCTGGTTCAAACCGTTGAAGCGCATCGCCGCCAATGTGTTGGCCAGAGCGAACCGGTCGTAGAACATGCCGAATCCGGCCCGTACCACGGTTTTGGGGCGCCCCCCACTCCCGACGGCCTTGGGCGCCCACGCCAAGCCAAGACGCGGAGCCAAGTCGCGCCAGTCGTGCAGATTCGTCTGCGCCTCGTACCGAAGTCCGAAGCTCACAGTCAGGTTGGGGCGGGCATGCCACTCGTCACCCGCGAAGACGCCAACATCCACCTGGTGTAGCGACAGCTCCGGCGTGCCGGCTGTGATGCTGAACTGAGTGGGGCCGCCGCCCAACGCGCTGCTCAGTCCCAGCAGTGTGCGCCGGTATCGCTCGATGGAGCTGATCGGCGCCAAAAGCGTCTGGCCTGACCCATCGAGCACCGGTTGGTTCGCCGCGTTGAGCACAGGCTCCAGATCGCCGCCACCGAAGATAAATGTTCCCAGGAAATTCTGCGTGGACAGGTTGTTGTCCCCCTGCTCCCTCACGCGCACTCCGAACCTTAATGAGTGGACGCCGCGCAGCGCTGATGTATAGTTCTGAAACTCGAAGTTGTTCTGCGTGTCGAAGGACTTGGTGGCTGACGCGCCGCCCCCATTGAATGCGCCGAGCACCTGGATCTGCGGGCCCGGGCTGTCCGCCGCAGTGTGGTAAGAATTCCGGTAGTACTGAAAACGGATGTCGTTCACAATGGTGCCGGCAACCGCGGTTTCAGCTACCTGTACAGTCTCGATGTCGTACCAGGAGTGGTAGCCGCGCGACGCCAAGTCGAAGCCGCCGATGCCGGCATCGCGAATATCCGCGTGCGTAACTCCATATCGCGCCGTCAAGGTGTGACTGTCGCTCAGCGCGTAGTCCACGCGCGGGCTGACCTTGGTGAATCGCTGCGCCGAGGTGACAACGGTGTTGAACGGGCTAGGCGATAGTGAAACTGGATCCAGCGCAACGCCGTTCGAAATCGAACCGTTGTCCACCATGTTACGTTGCGCATCCACCGTGAAGGATGCACGTTTGCCGAGTGGCCCTCCGCCCCCGCCTTCGAATTCGTTCAACAAGAACGGGGCCTTTTCCGTGGCATATGGATTGCGCGAATTCCAAACCTTGGTTCCGAGATTATAGTCGGCCGTCGCGTGGTACTTGTCGCTGCCCGGTTTGGTGAAGATCTCGATCCGTCCATAGCCCAGCTTGTCGTACTCGGGCGAGAACGGGTTCTGATTGATGCGGATTTCACGAATGGCATTCTTGGCCGGCAGATCGCCGCCGCTGAATCCATCCACATAGATCGACCCGCCATTGGGACCAGCGGACGGTCCGGCCAAAGCCTGTAAGTCGGCCTGCAGGTCGTCGGGATCGTCGGAGAGCGCATCGAGAGCGGCGCCTTCGATCACCACCGCGCTGGCGTTCGAAGCCTGGTCTGTGCCGAGCGCGGGGCCGGTGTCCGCTTGGACTACGATCCGCTGCGTCTTGGCGGTCACGTGAAGCACCAGATCGAGCGCCTGGTCGCCAGCTTTCAAAACTATGGCGGATGGCTCGCGCAGCGACAAATCTGGCGCGGAAGCCTGCACTCGGTAATATCCCGGAGGAAGGCTGGGAAACGAATAGGAGCCAACGCCGTCCGCAGTGGTGCCCTTCGCCGGAGTCTGTTCCGAAGTCACTGTGACCGTCGCGCCCGGAACCACGGCGCCGCTCTCGTCGATCACTCTACCGTGCAGCGACGCTGTTTGCGCATGTAGTCCCCCGATCGCGCCCAGGGACAAGAGAAAAAGAGGGACGGCGAAAAGAAGATTGTTCACAGTGTCCTATTCAGGATAGATGAGGAAACGCCGGGTGGGCGCCTACCCACCCGGCTCAAAGATCAAGCGGAGTTAGTCCGATCCTTTAATTACCGCTGCGAGATCTTCCATCTGATCGGTCGAGATGAAATCTGCGTGTGCGCGGACGGCGGCCTTCCAGCGCGGCATCACTTTGTCTTTGCTCCCAAAGTTGTAATCCTTGTCCCAGCCCTGGTTTTCGGCTGCTGTGTACCCGTCCAGGCAATAGAACCCGACGAAGTAGCCCAGACGATGGCCATAAGTCACGAAGCTCTTCAACTTCGCTTCTGCCTCCGGGGTCCAATCGCCGGCGCCAGTCTCGCCGCCCTTCTCCACGAAGGCCCAGTTCGTGCCGAACCACCGGTGATAATTGTCCGCCTTATGGGTAATCAGTTGTTCCGGAGTGAGCGTTGACAAAAAGGCAATGGCCTCCGCTTTCCTGTCTCGCGGAAGCTTGTTGGGGTTCTCTTCGAATTTTGGAACCGAACCGAATACGCGAATCTTGCCGCCGACCGGGACGTCGTCGTAGAAGAACTTCTGTTTGATATCGTTCTGTTTGTCTTCGACCAGCACCATCAGGGGCTTCAGGTCGAGCGGCGATTGCACGTCGATGTCGCCGGTCTTCTTGGCGGTGGTGAGCCACGCATCGTATTTGTCGAGCACTTGCGAGATGGCTGCCAAGTGCTCCGGCGGATCGTTCTTGATGTCCAGATACAGCGTGATGAGCGGCCAGTTGCCCTTGTTTCCCTCTTTCAGGGCCTTTTCGATGATGAGCTTCACTTTCGGGAAGAAGTAGGTTTCGAGTGTGGGATCGTCTCCTCCGGCGTTCCTGGCGCCGTGGATCTCGAGCGACTTTCCGTCGACCCAGGCAAGGTCCTGCTCGGTGACCAGCGGCAGGCCGGCGGCGAGGGCCCGGTCGAGCCGGTCGGCATACTTGCCATGGTCCGGATAGGCGTTGTGCGACAGAATCTGAATCCGGCTTCCCGGGGCGTAAGTCGCGGTGACCTTGGCAGCCATGGTGGCCGTGAGAATCAGGCCAACTCCGGCGCAAAGGGCGATGAGGTGTGTTTTTTTCAAGCGTAAACTCCTTTCGGATTGCGTACCTTCGGATTTAAGCACCCCAATCTAAAAACAAGCTTAAAAAACCGTTGTGTCACGAGAAATTTATCGTTTGTGATCTAAAATTCCGTTATGCGCGTTCTAGTGGCGGAGGACAAACCTCGCATGGCGCGTCTTTTGCAACGGGCTTTTCAGAGCGAGGGCTACGCCGTTTCGCTTGCATTCGATGGCGATCAGGCGCTGGCCATGGGAATGGCTGGCGGACTGGACGTCATGGTGCTCGATGTGATGCTGCCGCGTCGCGATGGCTTTGACGTGATCCAGAACCTGCGCGCCGCCAAACAAACCGTCCCCACCATCATGGTGACGGCGCGCGACGCCATGTCCGACGTCGTGCGCGGTCTCGACGCCGGCGCCGACGACTACCTCACCAAGCCTTTCGCCCTCGATGTGCTGCTGGCGCGCGTGCGCGCTCTCTCGCGGCGCGGTCCGGCGAACTACCCCGCCGACCTTCGCTTCGAGGACCTGTCGCTCGACCGCCGCACCCATGAACTAAGGCGCAGCGGCAGGGTGGCGTCTCTCACGCGCATCGAGTACCTGCTTCTCGAAACACTGATGCGGCGCGCCGGCTGCATCGTTCCCCGTGACGCACTGGTGGAAGCTGGTTGGGGTGGAGGCGCCGAAGTCAGCGACGGAACGCTGTACGTGTTTATTCGTTCCTTGCGTGTCAAGATTGCGCAAGCAGATGAGTTGCAATTGTTGCATACCGCGCGCGGGATCGGTTACACCATGCGGACCGAGGCCCCTTGAAGCGAAGGTTTTCGATTTCCCTGCAACTGACCGTGTGGTTTTCCGCGGTCTTCCTGACCGGTTTCATCGTCTTCGGCATGGTGATGTGGCTCGATCTGGCGTACTACACGTCAAATGGCCGTAGCCGCACACTGGCACGCCGCGCGTCACGCCTGGTCGAGCTGCTGCGTTCCTCCGTGAACGCCTCCGACGGCCAGCGCGCCTATCGCTTCTCCGAATTCGCCGATGCAACTCCGGAAGGAAACCTGATCCAACTCCTCGACGGCCGCGGCTCCCGCTTACTTCCCGTTGCACTCTCGCCCCCCGATTTTCCGTGGCCGAACCCGGCTGGCATCGCGGCGGACCGCTATATCGAATTGGCCTATGAAGGCCGGCACTACCGCATTTTCGAGCATCCGGTAACTGTTGGCGGGCAGTCCTACGTGATTCTCGTTGGCGGCGGCCTGGAAGACAACCGCCAATTGATGGCCCGATTCTCGACCGGTCTCGAAGCCGCCATCCCGGCGCTGCTGGCGGTCTCGGCGCTCGCTGGGTACTTACTGAGCCGGCGCGTGCTGCGTCCGATCGACCGGCTCACCAGCGCCGTGCGGTCCATCAGCATCGGCAACCTGTCGCGCCGGCTTCCCATCGATCAAACGGGCGACGAGATCGCGCGCCTGGCCGAAACGTGTAACGATATGCTGGCGCGCCTGGAAACCGCTGTGGGACGAATCAACCGGTTCACTGCCGATGCCTCGCACGAACTGCGCAGCCCCATCTCGTTCATCCGCGCAACGGCCGAGTTTGCGCTGAGCGATCCCCACCTGGACGCCGATGCCGCCGAGGCTCTTCAGGAGATTCACGCAGAGTCCGCCGAAGCTTCGCGGCTGATCGAGGACATGCTGACGCTGGCGCGCGCCGATGCCGGGCATCCCGACCTGGTCTTCGAGCCGGTGGATCTGGCGGAGCTGGTGCGGGAGGTGTGCGACAAAGTCCGGCCTTTCGCGGAACTCAAGCAACAGGAGTTTCTTCTCTCCGGCGCCTCTGACACTATTGGCGGAGTTCTCGGCGACCGCTCGCGGCTGCGCCGCCTTATTTGGATTCTGCTCGATAATGCAGTCAAGTACACGCCGGAACGGGGCCGGATCGAGACCATTCTGGAACGCGACGGGGAACATGCCCGCCTTAGTGTTAAGGACAGCGGCATCGGGATCGCGCCGGAGCTTCTGCCGCGGGTCTTTGAGCGCTTCTTCCGCGTCGACCCTGCCCGCAGCCAGGTGGATGGCACCGGGCTCGGATTGGCGATCGCCAAATGGATCGCCGATGCTCACCATATTGTGCTTTCAGTCGCCAGCACCGAGGGAGAAGGATCCACCTTCAGCGTGGAGTTCCCACTGAGCCGTTAACCTGTGTTTCGTTTTTCATCGCTTTCGATAAAACTTCAGTGACAGAGTCCGTTTCTTTAGATTGCCTTAAGACTGGGATGGTTCAATGCATGAGAGCTGCCGCAATGTGGCGAGTTCGCTCGACCGCATTCTCATAGGATTCATGGAAGCTAGGAGGACTGTATGCGTCGTCTCATTCCGCTGATCATGCTATGGATATCGGTATTCCGATTGGCCGCCCAGACGGACCGTGCAGCTCTGACCGGAGTCGTAATGGACTCCAGCCGGAGCGTTGTCCCCGGCGCTAAAGTCGTCCTGCAATCGCCAGGTACCGGCATTGGGTATGTTGCCTTGGCGAACTCGGCGGGTGTCTATACGTTCAGCGGCCTGCCTGTAGGTCAATACACAGCCTCGTTTGCCGCTCCGAGCTTCGAGACGCTCCAAATACAGACCTTCACGCTCGAGGTGGGTGAGACGCGGACGCTCAACGCCACCTTGCGCGTGGGTTCCGTCACCTCAAATGTCACCGTGGTGGATGCGACCCCCGATTTAAACGTGGCTTCGGCGGAGGTTGGCGGAGTCATCACAGGCAGCCAGACCGAAGAGCTTCCCGTGAACGGCAGGTATTGGGCGAGTCTGGAGGCGCTGATTCCCGGCGCCATCAGCTCTGGCACCGGCACCCAGGACACTATCCGTTTTTCCGGCCTTTCGCAGGAAGACAACAATTTCCGCTTGGACGGCGTGGATGCCACGGGGCTCAATCATGCGTTCGTGAAGGTGGCCGCTCGCATCGAGTTTCCGCTCGAGTCCATCGCCGAGTTCAAGGCGAGCAGTGCCGCTTACAGCGCCGATGTGGGCGGTATGGCCGGCGGCCAGATCAGCATGGTCTCCAAGGGCGGCACCAACGATTTCCACGGCTCCACCTACGAGTACCTGCGCAACAACTTCTTCGACGCGCACGCGTTCGACTCGACTGCCGTCTCGCCATTCCGCATGAACAACTTCGGCGTCAGCTTCGGGGGCCCGGCGATCCACAACAAGCTGTTCTTCTTTGCCAACTACGAGGGCATCCGGCAGGCATTCTCGCAGTCGATCAGCGGGTATGTGCCCACCGACGCCTATCGCGCCCAGGTGGCTCAGAAGTCGCCCGCGCTGGCGCCGCTCATCGACGCCTATCCGGAAGGAAGCATCACGACCGCCGATCCTAACGCGCTGCTCTGGATCAGCAGCGGCCGGAGCCCGACGACTGAAGACGGCGGCTTGTTTCGGGTGGACTACGCAATGAGCGATAAGACCGTGTTTTCCGTTCGCTTTAACACGGACCAATACTATAACGTATCACCGGCCGTAGCTGAGAATACAATCACGACGATGGACACTCCCAACGCCGTCATCGACGTTCAACACACTTTTTTGCCCACCATGCTGAATGACGCGAGAATTGGCTTCAATCGCGACAATTACCAGGATGTCGGCGACGGCAAGTCGCTCTACTCGCTCTCGATCACCGGATTCGCCAGCTATACGCTTGGCGATCATTCCTGGCGCAGAGACAATTCTTATAGTCTTATCGATAACTTCACCTTTACCAAGGGGCGCCACACCATCAAAGCGGGCGTGGAAATCCGCCGCATGCAGGAGAACAAGCTTCATCCACTTACAGAGCAAAGCCTGACCTACCTCAGCGAGACCGCCTTCCTCGACAACCAGTTGGACGCCTATACTTACACACCCCCTGGAGTCGTGACTCAAGCGCGCAAGAACCCCTATTATGGATATATTCTGGACGAGTTCAAGATCCGTCCCAACCTTACGCTGAACGCCGGACTGCGCTATGAATATTACGGCGTGGACTATGACCAGCACAACATCGGGTTGGTTTTCGATCCGTTCTCCTGCGGCCTGCAATACTGCCCCCCGGGCACTTCTTTTTACCTGCCGAACACGCATGACTTCGAACCACGGTTCAGTATCGCGTGGGCTCCCGAGATGTTCCATGGCAGAACCGCCATCCGAGCCGGCTCCGGCATCTTTTACAGCGACGGACAATTCGGCGGGTTATACGCGGCGCAGACCAATATCGGCAAGTCGTTCAGCTTGGCGCAAGCGACCATTCCGAACTTGACCTTCCCGGTTGATCCTTTTTTGGCGGACGCCAAGGCAAGTCTCAGTTATTCGGGGAAGGACCGGCACCGCAAGGACGTCGCCGTGGACCAGTGGACGTTGTCCATCCAGCAAGAGGTTTCCAAGGACACCATGTTCCAGGTGACTTACCTCGGCACGAAGGGAACCCACGAATACAGCAGCCAAACCCTAAACGGAATCAATCCACTCACCGGGTTACGCCCCTTTGCCAGTCTGACCACCTCCACGATCGGTTACACGAGCAACCAAGCGAATAGCGACCTCGAAGCTTTGCAGCTAAGCCTGAGGCGAAGTATCAAGACAGGGCTACTGGTTTCCGCCAACTATCAGTACTCGCACGGGATCAGCGATGGCTCCAATGGCGACGGCGAGTCGGACGCGCTCGAGAACAATAACTGCCGAAGCTGCGGCCGGGGCAACGCCGATTTCGACGTCCGCCATAACTTCACTACAAGCCTGATCTGGATCGTGCCGATGGGGAAAGGACATCATTTCTTAGGCAGTTCGTCTCGCCTGGTGGATACTGTGCTGGGCGGGTGGCAATTGAGCGGCATCGGCATGGCCCGCACCGGCTTACCGCTGAACGTGACGCTCAGCCGCAGCGCCTCGGCGCTTCCCGACGGAATCAACAGCAGCCAGCGTCCCGACGTCGTACTCGGGCAACCTCTTTATCCCGCCGATCAAGGGCCAACGCTCTGGCTCAATCCCCTTGCTTTTACCACTCCCGCGAAGGGCGCGTGGGGAGATGCCGGCAGAAACATCGTGCGGGCGCCCGGGATTTGGCAGGCCGACATGGCACTCGAGAAGCGCTTCCCTTTGAGCGAACGCACTGCCATCAGCTTTCGCGCGGACGTGTTCAACATCTTTAACCGTGCGCAACTCGGCAATCCGAGCGTCACCTGGACTAACCCCGCTCAGGGCACCACGTTTGGCCAGATCACGACTCCCTACACCACGTCGGCGGTGGGCACCGGTACTCCGCGCCAGATGCAATTCATGCTGCGCTTTTCGTTTTGAGCGCGCACGGATAGGCAAGAGATTGATTGTTGGAGGATCTCAAGGATGAAAAACACATTGGTTTCGCTTTTATTTCTCGCCGGTCTCACGCCGCTGCTGGCTGCGGACAAAGTGATCGGCGGCCCGTTGGTGGTGAATGTCACTGCGCGAACGGCAACGGTGGTTTGGATCGTGCAATCGGACGAGGCCGTGATGAAAACGGCGGACGGGTCCGAAGTTCACAATGCGCCCCTGCTGCACTCGGAATCGGCTCGGTTTACCGGTCTCAAAGCAGGGAACAGTTATCAGTATGAAGTGCCGGGCAGGCCGGACCTGAAAGGCTCGTTCAAGACTCCCCCGGCCGGAGAAGGGCAATTCGAGTTTGTGGTTTATGGCGACACGCGGACGCGGCACGACGTGCACCGCAAGGTGATCGCGGCGCTGCTGGAGCGCTGCCATCCGGACTTCGCGGTGCAGACGGGCGACTTGGTGAACGACGGCGGCGACCCCGCACTGTGGCCGGTTTTCTTCGATATCGAGCGCGACCTGCTGCGCCAGGTGGCCTATTTCCCGGCCCTCGGCAACCACGAACGACACTCGCACAACTACACGGATTTCATGCAGGCCGCGCCGTATTACTCCTTCAACTGGGGCAATGCGCATTTTGCGATTCTCGACACCGACCTGGGCAACGCCGCACCGAGCGAGCTGGCGCGTCAGACCTACTGGAAGGAGCAGACCGATTGGCTGGCCAGCGATCTTGAGAAGAACCAGAAGGCGGCATTCCGCTTCGTGGCGGGACATCACCCGCCGATGACCGCCGTGTCAAACCGGCAGGGAGACAACCCGCACATGATCGCGCTAACACCCCTGCTTGAGCAATACCACGTGACGGCGGCGTTTTTCGGGCACGATCACAACTACCAGCACTATCTGAAGAACGGTATCCACTATGTGATCACCGGCGGCGGCGGCGCGCCGCTCTACGACGTGGACAAGCCGCCCCAGGGAATCACACAGAAGGTGATGAGCACGGAAAACTTTGTGCGCGTGCGCGTGGATGGAAAGAAGGCACACGTGGAAGCTATCACTCCGGATGGCGCGACGATAGATGACTTCGGTGTGGAAGGCGCAGCCATGGAATCGTCCGCAACCGCTCATTGAGATGGATGCATTCCGTGGATGGAGGTCTGCAGGAAACGGTCCAGCCTCGCTTTATGCGGTTGGCTTCTGTTGTGCCAGAGGCTGGTCGCATTTTCGGGTTCCAGGCGGCGCGCAGACAAACCATCCGCGGCGGCGAGCAAAGCCTGGGACATTCCACCTACTGATTGATGGGTGCTGAAGAGTCCCATGCCGGGGACCGCGAATCCGCTTCAGCTTGTCGCGAATGCCGTCGATCTGGCCCGCGACGCCGGCGCTTCGCCCGATCCCGAGCGGGTTTGAGTCACGAGCGCCGCTGAGCTGGACGGCCGCGCAGCGATTCCAGATCGACGAACCTCGTCTCTTCTTCGCAGGAAGAACACCGAGGCTCCAGGTTCGGGAAGCGCACAGTGCTAACAAACACCTGCGGTCAGTGCCTCGGAACTCGCGCTGCGCACTGTGACGGCCCACTGCGAGCCAAGAAGTGGAAGATTTCCACGGAATCCTCTTCACCCAGGAATGACTGCATCGAAATAATTTGCGATCGACACCAAAATGACATATGTTAGTAACGTAGCTGTAATCGATCTGCGCAAGGAGTATTTCCGTGCGGATTCCGGCACTTCTGGCGATGGCGGCCTGCATGTGCATCGGTGCGCGCCCAGAGGCGCTGCGTGCCGGAACGGTCACTACCAGTGGAAAGTCCTATCGAATCAAACTGATATCGTTCGTGGTTCCGCCACAGCCGCCGTCCGGTTTGCTGATCAGAGCGCGCGTCAACGGAGGGCCGCTGCTGCGTCTGCTGCTGGATAGCGGAGCACAGCGTGTCGTTCTGAGCCGCCGGGCCGCTGCGAAATCGGGGTGTTTTGGGGGCGCCAACTTGTCGCTCGTCAGCCCGGGCGCGTCGGCGGTTAGTGTGGCGAAGGCTCTGCGGGCGGAGACGGTCGAGGTCGACGATTTTATCGCACGGGATGTGGATGTGTTGGTGACCGATAACAAGGTTGCGGACGGCGTTGACGGAATACTCCCCTTATCCCTATTCGGAAGCCTCCTGATCCGGCTGAATGTGCCTGCGAAGAGCCTGGATCTCGATCCGTATCCGCAGGAAGCGCCACACCAAACGGGGGAACTCGCGGCGATCCGGAACAACGATCTGTTTTTTGTGAAATGCCAGTTGAACGGTGCTCGCGAAGGATACTTCCTGCTCGACACGGGCGCGTCCTATAACGCCATTTCACACAAACTGGCGATGAAACTGAATAGCTCCAGCCTGCTCGGTAGCGACGTCTCGCTGCAGGGGGGAACTGTTCCAGTGGATGGGTACCTCACCAGTGCGGTCACACGTCTGCGGATCGGAAGTTTGGAGCTGGTGCCGGATCCCCTGGTCGACGTGGACTTGTCACTGGCGAGCCGTTACCACCAATTGGAGATATCGGGCCTGATCGGGTATCCGGCCCTCCGCGGCTTGGCCCTCGTCGTAAACTATCGCGATGGCGTCATTCGTATCGCTTCAAAGTAGTTTCTCTCGCTACCGCAGGATCCCCGACTGACTGGCGCTGGCCGCACGACCAATAACGCACTGTCCGTGCCCCTCGAGTTTGCCGGATTCTGCCGATTGGCGCGGCAGGCAATCCTGCCAGCAATCCCGCCTGCAGCTCCCGAGACGGGGCCGGCTGTGCTTTCTGACCTGAAAGCATAGCCGACAGACTCGCTAAGTCAATCATGTACAATGTCGCGGGCGCCGCCAAAGCAATGCGGGATCAATGACAGCGGTGTTGCAGGCCAATATCAGTCTCGGTTAAATTCTCGTGACGCGTTGTTTCTTTAGATTCCCTTAAGACTGGCGTGTTTAGATACCGGTGTGAGAGCGGAGCTTCAGGGAGATTCTCACCTCGAATGCGAGCGATTTCCCATCCGGCCCTGTGGCGGCTCACAACTCTTCACGCGATGGCTGAAGCAATAAGATCTGGAGGTCATATCTATGCTTAAGACAGTTGTGTTTGCAGCGATCGTTCCCGCAGCCATTTGTTTCGCCCAAGCCGATCGGGCCGCTGTAACCGGGACCATTTCGGACCCAACACAATTACCTATAACTGCGGCTCAAGTGAAGCTCGTATATCCAGGCACCGGTCTGCAGCGGAAAACGGCGTCGTCGTCTGCGGGCGTATTCAGCATCAGCGAGTTGCCGATCGCGGAAGAATGTTTCCTAGAGGTTAGCGCTCCAGGCTTCCAGACGGTACGAACCAAGCCTTTCGTCCTTGAGGTCGGCGAAACGCGCAGGCTGGATGTGAGCCTAGTCATCGCGAGTGTCGGCACGACAGTAAACGTACAAGCTGTGGCGGACCCCATGACGCTGAGCACAGTCGCAGTTGACTCACTGACCTCCTCGCAACGGCTGAACGATTTGCCTGTGAACGGGCGTAACTGGTTCTCGTTCATGGCCCTGGCGCCAGGAGCCGTCGATGGGGCTAACGGCTCCAACACGGCCGTGCGTTTCTTTGCCACCACCGGCGACGACGAGAATTATCGTGTAGACGGGGTCGACGCCACTAGCATCCGCAATCAGAACATGCGTCTCAACAGCCGTTTGCTGATGTCCGAGGACGCCATCGCCGAATTCCGCGTCAACAGCGCAGCGTTCACTGCCGACTCCGGCGGCTCCATTGTCGGGCAGGTCGAGGTGGTGACGAAATCGGGCTCCAACGCACTGCACGGCTCCGCCTTTGAGTATGCCCGCAACGATGTCTTCGATGCGCGCCCCTTCACCCAGCCCGGCCCCTTACCGCCCTTTGGATTCAATCAATATGGCGGCACTGTGGGCGGCGCCATTCAGAAGAATCGCACTTTCTTCTTTCTCTCCTACGAGGGGTTGCGGCAGACCCAGAATCTGCAGTCAGCGGTCCAGGAAGTTCCGTCCCTCTCGTTTAAGGCCCAGGCGCTGCAGGAGTCCCCGGTGATCGCGCCGCTGCTCGCTGCCTTCCCCAACCCCACCGGGTCTACTTCGAACCCCCAAATCGGAACCTGGAGCGGCCCAGTGCAGAATCTGCAGGATGAAGACGTCGGGACGTTGCGGGTGGATCACCGCTTCAACGATAGCTGGTCGAGCTATTTCCGCTTCACACGTAACAACGCCTTCGTGCGCGTTCCGGATTCACTCAATTACGGCACCAGCAGCTATAACGGGCCGGTCAACGGAGTCCTCGAGTTCCTCGATGTGGTCTCGCCGCGCACTACCAACGAGATTCGCCTGGCCGCCAACTGGGTCCCGTGGCAGATGCAGCAGGATATCGAGAACGTCTTGGCGATATCCGTCAGCCCGCTCGCCACGGCGCCGGACTCCCTCTTCAAGCAGACCCATTCGCTTTCCGAGAATATTCTGGACAGTTACTCCACGCAGCGCGGGCGGCACACCATCAAGGCGGGAATCGAGATCCGGCGAGTGGTCATCAGCAATTACTACTCGTATGACGGCACGATCAGCTATGCCAGTTTGGCCAACTTTGCCGCCAACATCGTGGACTCCGTCGTCGTTTCCGGTTTGAACCCGGCGGTCACCGATCCCAAAACCGAGTATTTCGGCTACGTTGAGGACGAATGGAAGGTCCGGCCGAATCTAACCGTCAACGCCGGCCTGCGCTACGATTTCTTTAACGAACTGTCAGAGGGTCATGGCCGCACCTATGGCTTCAACTTGCAGACGTGCGGCGGCTATTGCCCTTATGGCAATCAGAACGGCACGCCGGACTTCACCAACTTCGGCCCGCGCCTCGGCATTGCCTGGGCTCCCGAACAGTTGCATGGCAATACAGTGTTTCGCGTGGGCGGCGGAATCTACTATGGGGACGGGCAAATCGGCAACCAACTCGCCTTCACCTACAATGGCGGCGATCGTTTCGATCTGACGCAAGCGACCAACCCGGGGCTCGCCTGGCCCGTGAATCTGGCGCCGAATGAGGGCATCGGCACCGCGCCGGACGAGACCGACCGCTACCGCCGGAGTGAAATGAGCCAGCAATGGACCGCCCAGATCCAGCAGCGTCTTGGCGCCGGCTTCACCGCTCAGGTCACCTACCTCGGGATGGAAAACGATCACTTGTATGACGAGCAGGCGGATAACGTAATCAACCCTCTGACCGGCCTGCGGCCGTATCCTCAATTCAACCCGGTGGTGCACAAAGGCAACTGGGCTGTTGGCCGGTTTCACGGGCTCATCGGCTCGCTACAACGAACCGCAAGGAACGGGCTATTCGTCGGGCTGAACTACACCTATTCCCATGCGGACGGCGACTTCGCGGATCCGGAAAATGTCGCGTGCCGTGCCTGCAGTTGGGGCGACCTCACCTACGACGTCCGGCAAAACCTCTACATTCAGTCCAGCTATCCACTGCCGCTCGGCCATTCCGTGGCGCTGCGTAACTGGACCCTCAGCGGCGTCGCCTCAACTCGCACCGGACTCCCTCTGAACGTCACGGTCTCCCGCCCAACCACCGCTATGGCCGATGGCAACAACACGGAGCAGCGGCCGAACCTGGTGCCGGGTATGTCGCTGATTCCTCCCGGAGGCCAGACGATCAAGGACTGGATCAACCCGGCGGCTTTCTCGGTGCCGGCCAAAGATACCTGGGGCAATGCCGGCACAGATATCGTCAGGGGCCCGGGCCTCTTCCAGATCGATACCGCGCTCTCGAGGAGAATCAACCTCACCGAGCGGCTCAATCTGATGCTCCGCATGGAGGCCTTCAACGTGTTCAATCACCCCCAGCTCGGCAACCCGAACGTGAACTTCTCCTCGACCTTGTTCGGCCAGATTACGTCGATCAGCAATACCACCCCGATCGGCACTGGTACGGCGCGCAGCGTTCAGTTCGCCGCGCGCTTCACCTTCTGATTTGCGCCGATCTGTCTGCACCCGAGTCTCTAGGGCTGCTGCCTGTTGGTCATAATCGGATAAGAGGACACTTAAACGGAAGACGGGATCGAAACTGGCGCGAATCGGGTTGCGTCCGTCTCTGTCATCACGTTCTGATCCCAGGAAGCTCCCGCGGGCCGGCCCCTAATGTCGGGTCCATGCAGCTATGTAATATGATGGCGTGCCGAATCTGATCGGCATCGCCTACAGCAAGGCAAGCGGCCCGATTGGCAATTTGGCGTATAGCTACGATGGCGCGGGGCGGATGGCCGAGGAGAACCAAGACTGGGGCTATCGGCGCATCCAGGGTGCTCTGTCGAACCTGGGCACGAGCTTGCTCGCAGCACCATCGCCGAGATTCTGCAGCGTCACGGAATTGAGCCAGCGTCCGAGCGGAACCGGAAGACGACATGGAAGGAGTTTCTGCCGCGCCATTGGGAACTCATCGTGCCTGCTGATTTTCTTACCGTGGAAGCACGGACCAGGCGCGGATTGCAGAGGTTCGTCGTCCTAATCTTCATTGAACTCTCCACACGCAGAGTGGAGATCGCCGGCATTGCCTTGAGCGTGAATGGTCTATGAATGAACCAAATCGCAACCTAACCGATACCATCGCCGAATCGCCATGTCACCCGGCGGCCTTCACTTCGCTTTAGTCCCATTGTCATATTGGGGTAACGTTAACCGTCTAGAATCCGATCTACCGCGAAAGGAAAAACCATGGATCAGCGAATTGTGCGGCTACCCAGCCGGATAGGCCTGGTCACAGCAGTTCTATTGTTACTATTCCCGGGGCTCGCCTGGACGCAGGAAGGCAAGGGCGCCATTGCCGGCAAAGTGACCGACCAAACTGGCGCGGTTCTCCGCGGCGCCCAGATCTCGATCGAGGCGCAAGACATCAACATGGTGTCCGATGAACAAGGCCTGTTTTTTGTCAGCGGCCTCGCTCCAGGAAAGTGCACGCTTTCGATCAGCTATGTCGGATTTGCCCCGCTGAGCAAGACGGTGGATATCGTCGCTGGCCAGCGGGCGAACCTGGACGCGAAACTCGAATTGCAGTCCGAAAGTCAGACCGTGCTGGTTACCGCCCCGCGCGCGACTGCCGAGGCGGAGGCGATTAACGTCGAGCGGACCGCCGACAACATCGTGCAGGTCTTGCCGGCTGAGGTCATCCGCAGCCTACCGAACGCGAATATGGCCGACGCCCTCGGCCGGCTGCCTAGCGTCACCCTGGAGCGCGACGAGGGCGAAGGAAAATACGTACAGGTCCGCGGAACTGAACCGCGCCTGACGAACACCACCATCGACGGCATGAACGTTCCTTCTCCGGAATCGGGCGTCCGGCAGATCAAGTTCGACGCCATTCCCGCCGACATCGTTGAGTCGGTGCAGGTCAACAAAACGCTGCTAGCCAACATGGATGGCGACGGCATCGGCGGTTCCGTCAACCTGGTCACCAAGAGCGCGACCGATCTCCCCACGCTCTCGCTGAGCAGCATGGGCGGATACACGCCCGTCATCAACGGCCGCGGTCTCACGGAGGATACGGGCACGGTCGGCATGCGCTTCGGCCAGAGCAAGAAGCTTGGCATTCTGGTTGGTGGCTCGTACGACTGGAACGGCCGGGGCATCGACGACATCGAACCGGTCCCGGACGTCGCGACGATGGCTAATGGCACCACCGTTCCGTGGAAGGACGGTATGGATATTCGCGAGTACCAATATTTCCGTTCGCGCTGGGGCGTCGGGGGCACCACGGATTACCGGATCGCGCCTGGCTCCGATATTTATGTTCGATATCTTTATTCGGACTTCAAGAACTATGGCAACCGCTGGGTCTATTCGCTGACCGATAACACACCTGGGATTCAGCTTCTGAACCCCTCCAACGTCGGATGCGGCACAAACAATTCCGGCACGACGGTTGCGCCCTGCACAGCGCCGCCGTCCTTCAACACCCAGTTGCGGGGTCCCGACATCGGCCTGGGCAGCGTCGTCCTGGGAGGCTCCCACGTGCTCACCACCACATGGTTTTTCTGGGATCTCTCAGCATCCCGTTCGTTCGACCGCGATACCGGCTCGTCAACGAGTTTCAGTAATACACTGAGTTCGAGCGGCTGCCAATACGATCCCGCCGGGAGCACTTCGAACGTATACCTGCCGCGCTGGAACGCGGAATGCTACACAGAGGCCTACAATCCGGCGAACCTGGCCATGTCGGCGATCAACCAGAACGCGGGTCATACCGCCCAGCTCAACCTGCAGGCGGCCGTTGCGGGGGCCAAGCGCTACCACATTGGTTCGCGCTCGGCCATCATTGAAATCGGCGGTAAGTTCCGCAACGAGCATAAATTCGCCGATACCTATTCGCTCACTTACACTCCCAACGGCAACATATTGCTTTCGAGTTTCCCCAACCGCCTCACCAACACGAATTACTATAATGGCGGAAGCTACAAGCTGGGCTACAATCCGGATCAGCAGGACATCTTGGCGTTCGAGAAGGCCAACCCGTCGGACTTCACAGTCAGCAGCACCTTCGGCCAGGATCCTTCTTACTTTGGCTTGGTGGAACAGATCGGCGCCGGTTATGTCATGAGCACCATAGACCTTTCCACTCGCTTGCGGTTCATCGCCGGAATCCGCGTGGAGGGGACCAACGATACGGTAAACAACTTCGCGGTCGGCAACTACCCCTGCGCAGCGCCTGAAAGCGGGACATGCGCCAGCATCAATCCGAACCGGTTCTCCGGGAACTATGTGACGGTGCTGCCAAGCACTTCGCTGCGCTATGCCCTGGATTCGAACAGCTATGTGCGCTTTGTTTACGCGCGGGGGCTCTCGCGGCCGGACCCGCAGGATATCGCGCAGACTCTGAGCTGGTCGGTCGCTGGCAACGGGGCGAACCGGTACTCAGTTAGCTTCGGCAACGCCAACTTAAAGGCCGAGACCGGCGATGACATCGACCTTCTGTACGATCGTTACCTGAACTCGTTCGGATTCATTTCGGCTGGGTTCTTTTATAAGAACCTGCAGAATCCTATCATTACCCGTACCTACGAACTCGACGACTATCAGCCGCCGGGAGGGCCTCTCTCTAATTACCTTGCCACCCAGCCGGTAAATGCCGGCAGCGCGTGGATTGTGGGCTTCGAAGCGGCCTACCTGCAGCACTTCACCTTCCTGCCCGGCATGTGGGCGGGACTGGGGCTCTCGGCCAACTACGGTCACACGGCTTCCCGCACGAGCGGCATCCCCGGCCGGTCGGACAATCCGCCCTTGCTGCGCACCTCGCCCAACGCTTTCAACATCAGCCCGACGTATGACCGCGGCCGGTTATCCCTACGCGTCGGTATCTCCTATAATCAGGCCAGCATCTACGGCTACCAGTACACCGACGGCATGCCCGGCGGCGTCAACGGACCATTGAGCGATATCTACTTCTACTCGCACATTCAGCTGGATGCCCAAGCCAGCATCCGGATGACGCGCGGCCTGAGCTTCGTGATCTACGGCCTCAACCTGAACAACGAGGTCTTCGGCTTCTACCAGGGCGCCCCGCAGTACATGATCCAGCGAGAGTATTACCAGCCGACGGTAGCAGCTGGCTTCCGCTGGTCGCCGATGAGGGAGAGCCCAGCTAAGCAAAAGCAGTTCTGAGAGTCCAGCCCGGACGCGGCCCAGTATGAAGCAGAGTACGGGAGCTGGGAAGAGACACACGGCCGGGGCCAAATTACCTATTGCTCGGCCGCGAGGGCTGCGATTCCATTCAACGTCTTGGAGACGTTTCGTTCTCAGCAACTGAGGTGCCGGGGGCCGGAAGCTTCGCTCGCACGGATGGCGTCACCTCCCGGCTCCCGTACAACTTCAAGCATGAAAAGTGATCGCCTGTTCGCCTGCGTACTCTGTGCGATGACAGCAGTCTCACGGCTTGCGTATATGGTGATCGTCACCCGCCATGGCGTCCGCGCCCCCACTTGGGACACCGCTCGCCTAAACCAGTCTCGGCCGAGCCATGGCCCGAATGGGGCGTCCCTCCCGGCAATCTCACGCCGCACGGGCGGGAACTCATCCGGCTCATGGGCGCCTATTAGCGCGAGTGGCTCGCCAGCGAACACCTGATCCGCCGGGATGGATGCCAGGACGCCCCGCACATTTACATTCGGGCCGACAAGGATCAACGGACTCTCGAAACCGGCCGCGCCTTTGCCGAATCGATCGCGCCCGGTTGCGGAATCGGCATCCACGCGCAGCCGGAGGGCGAGAGCGATCCCCTGTTTTCCGGCGTCGGCACTCCCGACCCGGAGCGTTCGCTCGCCGCCGTACGCGATCGCCTCGGCCCCGATCCGCAAAAGCTGATCGCCGATCACCGCGCCGCTCTGAATGCTCTGCAGTTCATACTCCGCGGGCGTACAGATATGCCGGACGACATCGGCGTCTCACTTAAGGGCAAATCAGTCGAGCTGACGGGCCCCTTCGCCACCGGTTCGACTTTCAGCGAGAATCTGCTGCTGGAATACGCCAACGGAATTGCGGGCGCGGCGCTCGGCTGGGCCGGCTGACGCGCGAAAACCTGAACCACGTTCTGGAGCTGCATGCGGTGTATACCGACCTGATGCGCCGCACGCCCTACTTGGCACGCGCCCGCGGGTCGAACCTTCTGGCGCATATCTTGCGTTTGATGGAGCAGGCCGCATCTGGCAAGTCCACCGCAGGCGCCTTTGGGTCAGCCGGGCGATGTTCTGCTGGTCCTGGCCGGGCACGACACGAACCTGTCCAATCTTTCCGGATGCTCGGTCTTTCCTGGAAGCTGCCAGGATACCAGGACGACGACACGCCACCTGGCGGTGCGCTGCTTTTTCCCTTGTGGCGTGACTCGAGAACCGGGCAGCTTTCAGTAAAGCTGCGTTACCTCGCGCAGACGCTCGACCAAATGCGCAACGCAAACTCCCAATCCGTCGCCGCTCCGCCGGCGAGCCAGGATGTGTCAATGCCGGGCTGTGATGCGGCAGAGGGAGATGAAGGTTGCCCATGGGAGACCGCCCGCATGGTGATGCAGAAGGCGATTGGTCCGCGGTTCACAGTGGTGGAGCCGATCCCGGCAGCTTCTGCCGCGCTCACACCTCATTCACCGGCGCTTTTTGCTGGAACTATTCACTGTGCCTTTGTCGACCCCGGCGGCCACGACCGCGCCCGTAGTGGTTCCCAGAGAGAGATCTCAATCTCAGCGATTGTTCCCCGAGTTTGTTCCCACCACGTTCCATCGGTGCGCCGTTGATTCCACTGACCGTTCTCACTGTTCCTCTGTTCCAAGTCGTGGGTATATATGTTTGAGTCTGTCAAGTGTTTTTGTACACGTTTGAGGCGAGGGCGATGACGCGGAACACCGGGAACACCGACGATCCGCAACCACTTTCGGTGCCTACCACTCGGAACACACCGGGAACATACTGGGAACTGACGAATCAGGCGTTCTTCCGGTATCGCCATTCCAGTCGAGATCCGTGGCGTTCGCGGTATCGCTCCCAACCCAACGCCCTCAGGCAACGGGCCGCGCGGTTCTTGTCGGTCTGCGTCCATAGAGCCTGTGCCTTTTGAAGACACCTCTCCAGCTCCTCGCTGATTGAAATGCTGGGGTGGCTTTCGACCCTTTCAGAGGCGAAAACCTGATGTGTAATGTACTTGTAATAATGCTGCACTTGCCGTGCGCGATTCTGGCATAGGAGTTCCCGCCAGCGGACAGTAACCCGCTCTCGGCTGGCGCCAGTGCAGGCCGGCTCGGATGATCATTCGGACCTGCGCCTGGCTAGCTCCATCAAGGTCTCGTGGGTGCCGAGCGTTTCGGGGCTGTTGTCAGGGCCGTCGGGACGCAACTGAGAGTATTTGCCGTCCTCGCAGAGCGCCCACGCCTGACGGCCGTCCCGCAGACAAATATCCAGGATCTCCCAGAGCCTTTCCTTCGCCTCCTTGGCAAGGATTGGCGTAACGACCTCAACCCGTTTGGAAAGGTTGCGATACATCCAATCGGCCGATCCGATGAAGAACTCGCCCTGAACCGGATCTTCGAGCGCGGCCGCGAAATGGAAAATGCGGGAATGCTCCAAGAAGCGCCCAATGATCGAGCGGACCCGTATGCCATCCGTGCGTCCGGGGACTCCGGGCCGCAGGCAGCAGAACCCGCGGACGATCAGATCCACCGGCACGCCGGCGGCCGAGGCCTCGCACAGGACCTCGATCAGTTCGGGGTCTTCCAGTTGGTTCATCTTGGCGACGATGCGCGCGGGAAGACCGGCTCGCTGGTTGGCGATCTCCCGCTGGATCAGATCGAGCAGACGGCGCCGCATGGTTACCGGCGCGACCAACAGCGTCGAACAGACGGGAGCCTGGGAATGTCCCGTCAAATGGTGAAACAGGTTGACGACATCCCGCGTGATCGCGGGGTCGCACGTGAAGAGTCCGACGTCGGCGTAGAGGCGGGCTGTGCGCACGTGATAGTTTCCGGTCCCGATGTGGACGTAGGTCCGCAGCCCGGACGCTTCCTTGCGAACCACCAGCGCCAGTTTCGCGTGGGTCTTCAAACCCGGCAGACCGAAGGTCACGTGCGCGCCCGCACGTTCCAGCTCCGCGGCCCAGTGCAGGTTCCTTTCCTCGTCGAAGCGCGCCTTGATCTCAATCACGCAGGCCACCTGCTTACCTGACTCGGCGGCCTTGACCAGCGATTTCACAAAAGGAGTGTCGTCGCCGATGCGGTATGCGGTCATCTTGACGGCGACCGTTTCCGGATCGCCCGCCGCGGTGGCGATGAAATGCTCGACGCTCGCCTCGAAGCTCTCGTAGGGATGGTGCACCAGAACATCGGCGGCCCGTATGGCAGCGAAAACGTCGGGACTGCTTTCGATGGCCGCAGGCGTCAACGGCGTCCAGGCCGGGTCGCGCAGTGCCGCGATGGGCAGCCCGGCTATCTGGAACAGGGACGTGTAGTCGAGCTCGTCCGGCAGATCGTACACGTCGATGGGGGAAAGCTCGAACCTTCGCCGCAGCATCTCGCGGATCGAGGGGTCCGCGCCCGGCGCAAACTCGAGTCTGACCACCGGTTCGTACCGGCGTTGCCGGATCTGCTCGCGTACGGCGCCCGCTTCATCCGCATCGTCGTCGTCGATCTCCACTTCCGCGTCTCGCGTCAATCGGAACAGCGTGGTACCGGACAGCTTCATCCCCCCGTACAGTTTGGAGGCGTTGCCGCGAATCACCTCGTAAAGCGGAACGAAAAGCTCTTGCCCGGCGGGCACATCCGTCTTCAGCGAAATCCATTGCTTGAGAGCCGACGGCACCTTCACTCGAGCGTAGGAGCAGACTTCCTTGTGCGGGTCCTGCAGGTGAAAAGCAAGCGATGTCGAGAGATTGGCGAGAAACGGAAACGCGTGAGCTGGATCGAAAACCAGAGGAGTGAGAGCCGGCGAGATCTCGCAATCGAAGTAGAGACTGGCCTCATCCCGCTGGGCGGGCGTCAAGTCGTCCCATTGGCGGAAGTGGATTCCACACCTCGCCATTTCCGGAACAAGTTGGTCCCGGAAACACCCGGCCTGGCGGTGCAGGCTCTGGACCAGCCGATCGCGGATCTCCGCCAGCAGCCCGACTCGCTCCGGCGTGGATCCGCTACGCAGGATGGAGACCCGCTTCATGAAGAACTCGTCGAGGTTGGACGTGAAGATGGCCAGGAACTTCACCCGTTCGAGCAGTGGAGTCCGCTCGTCTACAGCTTCCGCGAGCACGCGATCGTTGAAGTCCAGCCATCCCAAGTCGCGATCCAGCCAAACGTCGGAGAGCGGCTGAGGAAGCTCTTTGTTGAGAACTCCATGATCACCGATGGAAGCCAAAAAGGCTGCAGCGCTCATAGTTCGCCCCCTATCGCGATCAGACAGCGCTGGCGAATGCTCGGGAACTTTCCACCGTCGGGCAAGGAGCCACGTTCCAGATTACCCTCGCGTACTGTGCGATGGTCCGATCGCTCGAAAACTTTCCGGAGCTGCCCACGTTGAGAATGGCGGCCCGCACCCATGCCTCCGGGTTGCGGTAGAACTGGCCCAGCCGAGCGTGAGCTTCGCTGTAGGATGGCAAGTCCGCCAGGTGAAGGTAAAAGTCGCCTTTGGCGAGAAGCACATCCAGGATCGGGGAGAAGACGCCGGGCTCGCCGGGGCTGAAGTGGCCGGAGGCGATCAGATCGATCGCTGCCCGCGTTTCCGGTTCGTTTTCATAGTGCCAATAAGGACTGTACCAGCCTCGCGTTTCGTCCACCTGGCCGGCGGTCAGCCCGAAGAGGAACATGTTCTCCTCGCCGGCTTCCTCGGCCATTTCGACGGTGGCCCCATCGCGCGTGCCGATGGTGAGCGCGCCGTTCATCATGAACTTCATGTTGCTGGTGCCGCTGGCTTCGTATCCGGCGGTCGAGATCTGCTCGGAGACATCGCTGGCCGGTATCAGCCGTTCGGCCACCGAGACGCTGTAGTCGGGCAGAAAGACGACCTTGAGTTTTCCCGCGGTGATGGGATTGCTGTCCACCGCCGCGGCGATGTTGTTGATGAACTTGATGATGAGCTTGGCCAGATGATATGCCGGTGCGGCCTTGCCGGCGAAGAAGAACGTGCGCGGCGGCACTTCGAGGGTGGGATCCTCGCGCAGACGGTTGTACAAGATAACGATGTGCAGTGCATTCAGCAACTGGCGCTTGTATTCGTGGATGCGCTTGATCTGGCTGTCGAAAATGCTCTCGGGATCTGCGGTCTGGCCGGTAGCCGTCTTCAGCCAGTCGATGAAGCGCAACTTCGCGCGACGCTTGCCTTCACGGAACGCATGCCGGAATTCCGAATCGTCCGCAAGCGACTTCAGCCTGGCGATTTGACTCAGGTCGCCGATCCAACCATCGCCAATCGCTTCGGTGATCACGCCGGCCAGCGAAGGGTTCGCCACCAGCAGCCAGCGCCGGGGCGTCACGCCGTTGGTCTTGTTGTTGAAGCGCTCGGGGAACATTTCGGCGAAGTCGGGCACCACGTGCGATTTAAGCAGCTCGGTATGAATCGCCGCAACGCCATTGGTGCTGTGCGAACCGACGATCGCGAGATTTGCCATACGCACGTGCTTCGTGGATCCCTCCTCGATGATGCTCATCCGCGCCACGCGGCCCTCGTCACCCGCGTATTGCCCGCGCACCCGATCCAGGAACCGGCGGTTGATCTCATAAATGATTTCGAGATGTCGGGGAAGAATGTCTTCAAACCACGACACAGGCCAGCGTTCGAGCGCTTCCGGAAGCAGCGTGTGGTTGGTATAGGCAAACGTCCGCTCGGTAATCCACCAGGACTGGTCCCAGCCCAGTCCCGCGTCGTCCAGCAGGATTCGCATCAATTCTGCAATAGACACCGCCGGATGCGTGTCGTTCAATTGAACGGCGACCTTGTCAGGAAGCAGATTCCAATCGGTGTTGTTGGCGCGAAAACGGCGGACCAGGTCGTGCATGGAGCAAGCGCATAGGAAATACTCTTGCAGGAAGCGCAATTCCTGGCCCTGGGCGGTCGAGTCGTCCGGATAGAGCACTCTGGTGATCGACTCGGCCGCCAGCGTCTCGGTGACGGCGCCGACGAAATCGCCGTGGCTGAACTGGTGGAAGTGGAAGGAATCGGGCGCGCCGGCGGCCCAAAGCCGCAGCGTGTTGATGGTCCGGCCGCCATAGCCGACTACGGGCCGGTCAAAGGGAAGTCCCAGCAACGTGGAGGGCTTGCCGGGGACCGGGACCAGCAGCCCTCCGCGAATCTGGAAGGAACAGCTCAGGTGCACTTCGACGATATGATCGAGGCGAACCACTTCCCACGGGTCCGGGCGGCGGAGCCAGTTGTCCGGCCGTTCATTTTGCCATCCATCGCGAATGGCCTGCCGGAAGATTCCGTACTCGTAGCGCAAGCCATAGCCCATGGCCGGCAAATCCAAGGTAGCCATGGATTCGACGAAGCACGCGGCCAGACGCCCCAGTCCGCCATTCCCAAGGCCGGCGTCCGGCTCCTGGTCGAGGAGTTCATACCAGTCGACGTTCTTCTCGCGGCACGCTTCGCGCATCGCCGGGTCGAGCAACAGGTTGGACACGTTGCTGGCCAGGGAACGGCCGATCAGGAACTCCATCGAGAGATAATAGGCGCGCTTGGGATTCTGCTTGTAGTGCGTCTTTTTCGTCCGCAGCCACCTCAGCGCGAGCACATCCCGCAGCGACCGCGCTACGGCCTCATACCTCTCGCGATGCGTTGCCAGGTCGGGATCAATCGCATAGTCAAAGACAAGGTGCCGGTCATACAACGCATTGGGGTCGCCGTGAAAGCGTACGGGACCGTACTCGACAAGATCTGGATGCATGCGGATGGAACTCCTTCGCTATCCTTCTGATGGTCTGCTGCCGCAATATTATGAGCCCAAAAAATGACAACCTGATGTCGGACCCGCTGGATCGGGGCGCTGCTGGAGCGGGCGTTCCGCGGTCATTCTCTTGTCATCATCGCCGTATAGAATCACCAAGACGCGCTTTCCACAAGCGCGATTCACGCTCTCAACAGGAGGATCTGCCATGTCGCACAAAGGCGCCGAACACCACGAAAAAGCAGCCGAGCACCACGAGAACGCGGCCGAGCACCATCGCGAAGCCGCCAAACACCACGAAGCTGGCGAACACGAAAAGGCCGCCCATCATGCCCACTTAGCCCACGGCCATGCCGTGCATGCAGAGGAGCATGCCGACGAAGCGGCCAAGCATCACGTCGAGCAGCACGCATAAGTAACTCCACGGGTTTCGCAGCGCGGCCTGGCATGATAGACGTTGTGGAAGCCCCGCATGCCGGGCCGGTCGGCCCCGCAAGCGGGCCGCCCTTCAATAGCTCACTTTGGCCCAGAACTGCACCTCCCTCGGCGGAAGCTGGTTCTGCACGATTCCGAAAGTCGGATCGTTGACGATCCGTCCTGCGTTTGGGTGTCCGGCGTGAAGCCCAGAAACGCGTAAGAAGCGGCGACCAGACCATCGAAAGTGCGATTGCGGTCGCGCAGGTCGATATAATCCGGATACGAAATGGGCGGGTTTTGGCCGAAGGGTGCCGAGACAGCGGTGTTGATGGTGACCACGCGGTCCGGGTTGAGGACCGGCAATGGACGCAGCAGCATCTCATCGGCGAAGCTGTACATGGCTGAGGTGGCGCCGATGCCGAGGGCCAGCGAGCAGATCGCCACCCCGGTAAAGACCGGGTCCTTGGCCAGGACCCTGAAGGCATGTTTGATGGTTAGCCACATGGGGACTCTCCCCGCTGAACGTTGACATCGCAGCAAGCCAAGGCAATTCCAAGGCCTCAAGTCCAGTGCTCGCGGCCTAATAATATCAATAAATCAGGTCTGTTACTGCCATATCTTATGTCCGTTTTGGGACCGACTGCCCGATCCTGGAGCTCGGGCCGTTCCAGTGCTCGTGTTGCTTGGAGAAAGCCTGTAGCAGGGGTCGCCCAGTGACCGCGGCCCCTATACGATCAAACAGCGTTCTGGGAGACACCCGACCTTCGTGGCAGCGAATATCTGTTGTGAAATCCCCTTCCATCCGGCAAAACGCCAGGAGGTCGGGTTCTGGCAGGTGAAACTTGGGCCACATCGGGCTGGCGCAGGCGGACGCTGGCCGACTTCCCCGGGCGACAGCCCCGTCTTGCAGGGTCGAAAACGACAACCGGAGGAAAATGCAGTTCGCAGGACTAAACCAGAAGGACGACTGTTTGTCATATACTGGATGAGATTTGGAAGCTCAAGATGAAAATCCGGTGAACTCCGTTTTATTCACCTCACGACACCCCGTCCGGTGGTCACCAAGAAATGCGGAGGATCAAATGACACTCACGAGCGCGTTTCAACGCCTAACCTCTTTTCATTTCCTTCGTTACGGTAAGAGATCGGCCGCACACCTCGCGTTCCTGCTTACGATTGCTTCCGGCCAACTCCTTTTCGGACAAGCTACCGGAAGTATTTCGGGAACGGTACGCGACGCGAGCGGATCGTCCGTGCTAGGCGCGACGGTGACGGTTTCCGCTCCCGCAACGGGATTGACCCGTTCTTCTGTTACAAATGACGCGGGCGAATTTATTGTCCCCTTGCTGGGCGTCGGTAGTTACACCGTCCGGGTGGAGATGAAAGGTTTTCAAGACGCCATCGCTCAAGACATCCGGCTGCAGGTGGACGAACACAGAGAGTTGGATTTCAAGCTCGCCCCGTCGGCCGTGCAAACCAGTGTGGAAGTCTCGGCCACGCCGGTCGCGGTGCAAACTTCGGACGCTACTCTTGGTCAGGTGATTACCAGCCAACAGGTCGCCGACCTGCCATTGAATGGCCGCGACTTCGTCCAGCTTGCCACGCTCACACCGGGCACTACGCAGGAAACCAATCCGAATAGCTTCTTTAACGGCGGCCCGAGCAGTGAGGCGTCCGCTCGCGGCTCTTTTTCCCTCTCGGTTGGAGGATCTCGGGCCAACAGCACCGATTGGCTGCTGGACGGCAACGATAACAACGAACTCACTGCCGGCGCTATCTCTATTCTGTCGTCGATTGATTCGATCCAGGAATTCAAGGTTCTTACATATAACTACTCGGCGGAATGGGGAACGCGCGGCGGCCCGACCGTTTTGGTGACCACGAAATCGGGCACCGATCAATTCCACGGAAGCGTATTCGAGTTTTTCCGTAATACCGATCTGGATGCGCGCAGCTTCTTCGCCACGTCCACCGAAAAGTTCAATTTGAATCAATTTGGCGGCTCGCTGGGCGGACCCATCAAAAAGGACAAGACCTTCTTCTTCGTCGATGTTGAGCAAAAAGACCAGCGGCACGGGATTCCGTTCACCGGGGTGGTCCCCTCGGTGGCCCAGCGAACTGGGGATTTCTCCAAAGACGCCTTCGGTCAGCCGAATACCGTCGCTTTGGTGAATCCGTGGGCCACTCAAGTAGTAAACGGGAATCCGGTTTCCGTTCCATTCATGTGCGATAGTGCGGGTAATGCGCTTCCAGCCGCGCCGGATGGAAGTCAGGCGAACGGTACGCCATGCAACAAAATCCCGCAGGGACTGATCAACCCGATCGGTCAAGAGTTGATGAACCTATATCCCTTGCCCAATGCGGACAACGCCGCGCTGGGCTACAACTACGTGAGCGAGCCGGTCAGAAAACTGAACGAAACCAAGTTTGACATCCGTATGGACGAGAACCTTTCCGCGAAGGACAATATGTTCGCGCGTTTCAGCTACGATCAGGCAGAATCTTACGTTCCCGGCGGCGCTCCGGGTTTCGCCGAACAAGGGCCGTTTGCCAGCAATCAGAACATTATCAATCACGCCCGGAACGCGGCGATCTCGGAGACTCATATTTTTTCGCCCTCGCTGGTGAATCAGTTCAGCGCCGGCTTCAACCGCATTTTCGATTACATCACCTCGCAGGGTACGGGCAGTTTCGCCTCGCAAACGCTGGGTATCCCCGGCGCCAATCTGGGAGGCGGGAGTTCCGGTTTAACCTCGGTGGAAATGGAAGGCGCGTACTGGTCGTTGGGCGATCGCGGCTACACACCGTTTGTGGGCGGAACCAACGTCTGGACGGCCTCCGATTCGTTGGACATCGTGCACGGCCGGCACGACATTCGAGCGGGTTTTTCGGTTCGCGCCAATCAGTTGAATACCGTGGCCGTCGGTTTCCCAAACGGTTTCTGGGTCGTCAGCGGACTCTGGACGGGCGATCCGGCCGCCGATCTTCTGACGGGTCTCACCAGCCTGGCAATCCACGACCAGGAGTTCGATGGCGGCAACACCGGCCGTCGTTGGAAGCTTTACCGCCCGTTCGTGCAAGACGATTGGCGGATCAGTAACAGCCTGACCTTGAACCTCGGTTTTGCATGGGCGCTCGTGACGCCTGTCACGGAAGTGGCAAATCGCCAGTCGGACTTCGATCCCGCCACCGGAACGTTCCTGGTTGCGGGCCAAAATGCCGGTGCGAGCGCGGGCATCAAAATGGACTGGACAGCGCTGGAGCCGCGGATTGGCGTCGCATGGAAACCCTTCGGCCGAAGCAATACCGTGGTTCGCGGCGGTTATGCCATCTTCCATGATTCGTCGTGGAATCAGGGGGCGCAGGGCCTATGGCAAAATCCGCCGTACTACGCGGAATCGGATGCTTATGCATTCGGCGGCAATTGCACATTCGCCACGGCCGCATGTGCCACGCGCTACGGTTTGGCGCCGACAGGCATCAGCCTCTCCGATGGGTTTCCCACCTTTACGGCCCCGCCCAACCCGGCGGATTTCACCGGAACCATTCTGGCGCAGGACACCGACTTCAAGCAGGGCAGAATCCAGCAGTTCAACGTGAACATGGAACAGGAACTGCCCGGACATATCGTGTTCACGGCCGGTTATGCCGGTTCGCGTAGTTCCCACCTTCTGGAATTCGGCAATAACATTAATGTCGGATCGCCCTCGGCCTGCGGAACTGTCCCGGGGTACACCCTGGGATGCGGTCCCGATGGGGCGGCGTTCGGTGTGCCCTATCCCGCTTTCGCGTATTCCACTATCGACAATATCTATGACGCCGGGAGGGCGCACTACAATTCGCTGCAGATCAAAGCCGAGACCAAGAGCGCGCGCCTCGGCATTTACGCGCTCGTCGGATACACTTATGCGCGAGCTTATGACACTGGCCTTACGGATGGGCTGGGGAGCATCATCGGCGCCACTTACTTTCCGCTCCCGAATTGGCAAAACCTCGATTGGGGCCTCTCGCAAATCAACCTGAATCACGATTTCACGGCCAGCATCATTTACGACTTGCCGTTCGGCAAGGGCCAGAAATGGGGAAGCAACTGGAAGGGGGCTGCCAATGCCATCCTCGGCAACTGGGAACTGACGGCGATAGAGAAAGCGACTTCCGGCTTCCCGGTATTCGTCATCGATACTAATAACTCATCCGGGGCCGGCTTGGAGAACACGAATGACGTTTCGCAGATCCGTCCCGATCAAATCTGCAATCCGGTATTGAGCCACCCGACTTTGTCCGAGTGGTTCAATCCCGCCTGCTTCGCCCAGCCGGCTCCTGGCGAGCTCGGGAACGCCAACCGAACGCCGCTTTCGGGTCCGGATTTTGTCAACACCGACTTCTCCATCATCAAGCACTTTGTGCCGCGGGAAGGGATGCGGGTCGATTTCCGGACCGAGTTCTTTAACTTACTGAATCATCCGCAATTCGGCGCTCCTGGCGGCAACGGGACCGGCGCCGACTTCAACTCTCCATCGACATTCGCCGTGATTAACTACACGGTTAACAATCCGCGCCTCGTGCAGTTCGCTCTCAAGCTGGCATTTTGAATTATCACCATCAGGTTTTGCCGCGCCGATTCGCGGAGCACCGGAAGGTCGTGTTCCGCTTCCCGAGCCGTGGACTGGTTCAGAGCCGTGACAGCGCACGCCGGGCCAACTCCTCAGCCGGGGGAAGTACGGTGTCGGCGCCTCCCAGCCGGAACACGGAGATTTGCAGGTAATACTCGCCCGAGAACACGCAAAGCGCGGCGCCCTGCTCGCGGTTGTCCAGCAGAAAGGCCGAGTCTCCCATGCCGCTGACAGGCCGGAAACTGCCCGCGCTCGTCATTCTGCGCCTTTGCTCCGCCCTCCAGTCCGCCGAGGCGTTGCGGCGAAGAAGGACCGAGACGGTGCCACCTCCATCGGCGGCAAACACGCAACTGGTAACACGTTCGGAATTCACGCGGGTCCTGGCGGGGCCTACGGGAACGCCCACGGCGTGCACCACTTCCGCCGCGGAAAGCAGGCTGCACGCGGCGGGCCGGGATCCGGCGTGCGTCGGCGTACAGATAACCAACAAAAGCGCAATCGGCCCAGTGACCGCCACCGCCACTTTGGTCCATGTCATGTGTCATCCTCCGAATAGCGGCCAGGAACATCCGGTCTGTTTTCGCTTTGCGCCTCAACGCGCAAGACGGCCTCGCCGCCGCGTCCCGCTTTCATCCAAAAACGGGCGCAGCCGTTTGTTTCCTGACTGTCAATACATTAGTGGATCTGGGTTCAAAAGCGTGACGGAATCGAACCAGAATATTGTTGGAAATTGCCGAGGTAAGCGCGTCGGCACAGGCGTCCTTCGGTTCGCGGTTGACTCGTTCAGCAATTCTGACAGCAAAGCCTTACTCTAGGGCGTTCCTTTGCGCGACCTACACGGGTCATCTGGCTAAGAAGCGTGCTCTCAAGGTAACCAATACTCGCTGCCGGGGCCAACCACGGTCATGGCTGGCGCTGAGCCAACGAGGTCTGTCGTGGCAACAGGCGCATCGACTGATTCCACTCTCTTTCGCTCGACTGCTTCGCGAGCTGAACCGGCCGCATCAGCGGCTTCATCCGGCAGGCCTCCATGCCGAATTGTGGACGGGTGCATCATTGACTCTCCCTTACGGTGAAGTCTACTCCGAAATGTGTAACACGATCGTGACAGCAGGTCGGACCATGAGCGACGACAGAGCAGTTTGCCTTGCCGCCGGGGGTCGGGCCAGCGGTCAGTGCCCACGCGAAAAAGCGGCGAGTACCAAGAAGGAGAACAAGAAAAGAAGTATGCTCATCGGTTGTGTTTTCAGCATCTATGTTGCACCCGAAGGGCAAACGTGACAGATGTCCGCCGCCAGCCCCTCGTGCGGTAAGCGGGTGGGTCGAAGCCAGGCGGTTTCTCGTCAATTGCCGAGAGAACAGGCCGATGGTTGTCTACCGGCCGTACGATTGCCTGCGCTGCATATCCATCGTCACAGTTGGCTGCGTCCCGCGACAAGCCTTATGTGCAAGCGATCGCGGTCCGGTGGCTCGCGGAGAAGTAATCAAGGCATGCGGCAATCCCCCTACCTTGGCGACGGTTCCGCGAGCCGAACGCTTTCACATAATGTTTGTCGCGCGACGAGTCCAACTGTGGCAGAGAATAAACCCGCACAGCGTCGCAGGGCTGATGGATAACAATAACCATGTCCTTCGAGGCGGAATCGAGCTCACCCCGCCGTGTGTGAACGCTGCGGGGTGGCGCCACCGCAACGGAGAACTCAGGCAATATAAGCAAAGCCTTCGGTCACGCTTTTCCTCCGCACCCGACATAATCTTCAGAATGTGAAAATGCGGGCTGATCTGTTTTGGTGAGCAGAATCAGTTCGACCTTCCCCCAGGAGAACTCAAGAGTGTACACAGTAATTCGGCAGCGCGACGGAAGCCTCGGGGAAGCCGTTGTGCTGGATATCACGCGATCCAGGATACGCTTGGCCACTGTCGGGCTTGACGACGAGATCCAACTGCGCCGTTATGGATTGGATTGGCTCGACGATCGCGACCAGCCCGTTCATTTCGGCTTTCTGCTGGCGAAGGATGCTGGAAGCTCCGAACTGCCAATGCCGGCCCGCGCACCGCATGATGCATCATTCTTGAGGGCGCTCATTTGAATCCCCCCGTGCACTCCGACAATGACGTGAAAAGGAACGAGCGCGCTAGCTGCTGTTTGGGGCGGGCAATCGTGGCAGTTGTAACACCAAATAAACACTAAGCAGCTATTATGGTCCGAAACCCATTTCTATTGAACGCCGCGCCGGTTTGTTCAATCTGAAGCCGCGAGTGTCGCCTTGCGCCGGGAGTCCCATACGAATGAATCTCCGTAAAGCGGTTGGACCTGTGCTCGCCGTCATTCTGCTGGCCGGCGTCACGCTCGCCATCCGGTTCTCCATGAGCGAAAAGAAGGCGGCGGATAGTGCAGCGAGTCGCATCACCGTCAAAATCCTCTCGGGTTCGGAAAAGGAGAATTTCCTCAACGATGCCGAACTGGCCCGGGCGCTGGATGCCGAAGGCATCGCTATCACGGTGCAGAAGGCCGGTTCCCGCGAAATCGCAACCAGGCCGGATCTGAAGAGCTTCGACGTGGCTTATCCCGCCGGCGCAGCGGCCGCGGTAAAGATCGCCCAGAACACGGGTTCCAAACGGATCTTTGCCACCTTCTACACGCCGATGGCGGTGGCCAGTTGGAAAACACTGGTTCCGGTGCTGGAGAACGCTGGCCTGGTATCTCACAAGGACGGTTCCGACTTCATCGTCGACATGGCCAGGCTGGTCGACATGATGCAGAAAGGTACGCGCTGGAAGGACCTGCCCGGTAACACCGCTTATGCCGTTGGCAAGTCTGTCTTAGTCACCTCGACTGACGTCCGCAAGTCCAATTCGGGAGCCATGTATCTGGCGCTGGCCGCCTATGTCGCCAATGGCAACAACGTCGTGGACAACGAGGCGGATGCCGATAAGGTGGCTGCCAGCATGGTGCGGCTGTTTTCCAAACAGGGCTTTCAGGAGTCCAGCTCGGCGGGGCCCTTTGAGGACTACACGTCGATGGGCATTGGAAAGGCGCCGCTGGTGATGATCTACGAACAGCAGTTCCTAGAGTACTTCCTGGCGCACACCAATCCGAATCCCGACATGGTGTTGCTGTACCCGGTGCCCACGATCCTGACCAAACATACAATCGTGGCGCTGTCCGATAACGGCGCGCGCTTCGCGCAAGTGATGACTTCCAATCCGAAGATCAGTTCCATCGCACAGCGCTATGGTTTTCGCACGCAAGACAACACGGAACTTTTTGCGGCGGTGAAAGCCAAGAAGCTGGTCATCCCGCAAACCATCGTGGATGTTATCGACCCGCCCAGTTTTGACATTCTCGAAAAGCTCATTAACCGCATAGACACAGCACTTTCCCAATAAGGAGTTCTGAACGTGACCGCAGATTCCCAGCAGCCCGCAGTGCTCGCCGCACCGGACGCCCCGCTTACGCTCACCATGCCGGAGCCGATGACCCCTGTCAAGCAGGCCGAAACCGCTTTGGCCATGGTTCCCTTGAAGGAGGAAACCAGGACCGCGGCGGTGTCCCAGGCCGACCAGTTCATCGCCGACCTGTTGCACATGGATGTAACTTCCGGAGATTTCCGCGCCCGCGTCGACAGCGCCTTCCGGCTGGGCCGGAAAGAGATCGGCGACAGCGCATTGCTAACCGGCAGATTCCTGGACAGGGACTTCGTCGGTGAGGTCAACAACCCCGCTTTCAAGGTCATGAACGAGATGCGCGATCTCTTCGTGGAGCTCGATCCCGGTAAGGAAGGGGATCTGCTTTCGGCCCACAAGATTCTCGGTATGATTCCCTTCGGCCGGCGGCTGGAGGCGTATTTGCGCCGCTTCGACAGCGCCAGTGGATCGCTGCGCAAACTGATCGACAACATCTATGGTGTGGAAGATCAATTGGCCCGCGACGACCAGGAACTGTTCGCCACCATGAACAAGCTGCTGGAAGCCATGACGAAGCTGAGGGCGGTGGATATCTTCGTGGAACGTCTGGACGAGACGCTCACCAGCACGATCGCCAAATTAAAAACCACTGATCCGGCGCGCGCCAAGGCGATCGAGCAGGAGGTGCTGTTTTACGCCCGCCAGGCCAGCATGGACGTGAAGACGCAGATGATCGTATGCATCAACGGCTACAAGATGCTGGAAGGTCTGCGCAAGACCGGCCGCGAACTGCAGAATGGGTGCGACCGCATGGCCACCATCGGCATGTCCAGCCTTTCGATTGCCGTAACACTGGCCCGCGCCCAGGGCTACCAGATGAAGGTGATGGACGCGCTCAAACAAAGCTCCGCAGCGATTGAAGGCCTGATGGCGTCCACCGCCAGGATGTTCGGCGACCATGTCGACCGCGTGGTGGAGTTTCAAACCAACCCTTTGATTGGTGTGCAGACGCTCAAGGCCTCCTTCGACACGGTCTTCAAGAGCCTCGACAAGATGGACGAGTTCCGGTCCAAGAACATCGAGACGATGGGCACCAACATTACTTTGCTCAAGGGCATCGTGGCGGAAGGAGAATCGCGGATGAAACGCGAGGAAACCGCGGTGAAGGCCATTGCCGACTCGACTACCGTTCCTTCCGGTCCGGTGAGCCTGTGAGGAAGGTGGCCATGAACAAGCGCTTGGCGGTGCTGGCTGGCGTCGCGATACTCTTTTTTGCCTCCTGCAGGAAGGGTTTTGAGGTGCCGCCTGCGGGCTCGTTTGCGCTTCTCGCCGGCTCCGAACTCAAGGACGTCGAAACGGGGCTGAAAGCCGACATCCGCGCAGCCACGGGACTGGATCTGGTCTTCACCTATTCGGGCACGTTGGATGCGGTGGACAAAATCGCCGGTGGCGGCCAGTTCGACGCCCTTTGGGTTTCGCATGGCAAGTACTTGGCCATGAACGACGCCCTGAAGGGGCGCATTCTGGCGCAGGAAAAGACCATGCTTTCACCCGTTCTGCTGGGGTTGAAAGCGTCCAAAGCGCACGCTCTTGGCTGGGACACCGCGGAGCCGACGTGGAAGGATATCGCGGACGCCGCCCGTGACGGCAGGTTCACTTTTGGCATGACCAACCCGACCTCCAGCAATACCGGGCTGACGGCCACCATCGGCCTGGCCGCCGCGCTCGCCAAGAATCCGGACGCACTGACCGAGGCGGACCTGAAGAATCCGCGCCTTGCGGATTTCTTCAAGGGCCAGCGGCTCACTTCCGGCTCTTCGGGATGGCTGGCGGAGATCTACGAGCGGGACCAATCGAAGGTGGATGGCATTATCAACTACGAGTCCGTGCTGCTCTCTTTGAACGCGAGCGGCAAGCTTTCAGAGCCGCTCACCCTGGTCTATCCGAAGGAAGGCATCATCACCGCGGATTATCCCTTGATGCTGCTGAAGGCTGTGAAGCGTGCCGATTATGACAGGCTGGTAGCGTATCTGCGGAGCACTGGCTTTCAGACCAAAATGTCCGCGCTTACCTTGCGCAGACCCGTGAACGCGGACGCGGCAATGGCTTCCGCAATTCCGAAACGCACGCTGATCGAGCTGCCGTTTCCCGGCCAGGCTTCTCTCATCTCGGCGCTGCTTGATAACTTCCTCTCGGATGTTCGCATCCCCGGCTCTTCCCGTTACGTTCTGGACCTTTCGGGCTCGATGCGGGGCGAGCGCATTGCCGGGCTGAAGCAGTCCATGCTCATGCTGGCCTCCGGTGGGACGATTGGCTCCGAGCGTTATGCCAGGTTCCAGAACCGGGAAGAGGTTGGGGTCATCACGTTTTCCAGCATGCCAGCCCCCACAGTTCTGTTTCCCATGGGTTCCACCCCGGAACAAAACGCCAAAGCCCGCACGGCCATTACGCGGTTCATCGAGCCGCTATCCGCCGGAGGGAATACGGCGATCTATTCCAGCATCCAGCGGGCGCTCGTCGAACTGGGTCAGGAGCGCAGCCGCGAAACGGAAAAACGCTACTATACGGTTGTGCTGATGACCGACGGTGAGAATAACCGGGGGCTTACACAGGCTGAATTCGAAGAGTGGTACAAGGACCAAGGCGACAGGGTTCGCGGCATTCCCGTGTTTCCCATCTTGTTTGGCGAGGGCAGCCCTGACGAACTGCGCGCAATCGCCGACCTCACTGGCGGCCGGCTCTTCGACTCCCGGTCGAATGCGTTGGCGGCGGTGTTCAGGGAAATCCGTGGCTACCAGTAAGCGCGCGAACAGGAAGCGCGCGAAGCGTAGAACGCTGGGTTCGTCAGGCATGCCGCAAGGCCCGCTACTGTTCCTCTACAGCACGGGCAACATCGTGGGCTGTCTGCTAGCGCTGGGCGGCCTGGGTCTGTTCTTTGGCGGCATCATCCATGCCTGGTGGTTTGCCATCGTGGCCGGCCTCTATGGCGCGGGCGTGCTCGGCTGGCCGCGAAACGACCTGTCCAGGACGGCTGAGCAGACCGAACTCTCCAGCGAGACGCTGGCGGAGCAGGTGCGCCAGTTGGTGGACCGGGTGGCCCCTGGCTTGCCCAAAGACTCGCTGGATCGTCTCCGCAGTATTCAGGACACGCTGAGCGAGCTGCTACCGCGTTTGCAGGAACTGAAGGACCGCGGCACCATCTCCGCAAAGGACTCGTTTACGGTATTCGAAACGGTACGCCGCTACCTGCCTGATACGCTCGGCGCGTACCTGCGGCTGCCGAGGTTCTACGCGAAGATGCAGCCGCTGGCGGACGGCCAGACGGCTTCGCAAACCCTGCTCGATCAACTAACCCTCCTGGATACATCGTTGAAGGACGTCGCACAGAGCGCGTTTGCCGGAGACGCGGAAACCCTGGTCACCAACGGGCAGTTCCTGCAGAACAAGTTTTCCGAAAAGCTGGCATTCCGGATCTGACGAGGCCCGATCTCTGCAGGAAAAGGACCCCACCCTCACTCGACGATTCGAAAACGCGAAACAGCCGATTGCATAGCGGGTCACAAAAGTGTGACTCGCCCGGCAAACCATCCGCTGTCATTCGCAGGAGCACTGCTGCGGCGTGCCAATCTTCACATCTCATTCACGCGAGTGAAAACATGACTGGTGCCAAATGTTCTTATGAGGACCATTCGCAGGTCTCTGAAAGCGGCCCATTGCGTGGATTGCCTGTGGCGCACCCCGGCGGCGACCCGAGGCTACCGGACAGCGGTATCGCTGCACAGCCACACGCTGCAT
>Ga0326727_10003256_pt1 | contig 52549 bp, 53 predicted proteins | sample MB2enrmetagenome_FD_207643 | JGI IMG/M metagenome (GOLD analysis project Ga0326727, IMG submission 207643) | Lab enriched peat soil microbial communities from McLean, Ithaca, NY, United States - MB29MY | ecosystem: Environmental > Terrestrial > Soil > Wetlands > Peat | place: USA: New York...
GTTGTCCATCGTCACGTAGGTGAGGTCGACGTTCCGGCGCATCGCGTGGACGAAATGCCCGGCGCCGATGCCGAAGCCGTCACCGTCCCCGCCGGTTCCGATCACGGTCAGGCTGTGGTTCCCCCAGCGGATCCCCTCGGCGATCGGGACCGCCCGGCCGTGAATCCCGTGGAACCCGTACGACGACAGGAAATGCGGAAGGTTCGACGAGCAACCGATCCCGGAGACGACCACGACCTGGTGGCTCGGAATCCCCAGCTTCTTCAGCGCCATCTCGACACCGGCGACGACGCCGTAGTCCCCGCAGCCCGGGCACCAGGTCGGGCGGATCTCGGACTTCCCGACCACCGGGAGCGCGGGGCCCGTCGTGGTCGGGGGGGCCTGAGCGCTAGTGTCCGCCACCCGAACTCACCTCCAGGGCCTTGCCGACGATCTCGTGAGGATAGAACGGTTCCCCATCGTACTTGAGGAGGCGGTAGGTCGGGACGAATCCCGTCTCCGCACGCAGCAGGCGGCCGAACTGCCCCGTGTAGTTCTGTTCGACGAGCAACGTCTTCCGGGCCCGGCCCAGGGTCGCCGCGATCCGCTCGGGGGCGATCGGGTAGACCGCGGGGAACCTCACGAGGTTCGTCGTCACTCCCCCGCGCGAGAGCTCGGCCATGGCGTCCCGTACCGCGCCGACGGGGGACCCCCAAGCGATGAACGTCAGGGGGGCGTCCAACGGCCCCTCGAGCACGGGTGCGGGAACGTCACGAGCGAGGCCCTCGAGCTTGCCCATCCGCTTTTCCATCATCTTCCGCCTCTCGGAGAGCGACCTCGGGAGGCCGGACCGGATGTCGGAGATGAGGTGGCCGCGCTCGTCGTGCTCGTCCGAGCCGGCGATGAACTGGAGACCGGCTTGTCCCGGGACCGCCCGGGGCGACACTCCCGAGGCGGTGTACTGGTAGCGCAGGTAGGGTTGGCCGTTCGGCTTCACGGTGACGAGCGACGGGATCGGCCCGGGGTTCGGGAGCTCCTCACGGTCGACCGTTTGGAAGCTCTCCGAGAGGTGGAGGTCGAGAGCGATGAGCACCGGCGTCTGCCAAGCTTCGGCGAGCCGGAAGGCCTCGATGGCGGCGGCGTAGGCCTCCTTCGGGTTGGAGGGGGCGAGAATCGCCCGCGGGAACTCTCCCTGCCCTGCCCCGAGCATCACGTTGAGGTCCGACTGTTCGGTCTTGGTGGGAAGCCCGGTCGACGGACCGGCCCGCTGCGAATCGACGACGACGACCGGCGTTTCCGTCATCCCGGCCATCCCCAGGGCCTCGACCATCAGCGAGAATCCCCCGCCGCTGGAGGCCGTCATCGCTCGCACCCCCGCGTACGACGCGCCGATCGCCATGTTCACCGCGGCGAGCTCGTCCTCGGCCTGCTTCACGACGACCCCCAGGGAGTTGGCGTGGGTCGCCATCCAGTGCATGATCGAGGTCGCCGGGGTCATCGGATACTGCGCGAGAAGCTTGCATCCGCCGGCCGCGGACCCGAGGGCGGTCGCCTGGTTGCCGTTCATCAAGAGCCGAGGCGGACCTTGCTTCGCGAGGGCGTGTTCGTTTACGCTCGCATGGGCCTTGGCGTACTGGTAGCCATCGTCGCTGGCCTTGAGGTTCCAGTCGACGACATCTCCCTTCTTGCGGCCGAACGAATCCGCAAGGACCTTCTGCACGACGTCGAGCGGGATTCCGGCGAGGAACCCGATGGTGCCCAGCCCGCCGGCGTTCTGCAGAATGGACTGGCTCGTGTACTTCCGTGCGATCTCGAGGGTCGGCACGGGAAGCGGACGGACTCCCGACGGCACCTCGGTGGCGGCGACCTGGAACTTCTCCGGGTCGAAAACCACCGTTCCGCCCGGCCGGAGGTCGTGCATGTGGAGGTCCACCGTCGCTCGGTCGAGCGCGTAGAGGACGTCCACGCCATCGCCCTGGGTGAAGATCCGGCGGTCCGAAGCCCTCGCGTGGAACCAGACGTGGCCTCCGCGAATCACCGACTGGTAGGAGTTCAAGCCGAAGACGTGGAGGCCGAGCCTTGAGAAGCACCGCGCGACCGATTCGCCGATCGAGGCGATTCCGTCGCCGGCTTGGCCGCCGACGCGGACAGATATCTCTCCCACGAATTGATTCAAGGTCAGCGTCTATTAATCGGCTCGGGTGAACCCGAGCTTACTTGAACACTTCGACACGAACGAGACAGAACGAACCCGCCCGGACTGACGGCCGGTGAGGGCAGCCATGAGGCCCCCTAGCGCGGCCCGTTGCGCCCAACGAATCGTCCGGCCGCGGCGAAGGGGGCCGACGGAGCCGGCCTACGCAGGGCAGCGCGTCTCCGCTAGGAGCGGGTCCGCCAACGCTCGCGGTCAAGGAGGCTCGGCGTTCGGGCCCCGACGGTGTGGCCGATCCACCGAACACCGGGCTCGGGCCGGATGAACGCCGGAATCCGCCGGGAGCTGGGCGGAACGAGAAGGAAATGGTTGGGGCCCGACCCGTCGGCCAAGGAGGTCGAGCCGGGCCCAAGGTCGTCCGGGACGGCCGCCCGCGGGTCCTCTCGCGCTAGTACGGGAGTACCTTCTTCCCGCCGTGGTGAGCCGCCGTCAGGATGGCTGTCGCGGCGTACCACGCGCTCGCCCCGCAGATGAAGGTCACGAGGCCCGTGACCTCCCAGAGCCCGCTGCTCACCGTCTTGCTCCCACCGGCGAGGCCAAAGTCGACGGCCAGCAGAATGAACGCGAGAAGAAGGCTGGCGAAGACGAAGGCGAGCGCCGGGCCGTGATGATACGCGTTGATGGCAAAGGAGAACGTGAACATCGCCCAAACGATCATGAACCACATCACGTCGTAGTTCGTGGTCGCTCCGAACGCCGGGATCGCTCCGCTGACGAGCAAGGTGAAGGCCCACCAGAACGCGCCGTAGCTCACGAACGCTGAGCCGGGAAAGATCTCGCCGCGCCTCAGCATGATCATTCCCGCCACGAACTGGGCGGTTCCCCCGAACGCCATGGCCATCGGGAAGACCGATGCGTTCGTGTTGTGCCAGGCGGGTCCGTTGGAGGCGATCGCGATGCCGGCCAGCATCGTGGTCAGGCCAAAGCCGCACAGACCGACGACGCTCGCCGGCGCCCAGAACGGGTCCTTGCTGCTGTCCGGCGAAGTCGATATCGCCACGATTCGCGGCACACTCGTGGCATAGAAAGGCATTTCGACAATTCCCCGTGACGAACTCATTTCGCGCCCATTGGCGCCTATCGTTCGCCCGGAACGCTCGGAGAAGGAGCGTTGGGAGCCGAGGCTCGGTATTCCTGGTGGCACGGTCGACGGCGCCGCGGGCGCGGGGAGCCCAGCGTCCCATCCCTCCCGAGCGGACAGGGTTTCGGGCTCCTGAGGGACCCCCACCGCGGTGGACCTCGAGGAGCGCTAGACCGTCACACGGAGGCGACAAGGGTCTTTCGCATCGGAGCTGCGTAGGATTTCGACGGAGCCCGGACCTCGTGCCTGACGCCGGCAACGGTTCGGCGGGAGGCGGGTGGACTCGAAAGTACTGAAATCAGTAAATAGCGAGCGACGCTGGCCCGCCCGGGAGCCCTAGAGATGGCGCGCACGGTATCGGGACCCGAGAAGGGAGAATCGGCGTCGAACCTCAGTGAGGCCGAAATCGCCGTGCACTGGAAGGAAGAGGAGACCTTCTCCCCACCGGCGAAGTTCGTCGCGCAGGCGAACCTGAAGGACCCCAAGGTCAACGAACGATTTTCTCTCGAGCACTTCCCCGAATGTTTCCGCGAGTACGGGGATCTCCTGTCCTGGGACCAGAAGTGGACGACCACCCTCGACGCGTCCAACGCGCCGTTCTACCGATGGTTCGTCGGAGGCAAGCTGAACGCCAGCTACAACTGCATCGACCGACACCTAGAGCAGCACCGGAACAAGGCCGCGCTCATCTTCGTCGGCGAGCCGGAAGCGGAGGACCCGGTCGCGATCACTTACCAGGACCTCTTCGTCCGGGTGAACGAGCTCGCGGCGTTGCTCCGCGATGAGCTCGGACTCAAGACCGGGGACCGGGTCACGATCCATCTACCGATGACCCCTGAGCTCCCGATCACGATGCTCGCCTGCGCCCGGCTCGGCGTGATTCACACGGTCGTCTTCGGGGGCTTCAGCGGAGAATCCGCCGGTCGCCGCGCCGCCGACTCCGGCAGTCGGGTCCTCGTCACCATCGATGGCTACTATCGCAGCGGGAAGTTCATCGACCATCGGTTCAACGCCGACGCGGCCGTCGCCGCCGCGAAGGCCGAAGGACAGACGATCGACACCGTGCTGATCTGGCAGCGTCACCCCGGGAAGTACCTCTCGGCCACCAAGCCCGTCGAGGGCCGGGACCGCATCGTCAACGACCTGCTGAAGAAGTACCGGGGCAAGCGCGTCGAGCCCGTCTCGATGCCGTCGGAGGCCCCGCTGTTCCTCATGTACACGAGCGGCACGACCGGACGCCCGAAGGGTTGCCAGCACGCTATCGGTGGCTACCTCGCCTACGCCACGGGCACTTCGAAGTGGATCCAGGACATCCACCCCAACGACGTCTACTGGTGCACGGCCGACATCGGCTGGATCACCGGGCACTCCTACATCGTCTACGGTCCCCTGGCGCTGGGCGGGACCAGCGTGCTCTACGAGGGAGTGCCGACGTTCCCCGACGCCGGGCGGCTGTGGCGCATCGCCGAGCGGCTCGGGGTGAACATCTTCCACACGGCCCCCACCGCGATCCGACAGCTGCGGCGGGTCGGGCCGGACGAGCCGGCGAAGTACCACTTCCAGTTCAAGACGATGACCACGGTCGGCGAGCCGATCGAGCCCGAGACCTGGAAGTGGTTCTACCACACGATCGGCCGGGACCAGGCCGTCATCACGGACACCTGGTGGCAGACGGAGACCGGTGGCGTCCTCTGCACGACCAAGCCCGGACTCGACCGAATGAAGCCGGGAAGCGCCGGCCCGGGGGCGCCCGGAATCCACCCCGCGATCATGGACGAGAACGGTCAGGAGATCCCGGCGGGTTCGAACCGGGCCGGGAACATCTGCATCCGCAACCCGTGGCCGGGGCTGATGACGACGATCTGGGGCGACCCGGACCGTTACAAGAAGAACTACTTCATGAAGTACAACAAGCACCCGAACAGCAAGGACTGGCGCGACTGGCCGTACTTCGCCGGCGACGGGGCGATGCAGTCGGCCGACGGCTACTTCCGGATCCTGGGTCGGGTCGACGACGTCATCAACGTCGCCGGGCACCGGCTCGGGACGAAGGAAATCGAGTCGGCCTGCCTCACCGTTCCGGAGGTCGCGGAGGCCGCGGTCGTACCGATCGCGGATGACGTCAGGGGTCGAGTGCCGGAGCTGTTCGTCACGCTCCGTCCCGGCTTCACCCCGAGCCCGGAGCTCGAGCGCAAGATCATCCACGCCGTCGAGAGCGAGATCGGTAAGATCGCTCGACCGAGCGCCGTCCGCTTCGTCCCGGACATGCCGAAGACCCGGTCGGGCAAGATCATGCGACGCGTGCTGGCGGCGATCTCGAACACCATGGACGTAGGTGACGTCACCACCCTCGCGAACCCGGATGTCGTGGAGCAGATCCGTGTCCTCGTCCAAGGGAAGGCGAAGGTCGCCACCAAGGCCGCCCCTCAGGACATCAAGGAGTTCGGCCAGCGCGGCGAGTGACGACCGGCGACGTCAGCTTAGGGCGCGGGTCGGTAGGACCCGAACCTCCAGGGACGGCCTCGACGAAAGTCCCGCACTTGGGGCATCGAGGCCCGGCGACGCCTTCCGTCGGAATCGGGTGGCGTCGGCTGACTCGGCGGGATCGATCTCGCCAGGGCGAAGGGAACTACCTGCAGTTGAGCCGTGGGCGGGCGCAGCCCTCGGCGCCCCCGCGGTCGGTGGGTTGAACACGGCCTCCGCCCTGCCGACCTCGGCGGTCGGGGAAGTCCCCGAGAAAGCCCGTTAGGCCCGTGGCGAATCGGACAGCGTCGCACTTGACGAAACACGAATAAGGTCTCGGCCCGGTTTGGGGTCACCGTGCGCGACCATTGGATTCCGCCCCGGCGGGTTTCGGCCGTTGGAACGTCGTTCGAGGCCCTCGGTTGTCCGCTCGCAGGGAGTTGTCCATGAGCGCGAACGCTCAGGAGAGCCCCGCGGCCAGCGCACCGGAGCCGCCCGAATGGGTCCGGCGTTACAAGGAGAAGGTCCGGGATCCCACCGCGGCCGTGGGCACGATCGAGAGCGGGAGCCACATCTTCATCGGGTCCGGGGCCGCCGAGCCGCAAAGGCTCGTGGAGGCGCTCGTGAAACGCGCGGAGGCGGTCTTCGGAGCGGAGATCGTCCACATCATGACGCTCGGCGTCGCGCCGTACGTCGAACCGAAGTGGGGCGACAACTTCCGGCACAACGCGCTTTTCATCGGTCCGAACGTCCGTGACGCGGTAGCGCAGGGACGCGCGGACTACACCCCCATCTTCCTCAGCGAGATCCCGCGACTCCTCGAGAGGGGTCGATTCACCATCGACGTTGCGCTCATCCAGGTGAGCACGCCGGATCGCCACGGCTACTGTTCGTACGGAGTGAGCACGGATGTGGTGAAGCCCGCGACGGAAGCTGCCCACCTCGTCATCGCGGAGGTCAATTCCCAGATGCCCCGCGCGCTGGGAGACTCGTTCCTCCACGCGGACGACATCGACGTCCTCGTCCCGGTCGACTACCCGATCTTGGAGACCACGGTCGGGGTGCCGGACGATACCGCTCGGACCATCGGGAGGCATATCGCGAGCCTGGTCGAAGATGGGTCGACCCTCCAGATGGGCATCGGGACCATTCCCGATAGTGTCCTGTACTATCTGAAGGACAAGAAAGACCTCGGGATTCACACCGAGATGTTCTCGGACGGGATGATGCACCTGGTCGAGCTCGGCGTCATCACGAACATGCGAAAGACGCTCCACAAGGGCAAGGTCATCGCTGCCTTCTGCATGGGCTCGAAGAAGCTCTACGAGTTCGTGGACAACAATCCGCTCATCGAGTTCCACCCGGTCTCGCATACCAACGACCCGTTCGTAATCGCGCAGAACGACCGCATGGTGTCGATCAACAGCGCCCTCGAGATCGACCTCACGGGTCAGGTGTGCGCGGACAGCTTGGGAGCGTACTTCTACTCCGGGATCGGCGGGCAGGTCGACTTCGTGCGCGGCGCCGCACGGTCCAACGGGGGCAAGCCGATCATCGCGCTGCCCTCGACGGCCTCGGACGGCAAGATCTCTCGGATCACGGCCCAGCTCAAGCCCGGGGCCGGGGTCGTGACGAGCCGTGGGGACGTCCACTACGTGGTGACGGAGTGGGGCATCGCCTACCTGCACGGACGCACGATCCAGGAGCGAGCTCTCGCCCTGATCTCGATCGCCCACCCTGATTTCCGGCCTGGCCTGATCCGGGAGGCGAAGCGGCTGAAGTTCATCCCGGAAGACGTCCCGGAGATCGGCGTGGTCTACCCGGGGCAGTGGTCGACGACCCACACGTTCCCGGGCGGCACCCGCGTCGCCTTCCGCCCGATCAAGGCCACGGACGAGGAGATGATGAAGGACCTCTTCTATCGTCTTTCGGAGCAGACGATCTACCAGCGGTTCTTCCAGTCCCTGCGGTCGATGCCCCATCGGGGCCTCGTCCACTTCGTCCATGTCGACTTCGCGAACGAGATGGCGATCGTCGGGGTCCTGCAGGATCCCCAGATGCCCGAGCGGGAGGAGATCATCTGCGTAGGTCGCTACTTCATGAACCGCTCGACCAACATCGCCGAGGTCTCCTACGTCGTCCGCGACGACTACCAGCGGCGCGGCATCGGGTCGTTCCTCATTCGGTACCTGGCTCGGATCGCCCGCAACAGCGGCGTCGAGGGATTCGTGGCGGAGATCCTTCCCGACAACACCGCCGCGATGAAGGTCCTCCACAAGATCGGCCTGCCGGTGGAGACGACCATCGCGGAGGGCAGCTACCGGCTCTCGGTGAGCTTCCACCGGCCCACACCGATGACGAAGGCCCGAGGCCCAGGGTGAGCACCCCAGGCTCGTGACCATGCCGGGACCTGACGGTGGTGGCCCCTTCGGCCTCTCCTGCGGCCGTCACGACCTCGCCCACGTCGCCGGTCCTGTGGAGTCGTGCCGGAGCGATGGGCCTCCGCACGGCTCGGGATGATCATGTCCGCGGTGGCGCACCCTAGGACCGCTCCCTCCGGGAGTTCCCGCCGCGGTCGTGGAACTTGGCCCTCGGTGGGGGATGCTCCTCTACTGCGAGGCCCACCGGACCATCGCCGTTTCCCCCTTTTCGGGAGCCCCGGATGACCGGCCCCGGCCTGAGCGTGGTCTGGGACCCCCAGTTTCGGTCGTATGACTTTGGGCCGGGACACCCGTTCAACGAGGCCAGTCGCGATTTCGCGGTCCGGCTCCTCGAGACCGCGCTTACGCCGGAACAGCGGAGCACGATCGACTGGCTACGCGAGGTCGGACCCGCCGAGACCCCCACCCTGCTCACGTTCCACGACGCCGCCTACCTCTCGCAGATCCGCGCCGCGAGCGCGGCCCGAAGTCGGTGGCCGCTCGACAGCGGGGACACCCCCGCCTTCCCGGGGTGCTTCGAAGCCTCGGCCCGGATCGTCGCAGGGACCGACCTCGCCGTCCGGCGAGTTCTGGATCGAGGGGGCATTGCCTTCGCACCGGCCGGAGGGCTCCACCACGCCCACCGCAATCACGCGAGCGGGTTTTGCATCTTCAACGACCTCGCGGTCGGGATCGCCACGGCCCTTGCCTCAGGCCACCGTGTGGCGTATGTCGACGTCGACGTCCACCATGGCGACGGGGTCATGTACGGTTTCTACGGAACCGGCCGGCTCCTCGACATCGACTTCCACCAGGACGGGCGTACGCTGTTTCCTGGGACCGGGCACGTCACGGAGACGGGAGAAGGCGATGGAGCCGGGCTCAAGGTGAACGTCCCGCTGCCCCCGGGCGCAGGGGACGACGCTCTGGTGCCGCTGGTACGACGGGTGGTCCCTCCGCTGATTCGGGAGTTCCGACCGGACCTCTTGGTCGTCCAGCACGGTATCGACGGACACTGGGGAGACCCGCTCGCGCAGCTCCAGTACACCCCGGCCGGCTACACCGCGGTCGACCTCATGCTCCTCGAGCTCGCCCGCGAGCACGGAGGAAGGCTGGTCGTCACCGGTGGGGGGGGATACCGGCCCAGCAGCGTGGCTCGGACCCTCGCACGAGCCGCCTTCCCGCTCGCGGGACTCGCGTTGCCGCCCGACGGCGCCCCCCTCCCCCAGGATTGGCAGGTCGATTACTTCGAAACGTTCGGGGTCCCCGCACCGTCGACCTGGGTCGACCCCCCCAGGCTCGCACCGTCCCCTTGGGACCGGGCCAGCGAGGAGCGGCTCCTCCGGAGCCTCGAGGAGGCCCTAGGTCGACATTTCCCTCCCCCGTGAAGGCGTCCTCCGCGTCGGCGGAGGGGAAGATCGCGACATCATCGATCCCTCGGCGAAGCAGGATCCTGCGCGGGCTCCGGCCTCCGGTGGAACGGGGCCGGACCGGTGCCGTCGACCACGATCCGAGCGCGGAGACCCCCTCCTCCCCGACCAACCCGCCCAAGAACGCCCAGCCGTTCCGGGGGTCCCGAACCACGCCGTGAGCCGGCAAGGCTTACGGAGCCCGGTGTTCGTCCGTCGTCGTGAGCCCTACGGTCCGGGTACGCCTCTTCGCCACGGCGCGCCTTGTCATCGGCCGTGCGACCTTGTCGTGGCCCGTGCCCGAGCAGGGACTCAGCGCCCGGGAGCTCGTCACCGCTCTTGGGGAGACGTACCCACGCCTCGCCCCAACCCTTCGGGTGAGCCGCTTCCTGCGTAACGACCACTATCTCTCGGACCTGGGCGAGGCGTTGTCTCCCGGCGATGAGTTCGCGGTCCACCCCCCGTATGGAGGGGGCTAGTGGTCGTCCGGTTGACCCGACGCCGTTTGACGGTCGCCGCGGCCGAGCGGTGGCTCACCGCGCGGCCGGGCGGGGGGGTGGTGGTCTTCGCCGGACGCGTGCGGCCCGACCGACGAGGGACCTCGAAGGTGGTCGCGCTCGACTACGAGGCGGACCGGGTCCCCGCCCTCGCCCAGCTCCGGGCGATCGAGCGGACGGCCCGCCAACGGTTCGGCGCGCGCGGCCTCCTCCTCTGGCACCGGCTGGGCCGGGTCCGGGCCGGTGAGCTCGCCGTGGTGGTGGGAGCCTCGTGCACGCACCGGGCGGAAGCGTTCGAGGCGGCGCGCTACCTGATCGACGAGCTCAAGTCGACGGTCCCGATTTGGAAGGAGGGGCGAGGATCACCCGCGCGTCGACCGCCACGACGCCGAGCCCGACCGGGCGGACGATCAGCGGGTTGAGGTCCAGCTCGGCGACCTCAGGGTGCTGGATCGCGAGCTGCGAGACCCGCTCGATCACCTCGGCGAGGGCGTCGACGTCGCTCGGCGGCTCGCCGCGGACGCCCCGGAGGAGCGGGTAGCCGCGCACCGACTCGATCATGTGATGGGCGGAGAGCGGGCGCATCGGCGCGAGCCGGAACGTGACGTCCCGGAACTGCTCCACGTAAATCCCTCCCATCCCGAAGACGACGATCGGCCCGAAGCTCGGGTCGCTTTGGAACCCGATCAGCACCTCCTTTCCGCCGGGGACCTGCGACTCGACCAAGTAGCCGTCGATCGTCGCACTCGGGGCGGCGGCCCGGACGGAGCGGCCCATGCGCTCCCATGCGGCGCGGAGCGCGGCCACGTCCGCAAGGCCGATCGCGACGCCCCCGACGTCGGTCTTGTGCGAGATCTCCGGTGAGGCGACCTTCAGCACGACCGGGTAGCCGATCCGAGAGGCGGCGGCGACCGCCTCTTCGACGGTCGTCGCGAGGGCCGACTCCGGGAACCGGACCCCGTACGCCTCGAGGAGCCCGCGAGCGGCGTACTCGGTGAGGACCAGCTGGCCGGTCTCCCGCGCGTGCCCGAGGACCTTGTCGGCCTTCGCCCGGTCGACAGGGAACGAGCGCACCGATTCGTGCGGCCGCATCCTCCAGGCCCGGTACCGCGCGAGGCCGGCGAGCCCTTCTACCGCCTCCTCGGGGAACGTGTACGTGGGCACGCCGCGCTTCTCGAGGAAGGCGACCTCGGTCGACAGGTCGCTGAGCCCGAAAAGGCAGGCGACGATGGGCTTCTTCGTGGTCGCCTTCGCCTCGAGGATCGCGCGCGCGAACATCTCTCCCGACAGATGCCCGGCGGGGGTCGACACGACGAGCGCGCCGTCGTAGTCGCTCGATCCGAGCAGGGCGAGAAGGATGCGGCGGTACTCGTCCGTGTCGACCTCGGCGGTCATGTCGAGGGGATTGGAGATGGTCGCGATCGACGGCAGGCGCGCGACCAGGGTCGCCCGCTCGGCCTCGGGGAGGGGGGGCAGCTCCAGCCCCTGACGCTCCGCAGCGTCCGCGGCGACGATGCCGGGCCCGCCCGAGTTGGTGATGATGACGAGACGGGGTCCGTCCATCTCGAGCCCGCTCGAGAAGATCTTGGCGAGCCGGAACAGGTCCCCCAGCGAGTCGACCCGCTGGACCCCCGCCTGGGCGAAGACCGAATCAAACAGCTGGTCCCGGCCGGACTGGGCGAGCGAGCCGGTGTGGCTCTTGGCCGCCCGCTCTCCGGCCGACGTCCGTCCGCTCTTGATCACGAGGACCGGCTTGTGCTCGGTGACGTCACGGGCCGCCTCGAGGAACCGCCGGCCGTTCGCGAGGCTCTCGACGTAGAGGAGGATCACCTTGGTGCGCGAGTCGCGGTCGAGCGCGGTCAGCAGGTCGTTCTCGTCGACCCCCGCGCGGTTGCCGACGGAGACGAAGCGCGAGAAGCCGATCCTCTCGGAGGCGCCGTACTTGAGGATCCCCGCGCCGAGAGCACCGCTCTGGGAGACGAACGCGATGTTGCCGACCGGAGGCAGCGATTCGCTGAACGTGGCGTTGAGGCCCACCGCCGGATCGGTGTTGAACACGCCGAAACAGTTCGGCCCCACCAGGGACATCGAATGCTCGCGGACCCGTTCGACGACCTTCTCTTCGAGGGCCGCGCCCACCTCGCCGACCTCGCGGAAGCCTGCCGAGATGACGATGGCCCCTTTGGCACCCGCGCGTCCCAGCTCGTCGATGGCGCCGGCGACCGCGGGCGCGGGCACGATGATGATCCCGAGCTCCGGCGCTTCGGGGAGCGAGCGGACGTCCGGGTAGCACCTCACGCCCGAGACGCTCTTCCACGCCGGGTTGACCGGGTAGGCGATCCCCTGGTAGCCCGAGGAAAGGAGGTTCCGGAAGAGGCTCATCCCGACCTTTCCGGGCCGGTTCGAGGCTCCGATGACGGCGATCGAGCTGGGGCGGAACAGTTCGTCCAGTTCGGGGGAGCGGCCGACGCTCATCGGTACGGAAGTCCCGTGAGGTTCCCGTCCGTTATATATCAACGCCGTCCCGTGAAAAGACGATGAACGGCCACGGACCCAGCACCGGCAATCCGCCGGAACACGCTCACGATTCGGCGCCGGACGCCCCGGCGCGGGGAACCAGGGGACTCCTCCAGCGGATGGACAAGGGCCGGGTCGGCCACGTCGTCGCCGTGGGCAGCGGCAAGGGAGGCGTCGGGAAGTCGTCGGTCACGGCGCTCCTCGCCTCCGAGCTCCGCCGGCGCGGTCGGTCCGTGGGAATCCTAGACGCCGACATCACCGGCCCGTCCATCCCCAAGCTCCTCGGCATGACCGGGCCCCTGGTCGACCGCGGGGAGGGGATCGAGCCGGCGACCTCCCGCAGCGGCATCCCGGTGGTCTCCTCCCAGTTCATGGTCGAGGACGAGCAGACCCCGGTCATCTGGCGAGGTCCCCTGGTCACTCGACTGATCACCCAGTTCTTCGGCTCGGTGCACTGGGGCCCGCTCGACTACCTGATCATCGATATGCCGCCGGGCACGAGCGACGTGCCCCTCACGGTCTTCCAAACGATTCCGCTCGACGGGATGGTCTTCGTGCTCACCCCGCAGGACCTTGCGGCGCTCATCGTGAAGAAGGCGATGAACATGGCCCGCGACCTCCACGTTCCCCTCCTCGGCGTCGTCGAGAACATGGCGTTCGTCTCCTGCCCCCACTGCGGGGAGCGCCTCGACCTCTTCGGGCCGAGCCGGGTCGCCCGGGTCGCGGAGGAGTACGGCATCCCCGTCCTCGGGAGCCTGCCGGTCACCCCGGGCATCTCCGAGCTGTCGGACGCCGGGCGCCTGGACGAGCACACGAGCAAGGAGCTCGCCGGCCTCGCGGCGGCCTTCGAGAAGGCCGTCGACGACGCTACGAGGAGCTCGATGACGGTCCTGTAGCTTGGCGCAGGTCGCGGAACGCGACCGATTCCACAGGAACCCCCCGGCGACGCAGCGCGTCGCCCAGCCCGGGGAGATGGGCGTCCCCGACCACGGCGGCAAGCCGACCGTAGCCGCGCGCTCGAAGCGAGGCAAGGCGGTCGGCCATGTGCTCGTTCCGGTCGTCGAGCAGCACCTTCGCGAGGGTTGGGCTCGCTCGACGCAGCTCGGAGGCGAACTCCGTGGGGTCCTCGGCGTAGCGGTCCATCTCGCGGGCGACGACGCGCGTCGGCACGAACAGGCCCACGAACGCGCCGACCAGCAGGTTCACCCTTTCACGCAGGGGCAGGAGCGCGACGAGCCTCGCGAGCGTGGCGCGAATCGGATCGTCGATCAGAAAGAGCGGGAGCGCGCGCTCTTGGGCGACGCGCGCTGCGACCTTCATCTCCTCGCCGGTCCCACCCCCTCCGAGATCCGCCCCGAGACGACGCTGAATATGCCCCCACAGCCGGGCGATCAGCGGCACGCCGCGCGCGTGGTGGTGGGCGCCGTTTTCGGCCAGGAGCGCGTTCGCACGTTCCTGGTCGAGCTCGACCGCGATACCGTCCAGGACTCGGTCGCTCAGGGTCCGACGGATCGCGTCCGTCAGGTCCACCACATGTGCCGAACCTACGAGGAGGACCGGAGACTGGGCCGTGGTCGAATACACGATAGACCATGGTCCCGACCCCTCAAGTCCTCTCGGGGAGGAGCGCCGGGTGCCCCGACCCACCCGTTCAGGAGCGGGCCCGACCCTCCCAGCGGTCAGGCGAGGTCGACGGCGGCGAACTCCCTTATAGCGACGCGAGGTCGACGGAACGATGACCTGGACGATCTTCTCCGTCCCTTCGGACCAACGGACCGCCCTCGACGCCGCCCTGAAGGACGACCTCGTCTCCCGGCAGAGCCAGAAGGTCCGGGACGGTCCCAGCCTCGGCGCGGCCGCCGGCACGACAGTCGTTCTCGTGGAGGGGTCTGCGGACGCGGTGAAACGGTTCGAGGGGCTCCTCGGGACGGCCGGCTCCCGCCTGAGCGGGGAGGAGGCCGAACGCTTCTACCGACGGCTCAAGGATGAGGAGGAGGCCGCGTCGGCCGGCATGGGCCTGTTCTTCACCGAGGAGTGAGCGTTCAGTCGGTCGTCGGCTCCTGGGACGGCTCGAGGTCCTCTCCACCGGCGAAGATCCGCTGGCACTCCCGGTAGAAACCCTCCATCCCGGTCCGCTCCTTGGCGGAGACCGGCAGCAACCCCGCCAGCGGTCCCATCACCTCGATCGCGCGGAACAGCTCGGTCGAAAGTTGGACGTCCGGGGTGGGGGTTCCCGTCTGCACCGCGTCGTAGAGCCGCCCGGGCTCGTCGCCCCAGCCGAGCACCTCGGCGAGCTGGTCCGGGCCGAGGGCGTCCGCCTTCGAGAGGATGTTCACGAGGGGCAGCCGGAACCGAAATTCGACGGTCGCGCTCAACATCAGGAGCGAGACGAACCCGGGGGGGTTCCGGGCGAGGGCGGGGTCGAACAGGAACACGAGCAGCGCGCGGTCCCCTCCGAGCGCCTCGACAATCGCCTTCGAGGCCTCGCGGAAGGCGAACAGCTCGATCTGGCCGGGCGTGTCGACCAGGATGTAGTCGCTCCGGAGCTCGCCAATCGCCTGCTTCACCTCGAAGACCTTGAGCGCGATCATGTCGGCCGCGGCGACCTGGGCCCCGTTCGGCCCCAGACCGTAGTCGTCTTGGAGGTCGGCTAGGCGCACCCAGTCACGGATGTCGACGTCCGGCTCGAGCTCGTTCCCCTCGAGCCCGGGGTCGAGGTTGACCACGCCGGCGTCGTAACCGCTTGACTTCATCCAGTCGGCGAACCCGCGCACGAACGTCGTCTTGCCGGCGCCGGCGGTGCCGGTGACGAAGATGACCGCCGGTTCGTCGGTCACGGTCGGCGGCCCTGGGCCCGGAGCCGGCTGAGCTCGTGGGCGAGCGCCCGGAGGAAGGCGGCCTTGCTCGTGCCGGCCTTCTTGGTCACCTTCACCCGGCCTCCGTAGGTGAAGAACCGGCGGGGGTAGTGCTTGTCCGCCTCCAGCTCCGCCTTCGTCCCGAGGTGCTTCGCGGCCTCGACGATCTCCTCGGAGGTGACGTCAGCGAGCCCATCCGCCGAGGGGACGCGACGCCCCGCCGCGCGCGAGACCTTTTCGACGTAGGCAGGGTAGACGTAGAAGTGGTCGGGCATCGAGCCCGCCCGCCGCGCTAGCTCTCGGGGGCCGCGACCCGCACGCCGTTCAGGACCCCGTCCTGCCCGGGTCGGGAGCGGACACGTACGAGCCCGACGTCCGTCTCGAGAATCGCGCCGCGGGTGATGATGTTGCGCTGGACGTAGTTCGCGTTCGCCGGGTTCTCGCGGACGGTGACGATGCGGGCCGGTTGCATCTTGCGGGACGCGGGGTCGTAGACGTTCACCGTCGTCGCCGTGAGGACCCTTAGCTTGACGTTCCCACCGCGCACGCGGTAGGTCTTCACCGTGCCCGCGCCGACGGTGGCGACCTGGAGCTCCGGCGCGATCTCGAACCGCCGCTTCTTGCGGATGGCGCGTAGACGCCCCCCCGTTCGCTTCCGGCGCGACCGGCCCTGCCAGATTCCCATGGAATTCCACCGAGAGGGGCCGGCGACCGGGGCCCGCTATTTGAGCCTTTCAGCGCGCTGCGGGAGCTCGTTCTGTCGCCAGGGCGTCGCGGGGTCTTTACGGGCGTGGGGCCCTCGGTCGGACGTGCTGGGCCGGCCCCCGCTGACCGTGGTTGGGATCGACGAGGCCGGCCGCGGCGCCTGGATCGGTCCTCTGGTCGTCGGGGCGGTCGCCGTTCCCCGCCGCTCGCTCGACGTGATCGCCGCGACGGGAGCCCGCGACTCGAAGACGCTCACCGCCAAGCGCCGGGAGGAGATCCTGGTGGCGCTCGAGCAGTGCGTCGCCGTGCGCTCGGTCGAGGCGTCGCCGGAGGAGGTCGACCGGCACGTCGCGCGGGGCCGCCTGAACGCCCTGGAGGCCCGCCTCTTCGGGACCTTGGCCCGGCCTTTCGCCCCGGCGGAGGCGCGCGTGGACGCCTGCGACGCGAACGCCCGAAGGTTCGGCTCCTTGGTCGCCCGGCACGCCGGCCCCCTGGTCCGGGTCCTATCGTTCCACCACGCCGACGCTACCGACCCTCTGGTCGGGGCCGCCTCGATCGTCGCCAAGGTCCGCCGCGACCGGGCGATCCGACAGCTCGGTGACGCCTTGGGCGAGGAGGTAGGGAGCGGCTACCCTTCCGATGCGGTCACTGTACGCTTCGTCCGTCGGGTCGTCGACCGCGAGGCTCCCCTGCCACCGTGGCTGAGGAGCTCATGGTCGACGACGCGAAGGGTTATCGGTCGGGGGACGACGACGAGGGGAAGGGCGGAACGCCGATGACGGTCGAGGAGACGCTCGCGTCGCTGGTCGACCGGTTCAACCGGCGTGTCGACAGGACCCCGGCGCTGGCCGACGAGCTCCGGGGGGTCACCCGGACGATCGCGATCCGCCTCGGGGAGGCCGGGAGCTATGCGGTCGACCTCGCCGACAGCCACCTGACCAACCTTCGGAGCGGAGCGCCCCCGAAGGTCGACCTCTCCATCGCGACCGACCCGGCGACGTTCGAGGGCCTCGTGGCGAAGGAGATCGGCCCGATGAAGGCGCTGGTGACGCGACGCCTGGCGATCGACGGTTCGCTGGAGGACAAGCTGCTCCTGCGACGATTACTGTAGGCCAGCGTGGTCCTACGGTAGGAAAACGCACGCTGCGACGCAGACCCCGTAATGGTCCATCGGGATCACCAGCTCCTCGGTCCGGTAGTGGATGCGACGGAGCTCGACGCCGCGGAAGTGGGCGATCTCCTCCATCCTCCACTTGAGGAACTCCTTCAGCGACTTCTGGGTCCCATGGAGATGGCCCTCGGCGACGTAGCCTCCCTCGCCGTCCGAGCGGAACCCGTAGCCGATACCGGCACTGATCACCTCGCCTTCCCCACCACCGTGGCGCGCGAGGACGCAGTGCGTGATCGCCCCGCGGGCGATCCGCACGCGGTCGACTTGGCGGATCCCGATCGGCAGGACCGACGAGACGCTGACGAGGTTCTGCTCGCCGATCCCTGCCTGGAGGAGCGCGAGGTCGAAGGCGTTCAGCTCGCTCGTCTTGTTGATCCCCTTGCCGCTCGTGACGAAGAACCGGGACGGGACCGGCACCAGCGTCTGGCTGAGCGCTTCGCGGGAGGCGGGCACGGTCGGGGGAGAGCGGCTGTTGCTTAAGGTTTCGGCGCCCCGAGCGCGTTAGACGATGATCGCGTGACGCCGCCGCATCGACTCCTCGTTCTCTCCGCGAGCGGCGACGAGCTCGGCGACGAGCGCGTCGGTGAAGCGAAGGCTCGCCGATTCGAAGAGCGTCCCGAGCGGGGCGAGCCGAGCCCGCTGCGGCTCGTCCGGGAACTCGAGCGCGAAGAGCAGCGACGCCGTGTGGGCGAGCTTCGAGGTCGCCCGTCCGGTGACGACGATCAGCACGGCCCCCTCGCGTCGCACGATGTTCGCCGTCTGGATCGACGTGGAGCTCTCCCCCTGGCCGGAGAGGATGAACACCGCGTCGTCACGTTGCACGATCGGGGTGACGCTCTCCCCAATGACGAAAGCGCGCAGGCCGGCTTGGACGAGGCGCATGGCGAACGCCCGGCCGACGATCCCGCTCCGCCCGGCGCCGTAGACGAACGTCTGGGGCGCCTTCGACAGGATCTCGACCGCCCGGGCGACCTGCTCCGGCGCCACCCGTTCGATGGCCGACGTGACCTGGCTCGCGATGTAGCGCTGCGCGCGGACGAACGTGGACGAGCTAGTGTCGGCGGCCACTGGTCCCTCCGTGGCGGTGGCCCGGCTTACGCTTAGGCTTGGGCTTGGGAGTCCCGTGGCGGGGGGGCGGGCTCGGATGGGGCCGCCCGGCGGGGCGGGCCGGGGCGGTAGGACGGGGGCCCTGGCCGGCGGCCGGTAGCGGACGACCTGCCGCCGCGGGAGCCGGCCGGGCCGGCGTCGGGGCCGTCGGCCCGATCCTCGGCAAGGGTTTCGGGGTGGAGGAGGGGTGGAGCCGCGTCCACCGGCGGGTGAGCGAACGCTCGTAGAGGAGCTTCATGTACATCGCGTCGTGCTCGAGGAGCGGCGAGCTCGAGATCACCGTCACGTCGTAGTCCCGCTCCGCGAGGAGCTCGGCGAGCGGGTCGAACCGCACCAGGCCGCGCTTGATAGGCGTCAGGCGGAACTCGCCCGGACCGTAGAACTCGACCCCGGAGAAGTTGAGGTAGAGCGGCCCGTCCGTCGCCTTCGCGAACTCGCGGATGACCGGCTCGAGCTCCTCGGCCTCCTCGAAGCTCTTGCGCTCGCGCGCAGCCAGGTGCGGAAGGTTGAGGACCGGAACGATCCCCTTAGCCTTCCGGACGAGCTCGAGGACCTCCTCCCGGGTGCCGAAGACGTCCGGGTGTCCGCTCGGCTCGATGGCGAGGCGGACCTTGCCTTTGGAGAACTTGCCGAGCCACGAGGAGAGGTCCGTCGCGATCTCCGTGAGCGACTGGATCGAATCGTGGCGGTCCCCCGGGCCGTAGAAGCCGAGGTGCGTGATGGCGAGACGCGCGCCCAGCCCCTGGGCGAGAACACCGCTCCATTGGATCTGGCGCGTCGACTGCTCGCGCGCATCGTTCGACCCGAAGAAGTCGACATAGTACGGAGCGTGCAGGGTGAGCTCGACGTCGAGCCCACGGGCGAGCGATTTCGTCTGCTCGAGGTCGCCGTAGTCCTTCGCGAGGCTCCAGGTCAGTGTCGTGAGCGAATCGCGGCGGCGGACGGGCTGAGCGAACGCCTCGAGGGTCGGCGGGCCGCCCAGTCCCTCGGACGGGCCCACGCTGACCACCAGCTGCTGAGGGATGTCTCGGGGGAACCTGTTCACCTCTTCGTCGAGGGCGCGTCGCGTGAGCGGATTGACCTTGATGAACTGGATCTCCATCGCGGTGAGCCCGAGATGGTGAACGTCGGCGATTCCATCACGGAGCGTCCGCCCCTTACAGGAAAGGGGGATCCCCGCCGGTCCAAATCGGATCACGAGCGATCAAGCCCCAAGCGAGGGGTCGAGTCCAGTCTGCGTAGCTATATAGCGGAACCTCGGCCACGCCGCTCGCCGCGGTCTCCCTCTTTCGGCCCACCGGCGCGATAGCCCCGCGCGACGAGGTAGATCTCGGACGACGCCTCGCGTGACGCGGGCGGCTTCGTCCGCTGCACACGCTCGAAGGCGGGGTCGAGATCCCGTTCGAGATCGGCGACGAGCTCGCCGTCGAACACCTTCGCCACGAACGAGCCCCCAGGCGCGAGGACCCGAGAGGCCAGGCGCCACGCCTCTCCGACGAGGTCGACCGAACGCGCGTGGTCGGTCGAGTACGCGCCGCTGATCCGTGGGGAGAGGTCCGACAGGACGACGTCGAACCTCGCCTCGCCGAGGCGAGAGGTCAGCTCCGGGTCACCGACCCGGCCGCGTACGGACCGGACCCCTTCGATCGGTTCGATGGGACGAAGGTCCACCGCGACGACCGAGCCCCCTCGGCCCACGGCGCGGGCGGCGACGACCGACCATCCGCCCGGCGCGGCCCCGAGGTCGAGCACGCGTTGCCCTGGGCGGAGGAGGTGGAACCGCTGGTCGAGGTGCTCGAGCTTGAACGCCGCCCTCGAGCGGAGCCCTTCGCGCTGGGCGGCTCGGTAGAACGGGTCGCGGCGTCGTTCGGCGACGAACCGTCTCCCCATCCCCCGGCCCAGCCCGCGATCCTAGTTTAGCCGGAGCACGGGGTGGGGCCGTCCGAATTTGAATCGGAGTCTCTTGCACCCCAAGCAAGAAGGATGGTCCAAGCTACCCCACGGCCCCGTCCACCGCCGGCGGCGCCGCGACCGGAGCCCCCGAGATAACCCTTGTCCCGGGGAGGAACGGGGGAGCGGACCACGACGTCGCGATGCCGGCCGTGGCGGTGAGGAGCGGGCCTGGGCCCACGAGCCAGAAGGGCCTCCAGAGCCCGCGCCTCCCGCCTCTGGGTCGACCGTCGCCGAGGGGGAGGCTTCCAGGACGCGGCGGGTGTGCAGCCTGCCAGGTCAGCTTCGCGCCAGGGCAGGGGGCGACGTGCCTCTCCCCGAGCTCTAAGGGGTCGCCCTAGGCCGCGAACCACGGGACGCGCGCCGCGGGCCCGGTCGGCTTGAGCACGAGGAGGTGGAGGCTCGCGCCGGCATCGCCGGGGGCGTAGGTGTCCCTCTGGGCGAGCTGGTAGAGGACGTAGAGGGCGTCCTCGTCGGTGCGGACCCCGAGCGAACGGTGGACGTCGACCCCGAACCGTGCGCGCAGGATCTGCAGCATCTCCGCGAAGTCGATCCCCCCGCTCTCCTCCTCCTCCCGCGCATGGCGGAACAGCCCGACGACGACGCCGGTGGCGAGTCGCAGGATCTCCCTGACGTCCACCCGGCGGAGAGCGAAGTGCCCCCCTCGCTCCGACGCCGGCTCGGGAGGCACGACCAGGATCGAGACGTCGTGTTCCATCGCCGCCCGGTCGGTCTGCATCAGGCGGTCCCAGGCCTCCTCCGCGGCGGCGTCGCTCGGGGCGACGAAGATTGCACGCCGTGGCGGGGAAGGGCCTCCGCCGACGCGCTCGAGCCACCGGTCGATCCCCTCGGCCAGGGAGGAGGGCTCCGTCGCCGTCACGAAGACCGGGAACGTTCGACGCGGCACGCCCGACTCCTGGACCCAGAACGAGGCCCCCGGCTCGCGCGGCTGACGGTTGGGCTCGACCCGGGCATAGCCCAGTCGACGCAGCACGGTCTCGGCTTCTCGCGAGCGGTCGTCGCCGGGCGGGGTGCGCTCAGGCTCGGTCATCTTGGCGGAATCAAAAGGGTGGCTGAGATAAGGTGTTCCTACGGAGGGGAACCAGAAACCGGGGGGGCGAGGCCCGCGCTCCGGGCCGGCGCCGCGAGCCCGGCGAGGTGGGCGACCTTCCCCTCGACGGAGGGCGGGCCCCTCCTCGCGGGTCCCCCGGCCTCACGCGAGCAGCTGCGCGAGGATGGCGGCGATCCCGGCGAGCGCGAACACGACGATCAGGACCTTGAGGAGGAGGATCCAGCTCTCCAACGTCACCGGCGCCGGAGGTGTCGGTCGGATCCTTCGGCCGAGCGGCCAGACCCGGTAGGTCCTGTCGGCCATGTGGAAGATCACGGCGCCCATCAGCGCCATGAGCGCGACCGCCAGGCCGAACGACCGCTCCGCGCCCGGGTCGGTCGTCGGACCCAGGCGGATCACGTAGACCATCAGGACGGCGATCCCGAGCAACATCAGGACGGTCACGGCGGCGTGGCGGTCGAGCGTCCTCTTGCGGAGGGCAGCCAGGTCCGAGTCGGGGAGGTCACTCAAGGAGCTCGACCCTCCGCCCCACGGCGCCGCGATACCGGTCGACCCGGTAGAGGATCCCGACCATGAACAGGAACGCGAGGAAGGCGACGCCCGCCCCGACCCCGGCCTCCACCGCCCCGAGGAGGGCGCCCCCCAGAACCGCAAGGAGGCCGTAGACCAACCCTGCCGAACCTAACGCCCCGACCACCAGCAGGACGGCGAGCACGCCCCAGAGGCTCCCCGTCCTCCAGAGCGGTGCCGCCGCCTCCGACTCGCTCACGGGTGCTCACCTTGAGGGTTGCTCGACGACGGGCTCCGGGGAGCGACGGGAGGCTGGGCGCGCGCGGAGGCCTGGTCCTTGGCCGCGAGCCGGCGACGGTAGCTGCGGGCGTATCGCCGGTGGAACAACGCGATGGCGATGGCGTTGACGACAAAGATCGGACCGAGGGTCTCGGCGACGAGCACGGGGGGGATCTCCAGGCCCGGGGTCTCGCCGCCCCAGACGGTCATGACGAGGAAGAAGCCGAGGAGCGAGGTGCCGATCCAGACGAACACCGGCCGGTCCCTGGGGTGGGTCTGCTTCGAGCGGTCGAGGAACGGGACGAAGAGCACAAAGAGCAGGATCGCGGTCGCCGTCCCGACCGCGATCCCGGGGGTGATGCCCTGGAAGTCGACCAGCTTGTACAGCCAAAGGAAGTACCAGTCCGGCTGGGTGACTCCGGTGCTCACGGAAAGGTTCCCGTAGTACGTCGCCAGGTTCCACGGCCACAGCGCGGCGATCCCGAACAGGATCCCGAGGTAGAGCAGCCCCCACTTGGCCATGTAGAGCAGGATGTGGGGCATGAACGGGACGTGCGACTTCGCCTCCCGGTCGGTGAACCGGCGGCGCTGCAACGGGTCGGAGGTGGCCGGGGGCGCAATCCCGTGCGACTCGAACAGGGCGATGTGGGCGTACAGGAGCGCCGCGATGCCGAGCGGAAGGAGGATCACGTGGGCGTCGAACATCCTCGAGAGCAGGCCCTGCGGCGTTCCATCTCCGACGAGGAACGGGCTGAGGAAAGGCCCCAGGGTCGGGAGGCGGAGCGCCAGCTGGAGCCCGACGTTCGTCGCGTAGTAGGAGAGCTGGGTGTACGGCAGCAGGTAGCCGGTGAACCCCATCCCCAGGGTCAGGAGCAGGAGGAGGGCCCCGATCATCCAGGAGAACTCGCGCGGCGCCTTGTAGGCGCCGAGGTAGTAGCCCCGGAAGAAGTGGACGAGCATGAGGAAGATCATCGCGTAGGCGCCGTAGAGATGGGTGGTGAGCAGCAGCGAGCCCATCGGCACCGAGTGGAGGATGTAGTACGTCGAGCACCACGCCGCCGGGGCTGGGGAGAGCGTGCCGGCCGGTTGCCCGCAGGCGAGGTACGTCGCGCTCGTCGCGGCGCTCGGCTGGTAGTAGAGGAGGAGGAGCGCTCCGGAGATGGCCTGATAGAGGAACGCGATCGCGACGAACGCCCCGGTCCAGTAGGACGGCTTGAACGAGAACTCCGGCTGGGGCCGCACCGCCCAGCGGCGCATCGAGGTCCGGTCCTCGATGAACGACCAGATACGGTTCAGGTTCCGGTTGTACCACCGACCGAACCCCACCGCCCCATCCTCCTAGGTCGGGAAGTCGCAGAGAAAGACCGACGACTCCCTCGCGAGCTGGCTGGTCGAGCCCACGCCGTAGTCGCCCTGGAGGGTGTTCAGGTGGCCGTTCACCGGGGGGCTCGAAGGGGTCATCCCGGTGGCGTAGATGTTCCCCGAGGCGTCCGCCTCCAGGACGACCTGAGGGAGCGGAAGTGTCGCCGGCCCCGTCAGGTTGGAGGCGGCGTTCGTCACATCGTACGTCGAGCCGTGGCACGAGCAATGGACGTAGAACGACAGCGCTCCGAACGTCTTGGAACAGGTCCCCGGAGGGTAGAACGACAGCGCCGGGGCCGGGCATCCGAGGTGCTGGCAGATCGCGCTGAAGGCGACGATCGACCCGTTGTCCCCGATGCCCCCGGGAACGTTCGCCGCGCCCGGGTTCGAAGGGGAGGGCGCAAGGCCGTTCGCCGGGTAGAGGTTGAACAGGAAGTTCGGCTCGTTCTCCAGCGGGTAGTTGAACAGGTAGAGGTCGGCCGTCTCGACACTGTACTCCCCCACGTAGGTCGGGCTAGGTCCCTCGACCTTGGCCAGGGTGAGCGGCGAGCCGTCCACGTCGAACAGCTGCGTCCTGGGGTACGAGCCGATCCCGACGACCGGGGGTTGGACGTACTGCAGCACCCCTTCCACGGCTCCGCCGACCCCGAGCCCGAGGATGCCGGCGACCGCCGCGAGCTTGAGCAGGTTGCGCTTCGTCTCGTCGACCTCGCCCTGGACCGCGGCGACACGACGTACGTGGCCGACCGGGGCGTCGAGCAGAGCCGCAAAACCCGGCCTGCTCCTCTCGGGGCAGCTCGTCCCGCAGGGCAAGCCGCCGTTCACGTCAGGCTCCTTCCCGACGTGTCAGGGGAAGCGTCGTCGGCCACCCCGCGTTCGGGGATAGTCGCATCCCCCGGCAGCTCGGCGTTCTCGCTTCCGTAGTAGACGGCCCAGATGATCGCTACCCCGAGAACGACCGAGAGCACCTCGGCGAGCAGGACGATCTGATCCGGGGTGAACACGCTCATCGGGGCTCCCTCGGCTCCTGGGCCGGCCCGAAGAACGTCATCGACCAGCTCGTCACCGGGTACCCGCCGGTCGTGGGGAGCTGGCAAGGGAGCGGAGGCGCCCGGGGGGCCCCGGGAGGCGTCCGGACCGGCGCCGGGATCCCGACCCGCGGAGGGCCGGCGCCCTCGAGGCCGAGCAACGCCGCCCGGATCGAGCCGGGCGCGCCGCCGGCCGGCAGGGGGATCTCCGCCGCGCGGGCGACCTCGTTCAGGAGCTCCTGCTTCAGGCGGACGGCCCTCCCGTACCACCGACCTAGCTGGCGGACGGTCGTCCCGCTCTCAGGGCCGAGGAGCAGGAACGCGCCGACACCGACCACGATGATCCAGTCGATGTCGGAGAACAGCGCCACGGGCTCACCCCCCCGCGACGGTGCCGCGCCGAGGCCTGGAGGCGTCCCGCCGTCCCTCCCAGCGCGTCGCGAAGTACGCTCCACCGAGGTAGAGCCCGAACATCGGGATCGCGATCAGGATCATCGTGATCCCGGAGTTGTCCGGGGTGACGATCATCCCGAAGACGAGCGAGCCGATCACGGCCCCGCGCCAGTGCTTCCGCCAGGCGGAGGCCCGGACGACCCCGAGGCGCGTGAGGGCATACAGGAAGACGGGGAGCTCGAAGACGACCCCGAAGGCGAGCGAATAGAGCAGCGTGAACGTGACGAACGACTGGACCCCCAGGACCGGGGCGAGGCCCATCGCTCCGACGTAGAGGAACAAGAGACGGTAGGTGAAGGGCGTCAGGACGAAGAGCCCCGCGACGAAGCCGATCGCGAACAGGACGCTCGCCGGGACCCCGACCTCCCTGAGGAGCCTGCGCTCGTTGACCCGCAACGCCGGCATGAGGAACGCCGCGGCCTCGTGAACGATCCACGGCATCCCCACGACGAGGGTGAGCAGGAGGCCGATCTCCATCTGGGCGACGATCGAGTCGCCGACCCCGACGTTGAGCAGGGTCACCCCGGCGGGGAGCAGGAGGGGCACCAAGGCCCGGAACGCCTGGGCGCTGACGTTGTAGAACGGGCTAGGCCAGGGGTAGGCGAGCGGGAGGGTGACGCCGAGCACCTCGGCCCGTGCCGGCACGAGCTTGAAGAAGAGGACGAAGCCGAAGATCGCGGCGAGGACGACACCGACCCGCACGAGGCGACGGCGCGCCTCCCGGACGACCGAAAGAATCCGCTCGAGGTCCCCCATCGGTCACCCGGGACCCCCCTTTCGGACCCCGGGGGCTCCCCCGAGGGTGCGATAGCTCGCTACCCTCGCCGTCCCTCCCATCGCCCGCGGTCTGGCCCGCTTCGCTAGCGGACCGGGCCTGGGGGTGCCGTGGTTGCCGACGAGGCGGCCTGCTCCGCCTTCAGTTCCCGCTCCACCTCGAGCCTTCCTCGCTTGAACTCGCCGACCGACCGGCCCAGGCTGCGGGCGAGCTGGGGGATCTTGCTCGAGCCGTAGAAGAGGATCCCCGCCACGACCGCGATGACGAGCCAGTCGTCAATAGAGTCGAACATAGCGCCCCTCCGGACTATCACCCGAGGTCGGACGATATGGCGTTCGTACCGGGAGACCCGATTCGTGCGAACGGTCCGGACCCGACGTGGATAAAGCGAGGTCGTGGCCGATCCGTCCGTCCGGGAGCCGCCGGGCGGCCCTACGCGACCGCCGCGAGCGCGGTCTCGTTCCCCGCCGCCACCGCCCGGTCGATCGCGAGCTCGGCCAGCAGGTCCACGCAGAAGCCGGAGCGCTCGAGCAAGTGCCGGGCGAGCCGGGCGGAGGCCGGCCCGCGGGTCGGGCCGGAGCCCTGGCGCGACGCGAGCGCGGCACGGCCAGCGTTCGCGTTGCCCTGGTAGACCTCGCACGCACGCTCGAGCGAGCGGCGCATCAACGCGTCGACCACATCCTTGAGGCGCGCCTGGAGCTCGGGCAGCCGGTCGGAGAGACCGGCCGCCGCCTCCGCCCCGAGCTTGTCGGCATCCTCGTTGAGAAGGGCGAGCGCCTCGCCGTAGTACGCGGAGAGCTCCTCCAGGGAATGGACGACGACCCGCCACTCGAGCAGCTGGCGGGGGTCGGGGCTTCCGATCTGCCGCGCCAGCGACCAGTCCCGGCTGGCGAGGAAGAGCTGGCGGACGAGGAGGGAGAGGACCTTCTTCGCCTCCTCCTCGAGGGTCGGGCTCCGACGGCTGCGCGTGCGGCGCCGCACGACCTCCTCCATCTCGTCCAGGAACGCGACCAGGATCATCTTCATGCGCTGGACCAGTTGCGGCAGCCCGTACTTGGACGGGTCGATGAAGTTCTGAAGGACGACGCGGTTCGGCTCCTGCGCCACGACCGAGACGCCGAGGAGCCCGCGGGCCGCCTCGAGGACCTCCTCGATCCGCTCGGGTCCGAGGGCGGTGTCGGTCCGGATCTCGATCGCGTCGTGCCCGGCCCGGTACGCCCCGACGATCAGCCGCTTCAGGACGCCGTCGGTATCGAACGCCTGGGCTTGGACGATGTACGGCGCGACCCCCCCGTTCCCCCCGGGCGTGGGAGCGGGCTTCAGGTAGAGGGTGCCGTCGTCGTTCTGATCGAAGACCACGAGGTCCCCCGGCCTCAGGTGCATCGCCTCGGCCCATGGCTTGGGCAGCGTGACCGCGATCGACGAGTGACCGGCCTTCAGTACGCGACGCTCCCGATTCGGCGTTCCCCAGGCCATTCCGACTCTCCGAACCTACTACGAGGCTCGTAGGTAATGCGGGCTGCGGCTCTTGAGCGTTGCGCGTCGCGGTACCGGCCCGGGGTGCACCCTCCCACGAGGACCGCGACGGGCCTCCAGGGCCCCCGCGGCGGCCTCCCGTCGGTCGGCGGACCGACCTCCGGACTGGAAAGGGCCGGCCGACCAGCTGCGCGGCGAGCTCGGCGCTCGCGTCGGCGTCGGGCGCCAAGGTCCCCTCCGGGTGCCCGCCGAGCTGGCGACGCGGGATGCGCCGGCCCCCGACCTGCCGTCGTCGACTACAGGGAGTCGCCCGCCGCTTCGGGGCCGGGCTCGAGCCGGCGCAGCAGCTGGGTCGTCACCTCGACCAACGGGTGATGGGCCGAGCGGTCGATCTCGATGTCGGCGATCGAGCGCAGGTGGTGCTGCGCGGCGATGCGGTCGAAGCCCGTCTCCTTGCCGGCGAACTCCTCGGGCCGGTCGCAGGTCAGGATGAACGCCTGGAGCTGCGCCAGGCCCATCTCCTGAGCCGCGAGCGCCCGGTGATGACCGTCGACGAGCAACCACGTCTCGCCCTTCCGGACGACGAGGACCGGCTCGGCGAACCCGCGTTCGAGCTCGTAGCGCCGCCCCTCGAGCTCGTCCTCGAAGACCTTCCACTGCGTCGGGGTCAGGTGGTCGATCGGCACGAGGCCCCGGCGGATCGTGAACTCGAGCCCGTAGCGCTCCGCCAGCAGGCGACGGAGCGTGTCGGCCTTCACGGGCGAGGCACGCTCGAAGTGCGAGCGGACGACGTCGAGGTTCGACAGGACCCCGCAGAGCCGCCCCTCCGCGTCGATGATCGGCAGGTCGCGCAGGCCGAAGCGGAACATGATGCGGGCCGCGTCGTCCAAGGCGGTCTCGGGGTCCGCCGTGTACGTCCCCGGCCGGATGATCTGGGCGAGGGGCATCTCGCGGTCGGAGGCGTGCCGGAGCAGCTCCTTCGCGCTCACGAAGCCGACCAGCCGGCGCTCCTTGTCGGTGACCGGAAGCCCGTGGTGACGGCTGCGGCTCAGGCGCCGGATCGCCTCGGCGACCGTCGTGGAGGACGGGAGGTGCTCGACCTCGAGCACCATGTAGTCGCGGACCCGCGCCGTCATCCGTCCGGCGCGGGATGCTGGTCCCTCAGGTACGCCGTGACCAGATGGAGCAGGATGTGGTGGACGTCCTCGATGTGCTGCATGTTCTGCGAAGGGACCACGATCGCCACGTCACAGAGCGGTTTCATCTTCCCACCGCCCATCCCGATGAACCCCACGGTGGTCATCCCGAGCTTGCGCGCCTCCTCGAGCGCCCTAAGGACGTTAGGGGAGTTGCCGCTCCCCGAGATCCCGACCGCCACGTCGCCGGGGCGTCCCTGGCTCTTCACCTGCTCGGCGAAGACCTCCGCGTAGCTCCGGTCGTTGGCCCAGGCCAGGATAAGGGGTAGCGGGTCGGTGAGCGAGAGCGAGCGGAAGCGCTTCTTCCCCTCGACGATCGTCAGCTTGCCGAGGTCCTGCGACATGTGGCTCGAGGTGGCGGCGCTCCCGCCGTTGCCGAAGAAGAAGATGGCCCTCCCCTCGGACCGCGCCTTCAGGAGCACGGGGACGACCGCGCGGAGGCCCTCGAGGAGGTAGGGCTGCTCGATCGCCGTCTTCGTCTCGGCCAGGTAGGTCCGGACGTATTGGTCGAGGCTGGAAAGGTCGGTCATCGTCCGACGAAGAGGATCCTCGAACCCTCCGGGGTGATCCGCACGGAGAGCCGCTCCATCGGAGCTAGGGCCTGCGCTATTTGATGGCTCCGCTCCGGTGGGTGGACGAGGAGGAGGAAGCCGCCCCCGCCCGCGCCCGTGATCTTCCCTCCCCAGGCCCCGGCGGCCTTCGCCGCGGCGTACTGCGCGTCGACCGTTTCGGTCGAGATGCCGCTCGAGAGCCCCCGCTTGAGCCCCCACCCTTCGTCCATGAGCGAGCCGAGGCGGCCGTAGTCGCCATGGGCGATCGCGTCGCGGGCCTCCCCGGCGAGCTCGCGCATCCGCTCGAGCGCCGGGAGGTTCTCGGCCGTGCGTTCGCTCTGCCGCTGGAGGAGGGGTTGCGACTTGCGGGTGACCCCGGTAAAGTAGAGCGAAAGGTGGCTGCTGAGCGCCTCCCGGTCGCTCGTCGCGAGAGGGATCGGCGCCACGCGCACCGTGTCGTCCGGGCGGAACTCGAAGTACTGGGTGCCCCCGAAAGCCGCGATGTACTGGTCCTGCTTTCCGAGGATCCCCCCGAGCCGGTCGATCTCGATGTCGCACGCCTCGCGCGCCAGCTCGGCGGGCTCCTTGAGGATGCCTCGGTAGGCGTAGAAGGCGTTCAGCAGCCCGACCGTGAGCGTCGACGACGAGCCGAGCCCGGTCCCCTCCCCGGGGATGTCGGCTATCGTGTGGACCTCGATCGCCTCGTGAAGGCCCGCCGCGCGCATCGCTTCGCGGACGAGCTCATGTTGCAGGTCCTCGAGCCGGTCGACGTTCTCGGTGCGCGAGTAGGTCACCCGGATGGAGCGGTCGAACTTCGGGTTCACGAGGACATGCATGTAGCGGTCGATCGCCGCGCTCGTGACGGCGCCTCCGCCGTGGGCGCGGTAGAACGACGGAAGGTCGGTCGCACCTCCCGCGAAGCTGATCCTGAACGGGGTTCGGGTGATGATCACGGTCCCCGATGTGGCGCCCGAGGACTTGAACGTTCGCGTGGGGGGGGCGGTCGCTCCGGCTCGCAGGACTACAGCCGCGGCTCGTCGGCCTCCGCGGGCCCGGCGTCCGGCTCGGGAGCGGAACGCCGACCCCCGAGGTCGATCGTCTCGTCCACCGTGCGCTCCCGAGAGCTCGTCCAGCGGGCGCGCCGACCGTAGAACTCGCGGGAGAGGTGGGCGAGGTCGCCGATCGGTTCGAGGCCCGGGAGGACGCCGGCGAACGAGGGAGCACGGCGGTCGAGGATGATCGCCAGCCCGCGGTCGTTCTCGGACCGGATCATCCGTCCGAACGCCTGCCGGATCGCACGCTCGGCGGGGACCCGGCTCGTATAGTCCAGGCCCCGCCCGACGGTCCGGTCGAGGAACTCCTCGAGCGCCCGCCGCTTGGCGGTCGGCTTCGGGTACGGGATGCCGACCAGGACGACGGCGCCGAGCTCCTCGTCCGGGCGGTCGATGCCCTCCGCGAGTCGCCCCCCGGCGATCCCCAGGAGGACCGACGAGTGAGGATCGCTCTTCCATCCCTCGACCGACCGCCACAGGTCGGAGGTCGGCAGTCGCGCGTACTCGACGAACGGGTTCGGAGGAAGCTGGGACTTGAGCCCGGCCTCGAGGACCTCGCGCATCAGTTCGAAGCTCGGGAAGAAGACCGCCGTCTTCTCCGGCAGGGACTCGAGGACCTTTGCGACCCGGTCGGCGATGCGCGGGACGGCCCGGGGGTCCTCGCGCAGCTCCTCGGGGTCGGTCGTGATCGACCGGTCGTAGAGGTAACGGCAGTTCTCCCGCGGATAGTGCGAGGGGACGTCGACCATGCGGCTGTGCGGGCCAAGTCCCAGCGTGTCGCGGTACTCCTCGAGGGGGGAGAGGGTCGAGGACAGGTGCACGGAGAGATGACAATCCAGGATCGGCCGGGCCGCCTCGGAGGCGTCCAGTGCGAACGCTTCGAGGGCGGGCCGGGGCAGCCTCGTCACGACCTTGGCGTAGCGGGGAGGCTCGAGCTTCGGCCAGCTGAGGAGCGTAATCGCGACCGTGTGGGCCCAGGAACGGGGAAGCCGGCGCTCCTGCCTGCGTTCTTCCTTGACGTGCTCTCCCCACGTGGCCAGCGCGCCGAGCCAGGTGTCCAGACGCTGGCTCGACCCCCCGATGGCGCCGCGGAGCCCCTCCTCAAAGACCCCGCTGGGGAGGAGGGCGTCGTCCCCCTCCTGGACGAGCGCCAGGGCCAGCTCCTCGATCGCGGCGCGCACGACGTCGAAGAACCGGGTCGCGCTCGGCCCGTTCGGGAGCTGGAAGTCCCCGCGCTCGGCGACCTCGTCCCGAGCGCGTCGCACGGACTCCTCGGGCAGCGACACGGTCGTCAGGTCGCGCAGGTAGTCCGGAAGGTTGTGCGCCTCGTCGACCACCAGGTCGACCGAGGACGGGTCGCACCCCATCCAGCCGAAGAGCGAGCGGCGGACGTGAGGATGGAAGAAGAACGCGTAGGGAGCGACCACGACCCGCGCGCGGGGGAGGAGCCGCTTCGTGAGCTCGTAGGCGCACAGGTTGTCGCTGCGGCAAAGCGCCTCGAACTCGGGCGGCGGTGCCGGTCGGCTGCGGAGGGTCTCGGTGAGGGCGTCCAGGTCGGCGCCCAGGACCCGGGCGTAGTACGGGCAGCCGTCCAGGTCGGTGAGGTCGATCTCGCCGTCCTCGGGGAACTCCCGGGGTGGCGCGAGCGGCTGCTCCCCCCGAAGCGCCCGGTCCGTCGCGCGCTTGCGGTCGGCACAGAGCTTGCCGTGCTCCTCGGCCGTGGATCCCTTCACCCCCGGGTCGTTCTCGAGCAGGAAGCAACGCTTCGAACGGCCCTCCAGACCTAGCGCGACGACCGGACGATCCAGGCGGTGGCCGATCGTGGCGGTCTCCCGCATGACCTGGACCTCTTGGGCTCGCGTCCGGACGAGGTACAGGACCCGGTGGCCGACCGCCTCGGCATGCTCGAGCAACGGGGCGATCGCCGCGACGGTCTTCCCGGAGCCGCTCGGCGCGTTGACGAGGAGCGGTCCCCCTCGTCGGACGACCTCACCGACCTCTCGGAGGACCGCCTCCTGGGACGGCCTCGGGCGGTAGGGGAAGAGGATCGGCGGTGCGGAGGCGGCGGCCGCGGGCGGCGTAGAACGTTCTCCGCGCGCGTGAGCCCGACTTGGGGGCTTTAATCTGTTCGTAGATGGGAACCCGATCCCACCCGGTCGGGCGGGCCCAAGGGTGCCCGGGGGCGGCCGGGCCGCTCAGCCGTACGTGTAGCGGACCCCGTACGGGCCGCGCGGCAGGGTCCATGTCACCGAGCCCTGGTCGCAGGCGATGTCGCACGTTCCGCACTCGACGCAGTCCTCGTACCGGAAGACCAGCCGTCCGTCGATCCGCTCGTAGCACTTGGCCGGGCAGGCGAACGTGCACCGCGAGTGGGGGCACTTGGCGCAGACCTCCGGGCGGACGGTGATATGGGCGCGCTCCTTCGAGTCGGTCGTGTACCTGAGCGTCGCGAGCCGCCGCTTGATCTCGACGAAACCGGTGCTCGCCTCAGGGGCCGTCGCGGACATCGCCATGGTGACCTACCTACCCATCCTAAGCTTCGCGAGGGTCTCCAGGTCGGCGCGGATCGCGCGGACGCTGGCGTCGAACGCCTCCTTCTCCGCCGGGGCGAGCTCGACCTCGAGGATCCTCTCCACGCCGGCCCGCCCGATCACGACGGGTACCCCGACGTAGACCCCCCGCTCCCCGTAGGGACCGTCCAGGTGGGCGGAAGCGGAAAGCAGGCGATGCTCGTTGCCGGCGATCGCGCGGACGAGCTCGACCTGGCTCGCCGTCGGCGCAAAGTAGGCGCTTCCGGTCTTGAGGAGGTTCACGACCTCCGCGCCCCCGTCCTTCGTCCGCCCGACGATGTGCTGGAGGCGCTCGGCCGAAAGGAGGTGGGTCAGCGGGATCCCCGAGACGCTCGAGAGCGAGAGGAGCGGGACCATGGTGTCGCCGTGGGTCCCGAGCACGACCGCGGTGACGTCCCGCGGGGCCACGCCCAAGGCCTCCGCGACGAAGTACCGGAACCTCGCGGCGTCGAGCGTGCCGGACTCCCCGAACACCCGGTTGGGAGGGAGGCCGCTGCGCTCGCGGAAGTAGTGGGTCATCGCGTCGACCGGGTTCGTCACGACCAGGCAGACGGCGTGAGGCGCGCTGGCGCGGACCGCGTCGGCATGGGTCCCGACGATCGCCGCGTTCTTCTCGAGGAGGTCGGAGCGGCTCATGCCCGGCTTGCGTGCGAGGCCCGCGGTCTCGACCACGATCTCCGCCCCCCGGATCGCCTCCAGGGACGTGGAGCCCGTCACCTTCGTCGAGAAGCCCAGGATAGGGGCCGACTCGGCGATGTCCAGCGCCTTGCCCTGAGGCAGACCGTCGACGATGTCGACGAGGACCACCTCTCCAGCGAGGTCCGCCTCGGCAAGTCTCTGGGCAAGCGATCCGCCAATGTTCCCCGCTCCGAGCACGACGATTCGTCCGAGCGCCGCCATATCGTGGATTCGAGGCCTCGAGGTCGTCGGTGGCTTAACGGTGCCGACGGACGCCGCTCTCGGGCGAAAGGTTGATTCAAGGACAGCCCCCTTCGCCTTCGGATGGGTCGCGTCGACTCGGCGATTGCCGGCGTCCAAGAACGGGACAAGTGGCGGGGCCGACTGGACGCCCTGGAGAAGGCCCTGGAGGAGCTCCTCGAGCGGCGACGCCGGCTCGAGCTGCGCCTGCGTCGCGTCCGCGAGGAGATCTCGAAGCTCCAGCTGACGGCTCGCGATTTCGTCGACGTTCATGGCCAGTTCAGGGTCAGGGAGGAGAGCTTTGGCTCGAGCCGACCGATTCTCCGATAGGATCGAGTCCCTGCGGGAGGACGAACGGGGCCTCCTCGAGGAGGTCGCCCGTATCCGGCGGGAGGAGGAGTACCTCCGCCTCAAGGTCCGTCAGGCTCGCGAGCAGGTGCGCTACTACGAAGGCCTCCTCGCGTTGCTGCGACGCGATTTCGGCCGAGAACCGTCGCTTGCGGAGGTCGTCCGCCGACTCGGCTAGTCGGTCGGGGGCCGGTCCGTGCGCGGCATCGTCGTCTTCGGGGCGGGCGCGGTCGGGAGCCTCTTCGCGGCCCGACTCGTCTCGGCCGGGGAGAAGGTCCTCCTCGTCGGGCGGCCCGCCCACGTAGCCGCGATCCGAGCCGACGGTCTCACGGTGGAAGGGGTCGATCCCGGGACGTTCCGGCCCGAGGCGGTGACCGAGCTAGCCCCCGGCACCCAGGCGGAGGCGGCCCTGCTCACCGTCAAGTCGTTCGATCTTGCCACCGCGGCGGGACTTCTCGGTCGGGCGTTGGCCCCCGCCCCCACGGCGCTCCTCGCGAACGGTCTCGGCCTGGAGGAGGTCGCCTGCCACGCCCTCATGGACGCCGGATGGGCACGGCCCGAGACCGTGCTCGTCCGGGGAGTCCACACGGTGCCGGCGACCCTGCTGGGTCCGGGAAAGGTCCGGGCGAGCGGGACGGGCGAGGTCGTGCTACCCGACCCGACCCTGGCCGGGGAGGCCACGGCGGCGGTCGAAGCGTTCGTCGACCTGTTCACCCGGGGCGGGTTCCGCGTGCGGACCAGCCGGGTGTTCGAGCTGGAATTGTGGCGCAAGGCCGCCGTCAATGCGGCCATCAACCCCGTGACCGCCCTACGCGGGGTCAGGAACGGTGCCCTGGCCGAGGGGCCCGCCCGGACGGCGGCGGAACAGCTCCTCTCCGAGGCCGTCGCCGTGGCCCGACGGTCGGGGGTCGACCTCAGCATGGACCTGGCGCTCGCCGACCTCGACCGTGTCGTCCGAGCGACGGCCGAGAACCGCTCGAGCATGCTCCAGGACATCGAACGCGGACGGCCGACCGAGCTGGACGCGATCTCGGGCGAGATCCTCCGCCGAGGCCGCGCGTACGGGCTGAACCTGCCGGCCACGGCGCGGGCGATCGACGGGGTCCGTCGGGTGCTCGCCGGCGGCGGGCGCTCGGCGAAATCCTGATAGAGCGCCTTCCGTGCGGACGTCGGAGGGGTCATGAAGGCGAAGCGCGGGATCGGCTCGGCCGCCCTCCGAGGGCGACGCGTGCTCGTTCGGGTCGATTTCAACGTCCCCCTGGACGCTCAGGGAGGGATCGCGGACGAGCGGCGCCTCGCCGAGGCTCTCCCCACGCTCGAACACCTGAGGACGTCCGGGGCACGGTCCGTGGTCATGAGCCATCTCGGCCGACCGAACGGCCGACGCGACCCGCGCCTCTCGCTCCGACCGGTCGCCCGCCGCCTTAGCGCCCTGCTCGGCACGCCCGTCCCCCTCGCCGAGGACGCCGTGGGGATGCCGGCGCTCCAAGCGATCGCCCGGCTCGGCAACGGCGATACGGTCCTCCTCGAGAACCTGCGGTTCCACGCCGGCGAGGAGGCGAACGACCCGACTTTCGCCGGGCAGCTCGCCGAGCTCGGCGAGATGTTCGTGGAGGACGCCTTCGGGGCGGTCCACCGCGCCCACGCTTCCACCGTCGGGGTCCCGCGCCGCCTTCCTTCGGTCGCGGGGCTCCTGGTCGAGCGTGAGATCCGCGGCTTGGCCCCGCTGGTCGACGGCCCGGAACGCCCCTACGTCGTCCTGGTCGGCGGGGCGAAGGTCGTCGACAAGCTCCCGTTCCTAGCGAGCTTCCTCGGCAAGGCAGACCGCCTGATGATCGGGGGCGCGCTCGCCTTCCCGTTCCTCCGTGCCCGGGGGGCGAACCTTGGGGCGACCCCGGCCGAGACGGGGGTCGAAGCGGCGGTCGACGAGTTCCTCCGCCGGGCCGACGGCTCCTCCACCGAGGTCGTTCTGCCCACCGACCTCGTCGTGGAGCGGCCCGACAGCCGGGAGGCGACGGCCCAGCCGGCCGACCAGCTCCCCAACGGGGCCGTGGCGAAGGACATCGGGCCGACGAGCCGCGCGGCCTTCGCCGCCGGTCTCGCGGGCTCGAGGACCGTCTTCTGGAACGGCCCGCTCGGCCTCGCGGAGGACCCCAGGTTCGCCGCCGGGACCGCCGAGGTCCTGGGCCGCCTGGCGTCGGTCCCCGGTTACCACGTGGCCGCGGGAGGGGACTCGGCGCGGGTGGCCGAGGAGCTCGGGGTCATCGGCTCGTTCGGGTTCGTCTCGACGGGCGGGGGCGCGGCGCTCGAGTTCGTCCAGGGGCTCGAGCTCCCCGGCCTCGCCGTCTTGCCGGACGCCTAGCGCGGCCGGGCGGGCCGGCCGCCGAGGATGGATCGACGGTCCGGCAGAGCCAGGCGAGGTAGCGCGGCTCGGCGCGCATCACGTCGACCTCGGCGATCTCCGGCACCTGGTACGGGTGCGACCTGGCGAGGTACAGGAGGAGCGCGCCGACCGTTTTCGGGGCGGTCTTGAAGACGACGAGGGTCTCCGAAGCGGTCTCGCGGCGGCCGCGCCAGAGGAACGTCGAGCTCTGCGCGATCGAGCTCGCGCACGCCGCCAGGCGCCGGTCGAGGGCGCCTCTCGCGGCACGGCGGGCGGCCGCGACGGTCGGATAGGCGCTGAGGACGAGCCGCATCGGCCCGGTCGCACGGGCCGGCTCGACCGGGAAGGGGCTCACCCGGCCGGCCCCCGGACGACCGCCTTGCCCCCCGTGCAGTCGACCGTCGCCCAGCCGAGGTTCTTAAGGTCCACCACCGTCGCCTGGGAGGGGTGCGGGACGATGTTGCGCATCCTCTGGTAATCGGTCTCGCCCTGCCAAGCCGAGGCGTTGACCATGAGCACGTCCCGGTAGCGGTCGACACCGTAGGTGTGGAGGTGGCCGGTGACGAGGATGTCCGGCACCGGGTCGATCACGAGCCCGTCCCGGTCGGTCGGGGTGAGCGGGGTGCGGTTGCCGTAGATCGGCGCGAGATGGCGCATCTGGAGCATCCTGCGCATCACCTCCGTCGGTCGGGCACAGCTCGCTCCCGGGATCGCCGGGATGAGGTCGTCGAACCCCCGACCGTGGTACGCCGAGACGATCGTGCCGCCGAGGGAGAACGTCGAAGGGTTCGCCAAAAGCCGCACGTTCTCCCCGAACGACCGCGCGAGCCCCGGAGGGATCGCCGGCTGCGGCTCGGACGGCGAGACGGCGTCGTGGTTACCGGGGACGGCGATGATCGTCAGGCGGCCGGGCAGCGCGGAGAGCTTGCGGCCGACCTCGGCGTACTGCTCGACCACGTCCGGTATCGCGATGTCCCGTTCCTGCTTCGGATAGATCCCGATCCCGTCGACCAGGTCGCCCGCGATCACGACGGTGTCGACGGAGCGGGCGAGGTCCGGGGCCGGTCCCCGCTGGTCGAGGAACTCCACCAGCGCCTCCCAGTCGGGCGCCAGGAACGTCTTGCTGCCGACATGCAGGTCGGAGAGGAGGAGGGCCCGCCGAGGACGGCTGCTCCGGCAGGTCGTCCGGGACGCCGGCACTTCCGGGCGCTCGATGGCGATCGCGGCCGGAAGGCGGTCCCGGCTCCCTGTCCAGCGGACCCTCACCCCGACGACCTCGTCGGGCAGGAACGTGACGCGCGAGGCGGGCGACCCGTGCGGCACGAGCACGTCGACCGAGCCGGTCTCGTCGTCGAGCGTGAGGATGGTGTGGTGGCGCTTGGAGGTCGTCCGGACCTCCCGTACCATCCCGACGATGCTCTGGACCACCTCCGCCGGCCCGAGGTCGCGGGCGTTGCGGAGGTTCTCGAGCCCGGCTCGGCCCCGTATCAGCGGGGCCAGCTGGCGGTACCGGGACGTGAACAGGCGGGTGAACCCGGCGATCGGCGTCTCGGCCTTCGACGGGGCCGAGAACCCCTCTCGGACCACCGCGAAATCGTCCGATGGGCCGGCGTTCTCGGCCGAGGCCCCGGAGGGCGACCGCTCCGGGGAACGTCGAGAGCCCGTCGGGGCACGCCCGGCGAGGACCTCTCGGACGACCTCCTGCGTGACGACCGGGGAGCCGGGGCCGATGCGCTCCACGACGTCGCGCGAGACGAGCAGGGGCTGGGGCTGGTCGAGAAGCAGGACGAGGGCGGTCGCCTCGACGAGCTTGTGGTGCTCCCCGAAGTAGGCGACGAGGTGCTCACGCAGGCCCGCTGCGACCATCGTTCTCGGGACCGTCGGCCCGGGCGAAGAAGCTCGGCCCTTCCCAACGCCCGGACGCCAAGACCTTCCGCGTTATTTCAACGTTCGTTCGCCCGGGCGAGCCCGGGCGACGAGCGTCCGCTCAGCGGTAGGACTCCTTCGCGTACGACGCGCCCTTCGGGTACTTCTCCTTGAGGTGCGCGATGAACGTCGCCGGGTTCTTCTCGAGATGGGCGGCGTACCACTGGACGACCACGTCCCGGAGCACCCGGTGGAGCTCGCGCACGTTGACCGAATCCTCCGCGCCGTCGTAGAGGATGGCCTGGCTCATCATCCGCATCCAGCCGCTGTAGCGGTGGTAGCTCTCGCCATCGCACCACTCGAAGATGCCGCGGAGCCGACCGGATCCCTCGGCGGTCCGATAGTACCAGAACCGCAGGGTGAACCCGCCCCAGCCGGACGCACGGTCGGCCAGCTCGATCGTCTTGACCGAGCTGAAGTCGAAGTTCTCCCGGAACGTCCACTTCGTCGGGTACTCCGCGAACGTCGCGAACAGGGTCTGGGACGGGTCCAGGGTGAGGTGCACGCTGACCTCCTCGAACTGGTTGTGCACCTCCCACAGGTCCTGAAGGAGCCGCCGGTTGAGCTCGCCTCGGTGTGAGAGGTCCTCCCCGGTCCGCGAGGTGGCCGCCTGCTGGCGTTTCGTAAGCTCGCTGCGCAGCGAGCTCACGAAGTCGTCCTCCGAGAGCTCCGGCTCCGGCGAGGGCGTTCCGGGCTCTGGCACCTCGGCAACCTTGCGGGGAGCACGTCGCGGCATCGAGAATCCTCCGTGCCGGCGTAGGGGACCGTCTATAAATCTACTATCGTTCGCATCGGCAGCCGACCCGGGTCCCTCGGGACGCTCCACCGCGGCCCCCGCAGAGGGGCGCGGATCGAAGCGGCGTGTCGCCGACGGTCGTTCCCACGGAGGCAGGGCTCGACGGGATCCGCGTCCCCGGACCCCCGAGCCGCCCACGGATCGCGGGATGGCCCTGCTGCTCCCGCTCGGGGTGGGTTCGGACGGGACGACGGGCGGCGGGGGACCGGCCACCGGGGATCTACGGTGGGGCAGGTCCGAAGAACTCGACCCAGTTGCCGTCGGGGTCCCGTGTGAAGACGAGGTTCTCGCGGGTCTCGCGGACCCGCGCCGCGATGGGGAGACGCCGCCGCCGGAGCGTGCGCTCCCAGACCTCCACGTCGGAGACGCGGAACCCGAAGTGGTCGAACTCGGTACCCTTGCGCACCGGCTCGTAGAAGCGGCAGGACGGGGGGTAGTAGTTCAGCTCGATGCGTTGGGCAGCGCCAGGGAACGACAGTTGGACCCACACCCCGCCGTGCTCCATCGTCCCGCGCCGGAAGACGCGGAATCCGAGCTTCCGATAGAACCGCAAGGACCGCTCCAGGCTACGGACGCGAAGTCCGCTGTAGACGAACTCGACCTTGACGGCGGGCACCGGCACCTCCCATCGCACGCTCCCCATAAGGGCGCGGGGATGTGGGCCGCGGACCCGAACGGGATCCGCCGCTCCGACCTCGGAGCGCTGGCCCCGGGCCCTCCGGAACCGGACCGAGGCGAGAGGTCGTGGACGACGGCGCGCGCCGTGTCACGCCGCGCCCGGTCCCCTTAAATAGGGTTCCCGGCTGCAACTGGTGAAGAAGAACGTTCCGGGGACGCGAGGAGGGCTCCTCCGACCGCCGCCGGAAGATCCGGAACAGCGACTCATGCTTACCTCGCAATCCTGTCGCCGCCTCCGCGCATCGTCCGGCGTCGCCGCTCGAACGTAGTCCGCTCCCCCGCGGCCCGCCCGGAACGCCCTTCTCCTCAACAGGAGAAACCAAGAACATGACGAGTGACCCGAACGCCGCCAAGTACCAGATCCGTGCCCGCATCACAGCCGAAGGCGTGATCGACAAGCCCGACGTCGTCGGGGCGGTCTTCGGCCAGACCGAAGGCCTGCTCGGCGACGAGCTCGACCTGCGCGACCTGCAGAAGTCCGGCCGCATCGGCCGGATCGAGGTCGAAATCGACAGCCGCAAGGGCAAGAGCGAGGGCGAGGTGATCATCCCGTCGTCGCTCGACCAGGTCGAGACCGCGATCGTGGCCTCCGGGCTCGAGACGGTCGACCGGATCGGCCCGTGCCGGGCCAAGATCGAGGTCATCAGCGTCGAGGACATCCGCATCTCCAAGCGCCAGAAGGTCGTGGAGCGGGCCAAGGAGATCCTCGGCAAGCTCCAAGAGGGGTCGAAGGGGGTCGGCATGGACCTCACCGAGGCCGTTCGTGCCGCGGTCCAGGTCGAGGAGATCACCACCTACGGTCCGGAACACCTTCCGGCGGGGCCGAACATCGACCAGGCCGACGCGCTGATCGTCGTCGAGGGCAGGTCGGATGTCCTGAACCTGCTCCGCTGCGGGATCAAGAACGTCATCGCGGTCGAGGGAACGAGCGTCCCCCAGACGGTGAAGGACCTCTCGCGCGGCAAGACCGTAACGGTCTTCACCGACGGCGACCGCGCCGGCGAGCTGATCCTGAGGGAGATGCTCCAGACGATGGACATCGACTTCGTCGCACGCGCACCGCGGGGCTCGGAGGTCGAGGAGCTGACGCAGAAGCAGCTCCTGAAGTGCCTGAGGAACAAGATCCCGATCAACCAGTACCTGGAGATGAGCGGGTTCGAGTCGACGGGCGCGACCCGCGAGCCGCGCGACGAGCGGGGCGATGCGGGCGGCCGTGGTGATCGACGCGACGAGCGGAACGGCGGCGGTCCCCCCCGGCGGGACGACCGCGACCGCGCCCCTCCCCGTGTCGTGCCCGTGCCGGCCCCACCGCCCCCGGTAGCCGCGGCGCCGCTCTCGCCGGAGCTCGGACGCTACTTCGACCTCTTGAACGGCGTTGAGAACGCCTCCCGCTGCCTTTTCGTCGGGGAGAACGACGCGGTCGTCGGCGAGGTGCCCGTGAAGGAGATGATCGAGGCGATCGGCCAGCTCGCGACCCCCGCGAAGGCGGTCGTCTTCGACGGGATCGTCAGCCAGCGCCTGCTCGACGTGGCCCAGGAGAAGGGGATCGGCACGGTCGTCGGCACCCGCCTCGGTCCCATCGGGAAGTTCCCCGACCAGGTCAAGATCTACACGCGGGCCGACCTCGGCGGCCCGTCGGGATCGCGCTAGCGGGGCTGCGCGGGAACCCTCAAGGGGCGAGGGCGGCGACGCGAATCTAATAGCGGAGCCGCCCCTCGTACGCCGCGCAGGCATGGCGACCGACGGAACCCACCGGTTGCCCGCAGCGGTCGACGAGATCGAGTCGACGCGCGACATCCCGATCCCGACCGACCCGCTCGCCCGGGTGATCGGGCAGGAGAAGGCCGTCGAGATCGCCCGCATCGCCGCCTACCAGCACCGCCACCTGCTCCTGGTGGGGCCGCCCGGGATCGGCAAGTCGATGACCGCCCAGGCGCTCGCCCTTCACCTGGACCGCCCCCTGTCCGAAACGAGGGTCGTCCACAACCCCGAGAATCCCGAGCGGCCGACCGTCGAGCTCGTCTCCCGTGACGAGGTCCACCGCGAGCGGGAGGCGGCCCGGTCGGTCGAGGGGGAGCTGATCTCCCCGAACGAGGCTCCGGTCTCGGTCGCCGAGCGCCTCGGCTATCGCTGTCCTCGGTGCAGCTTCTACTCGCTCCCGAACGAGCGCTACTGCCCCAGCTGCGGGAACGTGAAGCAGGTCCTCCCCGGCATGTCCGGGAGCGGGAACCCGTTCCGCGATCTCGTCGGGGGGATCCTCGAGCTGACCGTGAGTCCGGGGGGCAATCCGCAGGAGTCGGTCCGGACGACGCGCCTGCGTAACGGCGTGGAGGAGGTCGTCGCCTACGAGCGGGCCGGGGACCGGGTCAAGGTCCTCGACCAGCGCGCGCTCGAACGCCGCAGGACGCTCCAGCACGAGAGCCCCCGAAAGGTCCTCGTCAAGCTCGACCGCAACACGTTCGTGATGGCGACCGGGGCCACCGAGACCGAGCTCCTCGGGGACGTCCGCCACGACCCGTACGGCGGCCACCCGCAGCTCGGCAGCCTTCCCTACGAGCGGGTGATCGCCGGCGCGATCCACGAGGCCCACGAGGGCGTCCTGTTCATCGACGAGCTCCCCCACCTGGGCTTCCTCCAGCGGCACATCCTGACGGCGATGCAGGAGAAACGGTTCCCGATCTCCGGGCGTAACCCGCAGTCCGGCGGCGCCGCGACCCGGGTGGACGGCGTCCCCTGCGACTTCATCCTGGTCGCCGCGGCCAACATCCAGGACCTGCAGGGGATCCTCTCCCCGCTGCGCTCGCGCATCGCGGGCTCGGGCTACGAGGTCCTGCTCGAGACGACGATGCCGGACACCGAGGCGAACCGCCTGCGGGTCGCCCAGTTCTGCGCGCAGGAGATCGCCGTCGACGGCCGCATCCGGCCGGCGACGCGCGAGGCGATCGTCGAGCTGATCAAGGAGGCCCGACGCCGGGCGGAGGTGCTCGACGGCCGGCGCAACGCCCTCACGCTGCGGCTCCGCGAGCTCGGCGGGCTGATCCGGACGGCGGGCGACCTCGCCGCCGTCTCCGGCAGCGAGTTCGTGGACGCGCCGCACGTCCGTCGGGCGCTGGAGCGCGCGCGGTCGATCGAGGAGCAGGTCCGCGAGGCGTACGGGTCGTTCCAGGGAGGCCTGCGGCAGGAGTCGACCGAGGCCCAGCGGCAGTCGATGGGCTACTACCACTGGACCGAGCACCCGGACCCGGGCCAGTTCCCGGGCGGCTACGGCTGAGCCGGGGCCGTCACCGCTAAGTGCCGAGCGTCGGTCGGCCGCCCGCCGCGGGCGCGTGGTCTAGTGGCTATGACGTCACCCTGACATGGTGAAGGTCGCCAGTTCAAATCTGGCCGCGCCCACTCCTTCCGACGTGGGGCATCGGCGCCTCGCTCGGGCCGGCCGTGGGCCACCCAGGGGCCCCGGACCTCGGGGATGAACCTAAACGCGCATGGCCCTTTCGAGGGGAGCTGCTGAGGCGATGGATCGAGCCGCCGCCCCACGAACTGTCCACGATCGAGGCGGCTCGTTCGACGCCCGTGTCCGGAGCCGGGCCGAAAGGTACCGTTCCGGCCGTGCGCTTCGGAGTCGGGTGCGACGCTCCACCCAGGCGGTCTGGGACCCGCCTCACGACCGGACCGACCCGGTCGACCTCCTCGTGACAGGGAACCGCGGGAAGGTCCGGGAACTGCTCCCGATACGCTACGCTCGCATGGCGGCCTCGCCGTTCGGGTTCCTGCGGGGGGCAGCTGGGATCATGGCCAAGGATCTCGCGGACACCCCGTGCACCGGCCTGCGCGTCCAGCTGGTGGGCGACGCCCACGTCGGCAACTTCGGGCTGTTCGCGACCCCGGAGCGCGACCAGGTGTTCGACGCGAACGACTTCGACGAGACGATCGCCGGACCCTGGGAATGGGACCTCAAGCGGCTCGCGACCAGCCTCGTGCTGGTCGGTCGCGGGAACCAGCTCCCCAGGGGGGTCGTCCGCGACGCCGGACGGACGGCGGCGAGGGCGTACCGGACCCACCTGCAAGCCCTGGCCCGGATGCGCTACCTGGACACCTGGTACTCCCACCTCGATCTGGCCGAGGCGAGCCACGAGGTAGGTCCCCGGGGCCTCCGCCTCTTGCAAAAGGAGCTGCCAGCGGCACGGCAGCGGACCGGCTACCATGCCTTCCCTCGCTTGGTCAGGGTCGCCGGCGGAAGGGCCCGGATCCGCGACGCGTCCCCCCTCCTCCGCCACTTCCCACGACCGGGCGACGAAGCGATCGTCCGGGAGGCGTTCCGGCGCTACCGCTCGACCTTGCCCGCGGAGCGGTGCGCGCTGTTCGACCGTTACCGTCTGGTCGACGTGGCCCAGAAGGTGGTGGGCGTCGGCAGCGTCGGGATGCGATGCGCGATCGGCCTCTTCCTGGCCGATCCGGACGTGACCGATCCGCTGTTCCTCCAGGTGAAGGAGGCGGTCGCCTCGGTCCACGAACCCTTCGTCGGCCGGAGCCCCTACCGCAACCACGCCGAGCGCGTCGTCGTGGGCCAGCGCCTCATCCAGGAGGCCAGCGACATCTTCCTCGGCTGGGGCCCCTCGGGCTCTCGCGACTTCTACGTGCGCCAGCTGCGGGATATGAAGTTCGCCAGCGACCTCACGACGCTCGGCCCGCGGCAGCTCCTGGGGCAGGCGGAGCTGTGCGGGACGGCCCTCGCGCGGGCCCACGCCCGCACCGGGGACGCTGCGGCGATCGCCGGCTACCTCGGGCAGGGGGAGGCGTTCGACCAGGCGATCACGCGGTTCGCCGAGGCGTACGCCCGCCAGACCGAGGAGGACCACGCCGCCCTGAGGCGGGCGATCGCGACCGGACGGCTCCCGGCGGCTCCGTAGCGCCCTATCGGGCCGCGGTGACCGGGCCGGCGCCTCAGAACGCGACGAACACCCAGACCGCCACGAGAACGGCGGACCACACCACGAGGAAGCAGATCGGGAGGATCTCGGTCAGGGTGCCTGGGCGCAGTCGGTCCATCCAGGAGATCGCCCTGTTCCGCGAGAACCGGCGTGCGTGGGCCGAGAACGGGCGCAACAGGTTGACCTCCACCGTAGCGCCGGAACGCAGAGTGATCGCCCCCGTGAGCTCGCCCACCACCGGAGGGCAAAGGCCCTCGAGCTGCTCGGCGCTCTCGCGCCACATGGCCTGGGCGTCGAGGGTGCGATGCAGCAGGGTCGCCCAGACGAACGAGATCGTGATCCCGAGCCCGGCGAGGAACGTCACGACCAGGACCAGGGTCCTCGGGTCGGAACGGAAGTAGTTCAGGGCCACGACCAGGCCGGTGATGAGGACCGCCCCGATCGCCGCGAAATAGGAGGTCCTGTTCGCCGCGAGGTTGCCTTCCTCGGCGTCAAGCCTCTCGTACTTGTCGTGGAGCCAGCGGCGGACCGCCGGATCGTCGATCGAATCTTCGAGGTCCTTGGCGTCGTCCACCGGGAACCCGCCCCTGCGAACCCTCTCCGGCTCTAAACCTGTCGGCTGTCCCTTCCGGGTCTCCGGGGGCTCACCGCGGCCGTGGCCGGGCCCGCGGCCGACCCGTTCGACGTGGCCGGGGTGTCGGCGCGGGGATGTCGAGGAGAAGGCGCATCTCGCTGCCGACCTCGAAGCCGAGGCGCTCGTAGATCGGCCGGCCGAAGCGGGAGGCATGCAGGATGACCCGGCCGTACCGGTGGGCCCGCGCCCACCGGATCATCTCCTGGACGATCCGGGAGGCGACGCCCTGGCCCCGGTGGCCCGGTTCGGTGTACATCGAGAGGATGTACGGCATCGTCCCGCGGCCGAGCGGGCCCGGGCGAGGCTGCGCCGGCATCAGCCATAGCGCTCCGCTGCCGACGGCCCGACCGCTCGGCTCCTCCGCCAGCACGGCCAGGAACCTGCCGGCCGGCATGAGCTCGCGGACCCACCGACGGTAGGCCACGTCGTGGCGGTCGAGCTCGGCGGTGGTGTGGTCCCGTATCTCCCGCCACATCCGCCGACGGTGGCGCACGAGCGTCGGAAGGTCATCGAGGGTCGCCCACCGCACCCGAAGGCGGTCGCGACCCGGGCGGCCGCGGGAGTGCCGGGTCCGGCGGAGCCGGCCCCGCCCGCCTCCGCCTCTGCGCGACCGGGGCGTCCGCAAGGCGACCTAGCTCTGCTTCAGGGCCGTCACGAGCTGGCCGACCGCGGCCTGAGCGTCGCCGTAGAGCATCCTACAGTTGTCGCGGTAGAACAGCTCGTTCTCGATCCCCGCGAAGCCCTTGCCCTTGCCGCGCTTGATCACGATGACCGTCTTCGCCTTGTCGACGTCCAGGATCGGCATCCCCTCGAGCGGGCTTCCCTTGCGCCGGGCCGCCGGGTTGACGACGTCGTTCGCGCCGATGACCAGGACGACGTCGACCGACGGGAACTCGTTGTTGATCTCGTCCCGGTCGAACAGCTTGTCGTAGGAGATCCCGGCCTCGGCCAGGAGGACGTTCATGTGGCCGGGCATCCGGCCGGCGACCGGGTGGATCGCGAACTTCACGGTGACGCCCTTCGCCTGCAGGAGGTCGGCGAGCTCCTTGACCTTCTGCTGCGCCTGGGCGACCGCCATCCCGTAGCCGGGGGCGATGACGACCTCGCCGGCGTACTCCATCAGAACGGCCGCGTCGGTGGCGTCGATCGGCCGGAGCGTCCCGGTAGGGCCGCCGGTCTCCTCGACCGCCCCGAACGCACCGAAGAACACGTTCCCGACCGAGCGGTTCATCGCCCGGGCCATCAGGATCGTGAGCAGCGAACCGGCCGCTCCGACCAGGACACCCGCGATGACCATCGCGTAGCCGGCATCCCCGAGCGGCCCGTTGACGAGCGCGAAGCCGTCCAGGCCGACCGCGATCCCGGTGAGGGCGTTGAACAGGCTGATGACGACCGGCATGTCGGCCCCGCCGATCGGAAGGGTGAGCAGAATCCCGTAGACGACCAGGAACGTGAAGAACAGCGCGAGGAACTCCGCGTGGAGCCATCCGACGGCGTAGACGCCGAACCCGACCGCGACGATCAGCACCGCGAAATTGACGAACTGGCGCGCCGGAAGGACGATCGCCTTGGACGGCATCCAGTCCTGGAGCTTGAGGAACGCGATGACGCTCCCGGAGATCGAGATCGACCCGATGATCGCCCCGGCGACCGAGAGGTAGGCGGTCGCGCCTCTCAGGTTCGTCAGGAGCTCGACGCCCGCGATCGCGGCGGCGGACCCGCCGCCCATCCCGTTGAAGATGGCGACCATCTGCGGCATCGCCGTCATCTTCACGACCCTGGCCCAGTAGTAGCCCCCGCCACCACCGATGGCGATCCCGAGGGCGATCCACGCGAAGTTCGAGAGGTTCGGCGAGAGGAACGTCGCGACGACCGCGATGAGCATGGCGACGCCGGCGTAGACGATCCCACGGCGCGCCGTGGCCGGCGAGCTCATCGCCTTCAGGCCGAGGATGAAGACGATGATCGCGACGACGTAGACGGCGTTGACGACGTACCCGAGGTACGGCACGATGCTCGTCATGGCTTGACCGCTCCCTTCTTCGACCGGTCGAACATGGCGAGGATCCTCTCCGTGACCGCGTAGCCTCCCGTGACGTTCATCGCCCCCATCACGACGGCGATGAAGCCGATGATCCGCTGGAGGTCGGTCGTCGCGAAGCCGAGCGCGACGATCCCTCCGACCAGGACGATCCCGTGGATGAAGTTCGACCCGCTCATCAGCGGGGTGTGGAGGAGCGTCGGGACCCGGCTGATCACCTCGTAGCCGGTGAACGCCGTGAGGATCGCGATGAACAGCGCCGTCCAGAGGTCCGCGGCCATCTAGCTCTTCCCTCCGGCCAGGAGGTCGGCGGTCGGCTTGTGGGCGACCGTGCCTCCGCGCGTGAGCAGGCTCGCGGCGAGGATCTCGTCCGAGTAGTCGGTGACGAGCGATCCCTGGGCGTCGAGCAGGAGGTGGACGAACGATTCGAGGTTACGCGCGTACATCTGGCTCGCGTGGAACGGCAGCTGGCTGGGGAGGTTGAGCGGCCCGGCGATCGTCACGCCGCCGATCTCCACGGTCTCGCCCACCTTGGTGAGCTCGCAGTTACCCCCGGTCTCCGCCGCCAGGTCGACGATCACCGAGCCGTCGTGCATCCGCGCCACCATCTCTTTCCGGAGGAGGATCGGGGCCTTGCGCCCCGGGATCGCGGCGGTGGTGATCACGACGTCCGCCTCGGCGACGGCCTTGGCGAGCATCTCGGCCTCCTGGGCCTTCTCGGCGTCGGTCAGCTCGCGGGCGTAGCCGCCCGTGCCCTCCGCGTTGATCTGGAGCTCGAGGAACTTGGCCCCCAGGCTGCGGACCTGCTCGCCGGCGGCGCGCCGGACGTCGTACGCTTCGACGATCGCCCCGAGCCTCTTCGCGGTCGCGATCGCCATCAGGCCGGCGACGCCTGCGCCCAGGACCAGGACCCGGGCCGGGCGGATGGTGCCGGCCGCGGTCGTGAGCATCGGGAAGAACTTCGGGGCGAGCTCCGCCCCGATGAGCGTGGCGCGGTAGCCGGCGACCGTGGCCTGGGAGGAAAGGACGTCCATGCTCTGGGCCCGCGTGATCCTGGGGAGGAGCTCGAGGGCGAACGACGTCAGCTTCGCGTCGCGCAGGCGCCCGACCCCGTCCAGGTTGCGCGCGGGGTTCAGCAGGCCGATGACGACCGTGCCCTCGGCGAGCCCCCGGAGCTCCGCCGCGCTGGGGGACTGGACCCGGAGGACGACCTGGGCCCCGCCGAAGAGCGACGACCGATCGCTGACGACCTTCGCCCCCGCGGCGGCGTACTCGGCGTCCGGGTAGCGGGCCTCGCGCCCGGCTCCGCTCTCGATCCGGACCTCGTGCTTGGCCTTCGTTAGGCGAGTGACGACCTCGGGAACGACGGCGACCCGCCGCTCACCGGTAGCGCTCTCCTTCGGAACGGCGAAAACCACGGGCATGGAAGACGACCCGCACGGGGCGTGCGGAGATTATACGGTTAATGTCTCGGAAACTCGACCTTCTCGCCGTAGGACCGTCCCTGCCGCGCGGTCGCCGAGGGCGAACGCTCAAGCCGCGAGGCTCTCCTACGCTCCCGATGCCGGACGCGCGCTCGGCGGCCGGTGCCGCCGGCCCGTTCGACCGTGTCGTCTGCGGCGACGCGAAGGAGGTCCTCGACCGCCTCCCCGCGGCCAGCGTCCATCTCGCGATCACCAGCCCGCCGTACAACGTGAGGATCCCCTACCGCGGCTACTCGGACGACCTCGCTCCCGAGGCCTACCGCAGCTGGCTCCTCGAGGTCTGGCGCTCGCTCTACCGGGTCCTCGTGCCGGGCGGCCGGTTCGTGCTGAACGTGGCGCCCACGTCGATCAAGAACTTCCGCCCGATCCACCACGACCTCTCGAGCGACCTGCGCGCGTTCGGCTACATCATGCGGACCGAGATCATCTGGTACAAGCAGACGATGGGCCGCCGGACGGCGTGGGGGAGCTGGCGGAGCCCGTCGAACCCGCACATCGTCCCCTCGTGGGAGTACGTCCTGGTCTTCTCCAAGGACCAGTGGAAGCTCCCCGGGGACCCGCGAGCGGTCGACATCAGCGCGAAGGAGTTCGAGCGGTCCTCGGACGGCTTCTGGCCGATCCCGCCCGAGCGCCACCGCCACGGGCACCCGGCGCCGTTCCCCGAGGCGCTCATCGAGCGGATCGTGAAGTTCTACTCCTACCGGGGGAACGTCGTCCTCGACATGTTCGGGGGGACCGGGACCGTCGCGGCGGTCGCTCGGCGGCTCGGGCGGCACTACCTCCACATCGACGCTTCCGACGAGTACTGCCGCATCGCCCTCGAAAGGACGCGCCGAGCCGCGCCGCCGGCCGACGCGCCGATCCCGGAGCCCGTGCTCGTGCCGGCGGGACCGCGGCGCTCCGTTCCCTAACCGGCGGTGCCGGAGAGCATCTCCCGGAACAGCGAGAGGTACTCCCGGGCCGGCTCGTCGTACCCGCGGCTGCCCAGCTCCCGGTAGCCCGCCTCGCCGATCGCCCGGCGGTGCTCCGGCGAGGCGAGCAGCGGCTCGAGCGCGGCGGCCGTTGCGGCGGGAGTGTTCGGCTCGACCCGAACGAAGTCGCGGCCCGGCTCTCCCCACTCCACGTTGGCGGCCAGCGTCGTCACCACCGGCAGGTGGAGCGCGGCAGCCTCCTGGACGACCGCGGGGAGCCCTTCGTAGCGCGTCGGGAGGAGGAACACGTCCGACGCGACCAGCACCCGACGCTTGGTCGGCGCGTCGACGACCCCGAAGCTCCGCACCCCCTCCGACGAGGGGACCGGGTTCCCGATGTTGAGCAGCACCACGTGGCGGCCTCGCTCGCGCAGGAGCCGGACGGCCGCCGACGCGACGTCCAGTCCCTTACGGTGCGTATCCTCGCCGACGAACGAAAGCGCGACGGTGTCGTCCTCCAGCCCCAGCGACCGGCGGGCCTCCTCGCGCTCGGACGGGGTCGGCGTCGGCTGGGCTTCGACCCCATTGTAGATCACCCGGATCCTCCGGGGGGGAACGCGGTAGAGCGCGCGGACCTCCTTGCCGATGGCGGCCGAGCACGTGACGCAGACGTCCGCCCGCCGCGCCGCTCCGCCCTCGAGGGCGCGGAGCGCCGCCCAGTCGGAGAAGTAGCCGAGCCGGGGGAGAAGTCGGTTCGGCCGACGGGACCGCCCGATCTGGAGGAACCTCAGGCCTATCCCGTGGAACGCCTGGACCGCCACCGGTCCCCTGGCCGAGCGAGCTCGTCGCAACTGCCGGGCCCGGCGCATCACGAACACCCCGCCGTTCTCGTTGTGGCCGACGACGACGTCCCGCTCGGCCGAGAGCGCTCGCGCGACGCGCCAGGAAAACTCGAGGTTCGGTCCGAACGGTAGCCGGACCGACCCCGTGCAACCGACCGGGACCGACCGGATCCCGTCCGTGACGTCCTTCGGCGGCAGCCGGTCGCCCCGAACGGGGTAGTAGACCTCGACGTCGTGGCCCTCGCGCGCCATCCGGCGGCCCAGCTCGGAGACCGTGTGGGCGAGGCCTCGGGCCGACTCGGAAGGATGGGAGGAGGAGACGAACGTGAGCCGGAGGGTCTCGGTCACGTCCTCGAACGGTTGGGGGAAGCCTTGAAGCTAGGCCGGCGTCCCGGGGTCCGGACGGACCGGGGTCGGGGAGCGGCCCGAGGGCCGGGGCTTCCGGCCACCAAGTCCCTGAGCGTCAGGGCCCTGCGGGTCGGGGCCGGCCCGCCCGTTCCGCGCTCCCTCACGGACGTCCGGGTCCCCCGGGGCGGCGAGGCCCCCGGACCGCGTCTCGGGAGCGAGGAGTCGGACGGAGAGCTCGCGCACCGCGTGCTCGAGGAGGGGCTCGAGGTTGACGGTGTCGGCCCGGTTGTAGCGGACCAGCTGCTCGAGCGCGGCCGGGTTCCCCCGCCGGTGCTCGTGCCAGAGGCGGACCGCCCGGAGGCCGTCGATCCCCTCGACCCCGGAACGGTCCCCCACGCCGAGGGTCGCCTCGATCCGCTTGAGCCCGCCGGCGAGGCCGAGGCGGTACAGGACGAAGCGCAGGTCGATGTGGACCGGCGGCGGGACGAACCTGGGGAAGGCGGCCTGGAGGAACGGCACGTCGAAGCGGCTTCCGTTGAAGGTGACAAGGACGCCGAACGGGCGCAGGTAGGCGGGCAGCTCCTCGAGGTCCTCGCCGGCCACGAACGAGCGGGTGCGCCCCCCGCCATGGACCGCCACGACGGTGACGATCCCCTCGAACGGCGAGAGCGCCGTCGTCTCGATGTCGAGGAAGGCGGTCTCCCGGGCGAAGGCAGGGTAGAGGCGCCAGTGCTCCCGTTCCGGGAGGCGCCGGCCGAACCAGCCGGCGTCCCGCTCGGCGAGGGCCCGCTCGCTCGCCGCGACCTCCGCGCGGAGGCGCGCCCGGGCCGGCGCGGGCACCGGAGAGAGCCGGTCGACGTCGGCGAGCAGCTGGCTCCAGTCGAGGACCCCGCGCTGCCAGAGGTTGGCCTCCGTCACGGGACCGACCCCGCGGAGGTGGAGGAACGTGGCCCGGAGCATCCGGTCCCCGACCCCGCCGTCGCCCATGGTCTAGGGGCCCGGCCGGGGGTCGGCGCCGTCGATCGCGAGCGGCGCGAGGGGCGCGACGACCGCCCTCACGGCGTCCCAGAACCGCGCGACGTCGTCCTTCGGGAGGCGCCGGCCGTAGAGCGGCGCGCGGCACTCCGCCTCCAAGAGCTCGGGGTCGTCCGCGTCCCAGACGAGCCGCAGGACCCAGTCCCCGCGGTCCTCCTCGAAGGCGTAGACGCGCTTCCTCGGGTCGGTAGGCACCGGGTTCGGCGTGAGGACGTCGAGCGGGGGGTCGGGGGGCGGCGCCACGCCCGGGATGAGGGTCCTCGGAGGCGGGCGGGCCGGCAGCTTGAGGCGGATCCAGCCGACGACCGGCCACTGGCTCTTGGCGGCCCCGAGGGACGGCACGGACCGGCCAGCCGCCGGACAACTAAACCCCGGCGGCCTAGCGGCTCGCGAAAGCGGATCCGGGGTTCCAGGAAAAAAAGAACCACACGCGTTCTGTTTAACTGCCAAGCGTAACCAGTTAACGTAGCTGCGGGCGTTAGTGGCCGCGGGCTGAACGGATCGCCCGAAGGCTTTCCGCGTACACCCCGGCTCTATCAAGCTCGTCTTCTACGAATGCCCTTAGAGGTCTCTCTTTTTCGAGGGGG
>Ga0326727_10003257_pt1 | contig 52548 bp, 44 predicted proteins | sample MB2enrmetagenome_FD_207643 | JGI IMG/M metagenome (GOLD analysis project Ga0326727, IMG submission 207643) | Lab enriched peat soil microbial communities from McLean, Ithaca, NY, United States - MB29MY | ecosystem: Environmental > Terrestrial > Soil > Wetlands > Peat | place: USA: New York...
TCTTTTGCGCTAACTCCTCTCGCAAAATGGGGGTGAGTCGTGCATTCTTGTGGATGTCCATTCGATCTTCCCAGAAGTAAGTTGACTGCTCCACAATCAGCTTCTCTGGTCTGGGCCGGATGGACAACTTACTTCTAGGGAACAACGTGCTGAAACATCACACCTATGTATTTCGGCCCTATGTGCCGTGGCCATTTCTGGCGACCGGGAGATCAAGGGCTACACCCCCTAGCCTCTGCAAGCCGAAAATCACGTCTAAGCGAGACTTTTTCCGCAGCCTGTTCAGCCCGCGAGGCGTCTGGCGATTCGCTTTTTTCCGCCGCCTCTAAAGCCCGCTGAATTGGGCAGCGATAGAAGAGCGGCTTCAATTGCCTGGCGGGCAATGGCCAAAAAGCTTCTAACCACACGAGATTCCAAAGCTCGTCTAGCTTCTTGCTCTCGCGTAATATAGAAGTTCATGCCTATCGATATTCCGCGCCTGCGTTACGGATTTGCTGTCGCCGCGGTCTTGAGCATCGCGAGCGTTGCTGGGCTCTACTTTTATGCGCGGATCCACACTACCAGCCTGGTGGAGCCACCCAAGAAGATTCCCCAGGGTGTGCAGCAGAACACGCGGGGCTTCTCGTTGTCCAAGTCGGAAGGCGGACATACCCTGTTTACCGTCCGGGCCGAAAGCGCCACCCAGTACAACGAGGGCGATCGGGCGGAATTGAAAAACGTAAAGATTGTGGTCTATGGCCGGCAATCCAACCGCTTCGACCAGATTTACGGCAGCGATTTTTTGTACGATCCCCAGTCGGGCGACGTAGTCAGCAAAGGCGTCGTGCATATGGATCTTCAGAGCTACGACGTCGCGGTTCCGCATGCCGATCAGGCGCCGCCCACGGAACTGAGGAATCCTATCCATCTCGTGACCCGCGGGCTGGCGTTCAACGAGAAAACTGGCGACGCCTCTACCACCGAACGCGTTGATTTCAGTACTCCCCAGGCGACCGGTTGGGCAGTGGGTGTGCACTACCATGCCAAACCGAGCGAATTGCTGCTGGATAGTGACGTTCATATTACGACTCTGACACCCAATCCCGTCGAAATCAGCGCGCAACGGGGGCTGATGAGCAAGCAACCGCGGCAGGTCGTCCTCTACCAGGCCCACTTGGTCCGGCAGGATACCTCAGTCGATGCCCCCCAACTAACCATGTTCCTGCGACCGGATGACTCCATCGACTATATTCACGGCACGGGAGGCATCGACTCCACTACTACCGGAGCAACCGCTGCGCACGTACATGCTCCTGAGGGAGTGCTGTACCTGAAAGGCCATAACAACGAACTCCAGACGGCTGATTTGACCGGCGGGACTACGTTCGATACCAGCGGTGTTAGTGCGATGTACGGTTCGGCCCAGCATATCCACATGGAATTTGGCAGTCAGAACCTCCTGCAAAAGATACATTTGCAGGGGGACGTAAAGATGATTCAGCCGCCCAAACCGGGCGGCGGCGCGGGGTCGCCGTCCTCTCCGGCGGCGCCTGCGAGTTCTACTTTGAGCGGGCAGACAACCGCCTTGAGTGCCAATGCGCTGGATGTGTGGCTGGTCCAGGGCAACCAGTTGCAGCGTGCGGAAACCAGCCCGAACGCCCAGATCACCCTGATTCCACAAAGATCGTCTCCGGCTCCGGCTTCATTGGGCGCCGCGGGAACGATGATGTCATCCCCTGAGCGCACCGTGATTACCGCCGGCAAATTCTATGCCAGTTTTCGCAACAATCGCATGAGTACGCTGATCGGCAAGCCCGATGCGCAGATTGTCTCCTTCACCGCCGGCCAAGGCAATCGCGTCAGTACCAGCCGCCTCCTGGAAGTTGCTTTTTTGCCCAGCGGCGAGATGTCCGAAGCTACCCAGCGGGACAACTTTCAATATCGGGAAACGTTGCCCAATGGCACGGAACGGACCGCTTGGGCGCAACTGGCCGTCCATTCCTTTGTGACCGATATCCTGACCTTAAGCGGAAGTCCGCGGATGACCGACGGGGGGATGGCCACGACCGCTCGCGTCCTGCGCATGGATCGTAAGAACGGCAATGCCAGTGCCGATAACGACGTGAAAACCACCTACAACGACGTGAAGCCGCAGCCCGGCGGAGGACTCTTGGCTAGCGGCGACCCCATCCACGTCACGGCGCAAACCATGACCGCGCAACAGGCGAGCGGCACGGCCCACTATGCGGGGAGCGCGCGCCTGTGGCAAGGCACCAGTGTCATCGAGGCGCCGACCATCGATTTCGACCGGAATCAGCGCACCGTGGTGGCCCTGGGCGGAAGCGATGCCGGAGCCGCGAATTCGCCATCCGGCTCGGGCCGGCAGGACTGGAAACCGGTACGCACCATGCTGACCCAACCGGACAAGGATGGGAAACAGTCTCCTGTCAAGGTGACTTCAAGCCTGCTTAACTACGCGGATTTTCAGCATCGCGCCCAGTTCGAAGGCAATGTCCTGGTGCGTAGCGTCGACGGCACCCTCGCTGCGGATCAGGCTACCGTCTATTTTCTTCCTACCCTCACCGGACAGACTCGCTCTTCGACCGTCGCAGCACAGGCCGGCCAGGTAGACCGGATGATTGCGGAAGGGAATGTTGTCTTGCAGCAACCGCAACGTCGGGCGACCGGACGGCAATTGACGTATACGGCGGCACGGGACGAGTACGTGCTCGTGGGAGGCCCACCGAGTTTCTACGACGCGGAGCATGGAACGGTCAACGGTTCCGCGTTGACCTTCTACAACCGCGATGATAAAGTCCTGGTGGAAGGCGTAGAAGGTTCCCGCGCCGTTACCCACACACGAGTCTCCAAATAGATGCAGACCCTAGCGACGGACGATATTGGCAAATCCTATCGTGGTCGCCGGGTGGTGACCGGAGTTTCCCTCCATCTCAATCAGGGCGAAGTAGTTGGTTTGCTTGGGCCTAATGGCGCCGGCAAGACGACCAGTTTCTATATGATTGTCGGCCTGATTCCTCCGGATAGCGGGCGGGTCCTGCTGGACGGCGTTGATATTACTCGCGAACCGATGTACCTGCGGGCCCGGCATTTTGGCATCAGCTATCTGCCCCAGGAACCCTCGGTGTTTCGCAAGCTCACGGTGGAGGAGAACATTCTTTCTGTACTGGAGGCGCAGGCCATGAGTTGGCATGAGCGCCGGGAAAGGATGGAAAACCTTGTCCAGCGGCTCGGTTTGGGGCATATACGCAGGAATCGGGGCTATGCTTTGTCCGGGGGCGAGCGGCGCCGCGTCGAAATTGCCCGTTGTCTCTGTATTTCTCCCGCCTTTATCCTGCTGGACGAACCCTTTTCCGGTATCGATCCCATTGCCGTTCTGGACCTGCAGCAGATTATTTTTAACCTGAAGGCCAGCGGCATTGGCGTATTGGTGACGGACCATAATGTCCGCGAGACGCTTTCGGTAACCGATCGGGCCTACATCATCAATGAAGGCCGGATTTTTTTCGCCGGTACTCCGGAACAACTCGGCAACAATCCGGAAGTCAAACGCGTCTATTTAGGCGAAAGCTTCACGCTGGTGTAATAGCTGCACTTCCCGGGTTCACGGGTGATGGGTTCTACGCATTTCAACTGAGAACCGACGTTTTTCGCACCAGAGTAACGGTTCGGCGGGTTGCACAGCCTTGTTGCTGGTGTAACATAGTCGGGGAGAACCCGCGGTAAGCGGTCCAAGATTATGGTTTCTTTGCAGCCAAAACTGAACCTGAAAGTCACCCAGAAGCAAATCCTGACCCCGGGTTTGGTGCAGATGGTCAGTGTCCTGGCGCTGAACAAGCTGGAGCTGCGCGACATGATCCAGGCGGAGATGGTGGAGAACCCCGTCCTGGACGAACTGGAAGATTCGGTGCCGGTCCTGGACGAGGTGGCTCGCCGCGAGGAGGAAACGCCAGCCCCCCTGGAAGAACCGGCAGGCGGGGACAAGAAGGACTCGTTTGAGGAAATCGATTTTGGATCTTTCTTCCGCGATTACCTCGATCCCGGATATCGCAGTCCCGATCTGGAGACGATCGAAAAACCCTCATTTGAGAACTTTCTTTCCAAGCCAAGTACCTTGACCGATCACCTGATGTGGCAGCTTGGGGCCATGGTGGTACGTGCGGAAGTGCGCGAGGCCGCCGAATTGGTCATCGGCAATCTGGACGAAGATGGTTATCTGACTGCCAGTGAGGAAGAGTTGCTGGCGGCGGCGATTCCGCCGGCCGCCAATCGCAAAAATGGACCGGTGCCCGGGGAGCCTCCTGCCGCAACTTCGGCAGAAATCCCTCCGGCGGCGGCGCCCGTGCCGCCCGCCGAGTCATTTTTGGCCAAGGAGGCCGTTGCCGCGTTGGGGGATGTTGATCTCGAAAGCAGGGCGGCGGTGGAACTTTTAGAGGAGTACCCCGGCTCCGCGCCTGCAGGGGTTCCCCTGGTACGTGCTCGGGACCTGCCTGCACCCCGATTTACGCCGGCAGACCTGCGCGAGGCGGTCGAGTTGGTTCGGCAGATGGATCCGGTCGGCGTTGCCTCCAGCGATCTGCGCGAATGCCTGTTGGCCCAGGTTCGCTATCTCCAGGCCAATTACGAACGGCAGAAGAGCAAGAGCCCGCAGAACGGCGCCACCGACGAGATCCTGCGCGATGCCTCGGTCATCCTCAGCGAACACCTGAAGCTGGTGCAGAACCGGCAGACCAAGGAACTCGCCAAAGCGATCGACCGGCCCCTTGAGGCCGTGCAGAGCGCCCTTGACTTTATCAAGACCTTGGATCCCCGCCCCGGGCAGCGTTACAACAAGATCGAGCCGCGGTTGATCGAGCCCGATGTAGCGTTCATCAAGCAAGGCGATGAATATCTGGTCGTTCTCAACGACGACGATCTGCCCCAGCTCCGCCTCAATCCGATCTACCGGCGTTTGCTGAACCGCGATCAGGCCGAAAAGGACGTCCGCAGCTATATCAAGGAAAAGTACAAATCCGCCATTCAACTCATCAAAAACATCGAGCAGCGCAAGCAAACGATCCTCAAGGTCTGTTACGCCATCATCGGCCGGCAGCACGAGTTTTTGGATAAGGGCATCGATTGTCTGGCGCCGATGATGATCAAGGAAGTGGCGGAAGAAATTGGCGTCCATCCCTCCACCGTCAGCCGCGCCGTCGCCAACAAGTATGCGCACACGCCGCAGGGCGTCTATGAATTGCGTTACTTTTTCACCGAGAGCGTACAGGGACCGGAAGGCGGCAATACATCGCTGCTGATTCTGAAACGGAGAGTTAAGAAGCTCATCGAGGAGGAAGATCCCGCCCGGCCGTATACCGACGAGCAGATCACTCGGATCTTGCAATCGCAAGGCATCCAGGTTACCCGCCGCACGGTTGCGAAGTATCGGGAGGACATGCGCATCCCGAGTACCCATCAGCGAAGAGTAAAGAGTTAGGGTTGGAAACGACCCGCGCGGGACCGAGGTGGCGGTTGCGCCTCGGGGTAGGCTCGTGGCTTCCGCTGGGTACGCCTGCAGGCAGGACTTTGATCGTGCCGTGCCGAACCCGGGTGGTTTTAGGAGTGTTCGATGAACGTGGAATACACCGGCAGACAGGTAGAAATCACTCCCGCCCTACGCAAACAGGTCGAACGTGGCCTGAAGAAATTCACGAAAATAATCGGGGACAATTTTGAGAGCAAGGTCGTACTGACGGTCGAAAAGCATCGTAATGTGGCCGACGTGACCGTGATCAGCCCCAGCCGGAATCCCGTGGTGGGCCTGGCTGAGGCCAAGGACATGGCTTCCGCAATTGACGGGGCGCTGGAGCACATCGAACGCCAGTTGCTGAAGAACAAAGGCCGTTGGCGCAACCTGAAGCGGCAGCCCAGGGACAAGGCCTGGAAGGGCGAAGAAAAGACGGAAGCGACGCTGGCGATCGGGGTCAGCGCGACCGCGGCCGTGCCCGTTGCCGTGCACTCATTTCCCCCGCGCGCACACACGCAGGAAGCCCACATTGTCAAAAGTTCGGACGCCGTGGCCCTGCGGCCCATGACGGTGGAGGAAGCGGTTAAAGAAGCGGAGTTCCGCGATCAACACGTGTTTGTATTTCGGGATAAGGCCGGAGACATCAAAGTGATCCACCGCCGCCTGGACGGCAAAATCGAACTGATCGACGTACCCTCCAGCGGAGGCACGCGGCGGTAGAGTGACGGATTTGTAATTGGCGATTTGTAATTTGCAAAGTAAGACCAAGCAGGTTCTCACTTTGCAAATTACAAATTGCCAATTGCAAATGCCAACCAATGGTACGATGAAGGTATGGGAACCGCGCCGAAGGAGAAGACGCCTACGCGGCCAAAGACGGCGGCCCCATCCCATGTGGAAGTTCGCCGGGAACTGCATCACCGCAATGGGCACCCCATGCCCCGAACCGGCCCCGAGCTGGTAATCATTACTGGCATGAGCGGGTCGGGGAAGTTGTCGGCCTTGAAGGTCTTCGAGGATCTCGGTTTCTACTGCGTCGACAATCTGCCGGTGGACCTGATTCCGCAATTTACCGAACTGGCGCGCCAGTCGGGCGAGATCGAAAAGTGCGCCGTGGTGGCGGACGTGCGCGAAGGTCCGGGACTGAAGCGCTTGCCGGAAATTGTCCACGAGCTCAGGCGCAAGCTGCCCACTACGGTCTTTTTCCTCGAGGCTAAGGATGAAGCGTTAATCCACCGCTTCAGTGAAACGCGCCGGCCCCATCCGCTGGGCACGCGCGATCCGGTTCCTGACGCTATCCACTCCGAGCGGCAGCAACTGCGGCCGATCCGCCGCATCGCCGACGTGGTCATCGACACTACCAAGTTCAACGTGCACGAACTGCGGTCCTACGTTATCCACCGCTTCCAGCCGGAACCCTCGCAGAAGAGCGTTTTAGTCTCGGTGGTGAGTTTCGGTTATCGTCACGGTGTGCCGGAAGAAGCCGACCTGCTCTTCGATGTGCGCTTTCTGCCCAATCCGCATTTCGTGCGGGAGTTCCGGCCGCACACCGGCAAACATCCGAAAGTGGCAAAGTATATCCGCTCGTTTCCGCAAACCCAGGAGTTTATTTCCCGCATCTCCGATCTGCTGGTCTACCTGCTTCCCCACTACGTGGAAGAAGGCAAGAGCTATCTCACCATCGGATTCGGCTGCACCGGCGGCCAGCACCGCAGCGTGCTCATCGCGCAGGAAGTCTTTAAACGCCTGCAGAAAGCCGGCTACCGCGTCAAAGTGACGCATCGCGATTGCCCGCGGTGATAACCTAGTGGGGTGAGTTGTAAATCCCTTTGCTAATTGCAGGGTTTGTATCAGGGCGCGGCTTCAGCCGTGCCGAACGGAACCCTGAAAAACAGGCCTTTAGGCCCTGTGTTTTGGTCTCAATGCCTTCGGACCTGGTAGATGAATTAACAACTCACCACACTGGTTCTCAGCTCCGGGTCTCCGGCGGAAGCCCGAGCGGGGCGGTCGGTCCTGAGAATTGAGAAATGGCATCTAATTCCCTGGAAGCGGATTTGTAATTGGCGATTTGTAATTTGCAAAGCGAGACAAAGTAGGTTCTTACTTTGCAAATTCCAAATTACAAATTGCAAATAGGAAGACGTGCACACTCGATGAGGCGCGCGAACGTATTCCGGACCTTGCTGTGGACTGTCGCGGTCGCTTTACTGCTGCCCTCCGGCATGGCCGGAGCGGAGCAGCGGGGTGACGGTCCGTTGGATACCGCCAAACCGGACGGTCTTACCCCGCAGCAGATTATCGACCGCTTCGCGGCGAAGGAAAGGGAATTCAAACTGGCCCGCGAGCACTACACCTACCAGCAATCCATCGTCGTGCAAACCCTGGACGGGAATACCCCCACGGGAGAGTTTCGGCTGGTTGAGGATGTGCTCTTCGACGACAAAGGGCGGCGGATTCAGCAAGTGCGCTTCGCCCCGCAGTCTACCCTCGAGAATGGCGGGATTTCCATGAGCCGGGAAGACATGGACGACATCGAGCACCGGCTTCCCTTCGTGCTGACTACCGAAGAGATTCCCGAGTACGACATCCTTTATGTTGGCCAGCAACGCGTCGATGAGCTGCGAACCTACGTCTTCGATATCGCGCCCAAGTCGATCGAGAAGAACAAGCGCTATTTTCAGGGGCGGATCTGGGTCGACAACGAAGACTTTCAGATCGTAAAGACCGAGGGCAAGACGGTACCCGACATTCGCAAGAAGAACAGTGAAAATCTATTCCCCAAGTTCACCACCTGGCGGGAGCAAGTCGACGGGCAGTACTGGTTTCCCACCTACACTCGAGCCGACGACGTCCTCCATTTCCATACCAGCTTGCAGGGCGACGTCCACATCCGGGAAATCGTCAAATACACCGACTACAAGCGATTTGGCGCCGATGTGAAGATCACCTATGAGGGCGGTGAGTTGCCCAAGGCGCAAGCCCCGCAGCCCGCGCCCAAGCCGCAGAAGTAAGCCTGATTACGCCGCCGGCGACAGAGACCGCTCCGCCGCCTGCTGGATGAAGCGCTTCATGACCGTTGCCCACATCACTTTCTTGCGGATCGCACTTTCCTTGACCCCGCGCCCCTGCGCGAACATACCCAGCAGAGCGCGCATCTTCAGCACCCGCAAAATGGCCTCATCCGTCTCGCTGACGCCATAGGCCTCCAGAAACTGTTCCTGTACCAGGCCCGTGATGGTGCGATTGCAAAAGGGATATTTTTCCAGCGCCTCGACCGCGGCCAGGAACTGGGCCACGTCGTAAAAGGAGTCCCCCTGCATGCTCATCCGGGCATAGTCACAGATGCCAATCCCGGGCTCACCCACGATGACGTTCAGGGGAGTGAAGTCGTTCAGCACCGCCGAGCGCGGCAGATGCTTGCGGTTGCGGGTAAGGATGATCCTGGCGCCGCTTAGAATGGTTTGGACGGCGCGCTCATCTAAGCCCGCGCCTTTGCAGTTATGGCAGAGTCTTTCCATTTCCTGAAGCAGATTCTCCGGATCGTAGACTCCCGGCATGTCGCTAGTCGCCCGGTGGAAACTGCGCAGCCATTCGCCGGTTTTGCGCGCCGCCACCTCCAGCGTTCCCCGCTCGGCATAACCTGGCAGCAGAGCCGCCTTCATGATGATGGATTGCAAAGGTACGCCGTTGAATTTTTCCGCCACCACAGCGCCTGCTTCGGTGAAATCCCCGATGGGCCGTGGTACACCGGCAAGCTTTCTTTTCTCAAAAACGCCGTACACGTGCTGAAGGTTTTTGAATTCCTGCCGCGCCGGGCCACGCGCGCCCTGCGGCTCCGATTTTAGGGGACGATAGACCTTAGCCGCTAAGCGTTCGCTATGGTCGGCAAAGTCCAGCACGATATCGTAGATGTAGTGATCGCTTTTGGGAGTGTGGCCCACGATGCGCACGCTGCGCGCTTCCCCAAACTGGGGGTAATACTGGGTTGCAGAATTTTTCAACTCTGCCAGCACCTGGTCCATAACATTTTCCGCCATCGGGTCTCCAAAGGAATTCGGCGTTGGGTACGAAGCGGCCAAGACGCAACGCAAATCTCGTTGCAGTTTGGTTACCACCTTGACACCAGCTGCACCGGTGCAACTTGACTGTTTACATTGAAGTCACGGTGGCGTTGGCGCGTGGTTTTCCGGGAGACACCGGATGTGGGCAACAACGTGCCTACATTTGGCAGCTATTGTTCACCCCGGTCCTCCGCGCTAAGGCGGGGGGCGCCAGGGCATAGCAATGCCGTAGGGCGCAAATTAGAGCGAAGCTCACTCCGGTGTGCGGTTGCCGCAGGGTCAGTAGAACAGATACTTCCGCCACTTATCGTCGGAATGACCCATAAGGCGCATGATGTGACGGCTGGTATGCAGGTTGAAGGCACGAGGTTCGCGCAGGAGCTTCATCCCCGCCTCGCCCGGCAGGCGGTTTCCTTTACGCCGATTACATATGTGACAACAGGCGACCAGGTTCTCCCACGTCGAAGCTCCACCGCGGGAACGGGGAACGACATGGTCCAGGGTGAGTTCACTGGAGGCAAGCACGGTCCCGCAGTACTGGCAAGCATTGCGATCCCGCAAGAGGATGTTCTTGCGCGAAAGGGCGCGTGTCTGATGAGGGATGCGGCGGTATTCCAATAGCCGGATAACCGAGGGAATCCGAATTGCCAGTCGGGCGGAATGAAGCAGGTGGCCGTTGACCTCCTCGGCCATGGCTACACCCTTCAATACCAGAACGATAGCCCGGCGCGCGGCGCAAACGTTAATCGGCTCGTAGGAAGCGTTCAGGACCAGAACGGGGGCATGCATGGCGGCCCACCCTTCACCTCTTCCCTCGGCTGACGCCACCACCAGGGCGTTAGGGGCAGTTCCCGGATTGTGTTTACCTGACATCGACTAAGCTTCCGCCGCCCGCGCCAGCAGCTCCGCCGGTTCGCTCTTCCTCGCCGGCTGCTCTCGCACTTGGATGAAAGCGGCCTCCCGCCTGATCACTCGCGCCACCGTCGCTACCCGAACCCGGGCGGCGCCGGCTCGCTGCAGCAAACGTGCGCATTCCGAAACTGTGGTTCCGGTGGTAAAAACATCGTCCACCAGTAGGATGTCCCGGCCCGCTATCGCGTCCGGACTTTGTACCGCAAAAGCCCCACGGACATTGCGACGCCGCTGGGCGCGCGTCAAACCAGTCTGGGATTCGGTCATCCGGCTTCGACGCAAAACCGACGCCTCCAGCTTTAGCCCGGGAGCGGAAAGATGCTCGAGCATGGCCCGCGCGATCAGTTCCGTCTGGTTGAATCCGCGTTGCCGCTGTTTGGTCCTGTGCAGGGGAATGGGAATCACCATCGTGGATCCATCCACGCTTTCTTCCAGCAGACCTGCCACGGACTCCGCCAGCATTCGTCCCAGCACGGCCGCCGCCGGCCGCACCCGTTGGTATTTCAGCAGGTGGATCACCGCCCGGAGTTCACCTTCGTAGCTCCCGTATGCAACCGCGCGGGCGAATGGCCGCGCGAAGCGAATACATTCCAGGCAGCGGCGCTCCGGGGCCGGTTCGCCCAACAAGCGCTCACCGCAACTGGAACAGACCGAGCCCTGCAAGCGGTGAATAGCTCGCTGGCACACGTCGCAGACTGGAATGCGCCCGATCCGGGCCAGGGGAGCGTTGCAAAGACGGCAGTTACCGGGAAACAGACTGGCAAATAGACTGTTACCGGCAGCCATCAACCAGGAAGCAAAACAAGCAATAAAAGCCCGGCAGACTGATCCCCATATTCTGAGTCGCCGATTTCGATCGCTGTCGCTACTGCTGAAGACGGCCTCCTCAGGGCCCGCGCGTCTGCTCAGGCCGTACCTTTGCCAGTATAGCGCGGCTCCAAGAGGCGGGAAAGCGATTGTTACGCGCTCTGGGAAGGCGTGTTAACCAGCCTTTAATGTACGGAGTGCATCCTGCAGACGCTCAATCAGTAAATCGAGTTGCTGCACGTTCGGCGAAGCGGCGATTTTGGAGACTTGTTCTTCGAAGGTAGGGATAAACGCCGGACGGTGCTCGAACATCATCTGTTTCAACGACTCTACCTGGATTTTGACATCCCGTACGGCTTTGGTTTGCTCCAGCAGGGACTCGAAGATCGCAGCATGAAACTCATGGTCAGCCATAAAACCAGTATAAAGTCACAGCCGCTTTAGCCGCGTGCGCAGCTCTTCCGCGCGCATGCCGGCGATACGAATCAGCTTCTGCCGGCCACTGCCCCCCGCCACCACCGTAACCGATGAACGGGGTACGCCCAAGGCCTGGGCCAAAAGGCGCACGCAAGCGTCATTGGCCCTCCCTTCCACGGGCGGTGCGGCGACCGTAAGCTTGAGTGCTTCGCCAAGCTCGCCGGCAATACCGTCGCGCTTGGCTCGAGGATGAACTTTGACTGCGAACGTAGCGCCTTCAGCGGTATCGCGAACCGGAATCATCGGAAAAGATCCTCACCCATCGTCCCCCAGCCTCGATTATTCATTGCCCATGATTGTCATCCTGAACGTAGCGCCCGCCGTCTTCCTCCCGACCCGCTTCTTTTGCGGGTCGGGGCGGGCGCGGAGTGAAGGATCTATGCATTTTCCTAATTACACTGCGTAAGCAAGAAGAAGTACACATAGATCCCGGAGGCCGCAAAAACGGCGGCCTCCCTCCCAAGGTTGGGAATATAATGCAAGCGCAGGAACGCCGCTACGCTGTGCGTGTGCCAAAGATCGCGGTGCCGATGCGTACGCACGTCGACCCTTCCTCGATGGCAATTTCGAAATCATGAGACATGCCCATGGAAAGAACGCTGCAAGCGATGTGCGGCAGCCGGCGAGCGGCCAGCTTATCCCGCACCTCACGCAATCTGCGAAAGAAGGGCCGCGCCCCTTCCGGATCCTCGGTATAAGGGGGAATCGCCATAAGCCCGCGAACCTCCAGATGCTCCAGGCAGGGCGCAGCCAGCAACAGGGCTTCCCATTCCTCGGAACTTTCGCTTAATCCGCTCTTCTGCCCTTCTCCGCCCAGATTGATTTCCAGCAGCACCGGCAATCGCCGGCCAAGACGGGCCGCGGCCTCATTGAGCCTGCGGGCCAGCCGCAGCGAATCCAGCGCATCGACTGCCTGGAACAGTTCCGCCGCTTTGGCGGCCTTATTCGACTGTAAATGTCCAATCAGATGAAATTCAGCCCCTTCCAGCCCGGCGACAGCTGCTGCCTTGCCGGCAAACTCCTGTACCCGATTTTCCCCAAAAACACCAAGTCCGGCGGCGTATGCTTCACGGATCCGTTCTGCGGGAAAGGTCTTTGTTACCGCCATCAGCGTAATTTCGCTTTCCCGGCGTCGCGCACGCCTTGCTGCGCCGGCGATCCGTTCCCGGACACGAGCCACATTGTCGGCGATCTCCATATGTGCCGCAGGTTACTAGAATCAGTTTCCAGTTTCCAGTTTCTGGTTTCCAGAAGTTTCCGGATTACTGAATTTGGCTGGAAACTGGAAACCGGAAACTCGAAACTTTTCCGATTGATACAATAGGCTTTTACGCATGAATCTGCACGCAATGCAAGCCGCGTTACGTTCCCATTCCATCGATGCCTGGTTGTTTTACGATCACCATCATCGTGATCCGATTGCCTATCGGGTGCTGGGCTTGCCAGAGTCGTTGTTTGTTTCGCGGCGTTGGTTTTACCTCGTGCCAGCCCAGGGGGATCCGCAAAAATTGGTGCATCGCATCGAAGCGGGACACCTGGATTGCCTTATCGGCTCCAAGCTGGAATATTCCTCTTATCTGGAGCTGGCGGAAGGCTTGCGAACCGTGCTGCGCGGCTGTAAGACGGTAGCCATGCAGTACTCCCCCAACAACATGGTGCCGTATATCGGCTTGGTGGATGCCGGAACCGTCGAACTGGTGCGCAGTTTGGGGGTCGAAGTGGTTACTGCGGGAGACCTGGTGGCCCGCTTCGAGGCCACTTGGACTGCGGAACAGATCGCCAGCCATTTCGCTGCCGGCCGCATCATTGATGCCATTACGGCCGAGGCGTTTCGGGAAATCGGCCGGCGGGTGCGTAACGGCGGTACCCATGAGTTTGAAATCCAGCAGTGGATCGAGGAAGCATTTCGCCGCGAAGGCCTGACCAACGAGAATGATCCGCCGATCGTGGCGGTAAACGCCCACACCGGGAATCCGCATTATTCCCCCACCGCGGAGCGCTCGGCGCCCATCCGCGAAGGCGATTTCGTACTGCTGGATATTTGGGGCAAGCAGCAGGCGCCCGGTGCGGTGTATTACGACATCACCTGGACCGGCTGCGTCGCGCCCGTCCCTGGCGATCGCCAGCGCGAGATCTTCGACATCGTCCGTGCCGCACGCGACTTGGGAGTCGTGAGCGTGCAGGACGCGGTAGCCAACAGTCGCCGCCTTTGCGGCTGGGAGGTAGACCAGGTGGTCCGCGAGCACATCGAACGTGCCGGCTATGGCAAGTTCTTCGTGCATCGCACCGGCCATTCCATCGGAGCCTCCGTCCACGGAAATGGCGCCAATCTGGACAACCTGGAGACCAAGGATGAGCGCGAGATTGTGGCCAATTCCTGTTTCTCTGTGGAGCCGGGCATCTATTTCCCTGAATTTGGCGTACGGAGCGAAGTAGACGTGTTAGTCCGCGTGGGCCGGGCCGAAATTACGGGTAAAATCCAGAAGGAGATTGTACTTATCTGATGGCAGGCAAGACCAATATACAAGAAGCCTCCCATGGGCGTGTCCCGGCCAGACCCGTCTTAACGGCCATGGCCGTAATTGCCCCGGCGGTCGGTTGGTTGGTGCCAGGTTTTGGCCATATCGCGCAGAAGCGCTGGGTGCGAGGCGGACTACTGCTGGCTTGCATTTTGACAATGTTCTTCGTTGGTTTAGCCATGCAGGGCAAGGTGTATTCGCCCAATACCGGCGATATCCTGGAAATTCTGGGCTTTATCGGCGATATTGGCGCGGGAGGTCTGTACTTCGTCAGTAAAGCCATGGGCTGGGGGCAAGGCGCCGTCCATCGCGCAACCGCGGATTACGGAACCAAATACATAATTGTAGCCGGACTGCTCAACATCATCAGCGCAGTGGACGCCTACCATATTGCGATCGGAAAAAAGCGATGAACCTGGAACTGTCGCACTTCAGCGCCAGCCTGCTTTTCGCTGTCCTGGCCTCCATTGTCTTCGGCATCAGCCAGCGGAATTCCCCCAAAGAGATGGTGAAATACGGGCTTTATTGCCTAGTTCTCTTTGTCGGCGGCGTCCTAGTTGCCGGTTGGCTGATGTGGATCATTAAACACTAGCTGAATTTTAACGTTCCCACACAAAGGCATCGAACCGGCGGTGAATGCGGTAACCAAGGCGCAGGTAGAGGTTGACTGCGCTGCGGTTGGCCTCGGTGACGGTGAGGGTCAGGGACGAGAAGCCGCGGCGGCGCAGTTCCCCGGATGTCATGTCCAGCAGTATCTCCCCCAACCGGCGGCCGCGGTGGCCAGGGACGACGCAAACCTGGGTTACGTGCCCGACCTCGTCTTTCACGCGCGAACACAACACCAGCGCCACCATAGTCCGCGTCGGCCGGTGCATGGCTACAAAGGAAGCGCCATTGTCGAAGGTTCCACAGCCGGGAAAACGAACAATGTTATTAAGAAAGCGCAGCGATCCGCCGGTACTGTGGTACTGATCATTGATATCGGCATCGATGTGGCCATAGTACGATGAGGTTATAACTGTTGCCGCAGCATGATAGTCGCCGTCGGACCAGTGGCGCACTTCAATGTCGGATGGTAAGCTGAGCCCGCGATCACCGGGAGCGGGGACGCGGGACCGGCGGTTGGCCGTGCCGTTGCCCAATGGCAACATCATGAAAAGGCGCTGGTGTTGGCGAAATCCTGCTTGCAGAAATGGCTCTGCTACCACGCCGGTCTCGTGCAACAGCAACTGGGCCTCGACGCGTTGTATCCCGGGCGACTGCTGCAAGGTCGCGATCCCATGGGTCAACAGGCGGAATTCGGTCTCGTGGCCCCCTTCCAGGGCGCGGCTGACGTATAAGTCTCCGACCACGCCTTTATTGCCTTCGTAGACAAAGAAACAGTATCCTAAAGCCCGTCCATTCTGCACCGCCACATAACCGGGCAGGACCTTGGCGTCCATATAGCGGCAAATCATCTCTGCCGAATTGCGATAGTCCCAGGCAAGAGATTGCGCCCAGATCTTGGTTTCCTCCTCCAACAGCGGCCGGAGCGCTGAAGAAGAGAAATGCCGAAGATCTAGGACCTCGCCGACGGGTTGTGAAGTCCATGAAGGTGCAGTCACGACGAAATCACGAGTCTAGTGCGCCCCCCGTTCGATTTCAAAGGGGGGCATACATCATGATAATAACTTCCCTCTTTATCAGATGCTTAGCTGGCTTCTACTTATGCTCTACCCAATAGAAGGCCAGTTGCTGTGCGGGGAATCTGCCGAGCATGGTAAGGCGCCGGTCCGGCAATGAGATTTCAGGTTCACCGCGCGGAGAGCGGCTGACCAGTAGATGGTCGCCGGCGGGCACTCCGTTGCGTTCGTAGCGGGCGATCGACTGATTGAGGTAGAAACCCAGGCCGTACTCCAGTTCGCGGTCGACGCGAGTCACGGCAACCGGCGCTTTTTCCGGCTCCAGGCGCAGAATCTCATGCGCCACCCGGCGCGCGGATAGCTGATCGTCCAATTGCGGAGCGGCAACGCGGAGCAGGAATGCCAGTCCGGCAAGCACCGGCAACATGGTCAACAACCGCAGTGCCCGTACGCCGAAGCGCATGGCCCCGAGCAGGATCGCGGCGGCAAAGACAATGCCGGCTGCCGCGGCAACGGTCAACGCCTGCTTGGGAGGATTCAGCCGCAACAACACGTACGGAGAAAGCAAAGCCAGGCTCAGGGCGCCGCCGGCAAGCAGTCCGTGCAGCGTAAGGAGCACAGGCGGGATTTTGGCGGAAGTCAGGCGCTTGCGACGCAGCCAAAGTGCCGCCAGTATGGCGAGGGGCGGCACGGCCGGCAGAATATAACCCGGCAGCTTCGACACCGAAAACGAAAAGAAAGCCACCGGCACGGCACCCCAAAGGGCCAGGAAAAGATCCAAACCTCTCCTCTCCGCCCTCGCATTTTCAGCGCCAGAGCCTTCGGGAAGCGGGTTGCGTAAAACCGGAGACCCTTTTTTTCGCATTGCCTGTACGAATCCGGCGACCGCCAGGACAGTCCAAGGCGCCAGGGCGGCCAGCGTTATGGGCAGGAAATACCAGAATGGTTGCTGGTGGCCGAACACCGCCGTATTGTAGCGTTCCAGGTTATGCTCCAGCAGAAAGGCACGAAAGAAGACGCCCGTACGCAATTGAATGAGCACATACCAGGGCGCGGCAATAAGCAAAAACAAAAGCATGCCGGGCCACCACAAGGTCCGGCGCACGAGCCGCCCATCGCGGCGGATAGCGGCAAACAAGGAGATGATCAGCGCTGCCAGTAATGGCGCCACCGGTCCTTTGGCCAGGGTACCTAGTCCCATGAAAAGGTAGAACGCAAGCAGCCAGACTCTGCTTCGCCCTGCCTCAGTGTCCGGAGCGAAACGAAAGGGCGGGGCAGGCAGGGAACGTTGCCACCATGCCATCCAGGCGAGCATCCCGATAGTAAAACTTGCCGTCAGAGGCATATCGGTCGAGGCGGCGTGGGCAAAGCCGAGCACGAACGAAGTAGACGAGGTGATTAGAGCCGCATCCAGCGGGGCGCAGGAATACACCGCTCCCAGTCCCGGGCTCCCGGTTTCCAGCGCCGGCCACAAGCGGTGCAGCATGAAATACACCGCGGCAATCATAGCCGTGGCATCAAAGGCGGACGGGATCCTGGCCGCCCAGTCGCTTACTCCCAACAGGCGGTACGACGCCATCGCCTCCCAGTAATACAGGATTGGCTTTTCCAGCCAGGGCCGGCCGTGCAGTACCGGCGTGATCCAGTCACCGCGGGCCAGCATTTCCCGCGCAATCTGCGCATAGCGAGGTTCATCCGCGCCGATCAGCCCGATGTGGTCGGTTCCCAAAAAGAAGAGAAAAAGGCAAAAGACCCCCAACACCAGCATGTCCAGAACGACACGGCCGGGTGTGGCGGGCTCAAGTTCATGGCAGGCGAGTTCAGTAGCTGGCTTCACTAATAACCGGGGATAAGACGTGATTGTAACCGGCGAAGCGCAGAAGCGAAAGGATTGCTTTGATTGGCAATTGGCAATTTGTAATTTGCAAAGTGAAGACCCGACCTGCGCTCGCTTTACCAGGACCGAGAACTGAGAACCGAGAACTGAGAACTGCCTTTACATGCGCCGGCGTTGGCCACTGGCGCGGAGTTGGGCCAGCAGTAGTGCCGAGGCCACGGAGAGCGGCCCCGGCAGGGCACAGCCACTGGCGCAGATATGTCCGCCACCGCCGAAGCGCTCGGCAATTTCGGCAACGTTGCAGCCACCCTTGCTGCGCAAGCTGGCGCGCCATTGCCGGCGATCGGCTAACTCGCGAAAAAATACGGCAACCTCGACATCCTTGATGCCTAGCAGCCAGTTGGCCAAGCCTTCGCAGTCTTCGTCGACCGCCCCACAACCCTCCATTTCGTCGCGGGTCACGTGCATCCACGCCAGCCCTCCCTCCCGCTGCAGCTTGGAGAGCGCGGCCCCCAGGAGGCGCATCTTAGCCGTGGAATTGGAAAAATAAACCTGCTGGAAGATGTGGACCGGATCAGCTCCGGCCAGCACCAATTCGCGGGCCAGCGCAAAAGTAGTAGCGTTCGTTCCGGCATAGCCGAATGCGCCAGTATCCGTCAGCACAGCGGTGTACAGGCAGGTGGCAATCTCCGCCGAAATGGGAACCCCCGCTTCGCGCGCCAACCGGAAGATCAGTTCGGCCGTAGCACAGGCGTTGGGGTCGATCCAATTTACGTCGGCAAAAGGGCGGCCGCTATAATGATGGTCGATGTTGATGAGAAAGCGCCCGGCGAGGCCCTCGAGAGCGGTGCGCTGCAGGCAGTCACATTCCAGAATGATGGCGGCTTCGTACTCCGGCCGCACGTGAGGCGCCTGGATCACCGAATCCGCAAATGGCAAGCCGCGATAGATACCGGGAACGCCGTCGCGCATCACCACTTCCGCTTCTTTTCCCATCTGCCTTAAGACGGCGGAGCAGGCCAGAACGGAGCCGATCGCGTCGCCGTCGGGACGCGAGTGCGACGTCAGCACGAAGCGCCGGCGGCGTTCGATATGGCTAAGCACTTCTCGCAACATGGAATTAAGTAGGGCAACAAGTAACAAGTAACAAATTCCGGCCAAAATCGGGACGTCGTAGAGTTTTGGCTGTCGTTTCTTTATCTGTTACTTGGAGCTTATTACTTGGTATTTTTGTCGAACGCACTAAACTATCAGCGCCGCCGAGCGACGCCAACCAGTTCGACTCACGCTTTTTTGGATATTTACTATCGATTTTGTTTCTTAATGCGGCCGAGCAGCTCTTCAATCCGGGCATCGTATTCGCACGAACGATCCAGCGTAAAGAACAACTCCGGGGCTTGCCGCAGATGGAGGCGGGCAGTCAATTCACGACGGATGTAGGGCCGGGCGGCGTTCAATCCTTCCAGGCTGCGCGCGGCCTCCGTCTCGCTGCCTTCGACAACGATATTGACGTGCGCCGAACGCCCATCGGGCGCGAGTTGCACGCTGCTGACGCTGGCCAAGCCAATCCGCGGATCGGCAAGTTCGCCTTCCACGATGGCGCCGATTTCCTCTCGCATGGCCTCTTCCATCCGCTCACGATGATGCTTTGCTCCGCCGTGCTGCATGGGACGAATCCAATTTTGAATTTCGAGTTTTTGAATTTTGATTTGCTTTACTTGCCGCAACCATGTGTCACGTCTCCGGGAAATCAAAATTCAAAATTTGCTGTTGGGATCACAGATACTCCAGAAAAGAATCGATTACTTCTCCGCCCGTATTATTGCATTGCCGGGTAGCTTCGCGCTCGACATTGGACATCAGGCCTTGCAGATAATCCCGGGAATTTGAGATGCCGACCACGCCAACCGTGGCGCGCTGCCAAAGATCGCTGGGGTCCAATTCGGCTACCGCAACGTTGAATTTCGCCCGCAGGCGGTCTTTCAAACTGCGCATCACCTGCCGTTTTTCTTTCAGCGAGTGCGCACCTTCGATCCGGATCTCCAGCGTGAGAAAGGCAATCACGGTGTGATTTGCAATTTGCAACTGGTGATTTGCAAAGTAGACGGCAGCGTCGCCGTCCAGGTCCTTACTTTACAAATTGCAGCAAATGCCTACACGGCCACTTCGGCACCGATCTTTTCTGTCTGGAAAGCCTCGATCACGTCTCCGACTTTCACGTCGCCATAGCCGGCAATCCCGATGCCGCATTCCATCCCATTGCGCACCTCGCCCACGTCATCCTTGAAGCGGCGTAAGGAGCCGATCTTGCCGCGATAAACGACCACATTGTCGCGCAAGAGGCGTACTTCCGCATCGCGTTTCAAAATGCCGTCTTGGACGTAGCAACCGGCGACGGTGCCGACCTTGGGAATGCGGAAAGTATCGCGCACCTCGGCCCGGCCCAGGTAATTTTCCTTGAAGACCGGCTCGAGCATGCCCTGCATGGCGCGCTTGATCTCATCCTGCAGCTCGTAAATGATCGAGTGCAGGCGCATGTCGACCTTTTCCTGCTCCGCCAACTCCTGCGCCTTGCGCTCGGGGCGGACGTTGAACCCGATAATGATCGCGTTGGACGCCGACGCCAGCAGCACATCGGTCTCGGTAATGGCGCCGACGCCGCTATGCAAAAGTTTTATTTTGACCTTCTCGGTGGACATCTTGCCCAGCAGGTCTCCGAGCACCTCTACCGACCCTTGCACGTCGCCCTTGAGAATGATGTTCAGTTCCTTAATGCCTTCCTTCTTGACCTGATCGGCGAGTCCTTCGAGCGACACCCGCGAGGTCTTGGCCAGAGCCGCTTCGCGCGCCTTCTGCTCCCGGTAATCAGCAATTCCGCGGGCTTTGTCGCGATCGGCAGCGACCACGAACTGATCGCCGGCCTGCGGCAGGCCCTCCAATCCGAGAATCTCGACCGGGATCGAGGGGCCAGCCTCTTCCAGTTGTTCCCCGCGATCGTCCAGCATGGCCCGTACCCGGCCAAAGACATTGCCCACGACGAAATAGTCGCCGGTGTGCAGCGTCCCATTTTGCACGAGCACGGTCGCCACCGGACCGCGTCCCCGGTCCAGCTTGGCCTCCAGCACCACTCCGGTCGCCGGGCGATCGGGATTGGCCTTCAATTCCTGCAGATCCGCCACCAGGCAGATCATTTCCAGCAGCAGGTTAAGATTCGTCTTCTGTTTGGCAGAGACGTCAACGAACACGGTGCTGCCGCCCCATTCCTCCGGCATGAGCCCGCGGTCGGCCAATTGCTTCTTCACCCGGTCGGGCAGGGCATCGGGCTTATCGATCTTGTTGACGGCGACGATGAGCGGCACGTTGGCGGCTTTTGCGTGGTCAATGGCTTCCAGGGTTTGCGGCATTACTCCATCGTCGGCGGCCACCACCAGCACCACAATATCCGTCACTTTGGCGCCGCGGGCTCGCATGCGCGTAAAGGCCTCATGGCCCGGAGTGTCCAGAAAGACAATCTCGCGGCCATAAGCCGGGGAGTTCGGATCCGCAATTCTGAGTTCGTAAGCGCCGATATGCTGGGTGATGCCTCCGGCCTCGCCTCCCGCTACGTTGGTGTGGCGGATGTTATCGAGCAGCGTGGTCTTGCCGTGGTCGACGTGGCCCATAATGGTGACCACCGGCGGGCGCACCTGAAGGTTCTCTTCCGTCTCCGCGGTAAAACCAGCCTCCGCCGCGGCTTCCTTTGCCGCTTGCTCTTCGAAGGTAATGACGTCGGTATTCGCCCCAAATTGGCGGGCGATGTCCTGCGCCAGTTCGGCGTCGAGGGTTTGATTGATAGTGGCAAAGACGCCACGCGCCAGCAAACGCGCAATTACGTCCTTCGCCCGCACGCCCAACAATTCCGCCAGATCCTTAACGCTGACACCCTCCGTGATGGTAATCGTCCGGGTAATCGGCAGCGGCTCGTTCGACACTTGCAAGCGCGGCGGAGGGACAAACCCCTTCATGGGGCCTTCTTTAACTCCGCGCGGCACATAGCGCTGGCCAGGGCGGCGGGATGGTGCCCCGGGACGGGAGCCAGGCCGCGGCGGTGCTCCTGGCGGCGGAAGTCCGGGACCAACGCCCAGCGGCCGCGGGGTTCCAGTTGGTGCCTGACGCGTGGGGTGCAAGCCACGGCGCTGGCCTCCCGCGGGCGCACGCATATTCGAGGGAGCGGCGGCGGGACGTGGCCGCTGGAAAATAGGCTGCCCCGGAACCGGACGTCCAGGTTGCGGGCGCGGGCCAGCACCGGCTGCGGGCGTCAACGGTTGCGGGGGGGCCTTATAGACGGGCCTGGGGCCGGTCTGCGGCATGATGACGCGACGCGGGGCTGGCCCGGCCGGCTTGGCTGGCGGGAGGTGTCCGCCGGGCGGCTGAGCGGCTGGAGTCTTGGCCGGAGGAACGGCTGTTTTCGGGGGGCGTGGCGGAGCCACGGGGGGATGTGCCGCACGGGACGGCGTCAAAACCGGCATTTCGGCAACCTTGGTTTCCGCAACGGTTTCCTCAACTGCTGCTTCTTTAGCTTTAGCGTCTTCCGCGGGCGAGGCGGGAGATTCGGGTTCGGCAACAACTGCGACCGGTTCGCCGGCCGGGACAAGGACCGGCTCGCCGCCCGGAGGCAAGGCTTCCACAAGGGAGGCCGGAGGCGCGGTTTCCGCCACCGAAGTCGCGAGCGGCACTTCGGGGATCGGCGGAAGCATGGTTTTCTCTGCGTGTTCTTTTTCTGCAGCCGCTTCTTTTTCTTTGGCTTCTTTGACTTCTTCCTTGACTAGCTGAGGCGGAGGAGGGGGCGCTATGACCGCCGCCGGTTGACGTGGTTGCGGCATGATAACGCGGCGTGGCTTTGGAGCTTCCGGCTCAGGCTTAACTTCGGGCTTAGGCGGAACTGCGGGGGAGGGTGTCACGGCAGCCGGCGGAGCGGCAACCGGTTTGAGCGGTTCCGGAGCCGGCTTATCGATCCGTGGTGCCGCCGGCGCGGCACTGTGGGCTCGTTGGGTGATGGCCTTGAGCACGTCGCCGGGCTTAGAAATGTGGGACAGGTCGACTTTGGTCTTGATCTCGTCTTCGGTGCGAACTGGGCGGGAGGAACGGGCAGAGGCGGACGACGCACTTTCCTGCTGGCCCTGGAAGTATGTCCGGACCTTCTCCGCTTCGTCCACCTCGAGGGAACTGGAGTGCGTCTTCTTTTCGCTAACTCCAATGGACGCAAGTACGTCCAGAATCGCTTTGCTCTTGACCTCAAGTTCCCGGGCCAAGTCATTGATTCGAATCTTTTGCTGCTGCTGCATCCGTCCTTTTGTTCCTCCGAATTTCGGTTACGCGTACATATCAACCTCACGCCACTGGGGTGACTAAGTTCTCAGGCAAGCGAAAAGTACTCTAACCATTCGCGATCACCCGGTCCCCGGAACACCGTTTACCCAACTCTAACTATCCTGCCCTTCGGGCGGGAGATCCTTGTCCGCCGCATGACCTCCCGCCTGTTCTCCTCGGCTTTCGCCCTGGGCCGCTTCGGGAGCTACCGCTTCACCGTCGTGCGCCGGAGCGGCACTGGCATCGCGAACATCCGCTTCGGGAGCAGTTTCTTCCTGGGTGATCGCTTCTGGCGCCTCCGGGGATTCGTCGGCCGCACTCACAATCTCGCCGGCGTGTTCCTCGGCGTCTCCGGGAGCTTCCCCGATCTCCTCAGCGGAAGCCAGCTCAGTTTCCGGTTCCCCCTGAGGGGCTTCACTCAATTCCAGGCTGGAAAAGTAATTATTGACCGCCAGACTGATTTTTTCCACCGTTTTCGGGCCGATGCCGGGTATGGCCTCCAATTGCTCAGGGGTCATATCGGCCAAGGCCTCGACGCTGGTTACGCCGGCGCCGTGCAACTTCTCCACTACGCCCTCACCCAGTTCGGTAACGCGCTCCAGGGGGGTGGCCTGCTGGCTCACCAGCGCCTGCATCTGCTGCTCGACTTCCTGGCGCTTCTCTTCTTCGCTCTTGATATCGATCTTCCAGCCTAACAACTTGGCGGCCAGACGCACGTTCTGGCCCTTTTTCCCGATGGCGAGCGACAGCTGGGTATCGTCGACGATAACTTCCAGATGCTTATCAGCGGGATCCAGGACCGTGACCCGGCCCACCTTCGCCGGTTGCAAAGCCTTTTCGGCAAATACCACGGGATCTTCGTGCCATTCGATGATATCGATCTTCTCGCCGCGCAACTCGCGGATAATCGATTGCACCCGCATGCCTTTCATGCCGACGCACGCGCCCACGGCGTCCACATCCTTATCTTTGGAAAACACGGCAATTTTGGTCCGCTCGCCCGCCTCGCGGGCAACCGCGCGGATCTGCACGGTGCCGTCATAAATCTCCGGCACCTCGGTTTGAAACAGGTGCTGCACCAATTCCGGGGCAGCCCGGGAGACGATCACCTGCGGCCCCTTGGCTGCCTTCTCCACCCGCAGGATGACAACGCGCACCCGTTCGCCCACGGCAAACGATTCCAGCCGCGATTGTTCTTTGCGCGGCATACGCGATTCCGCCTTGCCCAGGTCGAAAATCAGGTCCGGGCCCTCGAGCCGCTTGACAGTGGCGTTCACGATTTCGCCCACGCGGCCGATGTACTCGTTGTAAACCGTGTCGCGTTCGGCCTCGCGTACCTTCTGAAAGAGCACTTGCTTGGCAAGCTGGGCGGAGATACGGCCCAAACCGGTGGGGTTCTTCATCTCGTGGCGGGCCCGATGCACAATGATCTCGCCGCCAACTTCGGCATTGGGATCGGTGGCCCGGGCCTCTTCGAGGGTAATCTGATTCACCGGGTCTTCGATCTGCTCCGCGGTCTCGACGATGTTCTTGACCGCATAGACGTTGATCTCGCCGCTCTCTTTGTCGAGTACCGCCCGCAAGTTTTCCTGACTCTTCAGCGATTTGCGCGTGGCCACGACAATGGCGTCTTCCACGGCGCTAACCACCACCCGCGGATCAATGCCCCGCTCGCGGCTCAGAGCGTCAATGGTGTTATACAGATCGCTTGGCATAACGTGCTCTTTCAACCCGTTGCCCGTTCTTCGTTTCCCGCGTTGCTTTCCGGCGGAAAACGGGGAACGGAAAGCGGAGAACGTATTAGAACTCAGGAACCAGCTTGGCCTTTTCCACGTTGTCCAACTCAATTTCCACGCGCGCCCCGGGAATCTTGCTTCCCGCTATCTCCAAAGCGATACGGCCGTCGGGTAAACTCTCCAGGCGGCCGCGGTAATGCCTTGTTCCCTCTACCGGAAGACGCGTCTGCACTTGAATGATCCGGCCGGCGAAACGCTGATAGTCGCCCGGTTTCAATAACTTGCGATCCAACCCGGGAGACGATACCTCCAGGGTATAGGGCCCGCCCGGCACCGCATCTTCGACGTCCAGTATGGTGCCCACTTCGCGGCTGACATTCGCACAATCTTCGTGACTTACCCCTGCGGGTTTGTCGATGTACAGCCGCAGCATCCGGGCTTTGCCGCCGCCGCGGAGCTCCACTTCCACCAGTTCCACACCGTGCGACTCCGCGACGCGTTCGGCGATCGCCCGAATTTTCTCCATATCCGCCGGCATGTTTGGCAACACTCGACGCAGCCCGTCTGACGGCCAAGGTTCAAACAAAAAGTGGGCTCGCGCCCACCGGTGTGTTTCGCCGATATGACACAAACATTCCTCCCCTAGTATAGGGGCCCCTCGGCCAAAACACAACCTTACTCCCAGGGCCAGCGCCGCCCCTGACCGGGTCAATTCTACCGATGCGCATATAGCATAACAGGATTCAAAGTTGGATTTGTAATTTGCAATTTGTAATTAGCAAAGTACGAACCCCTGGCCTGCAAACCTGCCTGCTTTGCCAATTACAAATCACAAATTGCAAATGCGGCGATTGCCCGACGCCCGTGTCGTCTCTAAAATAGGTATTTACCCACTGGCTCCTGACCGATGAGATTGGCCGTAGCGATTGCGGCCACGGCTCACCGGCCAGCGGCCGCTGGCCACGTCAACTACCTGGTGTTGCGAGAAGAATCATGATCCATTTTCCGGTCCCGGAAGCATTGACTTTTGACGATGTGCTGTTACTGCCGGCCCACAGCGACGTGGTGCCGGCCACGGCCAATACGAAGACGCGCCTGACCAAAGATATCGAACTCAATATTCCGATTGTCAGCGCTGCCATGGACACGGTGACCGAAGCCCGGATGGCGATCGCGCTGGCCCAGCACGGAGGATTGGGGTTTATCCACCGCAATTTGACGATCGAGCAACAGGCTGGTGAGGTGGATAAAGTAAAGCGGTCGGAGAGCGGCATGATCGTCGATCCGATTACCATGTCGCCGGACGCCAAAGTGGCGGATGCGGTGGAGGTGATGCGGCGCTACCGCATCTCGGGCGTTCCGGTTACGAATCGGGGCAAACTGGTTGGGATTCTTACCAATCGTGATTTGCGGTTTGAGACCCGTACCGACATTCCCATCCGCGAGGTCATGACCAAGGAGAATCTCATCACTGTTCCGGTAGGGACGACGCTGCAAGAAGCCGAGAAAATCCTGCACCAACACCGGGTCGAGAAGCTGTTGGTGGTCAACGACAAATACGAACTGAAAGGCCTGATCACGGTCAAGGACATCCAAAAGAAACTCAAGTATCCCAGCGCGGCCAAGGATCTGCAGGGACGGCTGCGCGTCGGCGGCGCCATCGGCGCCACCGGGGATTACCTGGAGCGGGCCCAGGAACTGGCGAAAGCCAAAGTGGATGTGTTGGCCATTGACAGCGCGCATGCCCACTCCAGCCTGGTTCTGCAAGCGATTCGCGCGGTAAAGGCCAAACTGCCGGAACTGGCGCTGGTAGCGGGTAACGTCGGCACGTTTGAAGGCGCTTGCGAACTGGCCCGTTGTGGGGCGGACGCAATCAAAGTCGGCATCGGGCCCGGTTCTATCTGCACCACCCGCATTGTTACCGGGGTAGGTGTGCCCCAGATTACCGCTATTTCCGAAGCCTATCGAGCCACCAAGGATTCGGGCATTCCGATCATCGCCGATGGCGGGATCAAATTCTCCGGCGATGTCTCCAAAGCGTTGGCGGCCGGCGCCTCGGTGGTGATGATCGGTTCCTTGTTAGCCGGAACCGACGAAAGTCCGGGCGAAACCATCCTGTACCAAGGCCGCTCGTTCAAATCCTATCGCGGCATGGGATCGCTGTCGGCCATGTCCGCGGGCAGCGGCGATCGATATTTCCAAGGCAACGGGGATGAGAGCAGCGGCAGCGTAATCGAAGAGGGCGAGCAGAATCGCCTGGGGAAACTGGTTCCCGAAGGCATTGAGGGCCGCGTCCCCTATCGCGGCACCGTCGCCATGGTCTTGCATCAGATGGTTGGCGGACTCCGGTCCGGTATGGGCTACTGCGGTTGCGGCAGCATCGCGGAATTGCAGCAGAAAGCGCGTTTTGCCCGGATCAGCGCCGCCGGCCTGCGCGAAAGCCATGTCCACGACGTCATAATTACGCGCGAGGCCCCCAACTATCATGTTGAGTAGGCTGATGGCTCGCCGGGCGGGCACGGGCGTCCTAGGGCAGTGGCTGCCCGTTGTCCTCTGGCTGATGGTGATCCTGCTGGAATCGACAGATATGATGTCGGCGCAACACACCGGCAGCTTTCTGCTTCCTCTCATCACACGGGTCTTCGGGCCCATTGACCCGGCGACCTTCGATTTCTTTCACCATTGGCTCCGCAAGTCGGGCCATTTCATCGGCTATGGCATTCTTTCTCTGCTGTTGTTTCGGGCGCTGCGGTCAACAGTGACGCCGCGGCTGGTGCGGGTTGCATGGTTGTCGGTGGCGCTAACCGCTGCGGTCGCTTCTCTGGACGAGTGGCACCAGACTTTCATTCCGTCGCGTACCGGTTGTGTGCAGGACGTCGTGCTCGATACCAGTGCGGGTGCATGCGTACAAATGGTGCTGCTCGGCGCTATCTACGTCAGCAGGAAAAGGGTCGCACGGAGTGAACTCGCATCGGTGAACTAAGCGGCCTCTATAGATCTAGCGGCTCTTAAAGGATGGCGCTCCCTCTCACCGCTTCAAAACGGCCGGCTGAGCTGTTTGCTTCAGGCAGCGGAGAGCAAAGCTGGTGCGGGTCTGGCGTATTCCCGGCAATTTATAGAGTTTCTCGCGCAAGAAAGCTTCGTATCCGGCGGTGCCCGCCACGGCAACCCTGATGTAGTAATCGTACTCTCCGGTGACCAGATAAGCTTCTACAACCTCGGGCAGCGTGGTAAGCGCAGCTTCAAATTCCTTGAGACTGGCGTCATCGTGGTCCTCCAGGCGAAGTTCGATGATGACTGTATCCGGCCTTCCCAGCGCCGCCTGGTTGAGAACCGCCATGTACTTCTCAATGACCCCGTCCCGCTCGAGATTGCGGACGCGGTTCCAGCATGGTGTTGGAGAAAGCCCGACCCGCTGTGCCAGCTCGACGTTGCTGATCCTGGCATGCGACTGCAGCGCGCACAAAATCCGGTAATCGATTTCGTCCATAACTCCTTGCCGTTTCCCGTTCCCCGTCACCCTTCGCCCGGCACCCTCGCCCTTTACCCCTCTACCGTTGCTCTGTTTCCCGTTCTCCGTTTGGGGTGCAACAGCCCCTTAGACACTATGGATAGTCGGGTCTGCCATCCGCGCCTGGAGGGCCATCCAGTCACGCTTCCTCGGTTTCACCAAGAATAATACACTGTGATACACGACAATAGCAGAATAGTATTTTGTACAAGTGCTAGTTGTCGGATACCTTCAAAACACAATTCTGCGTAATTACCGGTATTCTTCTCTGTTTTTGCGCTGCGGAAGAGTGCAGGGGATATCCAAATGTCTTGGCAGGCCGAGTATCAGGGCAAGTGCATGCCGGCGCGCGATGCGGTGGGTTCCGTGGAGAGCGGAATGCGGGTTTACATCCATTCGGGATGCGCGGAGCCGGAGACTTTGGTCGAGGCGCTGGTGGGGCGGGCGCCGCAGCTTCGCGATGTCGAGATCGTGCACATACTCACCTTCGGGACGGCGCCCTATGTCGCTCCGGAAATGGCGGGCCACTTCCGGCATGTGGCTTTTTTCATGGCCGCGAATGTGCGCGCCGCGGTGAACGAGGGGCGGGCGGATTTCGTCCCCATTCAACTGAGCGAAGTTGAAGGACTGTTTGCCAGCGGCCAGATGCCGCTCGACGTGGCCTTGGTTCAGCTGTCGCCGCCCGACGGGCATGGGTTCGTCAGCTTGGGCGTGGGCGTGGACCTGACGATGACGGCTGTCCGGCACGCCAACCGCGTGATCGCGCAAGTCAACGACCAGATGCCCCGGACGCACGGCGATACTTTTCTGCACGTCCGGGACATTGATGCCTTCGTCGAAACCTCGCGCCCCCTGTGTGAAGTGCACGGCGGCGAGAGCACGGCGGAGACCCGTGCCAGTGCGCGCAACGTGGCCGCTTTGATCGAAGACGGCGCCACGCTCCAGGTGGGCATTGGCGCAATCCCCGAGGGGGTACTGGAATTTCTTCACGACCGCAAAGACCTGGGCGTACACAGCGAAATCGTAAGCGATGCGATCATACCGCTGATGGAATCGGGCGTGATCAACGGGCGGCGCAAGACGCTGCTGCCGCGCAAGATGGTGGTGGGATTCCTGGTGGGGACGCGCAAACTTTTCCAGTTCGCGCACGATAATCCCGGCTTTGAATTTCGCGCCAATTCCTTCGTCAACAATTCCCAGATCATCGCGCAGAACGACAACATGGTGGCCATCAACTCGGCCCTGCAGATCGATCTCACCGGCCAGGTCTGCGCCGATTCCATCGGAACTTTCTTCTACAGCGGCATTGGCGGACGAGTTGATTTCCTGCGCGGCGCTTCCCTGGCAAAAGGCGGAAAGGCCATTCTGGCGCTGACTTCCACAGCGAAGAACGGCGCCGTGTCGCGCATTACGCCGCGGTTGGAACCAGGGGCGGGGGTGGTCACCACGCGGGGACTGGTGCGCTACGTGGTTACGGAATTTGGCGCCGCGTATCTGCACGGCTTGTCGATCCGGCAGCGGGCCGAAGCCCTGATCCAGATCGCACATCCGAAATTCCGCCAGGAACTGTATGACTACTGCGAGCGCCATCGCTGGCTTCCCGTCAAGCCAGAAGCGGCATACGCGATGGCCGCCAAGTAGCGAGCGCCCAACCGCAAAATTCCGTCGTTAAAGTCATACCGCGGATTGTGCAGCGGCGTCCCATATTTTTCTCCCGCCAGGCCCGCACCGATGAACATGAAGTTGCCGGGCACTTTAGCGAGGAAGGCGCCAAAGTCCTCCGAGGCGAGCACCGGCGCGCAATTTCCATCGACGTGATCGGCGCCGGCGACTTGCCGCGCCGCGGCAACGGCAATTTCCACGTGGTCCGGCGAATTGATGGTGGGTTCGAACTCGTGAGTGTACTCAAACTCATGCGTGGCGCCGTGTGCGCTGCAAACTCCGGCGGCGATCGCCGCCATCCGTTGCTCAATCAAGGCTTGCACGGCAGGCAGATAGCTCCGCGTATCTCCCTTCAGGGTCACATTGCCAGGCAGAGCATTGCGCAGACCATCCGTGATGAACTCGGTGATGGATACCACGGCCTGATCGGTGGGGTCGAGTTTGCGCGCGACGATGGTTTGCAGGGCCAGGACAATCTCGGCTCCGGCAACGATGGGATCCACCCCCATATGGGGCCGCGCTGCATGCGCGCCCCGCCCCTGAATGCGGATCACGAAGTTGTCTTCGGAAGCCAGGATGCCGCCCGGCCGGGTGGCGAAACAGCCGGCCGGCAGGCCGGGCATGTTGTGCAGACCGTAAATCGCATCCATCGGGAAACGCTCGAAGAAGCCATCGGCAATCATGGCCTTGGCTCCCCGGCCGTGCTCTTCGGCGGGCTGGAAGACGAAATGAACGGTGCCGTGGAAGTCCGGCAGCGCCGCCAACAGGCGAGCCGCGCCCAGCAACATCGCCATGTGGCCATCGTGGCCGCAGGCATGCATCTTACCTGGGTTTCGGGAAGCGTACGGCACGTCGTTGCTTTCCTGGAGCTGCAGGGCATCCATATCGGCGCGCAATCCGATGGCGCATCCCTCTCCGCCTGCCTGGAGAGTGGCGACTACGCCGGTACCACCGATGCCGCGGGCCACCTTTAAGCCAAACGAGTTCAACTTCTCCGCCAGAAAGCTCGCCGTCTCGTGCTCTTCGAAACCAGGTTCCGGACAAGCATGCAGATGGCGCCTCCAGGCACACATATCCTTTTCAAGACCGTCCACAGAAATCGTTTCCGGAATCATGCGCGCATTGTAACTCAAACCTTTTTCACCGCAGAGGCGCAGAGGATGCTGAGCGCCAATACCGTTCAGTTAAGAACGCCGGGCGGCTGCGAGCGAAAAAGAAACTCCGGGTCATGTTGTTGAGGGCACGGAAGAAAGCAGATCCCTTCGCTTTGCTCAGGGCAAGCTCTTCGCTGCGCTCACGATGACCCATTTTGCAATTGGGAGCGTAGCGCATAACTCGGTGCGCACGCCTTAACTGAACGGTATTGGGCTGAGCGCGGGTTACGGATCCCGAAAAACGCCATCAAATTGAATAGCCCGGCGGGTTAAAAGTAGAATAATCTAACCCCAGGAATGAGAGCACCGTTTTGATCGAACTAGCGCCTTCTATCCTCTCCGCCGATTTCGCTCATCTCGCGGAACAGGCTCGTCTGGCCGTCGATGGTGGAGGAACTTTGCTCCACGTCGACATCATGGATGGCCATTTTGTCCCTAATTTGACGATAGGCCCGCCGGTAGTCGCGTCGTTGCGGAAAGCCACTGCCGTCCCCCTGGACGTGCACCTGATGATCGAGGATGCCGATCGTTATATCCCCGCATTTGTCGCGGCGGGGGCGGACTGGATTTCCGTTCATCAGGAGGCTTGCATTCACCTGAATCGTACGGTGGAACTGATCCGCAGTCACCGCGTACTGGCGGGAGTGGTTCTCAATCCCGCCACTCCCATCCATTTGCTGGATGAGGTGTTGCCGATGGTGGATTTTGTGCTGATCATGTCGGTCAATCCCGGCTTCGGGGGCCAGAAGTTTATTCCCGAGTCCCTGGAAAAGATTGGCAAGCTGGTGAGCACGCGCCGGGCACGCGGCTTGGATTTTCGGATCGAGGTCGACGGCGGGATTGCTCTCGATACCATTGGGGCAGCGGTGCGGGCCGGAGCCGAGGTGCTGGTGGCCGGCAGCGCAATCTTCGGAAGCGGCGATCCCAAACAGAATGCGGAGAATCTGCTGAAAGCGGCCAACCAGGCGATGTTATTGCAGGCTTAAGGTTTTATTTCATTTTTTGCTTGCTGCTGAAGAGTTCCGATTCCTGTAAACTGTTGACAAGCACGATCTCTGAACGTGAGCAACGAGGAGTATCCCCCGGAGCTGGCGCGAGAAGCAGTTTCTGCAAAGGCCCGATTCCCCACCAGTTTGGCATAGGGCTGGGGGGGAAGCTCTGTGGCAGGCATGCTACCCCCGGGGTCTCCTAAGGATGGGGAATGCATCGTCGTTTAATTAATCTTCTGTTCGCCGTGGTGCTGTTAGCGTTAGCAGGCTGCCATCATAAAAACACCCCAAGTCCCCTCGCTAATGTGGATTCCACGCAGCCGGATAAAGTGCTGTTTGAACGCGCCATGGACTCGATGAAACGCAACAAATTCGAGGATGCCCGAATCCTGTTGCAAACCCTGATCAATACTTATCCGGACTCGGAGTTTTTAGCGCGCGCCAAACTGGGTATTGCCGACACCTGGTATGCCGCCGGCGGCACGGCCAATTATACCCAGGCCGCAGCCGAGTACAGGGATTTCATCACCTTCTTTCCCAACGTGCCGGAAGCAGCGGAAGCGCAGCTGAAGATAGCCGGAATTGAGTACCGGCAGATGGATAAGGCGGAGCGCGACTTTACTCATGCCAAGGCCGCGGAACAGGAATATCGAACCCTGCTTCAGCAATATCCGGACAGCAAGTTAGTTCCGGAGGCCAAAGAGCGGTTGCGTGAGGTCCAGGAGGTGCTGGCGGACCGGGAATTTCGGATTGGCCATTTTTACTACATGCGAGGTTCGTGGCCGGCGGCGATTGCCCGTCTGCAAACCTTGGTGGATACTTATCCGCTTTACAGCGCCGCCAGTGAGGCGTTGTTTCTGCAGGCCGACGCTTACGAAAAGCAGGCGGCTCTTCTTCGCAACAGCAAACAGAAGCTGTCTGACGAAAAAGCGCGCTTGGCCAAAGAGCGCGTGTTGAAGGATCTTGACAATCGCGCGGCGGAAAGTTACGCGCGCCTGATTACCCGTTATCCGGTTTCTTCCCGGGCGGGGGATGCCCGCAAGCGGCTCGCGGCAATGCACCGGCCGGTACCCAAGCCTACCGCGGAAGCTATTGCCCAGAACAAGGCAGAGCGGGAAAGCCGCGGTACCCCCAGCAGTATGCTGAAAAATCCCCTGGGAAGTTTCAGCCGGCGGCCGGATGTTTCGCAGGCAGCAAAAGTCGGCGATCCGACATTAGTCGATCCCCAGCCGATCAGTGCGCCGGGGCTCATCCGCGATATGAATGACGTCTTTAGCGGAAAGGCGAGTGGCGCCGCAACCAGCACGGTAGGCGTCGAGCCGGTAAAGGCAGGGGCGACGCCAGCCACCGAGCCCACCCCGCGTGCCACCCCTGGCCAGGATGATCCGGGTGATCCGAACGCCATTCCGCAACTAACGCCCTCGGTCCCCGCGGCAGAAAAGGATCCGGACAGTGCAGCGCCCGCGCCCCCGCAACAGATCAATCAAGCCGCGCAAAACACGGCTGGAGGTGATACTTCCAGTTCCGGTTCGGCCGGCGCCGATAAATCCGGTCAAGATGCGGACTCCCCGGAAAGCTCCTCGAAGCAACCAAAGAAAAAGGGCTTCCGCAAGATCATACCGTTTTAGGGGTAGTGGTCAGTGGCCAGTGGTCAGCAGGATAAGCAGGGCTGAGCGTCGCCCTGTTGTGTCTGATGCAAATAGAGGTAAGCAAAGCCCAAAATCCTAAACCCAACACAGAACCGCAGAAACGCAGAAACTGACGGGGGAAGGGTTTCAACCCAATACCGTTCAGTTAAGGCGTGCGCACCGAGTTATGCACCACGCACCCAACTGCAAAGTGGGTCATCCGGAGCGCAGCGCAGTGAAGGATCTGGTTTCTTGCGTGCCCTCAACAACATCGAGGAACTAAAAAGAAGCAGATCCTTCGCTTCGCTCAGGATGACCCGGAGTTTCTTTTTCGCTCGTAGCCGCCTGGGTTCTTAACTGAACGGTATTGGGTCTCAACCTGATTCTTTCTGTGATTCTGCGCTTCTGCGTTGGGTGTCAAACGAGTTCGGAATCTTACCCGGCGCTAAGCGCCGACGCGCCCCGCGCCCACCAGATAGGTGAGAATTTCGGACAATTTCACGATATCGATCGGCTTGCTGAGGAAACTTGACACATTCAGGCTAAGAGCGCGGCTCACGGTTCCCTGCACCGGGCGAGCGGCCGCGACCACCACATCCAAGCCGCTGAAGGTTGGATCAGCACGCAGTTCCTCAACGAAATTCAATTCTTCGGGTTCGCAAGTGCGCATATCCAGGAGCAACGCGGCCACCTGCTTAGGTCCCTGCAGGATATTCCAGGCATCCTCGGGAGAACCAGCTTCCGCAACGCTGTGCCCCAAAGCTGCCACCTTCCGGGCCAGGGTCGATCGCTGCAGGGGATCGCTCCCCATGACGAGGACAGGCTTGGCAGGATCGGCCGTGGTGGGCGCGGCGGGCTGGGGGCCGGCAGGTTCGGTCGCCTTGGGCCGCGGGCTGCAGCCGGTGGCTAAATTCCGTTCCAGCCGGGACAACAGCACCTTGGAATTCTCCGGAATATTATCCGTTAGTTCGACGGTTGCGACCCTGATTGGCAGACGAGTAGTGCCGCGAGGAAGGGAAATCTCAGCCGCCCGGAGCTGGATATCAATTTGGTCCAGCAGAGCGTCGAGGCGGCGCTTGGAGGAATTGGGCATGATAATCAGAAATTCGCCACCCACGTACCGGCCGATGCAATCATAAGCCTGCACCGCGTTCCGCAAGATATCGGCCGTTTGGCGCAAGGTGTCGTCGCCGGCCGCCCGGCCAAATTCGTTATTGACTTCCTTGACTCCTCCAACCTCCACCAGAACCAGCGCCAATGTGTCGCCAATGGTGCAGCGCCCCAAATAGTGGTCCACGAACTTAAGAATGGAAGTGCGATTCCAAAGTCCGGTAACGGCGTCGTGGGTGGCCTCATATTGCGCCTGGTTGCACGCCGAGAGGAGCTGTTGTTGCAAATCGAGGATGCGGCCGGCGACGTAGAGACGCGCGCGCAGTTCATCTGCGTTCACGGGTTTGCACAAATAATCATCGGCGCCAGCCTCGAGGCATTCCAGCAAATCCGGCTTGTTGGTCTTGCCGGTAAGGATGATGAAGTAAGTGTAGGGATAGGGACGGCGGGAACGGACCATGCGGCAGAGGTCGACGCCATCGCGATTGGGCATTATCCAGTCCACAATGGCCAATAAGGGCGGCTCCGGACCTTCCAGAATCTGAGCGGCTTCCGCGCCGTCATGGGCGTAGACAGGCGTATATCCCCAGCGGGTGACAAGCCCGCCTACGATCTCACGCGAAATCTGCTGGTCATCGGCAACAAGGATCTTCACGAACGCCTCCCTTTCTCCCAGTATCCCCTAGCGGAAAGATCGGGCGATCTCGTGCTGAACTTTAGCCGGGGCGACACTTTTTCCGTACTAATCCCCCGTGGCACGCCTATACCGCGATTCCGGCGCCGCCTGGAAGACTATGCCTTGGCCGGCTCCGAGGTGGAAACCGCCGTTGCCCACTGCACGGCTTGCAGGTAGTCACCCGGGAGCTGTTCCCTATCCAGCCTGAGTTCCTGGCCGAGTTTGTCGGCAGAACTCCAATTTCCGCAATCGTACGCCTGCACCAGATCAAGGACCCGGCGTAATTTATTGCTTTGGCCGAGCAGCGCCGTGCCCACTTCGGGGGCAACTGGAATCTTGGCCAGTACCTCCTCCATGGGCATATCCAGGATCGCATCCATCAGGGAAAGCAGCCCCAGCAAGAACAAGTCTGTTTCCCGGCAATGCAGCTTGCGAGCCGCCAGCTCGCAAAACTTCGACCGGATCAACGCCGCTTTGACCAATTCGTCCGGCTTGCCCTGCGCGATAGTTACCACCGCCACGAGCGAAATCCACTTGCGAACTTCCGCTTCTCCCAGCAGTGCCAGGGCATGCTGAATGGACTTGATTCTGAGCTTCAACCCCAGGGCCGCTGAGTTCACCAGCCGCAACAGGCGATAGCAAAGCTGCGGATCTTGCTTTACGGACTGTTCCACCTCGGCGTAATCGAGCACCGGTTTGTGCAGCAACTCGAGCAAGGTCAGCAGGGAAACCTTGTTGGTGGACACGCTGGCTTTGGCGACAACTTCGGGCTTGCAAAAAAAGTAGCCCTGAAACAGGGAGTAGCCCATAGAAGCCGCGAGTGCGAACTCCTGCGCGGTTTCCACTTTTTCGGCCAGCATTTTGATCCCCATTGCCTTGTACCGCTTCGCCAATTCGCCGCAGGTTTCAGGGGGAGTGCTGCGGAAGTCCACTTTGATCAGATCGGCCAATCGGGTCAGTGGTTGGTTGGCGCGGGTGGGGACGAAATCGTCCAGCGCGATCCTGTATCCCGCTTTTTTAAGTTGTCTGCAGGCTGCCACCACTTCCTGATCGGCATCCACAGCCTCCAGCACCTCGGCAACGGTTAGGCTGGGCGGCAAGAGCGACAGATAGCCTTGGGTCAGCATCTCCCGGGTGCAATTAATCCAGGCAGGAAGTCCATGGCACATGGCATCAATCCCGAACAACAGGGAAGCGTCCAGGGCGCAGCCGGTCGCCAGATTGCCATCGGTTGCGGTATAAAAGTTTTCCAAACCAGATCGGAAGAGCAATTCGTAGCCGACAGTACGCTTTCCAACGTCGAAGATCGGCTGGCGGGCGATACCGTACGCGGTGGCGCCAGTGGCCGGCACCGAGGGCGAAGCAGGGCAGAGATCGCTAGTATCCATTGGCTACGGGTCCTGAATAAAATACACGCACCTTTAGAACATCGGCAGATTTTGCCTTTTCTTTAGCGGCCAATCATGGCGCGTGGATGCTAAAGAAGTTCTCCGCTCCGCCGATTTGTGGAGCGAAACCTGAGGTGCACAACCCGAGGTGCTCTGATCAGCTATCCCCCGGATGGGGGAACTGATATGACCCTGATTAGGGATTTGCTCCGTTGCGCAGTTCGGGTCTACTAGGTTCGAAATATCAAGAACGTGTTGTTAAAGAAGTTTTCCATACCGCCGATTTAAAAAGTTGCAGGGGAAAGGTAGGGCCATGCGGGTCTTAGTTGGGGAAGACGATCTCATCACATTGACTCACGTGCAGCGGATTCTCCGTGACTTGGGACATGAAGTCGTAGCTGTCCGGGACGGCGTGGCCGCTTGGAAATACTTAGCGAAAGCCACGGCTGGGGAAGTCGCAATTCTCCACGGAATGCTGCCGGGAAAAACCGGGCTTGATATTGTCAGCGAGTTACACTTGCGGAATTGGCCGCACTACACCTATGTCATATTATTGGCCACCCGCCATGAACCGTGTAATGCAATTGCGGCCTTAGAGGCCGGCGCCGACGCATTCCTGGCCGTACCGGTATCGCCTGTGGAACTGGCGGCCCAGCTCAAGGCGGCGGAACGAATTCTGAAACTCAAAGATCCAGCCCGCAAGGAGGAAGCGGAAGCAGCGGAACAGCCAAGCACCCCTTCGGCAAAAGAATCGCCGTCGACTCCGCAAAGCGTGCCCCAACCAACCCTTACGCCCCCGCCTCCTCCACCCCTGCGCGAACCTCCGGCAGCAGAGGATGCCTGGGTTTTTGACAATGACAGCGGAGAATCCGAAATTCCGCGGGGTTTAGTCTCGGGAGTAGAAAACGAGCTTCCCGCCTCCCAAATGCAAGTGTGTTTCGAAAAATCCTTGAAGTTCATTCGCTATACCGCAGATCAAAACAGTCAAGATGTTTTCCAAGAGAGGCCGGAGTTTAGTGTCTATTCGGCCCTTGTGCTGGAAGATCAAAACCTGTGGCTGGACCTGAGGATGGAAATGGAGCGCCGGGTGGCCACCGCGCTCTATCGGACCCTGATGTCGGAAGCGCCCACCTCCGATGTCCAATTAGGCGATGCCCTGGAAGAAGTATGTAACAAGGGTCTGGAAGTGTGGAAGCGCGATCTGGAGAGCTCCGGTTTACAACCGATGACGGTGGTATGGGCCACCGCCAGACGCAGTCACGAAGTGCCGAACCCTCCTGTGACCCAGCGACACGTTTGTTACAGTTTTACCCTGGCGGGCCCAATTCGGGTCACCGTCTTCGAACAGGCCGCCCGGATCCTCGACAAGCCCCTGGCCGAGATCGCGCGAGGCGACATTCTGGCAGATCCCATCATGGCCACGGGACAGAAGGTCAGCCTGCTGAAACGCGGTACGATACTCAATGCCAAATATATAGCGCGGATCCACGAGCTGCTGCATCCGCTCCCGGAAGAACAATTCACGCTGCGGGTGATCGAACCTTCGCCCCTGGCCTTGTTTATGATGCGCCGCTCGGCGCGGAAGGCCCTGGATTCATCCTTGAAGGCAGTGGTGCGAACCGACGGCAAGGAGAAGCAAGTTCACGGACGGGTCCGCGACATCAGTGAAAACGGACTTGGAGCAATGATCTTCGATCCCCTGAATCCCGGACAGACCGTTACTCTCGAATTCGGCCTGGGCGGGGAGGGAGAGTTTCGCATTGACGCCATCGTGCGCCACCGGGAAGGATCACGTTGCGGCTTTGAATTTTTGAGCAGTCCATCTCCCTCGGTACAAAAGCTCAAGGAAGCCGTACGCGGGTTAATCGCCTAAACGCGGGTGCTCATCGGGACCGCCCTGGTTAGCTGGGCCCACGGGTGTGCAGTGAGATTCAGGAAGAAGAGACAATCGATTTAATCTTGGCGTCGATTCTGGAACGCAGTTCGTCAGCATCCGCGGGGAAATGACTGCGCGTTCTTTCCGGCAACGCGCTGATAATTTCCTGATAGTTCAGGGGTGTCGAAAGGCGGACAGCCGCGAATCCGATGGCGTCTGCAATCATACACGCGGACGCGACCAGCGCCAGACGGTCAAATGGGTCCCGTGTTTCCTGAACATGATGGCGCGAGGTAATATCCAGGAATTCGTCGGGCAAGTTCCATTCGTGGACCAGGCATCGTCCCATCTCGCAATGGTCGACTTCGAACCACTCCCGCTCTCGCCCCAGCGCCGCCAGTGGGTTTTCCTGGTCTTCATTCAGGAAATTTCCATATTGCGCAGGCTGCGCCACGGCGAGCGCGATCCTTCCGATATCATGGATCATGCCGCCCGTATAGGCGATTCCGCGATCCAGCAGGCTAGATTCGGCCAATTCGTCGGCAATGGTGGCGCACGCCAGACTGTGCCGCCAGCACCCCTGCAACGCCGGGTTCTTCAGTGCCGAACCGAAATACGTTCGGACTCCAACCGTGACGACCAGGCCTCTTATCAGCTCGAGTCCCAGCAAAGCTATTGCCTGCTGAATGCTGGTGATCGGGTTGCGAAGACTGTACAGGGGAGAATTAATCAAAGTGAGCACTTCGCTGGAAAAAGCCGGGTCCGTCGAAATCAGATCGGCCAGTTGGCGCAGGGGTGTTTCTTTGGACACGAGCTGAAGCGCTCTGGTGGCCACCGTCGAGAATGGAGGGAGCAGAGTCCCGCCGCAGGAAACCCGGCTTGGCGGTTGGGTTGTGCCTGCCCTAACGCCGCGAAATCCACCGGGGGGAGTTGCCTCCGGGGAGTCCGTACCATGGCCGCCACCCCGCTTCGTCCCCACCGATATCCCGCCTACGACGACCCGGTTGCGGCCTTCTTGTTTGGCGAGATAGGCCGCCGCATCGGCTGCGTCCAACAATGCATTGACATCTGTACCGATGTCCTGGCTGGTTGCAATGCCGATGCTGACGGTTGCCGTTAGCGGGTGGCCTTCGACCATAGCCGGCTTCCCGGCAATGGCATCAGCCAGGCGCCGGGCCACTACACTGGCTTGCTCCCCGGAACAGTCAGGGGCAATCAACAGGAATTCATCTCCACCATACCGTCCCAGCCAATCGTAAGCGCGAATGGAAGCAGTCATAACCCGCGCGAAATGTTTTAAGGCTTGATCGCCGGCGCGGTGACCGTAGCTGTCATTAATCGCCTTGAAGTTGTCGAAATCGATCATTAACAGCGCCAGGCTGGTGTGGGTGCGATGGCTCCTGGCCGCCTGCGCTTGCAGCAATTCTATAATTCCGCCGCGGTTCCATACTCCGGTGAGGGCGTCGTGCGATGCCTCGAACTTCATGGCATCACAGGTCAGAAGCAGCTTCTCCTGCAGTTCTATAATCCGGCGGCCGACCAACAGACGCGCATTCAATTCGCGCAGCTCGACCGGCAGGCTCAGAAAGTCGTCAAAGCCCGCCTCTAACGCCTCAATCAAATCTTGCTTTCCATTCTTGCCCGAAAGTGAGATCAGGTAGGTGTAATGCCGGTCGGGGATGGCGCGCAGTTCCTTACAGACTTCAATCCCACTCATTCCAGGCATGATGCAATTAAGCATGGCTACGCTGGGCGCCTGGCTGCTCTGTAGGCTAACCAGGGCTTCGCTCCCGTTCCCCGCCAACACAACCTCGTGTCCGCACTTTCTAACCAAACCCGAGAGGGTGTAACGCGACGTAGCATCGTGATCGGCTATTAGAATCTTCACTCCGAGCTTCCTAACTTTCAGAATTTGCAGAGCGGCCCTGCCGCAATGAGTCTTGACCAAAAAACTTTGCCGCTGAATTCCCTTCATTGTATCGCTGATCTGCCGAGCCACAATGCCAAGTATCAGATTTGTAAAGCCAGAACGACTGCCGGAGCGGGATAGCACGATCGGGATGGCCCGAAATGGAGACTGGCGCCAAGCCAACGGTCACTTCGCGCCGGCAAGCCCAAGTTTCGGCACGCCGTACCGTTCCGCCAGCTTATCCAAATCGGCGCACACATTGGCAGGCAGCGAGATACCTTCGATTTTGCGCATATTCTCTAAATTGAATTCGATCTCTCCAGGCAGGTAGATGGAGGAACCGCCGGCCGAGGGGAGAGATTTGATCCTGAGAATGACCGCATCAATATTTTTCTTGAACTGCTCCACCTCGACGAAGGAAGCGACGTTAATGGCCATCAGCAAGTGGGTGGTATTCATGGGACCAGAGAGATCGGCAATCAGCTTCACATCACCGGTAATGGTGGTGCCGGTCAGTACCCCGCAAAGGATGTCGATCACGAGTGCGAGGCCGGATCCCTTGGGGCCGCCGATCGCTTCCAGCGTCCCTTCCTGGGCCGCATGAGGATCGTCGGTCGGCTTGCCGTCTTTATCCAGAGCCCAGCCAAGCGGTATTTTCTTGCCCGCCAGCCCGGCCAGCCAGATCTTCCCGCGGGCCACTACGGAAGTGGACATATCCAGAACAATGGGCTGCTGCGTGGCGGCGGGAATGGCCACGCAAATCGGATTGGTCCCCAACAGGGCGGTCTTGGTGCCGTATGGGGCGATCGACGGTGCGGCGTTCGTAATCACCAGACCGATCATGTTCTCTTGGACGGCTTGCATGGCGAAATAGGCGGCAATGCCGAAATGATTGGAATTCTTCACGCCCACCAGGCCGGCTCCGCTGGCCTTGGCCTTGGCCATGGCCAGAGCCATCGCCTTGGCGCCGGCGATCTGTCCCAGTCCGTTACGCGCATTCAGCAAGGCTGACGCCGGATGGTCTTGCTCGACGTCCATGCTGGGATCGAGATTCATCACGCCTGCATTGACACGCGTGAGATACTCCGCCAGCCGGGCAACGCCATGGGAGGCCAGCCCGCGCATATCGGCAAATAACAACGACTCCGTTACGATGAGCGCTTTTGGCTCGTCTAAGCCTGCGGCTCGCAGTACCGCCAGACAGAACTTTTGCAGACAGTCAACGGCAACTTGGGATGTGCGACTCATCCTTTAATCCTTTCGAGAAGTCAAAAGCTGACCTGCCAATTTGTAATTTCCAATTTGTAATTTGCAAAGTACGACCTCCTTCTGCTTCTCCTTTGCAAATTACAAATTGCCAGATTCACTTCCGACTTCCGACTTCTGACTTCTGATTCTCACACCTCGAAGTCCATCGCGTACGCTGCCTGGATAGTGGCGTCGGGAAGCTCGCCTTCCCAGCGGGCCACGACCAAGGTTGCGATTACGTTCCCGCACAGATTCACCGCCGAGCGGCCCATATCCATGATGCGGTCCACCCCCATGATCATGAACAGCCCTTCCATGGGCAGGCCGAAGGTAGGCAACAAGGCAGAAAGAATGATCATGGCCGCGCCGGCAACCCCGGCCGTGCCTTTCTGCGCCACCGCCAGGGTAATAAAGATCATGAATTGTTGTGCGATGGTCAGATGGATGCCATACACCTGGGCAATGAACATGACGGCCATGATGTGATAAAGCGAGCCGCCATCCAGATTAAATGCATACCCGGTAGGCAACACGAAACCGGTGATGTGTTTTGGCACCCCGAATTTATCCAGTTGCTCGATGGTGAGCGGCAAGGCCGCTTCACTGGAGGCGGTGGTGAAGGCAATGGCCAGCGGTTCCTTGATGAGCCGAACTACCTGGAAGAAGTTGACCTTGATGAACAGGCAGGCAATAAACAATACCGTGACTACAAAGACGAACAAGCCGAGATACAGGCACCCGATGAGCTTTGCCAAAGGCAGCACCAGCTTGAGACCGTATCGGCCGACCGTGTAGGAAGCGAATCCGAAGACGCCGAACGGCGTCAGCTTGATCACATAGCGGGTCACAAAAAACATGGCATGCTGGACCGCGCCGAAGAAGTCGACCAGGATCTTGCTGCGCTCGCCCATGGCCGCAACCGCGATGCCGAAGAAGCAGGAAAAGAAAACGATTTGCAGCAAATTGGCCGTGGTGGCGGCTTCAAACACATTGGTGGGAATCATGCGCAACAGCAGGTCGACCAGGGAAAGCGCCTTGCCGCCGGCGGCCACCGCTTCGTGCGCCTCCACATGCATGACCGCGACGCCGGCGCCGGGGCGCAAAAAGTTGGCGATGGCCAGGCCATAAATCATGGCCACCGTGGTCGCCGACCAGAACCAAATCATGGCCTTCAGGCCCAGCCTGCCCATCTTCTTAAAGCTGCCGGTGCCGGCAATGCCCGTGATCAAAGTGGCGAAGATCAGGGGCACGATGAGCATTTTGATCATGCGCAAAAACGCGTCTCCCAGCGGTTTCAGCGCCACCCCCTGGCTGGGGAAAAAGTAACCGAACAGGCCGCCGAGAAACAGCGCAATGAAAATCTGCGTGGCCAGCCCCGACCTCTTCTTTTTCGGTACGGCAGAACTTGCCGAGGATTCAGTTTTGGCGTCGGCCGAAACTTCTGCCATGGCTTGGCTCCCTAAATGTCGATGATGGTAAGACTACCCCAAAGTACCACGGTTGCAGAGGTTCGGGGCGGGAGAATTTGATTCCCCGGCCAGCCCATTCACTCGGGCCAGCAAGGAGGATGTGTATCCAGCGGAACCGCGGGCCTGGTCCAGCGGGGCGGAGTTTCCGACATTTGCGCAGAATGGCGGACCGCCGTCAGCCGCCCAAACCCGGATGGCATCTCTTCCAGCAGGTCTCTGACCTGGTCCATGCCGAGGTCGTGGCAGGCCAATCCGTTTTGCACGCGGCCAAGCCCCCGGAGCCACCGGCCCGTCCCCGCCAACGAGATCCGCACCAGCCAACTCCCGCCCTCGGTGATGCGCCGGTGAAGCGCAGCCAGGCACCCGAAGGCCATAAGGTATCCGGCGCCATGATCCAGGGCCTGATTCGGCAGAGGCAGGGGTCCGAACGAGCCGCTGGCCTCGCCCTCCGCAAAGTTAAAGCCGCTCACCGTTTGTACCACCGAGTCGAAACCGCGCCGCTTCGCCCACGGCCCCTTGGCTCCGTAGGCGGAGAGGGAGACGTAGACCAGGCCAGGCGGAATCCGGGCGGCGGCCAGCGCGCCGAATCCCAGTTGCTCCAGGGCGCCTGGCCGATAGCTCTGCACGAAGATGGTGCTGTCCCGCAGCAGGCTTTCCAACTTTCCTCGATCTGGCGCAGTGCGGAGGTCAAGCTGCGTGGCGAGCTTGCCTCGCCCGGTATCGATAACCAAGGGCGCCATGTTGGGCAGGTGCGGCGCGCTCACGTTAAGGACGTCTGCCCCGTGCGCGGCCAGCGTCCGGCCGCAGACCGGGCCGGCGATCACGCGGGTGAGATCGAGCACCCGCACGCCTGCCAGCGGCCGGGCGGCCGCGGGGAGTGCTTCGGCCGGGGCCTCGCCAATCTTCTCGATGGCCACGAGCGGCAATTCCGCGACGGCTTTCGCTTGCGGATGTGCATCCCACTCGGCAAAGGAACGCATCATTCCGGCTACCAGCCCGGCCTCGGCGGCTTCGTCCTCGAAAGCTTGCGCCGTGTACCTCTCCAACGCGCGCTCGACCATGGCACGGTCGTCTTCCCGCTGTCGTGAACCTTCGGCGAAGCGGGCGCTTCCAGCCAGGGCCTGCTCCAGGGCCGTGGCGAGGCCAGCGTCCCCGCGCGCGAGCAGCTTGGCGGCGGCCGCACGGTGGTGCGGAAAACCCGCATGGATACGCACCCAGCGGCCGTCGCCGCAACGGTAAGCGCCGGTCAGCGGGTCCCAGGGGGCGGGCTCGGGGCGGCCTTCCACACGCAGGTATCGCTCGCTGCGCGACTCGATCAGCGCATGCCGCATGTCCACCGTGACTTCCTGGACCCGGCCGGTGCGTAATCGCCAAATTTCTGCCGCCGCCAGGGCCGACGCGGCAACGGTCACCTGAGCCGCTGTCCCCACGGCGAAGGTGGACGGCAATAGCGGCTCCGAGCCCGTCAGTCCGAGCCTAGAGAGAGAAGCCGCGGGCAGCCCGGCATCGCGCCAGAGCTGTGCCAAAGCGTCTATTGATTTCACCGGCATGTGGCCATCCCAGTCAGACCTTCCCTCGGTTAGAAGCTGCAGCGAATCGCGGGATTGTCTGCCAAAGCGTCCTGTTCGCACCCATTCCAGATGTATAGTCCCCCCGTCACACGCGAGACAAGGGATCTGGGTAAGAAGAACGGTGGGCGTGTCACTGCGTTAGCTGCCACTCACGGGCCACTTCTCCTCCCATCCAAGCGGTTGAGTGTAAGTCTCTGCATCTCTTTGCAAGCGAAATGCTGGTTTCCAGAGGTCCCGGTTGGCTTCACGGGGCAGGAGACCGGCCGTGATGAAGGATTTCCACCCTTTGTGGACTGTACGAGCAAGACGGGGAACTAACAGATAGGACCGGGGACTAACCATGGCGACTACGAATGTCAAACTCAGCGGGGGCAATTCTCCGTCGGCTGCCTGGAAACTGCCGTATTCGATGGCGGTATCGGTTGTGTTTCTCATCATCCTGTGCCTGTCCTACGCTACCAACGCAGCGGACCGGCAGATTTTTCCAACCTTGCTGCCGCAGATCGCGAAGGCTTTCGGCTATAACCTGAAAGTGGGCGGCCTGCTGTCCACGTTCTTCACTTTGGGGCTGGCCATCGCCGGCATTCCCACCGGCTATATTCTGGATCGCACTTCGCGTAGGGCCGTCATCATCATGGGCATGGTGATCTACTCGGTATTCACGCTGGCCACCATCCGTGCCGTGGGCATTTGGGACATGTTGATCTACCGCGCTATGACAGGTGTCGGCGAAGGGATGCAGATGGCCGGTCTGTTCGCCGCCGTCGGCAGCTACTTCCATCGGAGAAGATCGCTATTCATTGGCTTCGTGATCCTCTCGTATGGGGTGGGTGGCTTCGGCGGACCTTGGCTGGGAACCAAGATAGCCATCGCCAGTGGTGGCTGGAAGGCGCCGTTTATCTGGTTCGCATTTATCGGCGTGGCCGTGGCCCTGGTTGTCCTGTTCGTAATTCCCAAAACTTTCAGCGAAAGCAAAGGACCTGCTACTACCGCCACGATCGATCAAGCGACGCTGGCCCATATGCCGGCGAATCTGTGGAACCGGAACGTGATCCTGGGCTTCCTGGGCTCGGTAATTCTGGGTATTTCCTTGTATGGCTTCCTCGGCCTGTACACCACGTTTCTCACCACGGCGCTCAAGTACCAGCGACTGGAGGCAGCCTTGGCCTTCAGCTTCTTCGGCCTGGGTGGAATCATGTCTTTCGTGGGCGGCTGGTGCGGCGATCGTTTCTCCCAGCGCTGGGTGATCGCCTTCGCGTTTGGCTGCTTCGCGATCGTGGGGTACTGCATGTATAACGTGGCGGAAGTGGCTGCCGCCCAACGTTTCCTGACTTTCTGCGTCGGTTGTTTCGGCAGCGGGTTTATTTTCACGAATTTACTTTCCCTGCTGCAGCGCAGCGTGCGGCCGGAGATGGTGGGCCGGGCTTCCGCATCTTTATCTTTTCGATGTTTGGAGCCGCTTCTATCGCCGGTTATATGATGGGCGCGCTGGTGGGCCAGTTCGGCTGGGGGGGGGCGCAGCCGTGATCCAACTGACGCTATTGCCGGTTATCGGCATCTTCGCGATGGCCTTGGTCAATCCGAATCAGCTGATAACGGCAGGAGCGAAGAAATAGCGGAAAAATCTACCACAGAGACACAGAGACACAGAGGGAACTTGGGATTTGGGACTGATGAGCAGGAAAGAAGGGTGTCGCCTTTGATCTCTTGGTTACTCGGAAATGGCCACGGCAGATAGGGCCGAAATACATGGATTCTTCAGCCCCGCGCCTGCGGCAGTGTCGCAACTGGTCATATTATTCGGGGCGCGCGGCTTCAGAATGACAGGCATTGGGGGCAAGGATTCTTTGCGCCGCCTCCAGAGGCTTCCCCTTGGCGGGTTTGGGATAGGCTCTGGAGGCCGGCGCTGCTAAGTTTCCAAGTTTTTATTCGTTACTTCGCGGCAATAGCTTTGCGGGCGGCGGCTACGATCGCCGTTTTGTCCAGGCCAAATTTGCTCAGGAGAGCTTCGTAAGCGCCCGACTCTCCGAACTGGTCGGCAATACCTACCATCTCCAGCGGTCCCAACCGTTGCCTGGCCAGCACTTCCGCTACGGCCGAGCCCAGGCCTCCGTAAATCGTGTGCTCTTCCACGGTCACGGCCGCTCCGGTCTTGGTCACGGACTGAATCACGGCTCCGTTGTCCAATGGCTTGACGGTATGCATATCGATGACTTCGGCCTGAATCCCTTCTTGGGCCAAGCCTTCAGCCGCTTCCAGCGCTTTTGCCAGCATATAGCCGTGGGCGAAAAGGGTTATGTCTTTGCCGGGACGGACGACAATTGCCTTCCCAATTACAAAGGACATGTCGGGACGATAAATCGGCGGAACTTCCGCCCGGCTGAGACGCAGGTAAACCGGGCCATCATATTGTGCGGCAGCCAGCACCGCCTGCCGGGTGGCATGTTCGTCGGCCGGCGCAATGACCGTCATATGGGGAATCGCCCGCATGACGGAGACATCCTCGACCGACTGGTGGCTGGCGCCATCATAGGAGTCGGACAAACCACAATACGCGCCGGCAATTTTTACGTTCAGTTTGTTATAGGCAATCAGGCTGCGGACCGGATCGCCCGCGCGCAGAGCGCAGAACAAAGCAAAGGTATTCACGAAAGGAATCTTGCCGGTGGCCGCCAAGCCGGCCGCGATCGACATCATGTTGCCTTCCGCGATGCCGACGTTGAAAAACCGGTCCGGATAGGAGTTCTTAAATAACACGGTGCGGGTGGAGCCGGATACATCGGCGTCCATGACCACCACATTCGGGTTGATCGCGCCTAGCTCTACCAGCGCTTCCCCATAGGCTTCACGCATTGCTTTCATGTTATTTCTTCCCTCCCAGTTCGGCCATCGCCTGTGCGTAAAGTCCATCGGCGATGGGTTTACCATGCCATTCGCTCTTACCCTCCATGAAGGAGACCCCTTTGCCTTTAACGGTACGGGCGACGATGACCGTAGGCCCCTTTAGGTTCGCTTTCGCCTGATCGATGGCCAGATCCAGGCCACGGATATCATGGCCGTCGACTTCCAGCACATTCCAGCCGAAGGCGGTAAATTTGTCGGCAATGCTGCCCAGCGGCATGATGTCGTTTACCTTGCCGTCCAGTTGAACTCCATTGCTATCGACGATGGCGATGAGCCGGTTGAGCGCGAATTTCGCCGCCGCCATGGCGGCTTCCCAGACCTGCCCTTCTTGCAGTTCGCCGTCGCCTAGCAGCACGTACGTATAGTAGTCGCGCTTGTCCAGTTTGGCCGCGAGCGCCATTCCAATGCCGACCGACAAGCCCAATCCCAGCGAACCGGTAGACATGTCGATGCCCGGGGTCTTCTTCATGTCGGGATGCCCTTGCAGCATCGAACCCAGTTGACGCAGCCGGGAGAGTTCTTCGCGGGGGAAAAAGCCCTTCTCGCAAAGGATCTGATACAAGGCCGGCGCACAATGTCCTTTGGAAGCGATGAAACGATCCCGGTCCGGACAGGTTGCCTTGGCGCAATCCACCCGCATCTGTTTGAAATAGAGCACCGTCAAGATTTCTACGGCGGACAGCGAACCGCCGGGGTGGCCGGTTTGCACGTTATGCAGCATCTTGACGATGTCTTGGCGCAAACCGTGGGCAATTTCCTTTAACTCTTCGTAAGTTTCTAACGCCAGTGCCATAGTGACTCGCTCCTGTGTTTTAGCTTCCCCCTGCCCGCGTCAGCAGCAGATCGCAGGCCCCGCAGATGCTTCTTAGTCCCCGCTGTGGGCGTACTCGACCGTCTCTACCCGTTTCACACTCTTCTTCTGCTCGCGTCTCGCCACCAAAAGGCGCTGCACCGCGATAAATATCAAGAGCAGAACTGCGACCGCAATTCTTGTCCACCAGGAATTCAAATTTCCCTGAAAGTTTATGAAGGTCTGGATAATGCCTTCAATTAATACTCCGAAAACCGTTCCCACCACGAAGCCCACTCCCCCCGTCATCAGGGTGCCGCCCACGACCGTGCCGGCAATGGCATCCAGTTCCAGGCCTATGGCATGGCTTCCGTAACCCGACAGCATGTAAAACGAAAATACCAGCCCGCCTACGGAAGACGTGAACCCGCTCAAAACATATACCAGCACCTTCGTCCGGTTGACCGGCAATCCCATGAGCCGGGCCGACATTTCGTTGCTGCCGATGGCGTAGATCGCCCGTCCGAATCTTGTGTAATGAGCGATATAAATAAACAGGCCAAGTATGACCAAGGTTATAACCACGCCGATGGATAAAAACGAGTCAAACAGGAACGGTATACGATATTCCGATATGGCGACAAACAGCGGATTCGAGATACTGATGGTATCGGTACTTATAACGTAGCTCAATCCGCGGGTGAGAAACATCCCGGCCAGCGTGGCTATGAAAGGTTGGACGTTAAAATAGGTGATAAGAATGCCGTGCATCAGTCCCACAAACCCGCCCACCAACAGCACCAGGCAGATGACGAGAAACGGGTTCCAGTGCAGCGTGGTGAGTAAATAGGCGACGAGCATGGAAACGAAGGCGATGATCGAGCCGACGGAAAGGTCAATTCCGCCGGAAATAATCACCAAGGTCTCCCCCAACGCGACAATGATCAGAAAAGAATTGTCAATCAGAAGGTTGACCAGGTTTTGCGCCGAGAAGAAATTGTCATAGACACAAGAACCGATCACGACCAGCGACAGAAATATGCCGATGGTTATGATCATGGAAGTATAACTAGATCTTATCCGTATCTTCACTATACCTGTCCTTGTTTCAACCACTTCCTGCCGGCCAGCGCCTTTACCCTATCCGACTGCAGGGAACAAATCACAATCACGATCACGGCGTTGACCACCAGCATGATTTCCGGCGCTACGCCTCTGGAATATATGGTTGTCCGTATGGTTTGTATGATCAAGGCGCCTATCATGCTGGCGCTCAGGGAAAACTTACCCCCGGCCATGGAATTCCCGGCAATCGCAAAAGCCAAAATAGCGTCCAGTTCTATGAAATTTCCCACCGTGTTGGGATCGGAAGACCTTACTTCGGAAGTGGTCAGAATACCAGCCAATCCCGCGCACAATCCGCTGATCGAATAGCAAATCAAGGTAATGAGCTGGACATTCAGGCCGGAAAAACGGCCGGCAACCCGGTTGATGCCGACCGATTCAAGAAAAAGGCCGAAAGCGGTGCGCTTAACCAACAGCAGGGTGATCAAAAATACGGCGCCAACAATAAATATGGAAACCGGAAGGCCAAAAAGAAAGCCGCCGCCGAAGTAGAAAAAACGTTCGTGGTAAACCGTAATTACATTACCGCTGGTAATGAGCTGTGCTATACCTCGGCCGGCCACCAAGAGAATCAGGGTCGCCACGATTGCCTGGAGTCCAAAGTAGGAAACCAGTATGCCATTCCACAAGCCCAGCAGCAAGGCAAACGCCAAAGTCAATAGCAAGGCGAAACCCAGGGGTATATTGGAGACGAATTGCGAATGACCATTCAACTCTACCATCTTGCCGCTTAGTAGCATGGCGATAGTCGAGCTGGAAATAGCCATCACCGACCCAACGGAAATATCGATCCCGCCGGAAGCGATCACCAGGGTCATGCCTATGGTCAGCAGCATTAAAACGGAGCCGCGATTCAATATGTCGATCACGCTCCCATAGAGGTGCCCATCTTTAAGTTCGAGAACAAAGAAATCCTTGGTAAATATGAAATTGAATAACAGAAGCAGAGCCAAGCCGACCAAGGGCCAGAATATTTGATGGCTGGCAATGCTTTTTTTTAGCAGCGGCTTCATGGGTACCCCACGATCAATCTTGCGATGTCTTCCGCCAGTCACGCTCCGCCTGGGGAGCGCACTGAGCCGGACCCGTAATCATGATTAAGTGCCCGTAGTGCCGACTCCGAGGTGCGCTCCGGAAATCGTGTGCATGATCCGCTGCTCGGTGATTTCATCTTTCCCGAGTTCCGCAATCGTCTTCTTGTCGCGAAAGACGGCGATGCGATCGCAGCATCGAACCATTTCTTCCAACTCCGAAGAGATGAACAAAACCGCCATTCCTTTCCGGGCAAGACTCACAATAATGGACTGGATTTCTGCTTTGGCGCCCACATCGATGCCCCGGGTGGGTTCGTCAAGGATCAGCAGCGCCGGTTGGGTTGCCAGCCAGCGGGCAATGACGACCTTCTGCTGGCTGCCGCCGCTGAGGTGTTTGACCAATTGTTCGGCGCCCGGCGTAGCTATATTCAACAGGCTGATAAACCGATCCGCGATTTCTTCCTGGAGTTTGCGGGGAAGGGGCTGTTTAAGGCCGCGTTTTGCCTGCAGGCCGAGGATTATGTTTTCCCTGACCGTCAAATCGGCAATGATACTTTCACTTTTTCGGTTCTCCGGACAAAAACCCATGCCCAGCCGGATGGAATCTTGCGGAGCACGAATGGCGACCTCTCTATCTTCAATAAATACTTTGCCCGAATCCGCCTTATCCACGCCAAAGATCAAGCGGGCGGTTTCCGTGCGCCCCGAACCCAAGAGTCCCGCCAAACCCATGACTTCGCCCTTGGCAATGGAAATATCCAGCGGATCGATCGTGCCTTTGCGGCCAATTTGCCGGCCACAATAAAAGGTGGTGGCCGCCGAGCCCGTAAGCGCGGTCTTCGCAGTAGCCGCGGCAAGGCCGGCCTGGAGTTCGTCAATCTCTCGGCCAATCATTTTCGCCACCAGTTGGACGCGCGGCAGGCTGGCGGTGGCGAAAGTCCCCACGCATTCGCCATTCCGCAGGACGGTGATTCTGTCCGTGATCTGATAGATCTGATCCAGGAAATGAGTTATGAAGATTATGCCGATGCCTTCCGCTTTCAGCTTACGCATAACCGTGAATAAGTTGGCGGCCTCGTATTTGTCCAGACTGGACGTAGGCTCATCCAGGATCAACACATTGGCCGAAGTGTCCAGGGCGCGCGAAATGGCCACCATCTGTTGAATGGCTACGGAATATTCTTCCAGGCTGGCAGTTACGTCGAGCCTTATGTTCAGGCGGGCCAGGGCGCTTTCGGCCCGCCGGTTGATCTCTTTCCAGTCGATGTGCCCGTTCTTCATGGGCTGCCGCCCGATAAATATGTTCTCGGCCACCGATAGATGGGGGCAAAGATTCACTTCCTGGTATACGGTGCTAATGCCGAGAGATTGGGCATGATGAGGGGATTTGGGCTCAATTCTCCTTCCCGACAGGAATATATCCCCCGCTTCCAGCGACTCTGCCCCGGTGAGCACTTTGATCAGGGTAGATTTGCCGGCGCCGTTTTCCCCTACGATTCCGTGAATTTCGCCGCGGTCAAGCTGAAAAGTAACATGGGAAAGCGCGACCACACCGGGAAAACGTTTGGTAATGTTTTCCATTACCAAGAGCGGGCTGGAATCATTCATGAGATGGCTCGCATTTAAACTCCGGTCTCCACAAAGGGCAGCACCATGTTTACCAGCAAGCGCTCCAACTCCACCC